>ERZ724513.965-NODE-965-length-14567-cov-7.071045_pt1 | contig 14567 bp, 11 predicted proteins | sample MGYA00376046_ERZ724513 | MGnify/ENA primary metagenome ERZ724513 (study PRJEB28724, sample SAMN07190883) | activated sludge metagenome | isolation source: activated sludge of sewage treatment plant in Hong Hong | place: Hong Kong | collected 2016-03-17 ...
TTGGTGGCCCAGATGCATGAGGACGTGGCCGTGACCCGGCGGATCATGGGCTGATCTTCTGCTGAGCCACCGGTGCTGATGCGCGAATAGGCTGGATCCGGAGGCGATCATGCCGGGAACCCGAGAACCCGTGGTCCTGATCCTGGACCCTGACGCCGTCTACGGGGCGGACCTCATCGACTACTACTTCGTCGAGCACGGGCTGCGATCCGTCCTCGGATTCACGGAGAAGAACGCGCGCAGGATCGCGTTCGCCGACGTGCCGCAGGCACACAGCCGCGCGGTCGCAGCACGGATGGACCTGTCACTGGACCCTGCCACCGACGCCGGGCGACTCAATGGGTTCGACGTGCGGGCTGTGCCGGCGTATCAGGAGCCGTTCGTGATCTACGCGGCCCACCTGCTTGAACTGCTCGGCGTGGCGTGGAACCCGCCGGAGGTGGTCGCGCGGTTCCGGGACAAGTTCGCGCTCAAGGAGTACGTACGCAGTCACGACCCATCGGTTCGGATGAACGCCAGTTGTCGGGTGGGAAGCGTCGGGGAGGTCCTCGAACAGGCGCAATCCGAGCAGTACCGCCGATTCGTCCTCAAACCCGCCGACGGGATGGGCAACGCCGACATTCTGCTGTGTCCGGAAGGCCCGGACGAGGTCACGCTGGAACGGCACTTCCAGCGCTGCGTGCCAGCGGGCCGAACGTGTGTGATGGAGGAGTTCCTCGACGGCGAGGAGTACTACGTCGACGGGCAGGTGGACGGGGACGGTGTGGTCACGCCGATCGCAATCCAGCTCTATCGGCGTGGAACGGTCGGGGATCGCTCGAACATAGCCCTCGGACACCGCACGATCCGGCCGGACGAGGAACATTTCGATGCGCTCTTCGACTATGCCCGCGGGGTCATCGGTGCCACCGGCCTCGTGCGCTCGCCCTTCCACATGGAGATCAAGGTCGACGATCGAGGTCCGTGCATGATCGAGTGCGGAGCGCGGCTCGTGGGCTGGGCGGCGGGCCTGGAGGACTCGGCGGCCCACGGGCGGCAACTGGACGTGGTCCGGGTCGCTGGTCACTACTGGTTGCGGTCCGACCACATCGACATCCCGCTGGACTTCACCCACTACCTCTCCCGCCATGGCGTGCACGTGATCGGCAACACGCTGGAATCAGGTGTGGCGGCCGCGGTGCACGGCGTGGGGCGGATGGAGGCCGATCCCGCCTTCTACCGCTGGGTGCGCAAGCCGCGGGTGGGCCGATCGGTGGAGCCCACCATCTCGACCGAGACGATCCTGTGGGGCGTCCATCTGGTCAGCGCGGACAAGAGCGAACTCGATGCTGCGGCGCAGTGGGCGCTGCGCAACATCGTGGTCGACGTCGTGCCTGCGAACAGCCCGAAGGGAAGGTTCGCCAAGCTGTTGAACCTCGCCCATCACGCTCGAAGGGCCGCACGCTCCAGCACCCGCGGACTGCTCATGTACCGGTGAGCTCAACCAGGAAGTGTGCGCGACGAGAAGAAGTCCCACATGACCTCGTCGGCGCCCACTGCGGACCAGGACTGCCCGGGCTCCAGAAGTGGTGCGTCGGGAATGGCCCGGAATGGCCACTGGTGACCGCCGTCAAGGATCGTGTAGAAGTCCACGGCTGCGCGCTTGCGGCACCGGCTCCATGAGCGGAGAAGCACGTCGTTCCCGATCCGCGTGCGGTCCGGCCCTCTTCGGCATGCGTTGTGCCCGGCCCACTTGCGCATGACGGTGCGCGCGCCGAGTGTCTGTCTACCGGTGGAGAGCCTGTATCCGGCGGAGTAACTCACCGTGTCATCGGCGTCACCGTGCAGGTACACGATCGGGGCCGGTTGCGCGGCGCGGCATCTGGGCCTGAAGTCGGGGAACGCCACCCCGCCGAAGGCGGCGTAGGCTCGCGGGCCGGGTGCGCAGGCGACGTTGAACACCATCGCCGAGCCCCGCGAGAACCCTGCGAGATAGACACGGTCGGTGTCCGCGCAGGCGAGGTTACGGGCAAGGTCGTTCAGGTAGCCGGCGGAGGTGTTGGTCAGCGTCCACAGTCCGCTCGGTTGCGTCGGGTAGACCGTGATGAATCCCTCCCGTTCTCCTGTGCCGTCCATCTTCGTCTGATCGGCCACGTAGTCGCCGCTGTCGTCCGCGCCGTGCAGGACCACGACGGCCGGCGGTCTGGCTCCAGCGGCTTCCGGGATGTGCGTGCGAACGGGGCGACCCTCGAAGGTGCCCCTATGGGTCCCGGGGGCGCAATCCCGCAGCACGCTCGTCGTCGTCGCTGCGGACGCCGTCGCCGCTGAGGCGGACGCCGGATCCTCGGGCGCCGACGAGGCCGCACAGGAGGCGACGAGCAACCCCGCCGCCAGCGTGGCGATGGACTTCATGTCCCCAGTGTGACGGCAGGTCGTCGGATCAGGACAGGTCGATCTGCGCTTTGCCCGTCAGCAGGGGCAGGAACCGGTGGAGACGGTGTGGGAGCGTCTCTGCGAGCCACATGGCCTCTTGGGGCCTGAAGAAGCCCATGACACGGCCGTAGGCGAGGCATCCCACGAGGCCGACAGCGATGCCCGCCAACAGCCCCCACACTCCCGACAGGGCCGTCGTGGCCCACCAGGCGGCCAAGGCCACGACGGACATGGCTAGGAAGGTGATCACTGTGTGTGACCATGCGAGGTACACGGTTCGGCGTCGGCGACGTGTGGCCAGGAGCAGGAGAAGCGCGCCGGCGCCCTGGCCACCGAGGTTCGCCCAAGCCGCTCCCAGTGCATCGAAGCGCGGGATCAGGGCGAAGCTGAGCGCAAGGTCGATCACGGCGGCGATGGTCGCTGTGATCAGTGGCGTGCGTAGCGCCGCGATGCCGTACCAGTAGGTCTCGCACACCGCCGCCGCCGGCAGGACCAGTACGAGGGGGGACATCCATGCCAGCAACTGTCCGGCTTCGACGTATTCGGAGCCGTACAGCACCACGATCAGCGAGGGGCCCAGAGCGGCCAGGCCGAGGGCCAGCGGGATCGAGGCGGCGACCGTGACCCTGACTGCCGAACCGAGATGCTCGGCCACCTGCTCGCTCTGCCCTGCCCCTTCCCGAGCGGCCATGGCTGGCATCCCGGCAGTGATGATCGAACTGGGAACCAGCACGGCGGCCGTGACCACCATGAACGGGATCGAGTACATGGCGATCTGATCTGGAGTGGAGTAGGCCGCGAGGAACAGGAACTCCACCCGCTGTGCGACGACCTGCAGAAGCACCGCCCGGAGCAGGAACAGGCTCCACAATCGCATCAGTTCTTTCGGGAAGAAGCGCTCCCGAGCGGCCTCCGCGGGGACCAAACGCCTGATCAGCGATACCAGCACGACCGCGGAGATCAGGTTGGCGGCGAAGACGGCGTTCAGGCCCGCGCCGAGCAGTACGGCGATCGCGGCCACGAGTTGACCGAGCAGTTGAGTCCACAGCCGTCTGCTGGCCACCGACGTCCACGTGCCCGAGTGTGCGATCACCCGCGTGGCATAACCCCACCCCACGGCATTGATGAAGCCCGTGATCCCGGCCAGGATCCATGCCCACGTGTAGTCGGTCGTCAGGCCGACCCCGATGAGGATGGCCGCGGACAGCAGGCCGTTGACGACCTGCCCGATCATTCCCCACCACGCGTACGTACTGGCGGTGGCCGCCTGTCGCGAGCCCACCGACACCGACATCACCTGCAAGGTCGCGGTCTGCAAAGACATGACCAGGACGCCGGCGAGCAGCGCCTCGGAATACGAGATCAGGCTCTGTTCGCCCAGCAGATCCGGGCCGAGGACCCGGCCGAGCACGATCGACAGCGCCGTGGTGCCCAGCAGGGGCAACACCATCTGCGCGGCGTTCCACAGCCCTCCGACGAGCGCCCCCCGCCGACCGGCCATCTCGCTGACCGGCTGGGGGTCGCCGGTGTCGTCGTCCATGATCCTCCGGGCTGTCGGCTGCCACCGAGGCTAGCGCTGCGCCTGCCATCCCCGCGCGCGAATCACTACTGTGGCGCCGTGACCCCCCGGACCGTGGTTCTGGCAGACCTGAGCAGTTGGGAAGCATGGTTACATCTGGCGGGGGCGTTGCGGCGTGAGGGTTTCGATGTCGTCCGCTTCACGCGGGCGGATCTGGGCAGGACGCAAAGGGTTCTGGTCGGCATGGAGCGGCTGGTGTTCACACAGACACATCCGGTCCTGAGGTTCGCGGGCGCCGACGTCGACGTGTCCCCGCTGTTCGCCTGGCTGGATCGATCGGCCGATGTGCAGATGGTCGATGCGATCGGCGCCGTCCTCACCGGCACCGGTCAGTGGGACGCCTCCCGCCGACTGCACCGGGTACACGTACCCGGGATCGCTGAGACCGCCATCTACGACAAGTGGATCTACACCCAACTGGCAGCTGAGGCAGGCGTGACCGTGCCCAACAGTCGCGAACTCACCGACGCGCTACCTGCGGGGCAGTGGGTCCTCAAGGGCCGTGTCGGATCCGGCGGTGACCGCGTCCGCCTGGTGTCCTCGAACCAGGAGGTCCAGCAGGCCCTGCGCGACTGGGACACGAGCGCATCCCAGTCCTTCATCCAGTCGAAGGTCGGCGGTGACCTCTGGAATGTCGGCGGCGTGGCACATGAGGGTGAGGTCCTGGTCGCTGCGGCGTACCGGGCGTTCAGCGCCCCGGACGATCCGGAGGGCCCGCCGGTTGACATCCAGATCGAGCCGAAGCCCGATCAGATCGAGGCAACGCGCAGGTTCGTGGCCGCACTGGGGTACTCGGGTCCCTTCGCGATCGACTTCCTCGACGACGGCGTTGCCCACCTGCTCGACTTCAATCCGCGCTTCTTCGGCACATGGGCGGCGATGCAGTCCGCTGGGGTCGATCTGCTGGGTGCCTACCTGTCGATCTTGGGACGGCCGTGGACGCCTTCGACCACCGTGATCGATGCCGCTCGGATCCCCTCGTCGGTGACCGGTCAGGACTCGCTCGGTGCGGCGTGGCGCCGTGGCCGGGTCCTGAGCAGGCGTTTGGAGCCCACGGTGGGCGCCCGGGCCAGTGCGGTGATGCGGCTGCAGGCACTGGCCAACGGGCGGTCCCGCCGTGATCCGGGACCTTCGGTGGCGATCGCGTACAGCGAGCCGTGGCTGGCCGCTCTGCAGTGGGGCGGCGCGCTGCGGCATGCCGGCGTGCACGTGGCGCGATACGCAGTCGCACCCCTGAGTCGCTTGCAGAGCCTCAGGCAGGCCGGCGAGGGCCTGTGCTTCGACGAGTCGCACCTCGTTCTGCGTGACTTCGAGACTCACATCGAGGTCACGGACCCCGCGGCTGTGGTGGCCGGGCACCTCGACGTGCAGATGACCGAGCGGGTCCTGGCCGCCATCGCACCCACCAGCGCATGGCAGGACAACCCGCACCTGCACCATGTCCCACCGAACGTGGATGAGGCTCTGCTGTACGACAAGGACCTGTTCGTCCGTTGGGCCGGGGAGCGCGGGCTGCCGGTGCCGCGGCAGTGCGGCCTGGGGGAGCAGCCGGCGACCTTCCCGGTGATCGTCAAACCGGTGACCGGGTACGGTGGCGTCGGCGTGACCGTCTGCCATTCCGCCGAGGAGTTGGCGGCGGCCATCGTTGATCTAGGGGACAAGCAGGCCGTCGTTCAGGAGTTCCTGCCCGGTCGACAGGTCAATGTCGGCGGGGTCGCGCACGAGGGACGCGTGTTGCTGGCCGCGCCCTATGAGCCGTTGGCTTCGCGATCGCATCCGACCGGCCCCCCGGTCGCGCTCCGGACGGTGGACGCCCCCGAAGCCGTCGACGTGGCGTCGGCGGCGATGCGGGCTCTGGAGTACACCGGCCCCTTCTGCCTGGACCTCGTCGCCGGCGCAGACGGGCGGATGCGGATCGTGGACCTCAATGCCCGGGTGTTCGGATCGTGGACGGGACTTCAGCGGGCAGGGCTCGATCTGGTCGGCGCCTACCTGTACACGCTGGGCCTGGGCGAGATGCCGGCGGTGCGAACGGTACGCGCGGGGGACGAGTACGACGTGGATGCCGACCCGCACGATCGGCTGTCGTCGTCGCTGCCGCGGGTGATGTCGGACATGGTCGCCGTGGTCGGGGTGCGAGGGGTGTTGTGCCAGAGTGCGCAAATCGTGGCCAAGCACTCGCGGGGATAGGACTCACCAGCCAATCTGGTCGGCCAGGCTCGTCCCGTTCATCGTCCAGCCGGTCTTGCGCAGGCTGCTGCTCGGGACACCCAGGGTCTTCAGCGGGTACTGGGATCCGCCGCTGATGCTGACCTTGTCCAGCCACAGGCGGACCTGCGGCTCGTTGTTGTAGGACAGGATCTGCACGTGGTCGTACCCCTCGGGGTCGGTGTCCTTGATCGTGAGGTTGCGAATGGTCACATCGGAGATCGTCTGGCTTGCCTGGCTGTTGTAGAGCATCACGGCGCCGTGCACGATGCGCGGCTCGTTGGGCGACGGGCGGGCCGATGCGGTGGTCGCGGCCTGCTGGTTGGAGTTGAGCAGCGTGCCGCCGTCGACGAGGACGTTGCTCACACCGAACGTGTTGAACTCCTGCTCGGCGGAGATGTAGAGGGCCGCGCCGGCCGAGCCGTTGGCGTAGACGTCGCGGTAGGTGATGTTCTTGCCGCCGACGACGCTGAATGCGCGTCCCCACTTCTGCCCGTCGAGGGTGGGCTGGGTGATCTCGATGTTCTGGCATGGGGCGCCGTCGTTGAGGTAGGAGACGACCGCCACGCCGTCGTCGCCGGGGTTCTTGATGAACGGGCGGACGACCGTGCCGTCGTGGGAGGCCTCAGTCATGTGCAGGCCGTCGGCGCGGGTGTTCTTGATGACGACGTCCTGGATGGTGAAGTTGCCCGCGCCTCCCACGTAGAGGCCCGCCGCGGCGGAGCCGTCGATGACCACATTGCGGATCTGGGTGCCGGTCACCGAACCCACGCGCAGCTTCATCTGCTCGTAGGCGACCCAGCGCTGGGTCGTGGTGCCCATGCGGAACGTGGGACCGTCGATGGTCACGTTGTCGGCCTTGATCGCCACGGCGCTGGTCGCCTCGTTCGTGGCCAGCAGGACACCGCCACCGACCAGCGAGATGCCAGCCGTGCGGATCGTCAGGACGGCGGTGTGGCGGAAGGTCTTGCCGGTGGGGATGTGCAGCGTCTGCCCGGAGGTCAGGGAGTCGAAGGCCTTCTGAAGCGCCAGGGTGTCGTCCTTCACGCCGTCACCGACCGCGCCGAAGTCCACGGGGGACAGTGTGCCACTGGGCGGGGTGCCGGGGGTCAGGGTCGGCTCGGGCGTCGGCGTCGGCGTCGGGGTCGGCGGGGCAGTCGGCGTGGGTGTCGGCGTGGGTGTGGGCGTGGGTGTGGGCGTGGGGGTCGGCTTCGGGCGGGGTTTGCGAACCTTGGTCAGGATGCGGACGGTGGCCTCGCAAGCCTGCGTGTTCTCACGCTTCACCATCAACTTGGCCCTGGCCTTCTTCGACAGTTTGAGGGATACGCCGCTCTCACCGGTGACCCAGCGGGTCTTCGACTTCGTCTTGGCGCCGAACTTGAGGCTCTCGCAGGAGCCGTCGAACTGCAGCACCGCTTGGTCCTTGTGAGCAACGCGGGTGGAGACCAGCGATTGGCTGGAACTCAGGCGCGCGATCTTCGCGATCTCGTCGACGGTGGTGACGTTCGAATCCGCACTGGCGGGCCCCGCGAGCACCGCGAGCGCACCGGCGGCCAAGCCCCCGGCCGTGATGAGTGCAGTGCGAGTGAAGGTCACACTTTTCCCTTCGGCGTGTGCTCGAGAAGGTAGGTGTTTTGTCACCCGGATGGGTGAACGAGATCTTGAATCGGACCAACCTTGAGCAAACCTTGAGAAAGCGGCGGGCGGGTCGCGGCCACTAGGGTGGGGGCCGTGAGTCACGCGCCGGACAGGACCCGCTGGTCGGGAGGACTTCTGAGTCGTCACGAGGGCCGGGCGTTGCTGATCGCTGCCGCTGCCGGTCTGCTGGTGGCGGTGGTGCTCTCCTTGCTCAGCGGGTCGGGCTACACCGGCACGGCGTTGGCCGACGGTGGCCCGGGTGGCTCGGTCGAGGCGGCCCTTGACGTGTCCCCGGATGTTGCCAACCGGTATGTGCAGACCGAACTGGTCTACATCGGGATCCTCGCCCCGGCCTTCGACGCGGCGATGTCCGCCGCGGGCCTGTCGTCACAGCCGGTCCAGGCCACACAGGAGGGCGCCACGAACGTGATCCGCCTGTCGACCGGCGGGGACGATGTCGAGCGTGCGGCGCAGGCCGCCAACGTGGCCCTCGACGTCTACATCGCGGACTGGAAGGCCCGCACCTCCGTGGACCTGCAGCGCCTCCTGGACAACACGAACACCCGTATCGATCAGGTCAGGGCCGAGTCGGAGGATCTGGGGAGTTCGGCTGAGGATCAGGCCCAGCGCCGCGGGCTGCTCAGTGAGCTGACCCGCCTCACGCAGGAGCGCAGCGACCTGCAGTTCCGCATCGGCGGCGTCGAGGCGGCGAACCGGGTCGTGGAGAAAGCGACTCCCGAGAACGCAGTGCGCAGCGTGTCGGTGATCCAGGTCGGGTTACTGGGAGTGATCGCGGGCCTGGCCCTGGGTCTGGCCTACATCGTGTTTCGGCGGGCCCGGGAGTTGTCCCGGCCGCAGTCCAGTGAGTGAGACGTGAAAGTCAGCCTCGTGGTGTCGACCATCGGGCGGCCGGTGCAGATGCACCGATTGCTCGAGTCGCTGCGACCCATCGAGGATCCGGGTGTCGAACTCATCGTCGTCGACCAGACCGATGATGGGGCCAGCGCCCTGGCCGCAGAGCGGTTCGGCCTCCCGTTCCCCGTACTGACCACACGTTCGGCCAGGGGTCTGTCACACGGTCGCAACGTGGGGCTCGCGCTGGCCACCGGTGACGTCGTCACGTTCCCCGATGACGACTGCTTCTACCGCCCCGACACGGTGGGAACCGCACGCAGACTGCTCGGCGATACCACCCTGGCGGGGGTCAGCGGTGCTCAGCTCACCCTCGACGGCCGGCCGTCGATGCTGCGGTGGCCGGACACGGCACGCGACATCACCCGGGCCAACTTCTACCGCACGGCGATCTCGAGCACCATGTTCCTGCGCAGGTCGGTGGTGACAGAGGTGGGCGGGTTCGATGAGACGCTCGGCGCGGGATCGAAGGAGGGCTACGGGTCCGGGGAGGAGTCCGATCTTGTCCTTCGTGTGCTCGAGGCCGGCCATCGCTTGCGTTACGACCCGGCGTTGGTCGTTCTGCAGGATGAGCCGCGCGACGACCTGCCCGCGGACTTCGCTGTGAAGATGTCCGGCTATGGCCGCGGCTTCGGTCGCCTGTTCCGGCAGCATCACCTGAGCCGCGGACTCTTCGAGACGCTGCTTGCACGAAAGCGGGTTGGAGCGCTGGTACGCCGGGTTCGAGGCAACGCGGAATTGGCTGAGGCCGATCGGGCCTTCATCCGGGGTGCACGCGAAGGGTTCCGCTCATGGCGCTGAGTCCCTCGTCGCGCGCCCGTGGGCTGTGGTGGTTGTCTCCGGCAGGTGCCGTGACTCTGGTGGTCCTGCCGACGCTGGCAATGGCGCTGCGACTACCCGATGACCGATTCCGCGAGGCGTGGGGAACCCCGCGCTGGCTGCACGGCGAGTACGTGCTTCTTCTGCTCGCCGGTGTCGCCGTCTTCGCGATTGCCAGCATGGTGCCACTGCTTCTGCCACGCGCATCGCAGGCCAGGCCATGGCCCGGACTGTCGCCCATCATGCGCCAACGCCTGGTTCTGGCCAGTTCGGTGGTCTTCTGGGCGACCATTTTGGGCTATCTGGCCTACCTGGCGGTCGGCGTGGCCCGGGGCGCGCGTCCAGCGGATTTCGTCGCCGTTCTGGTGAGTCAGGACACGCTGTCGGCGGACCTCAAGGAGGTCTTCGCGCCCGTGGCCGGTGTCACCACGATGACGCAGGTCGGGATCGCGTACGTGGTGATCGGCACCGTGCTGCTCATGGACGGCCCGGTGCCCGGGGTCTATCGCCGGCTCGCCGTCGTGGGCGGCGCCGCGCTGCTGCGGGCGTTCTTCCTCAGCGAGCGCCTGGCGATCCTCGAGTTGATCATTCCGGCGGTGGCCGTGCTCGCCATGGTCGCGGCCGGGAGTCCCCGTGTCTGGCTGTCCCGCGCGACCAGGTGGGCGCCAGTGATTTTCGCCCCGGCGGTGGTGGCTGTGTTCGGCGCCTTCGAGTACTCCCGCAGCTGGGTGTTCTACCAGGCCCGCACGGGGGGCAGTTTCGTCGACTTCGCCGTGGAGCGACTGTCGGGGTACTACACGACCGCGTACAACAACGGTCAGATGCTGTACATGTTCGATGCGGTCCCGGGCAGGATCCCGCTGCGCACGCTCGAGGTGGTCTGGACGGCGCCCGTGGTGGAGCAGATCGGACTCTACGACCGGCTGTCGCCGGGTGCCTCGCCAGCGCTTCAGGAGTTGCTGGCGCAGAAGGCCAACCCGGAGTTCAACAATCCCTGTGGCCTCTGTGACCCGTTCCTGGACTGGGGCGCGGCGGGGGGCCTGCTCTGGTGGGCGTTGGCGGGACTTCTGCTCGGGCTGGCCTACCGGGCGTACTGCAACGGCAGCGTCTACCTGGTCCTGCTGTACCCGCCGCTGGTCACCGGGCTGTTCGAGGTGCCGCGGTACCTGTACTGGACGCAGGGTCGGCTGGCTCCTGCCCTCGTCGCGCTGGCACTCATCGGTTGGTGGGCGACGCGCAATCCGCAACGGGCACCGTTCGAGTGGAAGGACATGCTGCGGGTATGACCATCTCCTGGTTGCTGATGGCCGCGCACGTGCCTGCCAGCGGGCAGCGCGGGGGCATGGTGCGATACGTGGTGGAGTTCGCCCGGGCCGTCAGCGTGCACCCGGATGTCGAACTGCACGTGGTGGCTGATCCCGAGGCCACCGGGTTCTGGCGGTCCATCGTCGGGGATCCTCGCCGTATCCATCCGATGGTGTCGGCGCCGACCGCGGCGCAGGCCCTGCTGGAGCGGCGCGGTAGGGGATCGGCGGCGTTCGCCGAGCGGTTCGACGTCGTACATGGCGCCAAACACGTGCTGCCGAGTCATCCGCGCGGGGCGGGCCTGCTGACGGTGCACGACTTCCTTCCGCTCGACCGGCCGGGGGACTTCGGGCGGCTCAAGCGCCGCTTGCTGCCAGGGCCATACCTGGCCTCGATCCGGGAGGCGTCGGCACTGGTCTGCGTCTCCGAGGCGACCCGGGACCGGCTCTGCGGTTACGTACCCCAGGCCCGCGCGAACGCGCACGTGGTTCCTCTGGCCGGGGGCGGACTGTTGTCGGTGCCCGACGAACTCGTCTCCGAGCTGCAGGAGCGCCGCTTCGCGCTGGTGGTGGGCGACGACTCGGCGCGCAAGAATCTGCGGTTCCTGGTCGACCTATGGCCCGCGGTCACCGCCGAGCACCCCGACGCGGTCCTGGCCATCGTGGGTCCGCCCTCGTGGAAGGGTGAGGAGCAGCGCCCCGACCCGAAGGGGGTGAGACGGCTCGGGTTCCTGTCCGACGGGCAGTTGGCCTGGGCCTACCGGAACGCCTCGGTGGTCCTGTGCCCGAGCGTTCTGGAGGGGTTCGGTCTGCCCGCCCGTGAGGCGTTGGACCTCGGTGCGCGGTTGATCACCTCTGAGGACCCCGCCATGTGCGAGGTCAGTGGTGACCGGGCCGTGCACCTGCGAGCAGTCGACCCAGGGCCCTGGGTGGCGGCGATCACCGACGCCATGGGCGGTCCACGTCACGCCGGGAGCCCACCGGGAGGGGTGCGGCAGTGGAGCGATGTCGCCGACGAGACCGTGGAGGTGATGCAGCGTGTCCTTCACAGCTGACACCATCAGCGGCGTCGACCCGTTCGCCACACCACTGCGCGTCCTCCACGTCCTGCAGCCCACCGAAGCCGGTGTCTGGCGCTATGCCTCGGACATGGCGCAGTTCCAGTCCGACCACGGGTGGCAGGTGCACGTCGCCAGCCCCGTGCGCCCGGACGCCGACGTGCCCTGGCTTCAGTGGCAGGCGGTGCGCAACCCAGCCAAGGGGGTGCGCGATGAATCGCGGCGGCTGCGCGGGATCGTCGGTCAGGTGCGCCCGGACGCCGTGGTCGCGCACTCCTCGAAGGCCGGGCTTGTCGTGCGGTCGACCGTTCGGGGAACGCTGCCCACAGTGTTTCTCCCACACGCCTGGTCCTTCGCCGCGCTCGGTGGCCCTGTGGCGATCGCCGCGCGCCAGTGGGAGAAGGCCGCGGCGGCCTGGACGAACGCCGTGGTGTGTGTCGGGGAGGGTGAAGCGAGAACCGGCGTCGCCGCGGGGATCCGGGCACCCTTCTTCCTGGTGCCCAACCCGGTGCCGCCGCATTGGCTGACCGGCACACGGCGCCCGCTCTCGGACCTGGGTCTGGCGGCTGCACCCGACGTGGTCTTCGTCGGCCGTTTGTCCGAGCAGAAGGGTGTGGATCACCTGCTTGCGGCGTGGAAGCGCGTTCGGCGGGCGCGCCCGGATGCCTCGCTCTTGATCGTGGGCGACGGCCCCGACCGGGCCGCGCTCGAAGCGGCGGCAGGGCCCGGAGTCCTCTTCGTGGGCGCGGTCCAGGACCCGTGGTCGTACGTGGAGTCTGCGCCGATCTCGGTGCTGCCATCCCGGTGGGAGGGTTTGTCGCTGTCGATGCTGGAGGCCATGGCCAGCGGTCGGAGCATGGTGGTCACCGACGTGGATGGCAGCGAGGTCGTGCGGGCCGCCGCCGGTGGTGCGGTCGTGCCGGTCGGTGACACGACGGCTATGGCCCGGGAGTTGCTGACCCGCCTCGATGAGCCCGATCTCGTCGCAGATGAGGGCCGCCGCGCACAGGAATACGTGCGCGTCCAGCACGATTTCGAGGTCGCCGCCCGGCGGCTGGCGGCCATCGTGTCCCGCGCCTACGCGTTCGGGGACCCGGCCTCCTCCTGACCCCGTGTTTGGGGCCCGACATCGCGGGTATGCCACGAATCGGGGGAATTGTTCACACGATCTGGTGATCTCCGGCTGGCGGCCGTTAAGGAGTTCACCCGAAAGGTCGAAGCAACTGGTGCAGGCACCCGGCCCGTGCGGCCGAGTGGATGTACGACGTCCGAGGGAGGACAGCGCGATGGGCACAGCGACAGTCAGCGTCATGCCATTGAGACAGCGCTTCCACCTGTCCGCGCGACGGCAGACCTTCTCGCTCGCCGCCGTGGATGTCGTGACCATGGCAACTGTCGTGTTCCTCTGGCACCCCCCGGCGTTCGCCCTCGACATCCTCGGCCTGGCGCTTCTGGTGACGATCCGGTGGCGGCTCGGTCTGTACCGTGCGCGGTTCCACCTCAGTGCACTCGACGAGTTCCCACGGGCCATCGAGGCCGGCTTCCTGGCGGCCGGGATCTACGCACTGTTCGGCCTGATCAGCCAGTTCAACGTCACTCTGCCCGATATCGCCTGGCTCACGGCGACCGGTGTGGCCCTCGCACTGCTACGGGTGCCCCTCTACGTGATCCTGCGCGACCTGCGGCGCAACGAGCTGGCCCGGGAACGGATGCTGCTGGTGGGCGGCGGGCTCGTGGCCGACGCCATCGCTGACATGGCGGAGGACAACCCCGACTACGGGCTCGACCTGGCCGGCCGTGTGCCCGACCTGCTCGATGTCGACCTCGCGCAGGCCGCTATCGATACGAACTCGAGCACCGTGCTGGTCGCCTTCTCGCGAGCCTCCGAAGCGCGCGAGGTGTTCGAGATCCGCCGGGGGTTGGCTGTTGGTCTGACGATCATGGCGGTGCCCCGCTACTTCGACCTCATCGGAGAGGACCGCGCCGACGACGAGGTCTTCGGCGTACCCGTGCTGCGGCTCGGGGCCGGACATCCCACCATCGGCCTGGCGATCAAGCGCGGAATGGACATCCTGCTCGCGGCGACGGCGCTGGTTCTGCTCAGCCCGCTGCTGGCGGTGGCCGGCTTCCTCGTGAAGCGGGAGACCGGTGGCGACCTCCTCTTCCGGCAGACCCGTATCGGCATGGGTGGCAAGGCGTTCGAACTGCTGAAGCTGCAGACCATGAAGCCGGTCTGCGAATCGACGTCCGACACCACGTGGAGTGTCACCCCGGACAGCGACCGTTTGGGTCCGGTCGGGTCCTTCCTTCGCAAGACCTCGATCGACGAGTTGCCGCAACTGTGGAACATCTTGCGCGGCGACATGTCCTTCGTCGGCCCCCGCCCGGAGCGGCCGTTCTTCGTGGAGCAGTTCTCCGAGCAGTACGCCCACTACGAGGACCGACTGCGGATGCCCGCGGGCCTCACCGGACTGGCGCAGATCCACGATCTGCGTGGGGACACCTCCATCGACGACCGTGCGCGGTTCGACAACCGCTACGAGGACCACTGGAGCCTCTGGTCGGACATCAAGATCATCCTCAAGACGGTGCCGAAGGTCTTCAAGGGCTCGGGCGGCTGAGGCGCGGCGCGTCGGC
>ERZ724513.967-NODE-967-length-14548-cov-8.624922_pt1 | contig 14548 bp, 14 predicted proteins | sample MGYA00376046_ERZ724513 | MGnify/ENA primary metagenome ERZ724513 (study PRJEB28724, sample SAMN07190883) | activated sludge metagenome | isolation source: activated sludge of sewage treatment plant in Hong Hong | place: Hong Kong | collected 2016-03-17 ...
CCGTTTTGTTGCGTTGTCGTCGTTAATCTCGGCGTGTCGTGACGACAACGCGACAGCCCGGGCAACTTCGCGACAATGCGCCGCGGCTGGCGCGACAACCCGCCGCAGTTAGCCTTACATCGTGGACGTCCCCGGCCCCCGCTCGACCACCGAGCGCGCCGCCGGAAACCCGATCAGCCTCTCGCGCCTGCTGCCCAAACCGGTCCACTACGTCATGGCCGGCGGCGGTGCCCACGGCGCAGTGCAGTGGGGCGCGCTGCAGGCACTCGCACAAACCGACCTGACACCCGACGCGATCATCGGCACTTCGGCGGGAGCGCTGACGGGCGCGGTGCTTGCCGAGGATGCGGCGTCCGGAGTCGCCCGGCTGGCCTACGTGTGGGGTCAGATGAACATGTCGTATCTCGTGGGCGATAAGTGGTGGTCGCGCAGCATCACCCAGGTGCGCTCGCCGGGCCTGGTGAGCAACGCCAGCGAGCAAGCGACCATCGAGAACTTGCTTGCCGCCGAGGCGATCGAGGACCTGGACGTTCCATTCGCAGCCGTGGCCACGGATCTCGCGACCGGCCGCCCGCACATGTTCGATACCGGACCGCTGGTGCCCGCGTTGCTGGCCTCATCCGCGATCCCGGGGGTGCTGCCGCCGGTGATCATCGAAGGCCGCCCGTATTGTGACGGCCTGGTCTCGGCCAACCTCCCGGCAGTGCCCGCGGTGCAACGCGGTGCGGGCAGCATTGTCGTACTGGACACGGGCGTGCGGCAGGCAGGTGATCCCGGCGTCACCGCGACCAAGGTGCTGGGCCGGGTGAGCGCCATCATGGCCGCGAGTCAGCGCCGCCGACAACTGCGCGAGGCGGGACGGCACGTGCCCGTCTTGCTGCTCCCGACACCGGATGACCTGGGGGGTTCACTGGAGTTCGACGACACTATGCGCGCGGCTGGCGCCGCCTATGCCATGTCCCGGTCCTTCCTGGCCGATCTGGCTGTGAAACACCGGCGCCGGTTGCGTCTGCGCCCGGGCCTGTACGCGCGCCCGCACGACCACGGGTTGTCACCCGAGCTGCAGCCACTCGTCCAGGCGGTGCCGCTATGAAGGGCCCCATCGCGGTCGTCACCACGTTCGGCCTCGGCAGGACTCCGGCTCAGGTCGGAATGCTCGAGGTGTTCGAGGAGCGCGGCATTGCCCCGGACATGGTGGTCGGAACGTCCCTGGGTGCGTTCAATGCCGCAGCGCTGGCTGCCGGACACAGCACCGCACAGATGCGGGCGTTCTGGCTCTGGTTGCACGACGAGATGCTCGGAACGCCGGTACGTGCAATCGCCCGTGCCATGACCGGCGTGCAATCGCGGCGCCAGGAGCAGGCGCTACGTAACCGGATCGCGCAGTACCTGCCCGCTTCCTTCGGTGATCTGCAGGTGCCACTGTCGCTGGTCGCCACCGAACTGTCGACCGGCGGTGAGCGGGTGCTCGACAGCGGTGACCTTGTCGGCGCTGTGATGGCGTCCGCGGCTTTGCCGGGGCTCTTCCCGCCGGTCGAGTGGGATTCCAGCCACCTGATCGACGGGGGTCTGGTGGCGGGGATGCCATTGAACGCCGTGCCGGAAGCGGCCAAGACGGTGATCGTGCTGGATACCGGTGCGTCGGCGGTGAGTCCCGAGGTTGTCGAGGGGTATCGCTGGTGGGAGGTGGGCGCCTTGGCCTATGCCCACCAGATCCGGGAGCAGGCGGTGAACGCCCTGGTCAATGCGGCGGCCAAGCGGACGGTGGTGATCGTGTCCGTGGACACTGGACGGCTGCTCGATTTCAGTGACCCGGCGGCCTGCATGGACAGCGGCCGGGAAGCGGCCGAGGAGGTGCTGGACGGGCTCCCCGCGCGCACCCGCCGCGGCATCTACGGGCTGCCCGCCGCCTTGGCGGAGTTCGAAGTCCTGCGCGTTCTTGCGCAGTGACCCCGCGGGGTTTTGTCGCGAAGTTGCCCGCGCTGTCGCGTTGTGGTCGCGACACGCCGGGATTAGCGACGACAACCCGGTGGCCGCAAGGTCAGAGAATCCCCGACACCCGGCAAACGTCACGCCGACCGCTCTAGGCTGACGGGCGTGGCAACCGAATCCAGGGGACGGCAGGAGCGCCGCAAGATCGGCAAGGAAGTGCGGGAGACCGTCCCGCGTTCCGCGCTCGGTGAGTGGAATCCGCCTGCCGACCGACGAGACCCCGTACAGATCCTGATCGACCAAGGCGACGACCGGCTGGCGGATCTGGTCCCGATCCGCTATGCGCGCATGCTCTCCAGCGAGTTCGCGTTCTATCGTGGAGCGGCCGCCGTCATGGCCAGCGACTTGTCCTATAGCCCGAACACTCACCTGCGTGTGCAGTTGTGCGGTGATGCCCATCTGGTGAACTTCGGCGGTTACGCAGCCCCGGACCGGGCGTTCGTGTTCGACGTCAACGATTTCGACGAGACATTGCCGGGCGCTTTCGAATGGGATCTCAAACGCCTGGTCGCCAGTTTCGCGGTCGCGGGGCGGGCCAACGGCTTCGATGAGGCCACCCGCACTTCGATCGTCAGCGAGGTCGTGCGCAGCTACCGGCAAGCGGTGCAGGACTTCTCCCACATGCCTCGCATGGATGTCTGGTACTCACGGCTCACCGCCGATGACATCGAGCACGACTGGGGCGCCGACCTCGGTAAGAAGTACCGCAAGGCGTTCGAGAAGACCGTTGCCAAGGCACGCACCAAGACCAGTGAGAAGGCGCTGCAGAAGCTCACCACGACTTCGGTCAACGGCAGCATCACGTTCGACAGCCAGCCGCCGTTCCTCGAGCCCATGGAGGAGGTCGTCGGTGAGGATCGCAAGGGTGAGTTCATGCATGCCGTGCAAGGCGCGCTGGTCGCCTATCGGCGCAGCCTGCAGTCCGACCGCAGAGTCCTGTTCTCCGGGTACCGGGTGGTCGATCTGGCACGGAAGGTCGTCGGTGTCGGTAGCGTCGGCACGCGGTGCTGGGTGATGCTGCTGATGGCCGACCAGGACGAGACCGACGTGCTGATGCTGCAGGTCAAGCAGGCCATGACCTCGGTGCTGGAGCCGTATCTGGGCGCATCCCGAGTCGGCCATCACGGCCAGCGCGTGGTTGAGGGGCAGAAACTCATGCAGGCTGCCAGCGACGTGCTGCTGGGCTGGACGCAGGTCGGCCTGGGAGGACAAGAGACCGACTTCTACGTTCGGCAGATGTGGGACTGGAAGGAAAGCGCGGACGTGCCGGCCATGGACGCCACCCAATTGCGGGTCTACGGCCAGTTGTGCGGCTGGACCCTGGCCCGCGCGCACTCCCGCTCCGGTGACCGCGTGGCGCTGGCCGGCTACCTCGGTGACGACCCGGAACTAGATGCGGCCATGGCCAAGTTCGCCGAGGCCTACGCGGACCAGAACGCCGCGGACTTCGCCGCGATGCAACAGGCGGCTACGGCGGGTCGGATCAAGGTCGCAGACAAGGGCTGGTAGGAAGGGCGCATGGCGCAGACCGACCCCATCTCCGAAGAGGCCCGCGAAGCCGTTGCCGCAGTGAGCAAGTTGTGGTGGCTGAGCTTGGTCACCGGCATCCTGTGGTTCTTCATCGCGATCGTGATCCTGCAGTTCGACACGGCCTCGGTGACGACCGTTGGCGTCATTGTGGGTGCGATGTTCTTGTTCACCGGGCTCCAGCAGTTCGTCATCTCCACCGTCGTCGACGGCTGGAAGTGGCTGTGGATCGTGTTCGGTGTCCTCTTCGTCCTCGCCGGCATCTACGCCCTGGTCAACCCTGGCGCGACGACTGCAGCGCTGGCCGATTCGCTGGGCTTCCTGTTCCTGCTCGTCGCCATCTTCTGGACCATCGAGGCGTTCGCGACCCGGCACTCCAACGAGCTGTGGTGGCTGGGTCTGCTGTCCGGAATCATCATGCTGGTCCTGGCGTTCTGGGTCTCCGGGCAGTTCTTCTTCACTCGCGTCTACATCCTGCTGGTGTTCGCCGGCATCTGGGCGCTGCTGCAGGGCGTCAACGACATCATCCGGGCCTTCCAGTTGAAGCGGGTCGGGAAGCTCGCCACGAGCTGATGCAACCACGCGTCGCGGTCAGCACGGCCTTCTTCTGCCAGGGCTTCGCGTTCGCCTCGCTGATCACCCGGATCCCGGCGATCCAGGAGGCGTTCGGGTTCTCCGAAGGCCAACTGGCGCTGATGCTGGCAGCCGTGCCGATCGTGGCCGGTGTGGGATCGGTGGTGGCCGGGACGTTGGCTGTGCGCTGGCACAGTGCCGTCCTGCTCCGGGGCTGTGCGGTGCTCGTCGCCATCGGGCTGGTGGTGACGGGAGGCGCGACCACGGCGCAATCGCTGCCGCTGCTGATCCTGGCCCTCGCGCTGATGGGCTTCGGACTTGGTTCGGTGGACGCCACTATGAACATGCAGGGGATCGGGGTACAGCACCTGCTCGGGCGCAGCGTCATGGCCTCGTTCCACGCGTGGTGGAGTTTGGCCGCGATTCTCGGAGCACTGGCCGCCTCGGCGGCAGCGGCGACGAGTCTGAGCCTGCTTGGTTTCTTCGCGGTGATTGCCGTGGTCCTCGTGCCAGTGGGCCTGCTCGCCTCGCGTTCGTTCGTGACCGAAGCTGCGGCCGACGAGGCCGAACCCGACCCGTTCGCCCGCTCGGTCCCGTGGCGACCGTTGCTCGTGTTCTTCCTGGCAGTGGTCGGCGCCTTCGTCATCGACTCCTCGGTCTCCAACTGGTCGGCGCTGGACCTCACCGACGTGCTGGGTGCCTCGGAGTCAGTGGCCGCGCTGGCCTACGCGGCGTATGCGGTCCTGCTGCTGATCGGGCGCAGTGTGGCCGACCGGCTGGTGATCCGGCGGGGTGCGCCGTGGCTGATCGTCGCCGGTGGTTTCGTGGCCGCCGCCGGACTCGCCGTGGTCGCGCTCGCGCCGTCTGCGGTCGTCGCCATTGGGGGCTTCGCGGTGGTGGGCCTGGGGATCAGCCCCATCCTGCCGCTGGCCTTCGTCGCGGCCAGCGAACACGATCCGGCCGGTACCGGTATCGCCGTGGCTCGGGTGAACGTGGGTAACTACGTCGGGTTCCTGTTGGGCGCACCGTTGGTCGGGGTGATCGGGGAGTTCTCGTCGCTGCGCTGGGGCTTCGGGGTGCTCGTGCTGGTGTCCTTGGCGATCGCGGCGACCGCGCCGGCGTTCGGGCGGGCGGCAACTTCCCGCTAGCTTCTGTCGCGAAGTTGGTCCGGCTGTTGTGTTGTTGGGGTTTCTGATCTTAGTTTTCACCAACAACGCAACAGCGAAACCAACAACGGGACAAAAACCCCTGTTAGCCGTGCGCCCAGCGCAGCATCCCCTCGATGTTCTGCCGGATGACTTCGCCGGCCATCGCGTCCGCCCCCTTGGTCATGGCCATGTACTTCAGCGCGTTCATGTCACTCTTGCGCGGCGCGCTGGACAGCGCGTACGCCACGCCGTCCTCACGCAGTAACCAGGCGCCGAGGTTGTACTGGGTCCGTGCGCCGTTCTTCTTGTCGAGGTCGTCGGTGCCGTCGTCGTCCTGGTCCCAGGCGACGATCCGCCAGCCGTCCCGCTCGCCGTAGTCGGCGAGGTTGATCTGCACCTGGACCCGGCCGATCACCGGCAGGTTCATCCGCTGCACGTACGTCACGTCGGTGTCGGACCGGCGTTCGACCACCTCGGTGCTCTCGACGTACTGGACGTTGTGGGGGTAGTTCTCGGCGTCACAGATGTGCTCGACCATGGCGTCGATGTCCACTCCGGCGTACGGCTTCAAGCCCACCCCCTCGGAGGTCGGCCGCTTCTCGAAGCGCCAGGACGCGTGGTTGAACCGGTCCGTGTGCAGTTCGGCGAGATGCGGAAGGACCCGGTCGAGGAAGGCGTCGGCGCTCATTGATCGAGTCTAAAACCCGGTTGAGTCCGGACCCCTCGGGCGGGGAGGATCGAAGGTATGGCCGTTGCAACCACGCGTACCACGCTGCGTCTTTTCTGGGACGCCGCGTCGGCTATGCCTGTGCGCCGGGCCATGGCCTTCCTCGGCCCGGTGTTCGCGGTCAGTGTGGGACAGTTCCTCGGTCCGTTCTTCATCGCCCAACTGCTCGAACGCATCCAGGCCGGCACGGTGACGTGGAGCAGTTCCTGGCCGTTGGTGCTGGCCTACTTCCTGAGCCAGATCATCGGAACCGTGGTCGGCTGGCGGTTCGTGCTGTGGGCCATGTGGAGCATGGAAGTGCGCGGGATGCAGGACCTCTTCCAGCGCATCTTCGACCACCTCACCGAGCAGAGCATCGCGTTCCACGCCAACCGCTTCAGCGGCGCACTGGTGTCGCAGACCAACAAGCTCATCAACGCGTTCGAGACGTTCTGGGACACGATCACTTGGACGTTGATGCCGATCCTCACCGGGATCGTGGTCAGCACCTTCGTGCTGGCATTCGTGATGTGGCAGTACGCGGTGTTCCTGTTCGTGATGTCGGCGGCGTTCGTGGGGTTGGTCTTCTGGGCGACCCGGCGTATGAAGGACCTGACGGTTGCCGAGGCGAACGCATCGAACCGCATGACCGGCTTCCTTGCTGACGTCATGACGAACATCGCCGCGGTCAAGGCGCAGGGTTCTGAGCCGGACGAGCGGGAAGCGGCCGGGCAGGTGGCTGAGTACCGCACTGCCCGCGACCTGGACGTCATGCGCTCGTTCCTGAAGTTCAGCGCCGGCTACTCGACCGTCATCATGACGATCAACACCGGAGCCGTGGTCGCCGCCGTGCTGGCCGCGCAGGCGCAGGTCGCCAATATCGGCGCGATCTACCTGGCCATCACCTACACGCTGTTGGTGACCAACGACCTATGGAGCGTCAACGAGGTCATCCGCAACTACAACAAGGTGATCGGCGACGCCCACGAGATGGTGCAGATCCTCAACGAGCCGGCTGGCGTGCAGGACCGCAGCCACACAAAGCTAGCTGTCCGGCATGGCGAGATCTCGTTCGAGGACGTGCTCTTCGGGCACGACGGACAGTACAACGACCCGCTGTTCGACCACTTCGACCTGCGGATCGCCGCGGGCGAGAAGGTTGGCCTGGTCGGGCCCAGTGGTGGCGGCAAGACCACCCTGACCCGGTTGCTGCTGCGTTTCTCGGACATCCAAGGTGGTGCGATCCGCATCGACGGCCAGGACATCGCCGACGTGACGCAGCGGTCTTTGCGCCAGCACATCAGTTATGTGCCACAGGAGCCGCTACTGTTCCATCGCTCTCTGCACGAGAACATCGCCTACGGCTTGCCGGGTGCGACGGCCGAGCAGGTGCGGGATGCTGCCCGGCGGGCGTACGCGCTGGACTTCATCGACTCGCTGCCTGACGGTTTCGAGACGTTGGTGGGTGAACGCGGGATCAAGCTCTCCGGCGGTCAGCGGCAGCGGATCGCGATCGCCCGGGCGATCCTGAAGAACGCGCCCATCCTGGTGCTGGACGAGGCCACGAGTGCCCTGGACAGCGAGAGCGAGGTGCACATCCAGCAGGCCCTTGCGCAAGCGATGGCCGGTCGGACGACGATCGTGATCGCGCACAGGTTGAGCACGATCCAGGCCATGGACCGGATTCTTGTCATGGACGAAGGCCGGATCTTGGAGCAGGGTTCGCACCGGGAGTTGTTGGCTGTGGGTGGCACGTATGCGGCGCTATGGGCGCACCAATCGGGCGGCTTCCTGGCGGGGGTGTGACATAAACGTGTGGAAAGAGGCCACATCTGACCCGCATCCACCGTTCTGTTTCAAGGCGTCGAACAAACGCGCGGATTCGGGCCGCATATGGCCCCAATTCACAGTTTTGCGGCGTTGCGGCATCGTGACCAAGATCGGCACGTTTGCAGCCTTCGAGCATGCGTGAATGGTGCGATGGTGCAGATCGTGGGGGAGTCGGTCGTTGTGCGCAAGCAGCGACGGGCATGGCGACGGGTGATCGGCCTGCTGGCGGGACTGGTCTTCGCGGGCATCGCAGTCGTGCTGGTAGCGCGACAGGTCGGGCCCGAGGCCTGGCTATGGCCGTTCATCATCGCGCTGACCCCGTGGTTGCTGATCCCCGCCGCAGCTGGCTTGGTTCTGGCGATCGTCGCTCGCAGCTGGGTCGCGTTTGCAGGCTTGACCATCACCGGCCTGCTCCTCGCGACCCAGTGGCCCCTGCTGCAATCGCCCGCACCCAGTGGACCTGCCGATCTCACAGTGGTCAGCACCAACCTGCGCCTGGGCAAGGCCGAGCCGGACGCTGTCCTGAGGGCAATTGGCAATGCCGACCTGGTGTCGATGCAGGAATTGACCCCGGGCCTGCTCAAGGATCTGCAGGCGGCCGGTATCAACGACCTGTTTCCGCACTCCTTCACCCGGCCTGCGGCGGGCGCGGCGGGAACCGGGATGTGGTCGCGCTACCCACTGACCGACCGAGGTCACCTCGATGGCTTCATCTTCGAGCAGCTGCACGCAACCGTGGCGGCCCCGAGTGGTAACTTCACGTTCTTCGCTGTGCATCCAGTGACTCCGGGCAACCCGCGGCTGTGGGCTGGAGAGCAGCGGCTATTGCAGCACGCACTCGGCGCTGGTCCCGTGATCGTCGCCGGCGATTTCAACGCCACGCGTGACCACCGGCAGTTCCGCGCCTATACCGACATCGGGTTCGTCGATGCCAGCGTCGCCGCCGGGGCGGCCCGCCGGCGTACGTTCGCGACTACGCAGGGCCCGTTGCCGACCGTTGCCATCGACCACGTTCTCACCCGCGGGATTGCATATGCACCGGATTGGGTCTCTGTCACAGATCTGGCCGGCAGTGATCACCGGGCGCTGACGGCGGGGTTCCGGACGCGGTGATCTCTGCCATACCCGACACTAGGTGTGTGAAAGCGGTCGTGGCGGGGGTGGTGCTGGCGCTGGTGCCTGCACCCGCGATAGCCACACCCTCCGACGTGATCGCCGAGATCAACGCGCTGTGCGTCAGCAGCCGCGAGGCCATCCTGCAGGGCGGCACGGCGACCATCCGCTTGCGCGAAGGCGGCAGGACGATCCAGGAACAGCGCTACGACGCAAGCCACGGCCGCGTCAGTGACACAGGTTGGCCATCCGTCACGGCCAAAGGCATCGGCACCTATGACCGCAGCGGCTTCGTCCTGGACGGCAGGTTGCGCAGGTCCCAGGTCACGCAAGCAGCCAAGTACCTCGGCCTCAAGACCCGGCCCTGGGTGCTGACCCGCAAGCAGTACGGGGTCATCGCGGACAAGACGTTCGATACGTTCCTGCGTTCGGACCTGCTGGCACCCGACCGCTACATCGACCTCGACTCGACCATGGTGCCCGCGCAACCGGACCGTTGTGCCTCGCACGTGCTGAACGACGCGAAGGCGACCGTGAGCAGCGCCACGGACGGCACCAAGACGACCTACACGCTCGGCTACCGATTGACTGGTGAGAAGATCCGCGTGCGCACCACGCTGGTCGCCCAGGACGGGCGCTTCGTCAACGGCACGCTGCAGATGAGCGGGGCCACCGACCTCAAGAACGTGATTGCTTGGACCTACGGTCCGCAGCGGGTGCGCATCCCCCGGTCGAGCGTCTCGCAACGCAGCTGGATCAAGGCTACCGATGCGTCGGCTCTCAAAATGGACCTGCGGTATCTCGCCGGCAGCATCCCGGGCAAGACCGTCGGTGCGGTGCGCAAAGCCGCTCGGAGGGCGCTACCCGTGGCCAATCGGGGGCATGTCGTGCAATTGAAGGCTCGCGACACAGCGGCCGGAATTGTCCTATACGGACGTAATCCGTACACGAAGGCCGTGGTGGCCTTCGAGGTCCGCCCCGGACATCCCGTCCGGCGGCTGTTTACGTGACGTTGACGCAAAGGACCCGCCGTCGTCACACCTCGCGGGTAGCGTGACGCGCAAGGTGAGGGGCCAACCATGACAGTGATGACAGAACCGATCACAGACGAAGAGTTGCTGGGGTACCTGTCGGCGATGACCGGTGACCTGCCTGTGGGCGAACCCGCCGCCGACACTGCGGCGTGATCCCCGCTTTGCCACGCATGACCTGACAGTCTTCGCCTATGCCCGGACTGTCCCGACGTAGTTTCCTTGCGACCACTGGTGCTCTTGCAGCATCACTCGGACTCCCGGCGCGGGCACTTGCCGAGCGCCTGGCCGAGCCCGCCCGCCGCATTCCCGGCGCACCGACCACACTCGACCAGACCATCGTGCTCACGGCTGCGCAGAATCGGCAGTACCGGCATCTGACCACCGGCCCCGGGGAGGGGTACATCCCGCGCTACGACGTGCTGGGCCGGCGAGCGGAACCAGCCCGGGCCGGCCGCCGCCGCAGCCTTGCCTACCTGGGCCACCTGTCCGACATCCACATCATGGACGCCCAGTCGCCGGCTCGCTTGGACATCATGGTGGGGCAGAGCGAGTCCCTGTGGGCGGGCAGTTTCCGCCCGCAGGACACGCTGACTGTCAACGTCCTCGCGTCCATGGTGGGCGCGATCCGAAACGCGCAGTTCAGCCCATTGACCGGAGCGCCCATGACTGCGGCGTTCAACACCGGCGACAGTGCGGACATGCATTCCGACCTGGAGTTGCAGTGGTACATCGACATCCTGGACGGCAAGCCGGTGACGCCCAACTCCGGTGCCCCCGGGGTGTACGAGGGCGTGCAGGTCTGGGCCGAATCCACGTTCGCCTACCACCCGGAGGACCCCAGCGCTGACCCTTACGGCGCTTATGGCTTCCCGACCTTGCCCGGCATGCTCGAGGCTGCGGTCAGCCAGACCGTCGAGTCGGTCGGACTGCCGACCCCTTGGTACGCGGTCTACGGCAATCACGACACCACATTCCTGGGCACCCTCGCGATCAGCGACGCCCTGCGCCGGTTCGCCATCGGGGACCGGAAGGCCGCCACCTGGCAGCCGTTCGCCGCCAATTTCCTGGGCGGCTGGGCGACCAACCCGAGCCCGGTTACGCAGTACCTGCACTCGCTGCGTTCGGACCTTGGCCGGCAGAACGGGATGCGATCGGTAACCGCAGATCCCGCGCGCAAGATGTTCGACAGCATCGAGTTCATGCAGGCGCACCTGAACTCCCCGGCGCTGCCCGGCCCGGTCGGCCACGGGTTCACCCCGGACAACATCAGCAGCAAGAAGACCTACTGGATGGCTGACGTGACGCCCTTCCTGCGGGTTTTCGGCCTCGACACCTGCAACCAGGTCGCCGGCCCGGACGGTGCCGTTCCCCAGGATCAGTTCGACTGGCTGCAGTCGGAACTGGAACGGGCCCGCGGCGAGCAGAAGTTGTGCATGGTGCTCAGCCATCACAACAGCACGACGCTGGAGAACGAAGCACGGTCGGTGTTCGGCGGCCAGCGGCTGATCCACGCGGAGGAGTTCGTCGCGATGCTTCAGCAGTACCCGAACCTCGTCGCCTGGATCAACGGCCACACCCACATCAACACGATCATCCCGCACCCCAAGGAGGGTGGCGGCGGCTTCTGGGAGATCACGACCGCGTCCTGCATCGACTTCCCGCAACAGCAGCAACTCATCGAGATCGTGGACAACCAAGACGGCACGCTGAGCCTGTTCACCACGTCGCTGGACCACGGTTCATCCGCCGAGTGGAACGGTTCGGACTACAGTCCTGAGGGTTTGGCGTCATTGAGCCGGCAACTGGCGGCCAACGACTGGATCGAGAACCCGCCCATGCGCATGGGGTCGCCGCTGGACCGCAACTGCGAACTGCTGCTGCCCGCGCCGTTCGACCTCTCGGCCATCTCCGACGCCACGCTGGAGAAGGCGGAACTCGCAGCCAAGGCCCGGCTCGTGAAAGCGGAGGCATCATGAAGCGGCTGGTCGTGATCGTTCTGCTGCTGGCTGGGTGCTCGCAGGTCAACGCGCTACAGCAGGTCAGCGGGACGCCGCTGTCCACGGTGCGGGTCGCCGTGAACGACGTGCTCGTCGAGCAGAAGGTGCTGATCAAGCAGGCGCCGGTCTGCACGGAGAGCGAGACGGAGTTCACCTGCACCGGCTCCACGCTGACCGACAAGGCCATCGAGGTCACAGTGCCGAACGACGAGCAGCAGGTGATGGTCATCAAGGTGGGCGGCAAGGAGATCTTCACCGGGCCCGTACAGGACGTGATCGAGGAGGCCGGGTCATGACCACGCAGGAGTACGGAATCAGCGTTCTGGCCACCGGCTTCGCCCGGATGTGGCGCGGGGTCCTGCCGTTCCTGGTGGTGGCTTTGGTCAACGCCCTGGTCCAGGCCTCGTTGTTGTACCTGTCGCCGTTCTGGCTGGCGCTCGGGATCTCCGCGGCCGTGCTGTTGATCTCGTTCGCGTTGATCACCCAGATTGCTGTGCGCAGCGTGAGCGGACGCTCGGGTCTCGCGGATCTGGTGGGCGGCGATTTGCTGCGCTTCAGCCTCTGGGTCATCGGTTGGACGCTGGTGGTGAGCGCCGGGTTTGCGTTGTACTTCTGGCCCGGTGTTCTGCTGCTGGCGCTCACTGCGTTCATTCCGGTGGCTGCGGTGACTGGTGCGCGCAACCCGCTGGCGGCCAACTTCCGCGCGATCCGGGCGCGGCCGTGGCGCTGGCTGGTGACCGTGCTCATCACGCTGCTGGTCGTGCTGGTCGTCTGGCTGGCCTCGGCGCTGACGGCGTTCTTCATCGGGGGCTGGATCGCGGCGTTCGGGACCTGGCTGGTGATCGGGTTCGTTGCGGCGTGGCTGCTGACGGCATGGTCGGCGTTGTATCGGAGCACCCCAGCCGCCGCCTGACTCCCGGCCGTTTCGTTGCGGTCAACTTCGCGACAATAGCCCGCTTCGGTGGGCCTTTAGCGGCTCAAGCGCCGAAGCGGCGGTTCACTGACCGGCGGCTGCTTACGCGCAGGCAGTTCGGCAAGTAACGCAGTCGTGGCAGCGGCTACCCGTTCCACGGCGATGTCGTAAGCGGCGACGGTGGCAGCGCTGGGCTTTGCCACACCGCTGACCTTGCGGACGTACTGCTCGGCAGCCGCCCGGATCTCCTCGTCGGTGGCCGGCGGCTCGAGACCGCGCAGGATGGTGATGTTGCGGCACATGCCGTTCAGCCTGTCACGCGGCGGGCGTTACCGTAACCCCATGATCTTCAACCCCCACACCTACGATCCGTCGGCCTACGATGCGCAGACGCAACGGCAACTCAAGGCCCTGATCGCGTTCTTCGAGGCCAAGGGTCTGGCGCAGATGAAGGACGAGTTCCACGACCGCACCTGGTACGACGACTTCCTGGAATTCAACGCCAAGGAGGGGATCCTCGCGACGTTCGGAACGCCGGCGGCAGTCGGCGGCGAGGGTGCCCGGTGGGACACCGCCCGGATCAACGACCTGAACGAGATTCTCGGCTTCTACTCCCTGTCCTACTGGTACGCCTGGCAGGTCACAGTACTGGGACTGGGCCCGGTCTGGATGAGCGACAACTCCGACGCCAAACAGCTCGTGGGCAAACTCCTCGAGCAGGGTGCGATCTTCGGTTTTGGCCTGTCCGAGCAGAGCCACGGAGCCGACATCTACTCCACGGACATGATCCTCACCCCCAAGGGCGACGGCTGGATCGCCAACGGCCCGAAGTACTACATCGGCAATGGCAACGTGGCCGGTCGCCTGAGCGTCTTCGGGAAGTTCGCCGACACCGACGAGTACGTCTTCTTCCTGGTCGACACCCAGGCGCCGGAGTACCACCTAGAGAAGAATGTCGTCGCCGACCAGATGTACGTCTCGGCGTTCAGCCTGCACGACTACCCAGTCAGCCACGCGGACATCCTGCACACCGGAAAGGCCGCTTGGGACGCCGCCTTGGCCACAGTCAACGTCGGCAAGGTGAACCTCGGCTGGGCCAGTATCGGCATCTGCGAGCACGCCTTCTACGAGGCCGTCACCCACGCTGACAACCGAGTGCTGTACGGCAGCAAGGTCACCACGTTCCCGCACGTGCGCCGGATGTTCGGCGACGCGTACGCACGGCTGCTGGCGATGAAGCTCTACTCGGCCCGCAGCGCCGACTACTTCCGCTGCGCCGGCGAGGACGACCGCCGCTTCCTGCTCTTCAACCCGATCACCAAGATGAAGGTCACCAGCGAGGGGGAGCGGGTGATCGACCTGCTGTGGGAGATCATCGCCGCGCGTGGCTTCGAGAGCGACACCTACTTCGAACAGGCCGCGCAGCACATTCGCGCTCTACCCAAGCTCGAGGGCACGGTCCACGTGAACCTGGCCCTGGTGCTGAAGTTCCTGCCCCAGTACCTGATGGCCACGGGCGACTACACCGAGGTGCCGGTCCGGCAGGACGCCGCCGACGACGCCTACCTGTTCGAGCAAGGTCCGGCGAAGGGTCTCGGCAAGATCACGTTCGGACCGTGGCGACCGGCTCTGGAGAAGTACGCGCATCTGCCCAACGTCGCCCGCTTCCTGGAGCAGGTCGACGCGTTCACGCAACTGGTGATGACGCAGCCGCC
>ERZ724513.974-NODE-974-length-14481-cov-16.402052_pt1 | contig 14481 bp, 10 predicted proteins | sample MGYA00376046_ERZ724513 | MGnify/ENA primary metagenome ERZ724513 (study PRJEB28724, sample SAMN07190883) | activated sludge metagenome | isolation source: activated sludge of sewage treatment plant in Hong Hong | place: Hong Kong | collected 2016-03-17 ...
CGATCGGCGACCGGGGCGCCCGGGCCCTGTTCGCCGCGACGGAGCACGCCCTCGTCGAGTGCGGCGACCTGGCCACCGGCGCGGACGCCGACCGCCCGGCCCCCTGACACGACGAAGCGGCGGCCCCGGAGCCAGGAGTCCGGGGCCGCCGCGCTCAGGGACCGGTCAGAGGATGACCGGCGTCGAGGTGATCGTCTTGATGTAGACGTCGCGCTCGTAGGCCCCCGGGTCGCCGGTGGCCGACTGGTTCATGCTGCCGCGCAGCTGGTCCACCGAGACGTACTCGTTGTCGCTCATCCACGTGCGCAGGCCGTTCAGCATGCTCGAGATGGCCGACGGGCCCTGCTTGACGACGGCCGAGGTGGTGCAGGCCACGTCGGCGCCGACCAGCAGCAGCTTGGCCAGGTCCTGCCAGGTGTGCAGGCCCGAGGTCGCCGCGAACTGGGTGCCGGGCAGCTGGGCGTCCAGGATGCCGATCCAGCGCATCGGCAGCCGCACGCGGTCCGACGTGGTGAGCGGCACCGAGGGGGTGACCCGCTTGGCGTCCAGGTCGATGTCGGTGCCGTACAGGCCGCTGAACAGCACCAGCGCGTCGGCGCCGGCCGAGACCAGCCGCCGGGCGAAGTTGCTGAACGCGGTGAAGTGGCTCGACACCTTCACGGCCAGCGGGATGTTGATCTCGGCCCGCACCGCCTCGACGATGCGGATGTAGATCTCCTCCACCTGGTTGGCGGTGACGTTCGGGTCGGCGTTCACGCGGTACAGGTTGAGCTCCAGCGCGTCGGCGCCGGCCTCCTCCAGCAGCTTGGCGTAGGTGGCCCAGCCGCCCACGTCCTTGCCGTTCAGGCTGGCGATCACCGGCACGCTGAGCGCCTTCTTGGCGTCCCGCAGCCGGTTCAGGTGCATCGCTGTGCCGACGTTGTCGCTCGCCTGCTCCGGCAGCGGCGCGGAGGCGAACTCCGCGAAGCCGTCGGCCAGCTCGGACAGCTCGTAGGCCTGCATCTCCTCGGCCTCGGCCTCCTCCTGGAAGAGGCTGGGCAGCACGATCGCGGACGCCCCCGCCTCCTGCAGCTGGAGCATGGTGTCGACCTGCCGGGTCAGCGGCCCCGCCGACGCGATGACCGGGCCCGAGAGCCGCAGCCCCAGGTAGGTCGTCGAGAGATCGGGTGTCGTCGCCATGTCAGTGCTCCTTCGGAAGGTTGTCGGTGGCCGGGGTGACCGTCTCGCCCTCGACCGTCACGGCGCGCTCGACGGACGCCATCTGGCTGTAGTAGCGCCAGCGCTCCTCCACGTCCTTGGCCTCGCTGCTCCACAGCGTCGCCGCCCGCTCGGGGTGGGACCGGCGCAGCATCGCGAAGCGCGGCTCGCTGGCCAAGAAGTCCTTGACGCGGCCGTTGGGGGCCTTGGAGTCGAGCTGCAGCGGCTTGGCGTGCTCGTCCGCGCTGGGACGGAACCGGTACAGCGGCCAGTAGCCGGTCGCGACCGCCTCGCCCTGGTGGGTCATCGACGTGGTCATGTCGATGCCGTGGTTGATGCAGGTCGAGTACGCGATGACCAGCGAGGGGCCGTCCCAGGCCTCCGCCTCGAGCATCGCCCGGACCACCTGCTGCTGGTTGGCGCCCATCGCCACCTGCGCGACGTAGACGTTGCCGTAGGTCTGGGCGATGAGGCCCAGGTCCTTCTTCCCGGTGAGCTTGCCGGCCGTCGCGAACTTCGCCACCGCGCCGCGCGGGGTGGCCTTCGACGACTGGCCGCCGGTGTTGGAGTACACCTCGGTGTCGAGCACCAGGATGTTCACGTTCACGCCGGTGGCGAGCACGTGATCGAGGCCGCCGTAGCCGATGTCGTAGGCCCAGCCGTCGCCGCCGATGATCCACACCGACTTGTCGACGAGCTCGTCGGCAAGGCTGAGCAGCCGGGCCGCCTCGGGGGACTCGTCGCCCGCCAGCGCCGCCTTCAACTGCTCGACGCGGGCGCGCTGGGCGTCCACGCCGGCCTGGCCGGACTGGTCGGCGTCCAGCAGGCCGGACGCCAGCTCCTCGCCCAGCACGTCGCGCAGGGCGTCGACGTGCCGCCGGGCCTCGCCGTTCTGCTTCTCCCAGGCCAGGCGCATACCCAGGCCGAACTCCGCGTTGTCCTCGAACAGCGAGTTGCTCCAGGCCGGGCCGCGGCCCGCGGCGTCCACCGCGTAGGGCGTCGTGGGCAGGTTGCCGGAGTAGATCGAGGAGCAGCCGGTCGCGTTCGCGACGAGCATGCGGTCGCCGAACAGCTGGGTCAGCGTGCGGACGTAGGGGGTCTCGCCGCAGCCGGAGCAGGCGCCGGAGAACTCGAACAGCGGCTGCAGCTGGGCGACGCCCTTCACCTGGTCGTGGCGCACCTGGGTGCGGTCGACCTCGGGGATGGACAGGAAGAAGTCCCAGTTGGCCCGCTCGGCGTCGAGGTGCTCGAGGCGGTTCTCCATGTCGATGGCCTTGTGCTTGACCTCGGTCTTGCTGATGGCCGGGCAGGTGTCGACGCAGACGCCGCAGCCGGTGCAGTCGTCGGGCGCGGTCTGCACCACGAGCTTGTAGCCGGCCAGCGTGCGGTCGCGGTAGTCCTTCGACTGGAAGGTCTCGGGCGCGCCCTCCAGGTCGGACGGCGGCATGACCTTGATGCGGATCGCGGCGTGCGGGCAGACCATGGCGCACTTGCCGCAGTCGATGCACAGGCTGGGATCCCAGATCGGGATCTCCTCGGCGATGCCGCGCTTCTCGTACTGCGCGGTGGCCGTGGGCCAGGTGCCGTCGACCGGCATGCCGGAGACCGGGATCTCCTCCCCCAGGCCGAACAGCATCTTCTGCGTGACGGTGCGTACGAACTCGGGCGCCGTGTCCGGCACGGGGGGCATGCGGTGCGCCTGCGAGGTCGCGGACGCCGGCACCTCGAGCCGGCTGAGCGCGCCGATCGCCGCGTCGATGGCGGCCCAGTTGCGCTCGACGATCACGCGGCCCTTGCGGCCGTAGGTGTCCTCGACCGACTTCTTGATCTTCGCGATCGCCTGGTCCTGCGGGACGATGCCCGACAGGTAGAAGAAGCAGGGCTGCATGACCGTGTTGATGCGCTTGCCCATGCCGACCTTGTGGGCCACGGCCTGCGCGTCGATGACGTAGACCTCGAGGCCCTTGTCGATGATGATCTGCTGCACCTCGGCGGGCAAGGCGTCCCAGGTCTCCGCGAGGGGGAACGGGCTGTTGATGAGCACCTTGGCGCCGGGCTTCGCGACGTCCAGCGTCGGCATCTGGCCGAGCAGCGCGAACTGGTGGACCGCCACGAAGTCGGCCTCGTCGATCAGGTACGCCGAGTTGATCGGCTTGTCGCCGAAGCGCAGGTGGCTGATCGTCGAGGAGCCCGACTTGCGCGAGTCGTAGACGAAGTAGCCCTGGGCGTAGCGGCCGTGGTCGCTGCCGATGATCTTGACGGTGTTCTTCGACGAGCCGACGGTGCCGTCGGAGCCGAGGCCGTAGAGGACGGCGGTCAGCGCGCCCAGGTCGGGCTTGAACGCCGTGTCGTAGGACAGCGACAGGTGGGTGACGTCGTCCTCGATGCCGACCGTGAAGCGCTTCTTGGCGTCCGGCTTTGTCAGCTCGGCGTAGACCGCGGCGGCCATGGCCGGGGTGTAGTCCTTCGAGCCGAGGCCGTAGATGCCGGCGATCACGCGCGGGCGCTGCGGGAGGGCGTCCGCGTTCTCCCACAGGGCCAGCACGACGTCCTCGTGCAGCGGCTGCGCCGAACCCGGCTCCTTGACCCGGTCCATGACCGCGATCTCGCGGACCGTCTTGGGCAGGGCGGCGACGAAGGCGTCCGTGGGGAACGGGCGGTACAGGCGCACGTGAACAGCGCCGACCTTCTCGCCACGGGCGTTCAGCTCGTCGACGGTCTCCTTGGTGGTGCCCCAGCCGGAGCCCATGATCACGACGACGCGCTCGGCGTCCTCGGCGCCGTAGTACTCCACCAGCGAGTAGCGGCGTCCGGTGCGCTCGGCCAGCTCGTCGAAGCACTCCTGCACGATGCCGGGGACGGCCTCGTAGAAGAGGTTGGACGCCTCGCGCCCCTGGAAGAAGGCGTCCGGGTTCTGCGCGGTGCCGCGCAGGGAAGGGCGATCGGGGGTCAGGCCGCGAAGGCGGTGGGCGACGACGTCGTCCTCGCGCACGAGGGCGCGCAGGTCGTCGTTGCTCAGCAGCGCGATCTTGTTCTCCTCGTGGCTGGTGCGGAAGCCGTCGAAGTAGTGCAGGAAGGGGACGCGGGTGCGCAGCGTGGCGGCGTGCGCGATCAGCGCGCAGTCGTGGGCCTCCTGGACGCTCGTGGCGCCCAGCATCGCCCAGCCGGTGCCGCGGCACAGCATGACGTCGGAGTGGTCGCCGAAGATCGACAGCGCGTGCGTGGCCAGCGCGCGAGCCGCCACGTGGATGACGGCCGGGGTCAGCTCGCCCGCGATCTTGAACATGTTCGGCACCATCAGCAGCAGGCCCTGCGACGCCGTGAAGGTGGTTCCCAGCACGCCCTTGGTGACCGCGCCGTGCAGCGCACCCGCCGCGCCGCCCTCGGACTGCATCTCGACGACGTCGGGGACGCTGCCCCAGATGTTGGTGCGGTTCGCCGCGCTCCAGGCGTCGCAGTACTCAGCCATCGGCGAGCTCGGCGTAATGGGGTAGATCGCGACGACTTCGCTCAGCGCGTGGGCCACCCGTGCTGCGGCCTCGTTGCCATCCATCGTCGACCACTTCTGATCGAACTGCATGTGTCATGCCTCCTGGCTCCTGCTGTCACCCGTCGTGCGCAGGACGCAGGCGTCCGCACACCAGCTTGATTCTCGTTCGGCCTCTTGGGCCGCGGCGCCGAACCGTAGAATTCACGGCGGAGCGCGTGAGTGGAGCTTCATCGTAACCGTCCGCCCTGGTCTGCGAGAAAGGTTCGTCAGGAAAGCTCCATTTACGCCCATTAGGGCGAGGGAAGCCCTGACTTTGGCCAAAGTTCAGCAAACGTCGGCGCCCGCCCGTACAGTGAATCCCGAGCAACGTGACCCGGGCTCGCCCAGGCTCGACCCACCCGATCGCGACGACGCGGTGACGTCGGGGGGCCGCCGCCGAGCGCCTCGCGGCACACGATCTCGACACCAGCCACGTGGTACGGAAGAGGTTTCCATGAGCGATCTGATGCGTCCCCTGTCCTTCGATCACCTGATGACCTGGGCTCGGTCCGAGCTCGCGCAGGACGGGGCGATCTTCGGCGTCCACACCTCCAAGTTCTGGAAGGCGGAGGCGCCCCGGCTGATCACCGACTCGTTCGGCGGCAAGATCGCCAACCCGGTCGGCCCCGCCGCGGGCCCCTCGACGCAGCTGTCGAACAACATCCTGGCCTGCTACCTGACCGGCGCCCGGTTCATGGAGCTCAAGACCGTGCAGAAGATGGACGGCGAGGAGCTGCGCGCCTGCGTCGCCAAGCCCTGCATCGAGATGATGGACGAGGGCTACAACTGCGAGTGGTCGACCGAGCTCACCGTGCAGGAGGCCTTCGACGAGTACGTGCGCGCCTGGTTCGCGTGCGCCGTCTGGGGCGTCGAGCTGGGGCTCGGCGAGGTCGGCGACGTCGCCTTCAACATGAGCGTCGGCTACGACCTCGAGGGCATCAAGCTGCCCAAGATCGACGCCTACATCGAGGGCCTCAAGGACGCCTCGGGCACCGCCGTGTGGCAGGAGTGCTACGGCTGGCTGGAGGCGAACCTCGGCTCGTTCGCCCGCTTCACCCGCGAGCACCTCGAGGCGATCCCCACCCAGATCTCCAACTCGGTGACGCTGTCGACGCTGCACGGCTGCCCCGCCGGCGAGATCGAGAGCATCGCGCACTACCTGCTCACCGAGAAGAACCTCAACACCTTCGTGAAGTGCAACCCGACAATGCTCGGCTACGAGTACGCCCGGGCCACGCTGGACCGCCTCGGCTTCGACTACATCGCGTTCGACGACCACCACTTCAAGGCCGACCTGCAGTTCTCCGATGCGGTGCCCATGCTGCGCCGCCTGCAGGGCGCCGCGGCCGAGCGCGACCTGCGCTTCGGCGTGAAGCTCACCAACACCTTCCCCGTGCAGGTGAAGGCCGGCGAGCTGCCCAGCGACGAGATGTACATGTCCGGCCGCTCGCTGCTGCCGCTGTCGATGTCGCTGGCCCTGAAGCTCTCGGAGGCCTTCGACGGCACCCTGCCGATCTCCTACTCCGGCGGCGTTGACGCCTTCAGCATCGAGGACGTGCTGGCGACCGGGATCCAGCCGGTGACCGTGGCGTCCACCGTGCTCAAGCCGGGCGGGCCGCAGCGCTTCGACCAGCTGGCCCGGCGCGCGACCCGCGTGATGGCGGACGCCGCCCCGATCGACGTGCCCAAGCTCGCCGCGGCGGTCGAGGGCTTCCTGAACGATCCGATGTTCCACAAGCGCTACCGCGAGAAGTTCCCGAGCCGCAAGACCCTGTCGCCGCTGCCGCTGACCGACTGCTTCAAGGCGCCGTGCGAGCACGGCGGCTGCCCCATCGAGCAGCAGATCCCCGAGTACCTCACCCTCTCGGCCAAGGGCCTGTTCAAGGACGCCTTCGACGTCATCGCGCTGGACAACACCGCGCCCACGATCAACGGCGTCCTGTGCGCGCAGAACTGCCGCGAGCACTGCACGCGCCTCGACTACGACCAGTCGATCCACATCCGCCAGGTCAAGCTGGCCGCCGCGGACGCCGCCCAGGACGCCTTCAGCAAGGCCCAGCAGGCGCCAGCGCTCGTCACGGCGTCCAAGGTCGCGATCATCGGCGCCGGCCCGGCCGGCATCGGCGCGGCGATCTTCCTGCGCCGCAACGGCGTCGACGTCGAGGTCTTCGAGAAGCTCGACGGGCCCTACGGCATCGTGCGCTACATCATCCCGAAGTTCCGGATCAGCGAAGAGCAGATCATGCGCGACTTCGCCCTGGCCACCGACCTGGGCGTGACGTTCCACTTCAACGCCGATCCGAACTACGACGTCGACGAGCTGCGGAAGACCTTCAGCCACGTCATCGTCGCCACCGGCGCTTGGGGCCGCGGCATGAACCCGGTCCGCGAGGGCCAGGAACTGGTCGTCGACGCGCTCGACTTCCTGTGGCAGGCCTGGAACGAGGGCGGCGCGAAGGTCGGCAAGACCGTCGCCGTCGTGGGGGCCGGCGACGTCGCCATGGACTGCGTCCGCACCGCCGCCCGCACCCCCGGCGTCGAGAAGGCGTTCATCGTCTACCGCCGCAACGAGGCCAACATGCCGGCCACCCAGGAGGAGGTCAACGACGTCCGCGCCGAGGGCCTGGAGATCAAGGAGCTGCTCGCCCCGGTGACCTTCGACGGCCGCGTGCTGCGCTGCGAGGAGATGGTCCTGGGCGACAAGGACGCCTCCGGTCGCCGCAGCATGCGCGGCACCGGCCGGTTCGTCGACGTCGAGGCCGACACCGTGATCGGCGCCACCGGCGCGACGATCCGCAACGAGCCCTACAAGGCCAACGGGCTCGAGCTCGACGAGCGCGGCCGCTGCGTCCTCGACAAGGACTTCCAGGCCAGCAAGCCGGGCGTCTACGTGATCGGCGACGGACGCCTCGGGCCGTCCACGGTCGTCCAGGCGATCGCGGACGCCAAGGTCGCGGCCCGGGCGATCCTGCGCCAGGTGGGCGTCACCGCCGACTACGACAAGCCGCACCCGACGGTGCACGGGGACGCCGAGGCCATCCGCGCCAAGCGCGCCCTGCTGGTGCTGCCGCAGCCGGGCGCCGAGGAGGGCTCGCGGTGCCTGACCTGCCAGGACATCTGCGAGATCTGCACCGAGGTGTGCCCCAACCGCGCCAACGTGTCGATCAAGGTCGACGGCTTCTCGGACCCGTTCCAGATCGTCCACATCGACGGCCTGTGCAACGAGTGCGGCAACTGCGGCACGTTCTGCCCGCACGCGGGGCGTCCGTACAAGGACAAGATCACCGTCTTCTGGACCCACGAGGACTTCGAGGAGTCCACCAACGCCGGGTTCCTACCGCTGGCCACCGGCGGCTACCTCGTGCGCCTGCCGAACGGCGACGTCGCCGAGCACGCCTACGACGACCACGACGGCTGCCGCCTGCCCGAGGACATGCACAAGGTGCTGCACGCCCTCGAGGACAACTACCCGTACCTGCTCAACGCGCCCGTCGCGGCCAACTGAGGGAGAACACCATGACGATGCTGATCGGGAACGGCCCCGTCCTGACCAACGACCCGGCGAACCCGTTCGTCGAGTCCGGGGCGGTGCTCGTCGACGGCGACACGATCGTCGCCGTCGGGCCCGAGGCCGAGCTGCGCGCGCAGGCCCCGGACGCCGAGTTCCACGACGCCGAGGGCAAGCTGATCATGCCGGCCCTGGTCAACGCTCACACGCACGCCTACTCGGCGTACGCGCGCGGCGGCCCCGTCTCGCTGCCCACCCGGAACTTCCAGGAGACGCTGGAGAACTTGTGGTGGCGCCTGGACCGGCTGCTGACCCTGGAGGACGTCAAGCTGAACGCGGAGTTCACCTTCAAGGAGGGCATCCGCAACGGCGTCACGACGTTCTTCGACCACCACAGCTCCCCCACCGCGGTCCGCGGCTCGCTGGCCGAGGAGGCGAAGGTCGCGCGGGCGATGGGCGTCCGGGCGTCGATCTGCTTCGAGACCTCCGACCGCGACGGGGCGGCGACGACCGCCGAGGAGATCGCCGAGAACGTCGAGTTCATGCGGTCGGTCAACGTGGATCCCGACCCGTACGTGCGCGGCATGTTCGGCCTGCACGCGGCGTTCACGCTGTCGCAGGAGACCCTCGAGAAGTGCATCGAGGCCAAGGGCGACGTGCCCGGCGGCTGGCACGTGCACACCGCCGAGGGCCCCGGCGACGAGGTCGACTCCTACCGCAAGTACGGCAAGCCGATCGTCCGTCGGTTCGCCGAGCTGGGCATGCTGAACGAGGACTCGCTGTTCATCCACCTCGTGCACGTCAACAACCGCGAGATGGAGCTGCTGGTCGAGAACGGCGCGTGGGGCGTCCACAACCCCTACAGCAACATGGGCAACGCGATCGGCGTGGCCCGGGTCAACGAGCTGCTGCACCGCGGTGTGAAGCTGGGCCTGGGCACGGACGCCTACACCTCCGACCTGCTGGCCTCGATGGGCCTGGCGAAGGTGCTCATGTCCAGCTCGCTGGAGGACCCGACCATCGGGTTCATGCAGGCCGTGCAGCTGCTGTTCGTGAACAACCCGGCGCTGGCGTCGCACTTCTTCGGCGGCGGGCTGGGCGCGCTCAAGGCCGGCAACTACGCCGACGTGATCACGCTCGACTACCACCCGCACACGCCGCTGAACGCGAACTCGATGTGGGGCCACGTGCTGTTCGGCCTCAACGGGTCGCTGGTCAACGACACGATGTGCGGCGGGCGGTGGCTGATGCGCGACCGCGAGCTGCTCACGCTCGACGAGGCCCGGTCGGACGCCCGGTCGGCCGAGCGGGCGTCCGAGATCTGGAAGCACATGTGAGGATGACGCGATGAGCGCGCTGATCACGGGTGGGACGGTCGTGACCCCGCAGGGGTCGCGGCCGTCCGCCGTTCGCATCGAGGGCGAGACGATCGCCGAGGTCGGCGACCTGGCGCCGCTCCCCGGCGAGCAGGTGGTGGACGCCGCGGGCTGCCTGATCCTGCCCGGCGGCATCGACACCCACACCCACCTGGAGCTGGACTGCGGGCCCGGCCTGCGGACCATCGACGACTGGGCGTCCGGCACCCGCTCGGCCCTGGCCGGCGGGACGACCACGGTGATCGACTTCGCCACCCAGTTCCACGGGCAGACCCCGCTGGAGGGGCTCGCCGCCTGGCACGCGATGGCGGCCGGCCACGCGGTCAGCGACTACGCCTTCCACCTGGCGTTCACCGAGTGGAAGCCGGAGTTCGCCGAGCAGTTCCCCGCGCTGGTCGAGGCCGGCGTCACCAGCGCCAAGATGTACCTGGGCTACTACGGCTCGATGATGGTCGAGGACGACCAGGTGCTGCAGGCGCTGCGCGCCGCCCGCGAGGCCGGGATCGTGGTGGGCTTCCACTGCGAGAACGGACGCCTCATCGCGGCCCGCGTCGCCGAGGAGCTGGCCGCGGGCCACACCGCCTCGTGGTACCACCAGCGGACGCGGCCCGAGGCGTCCGAGTGGGAGGCGGCCTACCGGCTGGGCTTCATCGCCCAGACCGCGGACGCCCCCGTGTACGTCGTCCACGTGTCCAGCGCCGGCACCCTCGACGTGGTGCGCGACTACCGGGCCCGCGGCGTCCGGTACGCGGCGGAGACCTGCCCGCAGTACCTGGTGGCCGACAACGGCGAATACGGCCCGGAGCCGGTCGACGGCGTCGCCGACCCCGCCGACGAGACGCACGCGCGGCAGTTCATGATGAGCCCCCCGCTGCGGGACGCCGCGAACAACGCCGCCCTGTGGCGCCTGCTCGCCGACGGCGAGATCCACTTCGTGGGCACCGACCACTGCTCGTTCACGCTGGGCGACCAGAAGGCGCGCGCGACCGCGTTCAACCAGGTGGCGAACGGCGCGCCCGGCATCGAGCTGCGGCTGCCGCTGCTGTGGAGCTACGGGGTGGTGCCCGGCCGGCTCACCCCCGAGCGCTTCGTCGCGGTGACGGCCGAGAACGCCGCCCGCTACTTCGGCATGTTCCCGCGCAAGGGCGTGGTGGCCGCGGGCTCGGACGCCGACCTGGTGATCTTCGACCCGGCGCGCACCTGGACCGTGCGGCACGCCGCCATGCACGACGCGGGCGACTACTCCCAGTACGAGGGCCGCGAGCTGACCGGCAAGGTGCGCGACGTGTTCCTGCGCGGACGCCGCGTCGTCGCCGACGGCGAGCCGCAGGGCGACCTGCCGGCCGGCCGGTACGTCGCCTGCGGACGGCCGGACCCCACGGTCCGCTAGCACCGCACGACACAGCGCCGCCGCCCGCGAGCTTCTCGGCGGGCGGCGGCGCGGTTGTGGTCGAGGGGCCCGGGGTCACCGCTCCTTGCGGCCGCTGGCGAAGCGCAGGTAGGGGTAGATCTCCTCCACGTCGGCGAACTCCTGACGCGCCTGCTCGGTCGGGACGGTCGGCGGGACGATGATCTTGTCGCCGGGCCGCCAGTCGGCGCCGGTGGCGCACGCGTCCGAATCCGCCCTCTGCAGGGCGTCGACCACGCGGATGAGCTCGTCGAAGTTCCGGCCGGTCGACTTCGGGTAGATCATCATGAGCCGGATCTTGTGCTCGCCGTCGATCACGAAGACGGACCGCACCGAGGAGGAGTCGCCCTGGGCCGGGTGGATCATGTCGTAGAGCGTGGAGACCGCCTTGTCAGCGTCCGCGATGATCGGGTAGCTGAGCTTGACCCCGCCCTTGAACTGCTCGATCTGGGGGATCCACTTGTGGTGCTCCTCCACGGTGTCGACCGACAGGCCGATCAGCTTGACGCCGCGCCGGGTGAACTCGTCCTGGAGTTCGGCGAAGCGGCCCATCTCGGTGGTGCAGACGGGGGTGAAGTCGGCCGGGTGCGAGAAGAGGATCGCCCAGGAGTCACCCAACCAGTCGTGGAAGTTGAGCTCGCCCAGCTGCGTGTCTGCCGTGAAGTCGGGGGCGACGTCGCCCAGGTGCAGTGACATGACGTACTCCTTCGTGGTCTCGGCCCCGAGGGCCCGCGGCGCCCGATCGGTACGGCGCCGGGGTTGGGTGGCGTCCGGCGCCCCGGTGGCCCCGGCGTCCGCCCGCCCATCGTCAGTCTGTCAGGATATCTTGACGTTCGTCAGGTAATCTTGACACCCGGGGCCGGCGCGGCCGCCCCGCTGACGAACGGGAGTTGCAGTGGCGAGGATCATCGTCCCCATCGACCACCCCACCCAGCCGGTGGTGGCGGCCACCTTCGGGCGCGCCGAGGCGTTCTGGGTCGCCCTCGACGACGACCCAGGGGAGATCGTCGCCAATCCGGCCGCCGCCGAGCCGGGCGGCGCGGGCATCAAGGCCGCGCAGCGCGTGATCGACCTGCACCCCGACGTGCTCATCGCGCCCCGGCTCGGCGAAAACGCCGCCCGCGCGCTGCGGGCGGCCGGCATCGAGGTGCGCCGGTCGCGCCCCGGCCCCGTCCGGGACGTCGTGGACGCTCTCGCGCGCGGCGAGCTGGACGAGCTGACCGACGTCCACCCCGGACACCACGGGGCGTCCGCGTGAAAGTCGCCGTCCTCAGCGGCAAGGGCGGCGCCGGCAAGACCCTGGTCTCGGTGAACCTCGCCGCCGTGGCGGGGGCGCGCTACGTGGACGCCGACGTAGAGGAGCCGAACGGCCACCTCTTCCTCCCCTCGAAGGAGATGACGATCGACCCCGTCGAGGTGCTGGTGCCCGTCGTCGACGAGGCCCGCTGCACCGCGTGCCGCGAGTGCGTCGACTTCTGCCGGTTCAACGCCCTGGCCATGATCAACGACCGGGTGGCGGTCTTCGAGCAGGTGTGCACGTCCTGCGGCGGCTGCACCGTGCTCTGCCCCGAGGGGGCCATCTCGGAGAAGCGGCGCCTGATCGGGCACCTTCAGCAGGGCCAGGCCGACGGCGTCGAGGTGCGCACGGGCGTCATGCTGCCCGGCGTCGTCTCCGGCGTCCCCATCCTGTCGCGGCTGCTCGCGGGGCTGCCCGACGACGACCTGTCGATCATCGACGGGCCCCCCGGGGCGTCCTGCCTGGTGGTCGAGACCGCGCGCGTCGCCGACCTCTGCCTGCTCGTGGCCGAGCCCACGCTGTTCGGGATCCACAACCTGCGCATGATCCGGCAACTCCTCCGGTCGGTCGGCCGACCCGGCGGGCTGCTCATCAACAAGGCCCTCGACGACGGCCCGCGGCTGGAGGAGGTCGCCGCCGAACTCGAGCTCCCGGTCCTCGGCCGGCTGCCGTACGACCCCGAGATCGCCAGGGCGACCGCGGAAGGCCGCCTGCTGGTGCGCGAGTCGGCGCAGGTTCGCGAGGTCATGGAGGGCGTCCTCGCCCGGCTCCCGGGGGTGCGCGCATGCAGCAGCTGCTGATCCTGAGTGGCAAGGGCGGCACGGGCAAGACGACCGTGGCGGGTGCCTTCATCGAACTGGCGGACGCACGCGCCTGGGCGGACTGCGACGTGGACGCGCCGAACCTGCACCTCATCGCGCCGCTGGAGGCGCCGCACGCCCTCGGATCGCTGGCCGGCCTCCCCAAGGCGGTCATCGACCAGGCGACGTGCACGGCGTGCGACCTCTGCCGCACCGAGTGCCGCTTCGGCGCCATCGCCGTCGTGGAGGGCCGTTACGTCGTCGACCCGTTCGCCTGCGAGGGGTGTGGACTGTGCGCGCGGCTGTGCCCGGCCGGCGCCATCGGCGAGCGGCCCTGGCAGACCGGGATCGTCGCGCTGGCGGCCGACGAGGGCCACGTGTTCTCCACCGCCGTGCTCACGATGGGCAGCGGCAACTCGGGCAAGCTCGTGTGGGCGGTCAAGCGCCAGCTCGTCGATCGGGCGCTGCCCGGCACCCCGCTGGCCATCATCGACGGCTCGCCCGGCATCGGCTGCCCGGTGATGTCGTCGATCAGCGGGGTGGACCTGGTGCTGCTGGTCGCCGAGCCCAGCGTGGCGGGCCTGAGCGACCTGAAGCGCCTCCTCGACGTCGCCGTGGGCCTGGGCGTCGACGTGGCCGTCTGCACCAACCGGGCCGACGTCAGCGAGGCCATGGCGGAGTCCGTCCGAGACCTCTGTTCCCTGTGGGGGGTGCCGCACCTGGGCGACATCCCCTTCGATCCCGCCGTGCCGGCGGCCATCAACGCCGGCCGCACCGTCGCCGCCGACCCGGGGCCGGCGGGCACGGCGATCCGCTCCATCGTCGAGGCTGTCCTGAGGCAGCTCGACGGCGTCCCCGCCACCCCATGATCCCCCACATGAAAGGAACCACCATGACCCGCATCGCCGTGGCCACCGAGGAGGCCGAAGTCGCCCAGCACTTCGGCCACTGCCCGCTCTACCGCGTCTACGACGTGGCCGACGGGGCCGTCCAGACCGTGCGCGAGGTTGCCAATCCCGGCCACGACGCCGGCTTCCCGCCCGACTTCGTCGCCGGCCTGGGCGCGAACGTCGTGATCGTCGGCGGCATCGGGCCCGGAGCCATCGACCGATTCCAGGGCCACGGGATCGAGGTCATCGCCGGAGCCAGCGGGCCCGTCGACGACGCCGTCGCGCGCTTCCTGGCCGGCAACCTCGCCGACGCCGGCTCGGACTGCGCCGGCCACGATCACGGCGACCACGGCTGCGGCCACTGAGCCGGCGAACCGGAACCGACCGAGGAGCCGCCAGGTGGACCAGCCGACGCAGGACGCCTTCGAGGCGCTGCTGCTGCGCGAGGTGATCCCCGCGCTGGGGTGCACCGAGCC
>ERZ724513.975-NODE-975-length-14478-cov-6.148305_pt1 | contig 14478 bp, 10 predicted proteins | sample MGYA00376046_ERZ724513 | MGnify/ENA primary metagenome ERZ724513 (study PRJEB28724, sample SAMN07190883) | activated sludge metagenome | isolation source: activated sludge of sewage treatment plant in Hong Hong | place: Hong Kong | collected 2016-03-17 ...
GGCGCGATCGAATACTGATAACTACAGCAGAGTGGAGTCATTATGATCATCGAAGTCCAAGTTCCCCAGCTCTCCGAGTCAGTTGCCGAGGGCACGCTGGCCTCCTGGAAAAAGAAAATTGGCGATTCCGTTGCGCGCGACGAGATCCTGATCGACATCGAAACCGACAAGGTCGTTCTCGAAGTTCCTGCGCCCGACGCTGGTGTTCTGGTTGAGATCATCAAGGCCGACGGCGAAACAGTTGCCTCCGGTGAGCTGATCGCCCGTATTGACACTGAAGCCAAGGCTGGCGCTGCTGCGCTGGCGCCCGAGACGCCGAAGGCGGCAACTGCCGCACCGGCGCCGGCAGCAGCACCCGCTGCGGCTGCTCCTGCCGGTACGGCGAGTCCGGCTGCGCGCAAGATCCTCGACGAAAAGGGTGTTGCCGCCGCTGCCGTCGTCGGCTCCGGCCGTGGCGGTCGGGTTACCAAGGAAGATGCCGTGGCTGCCCAGCCCAGGGCCGCTGCGCCGGCGGGCCCGGTCGCCGCGCCCGCGGCCGTTGCTGCGGCGCTGCCGACGCCAGCGACCGGTGTTGACACCGGTCCGCGCACCGAACAGCGGGTGCCGATGTCGCGACTGCGTGCCAGAATTGCCGAACGTCTGCTGCAGTCACAAGCGAGCAACGCCATCCTGACCACGTTCAATGAGGTCAACATGGGTCCGATCATGGCGCTGCGCAAGCAGTACGCCGAGAAGTTCGAGAAGACACACGGTGTTCGCCTCGGTTTCATGGGCTTCTTCGTCAAGGCTGCCTGCGCTGCCCTGCAGAAGTTCCCGGTCATCAACGCTTCGGTTGATGGCAACGACATCGTCTATCATGGTTATATCGACATCGGTATTGCCGTCGGTTCGCCGCGTGGTCTGGTGGTCCCGATTATCCGCAATGCCGATCAGATGACCATCGCCGAGATCGAAAAGAAGATCGCCGAATTCGGTGTCAAGGCCAAGGATGGCAAGCTTTCAATCGAAGAACTGACCGGCGGTACTTTCTCCATCTCCAACGGCGGCATCTTCGGTTCCATGATGTCGACGCCGATCATCAACCCGCCGCAGTCAGCGATTCTCGGCATTCATGCCACCAAGGATCGCGCCATGGTGGAAAACGGCCAGGTGGTTGTGCGCCCGATGAACTATCTGGCCATGTCCTATGACCACCGGATCATCGACGGCCGCGAAGCCGTTCTCGGTCTGGTGACCATGAAGGAAGCGCTGGAAGATCCGTCCCGTCTGCTGCTCGGCGTTTGAGCGATCGGTTTCGGGGATCCGGGGCAAAGTACCGGGCACAACGGTGCCTGGTACGGCTCTCCGGATCCCTTTTTCATTCAGGTCCGGCAGCGCCGGACGGAATCCACTGAATCAAGGAAGGAAGACATGTCCAAACCTTTTGACGTTCTCGTCATCGGTGGTGGCCCTGGCGGCTATATCGCGGCCATCCGCGCCGCGCAGCTCGGCTTCTCGGCCGCCTGTTGCGAATCGAACCCGTATGCCGACCCGAAGGGCGAGCCGCGTCTCGGCGGCACCTGCCTGAACGTCGGCTGCATACCGTCCAAGGCGCTGCTCCATACCTCGCACCTGTTCGAGGAGGCCGCGCACAGCTTTGCCCGGCAGGGTATCGGCGTATCCGCGCCGACCATCGACGTGCCGGTCATGAAGGCGCGCAAGGATGGCGTGGTCAACCAGTTGACCGCCGGCATCAAGGGCCTGCTGCGCAAGAACAAGGTCACCTTCCTGGCCGGGCACGGCGCTTTCGTCGGCCAGGAAGGCGACCTGTGGAAGGTCGCCGTCGGCGACGAGGAGGTGCTGGCCAGGCAGGTCATCGTCGCCACCGGCTCGAAGGCGCGTCACCTGCCGAACGTGCCGGTCGACGACAAGATTGTGATGGACAACATCGGCGCGCTCGACCAGGAATCCGTGCCGAAGAAGCTCGCGATCGTCGGCGCCGGGGTCATCGGCCTCGAAATGGGCTCGGTCTGGCGCCGTCTCGGTTCCGAAGTCACCATCCTCGAAGCGCTGCCCGACTTTCTGGGCGTCGCTGACCAGGACGTTGCCAAGGAAGCCGCCAAACTGTTCGCCAAGCAGGGACTCAACATCAGGACCGGCGTCAAGATCAACGAAGTCAAGTCGACGCGCAAGGGTGTTTCGATTGCCTACGACGACGTCGATGGCAACGCACAGAAGCTCGATGCCGACCGCCTGATCGTGTCGATCGGCCGCGTCCCGAACACCGACGGCCTCAATCCCGAGGCGGTCGGCCTGCGACTCGACGAACGCGGCTTCGTCGCGGTCGACGGCCACTGCAAGACCAATTTGCCGGGTGTCTGGGCGATCGGCGACGTCGTGCGCGGGCCGATGCTGGCGCACAAGGCGCATGAAGAGGGCGTCATGGTTGCCGAACTGATTGCCGGTCAGGCTGGCCACTGCAACTTCGACACCATCCCCTGGGTCATCTACACCGCCCCGGAAATCGCCTGGGTCGGCAAGACCGAACAGCAGCTCAAGGCCGACGGCATTGCCTACAAGGTCGGCAAGATCCCGTTCCTGGCCAACGGCCGCGCGTTGGGCATGGGCGATCCGTCGGGCTTCGTCAAGATGCTCGCCTGCGCGCGGACCGACCGCATCCTCGGTGTCCACATCATCGGCGCCAATGCTTCCGAACTGATCTCCGAGGCCGTCGTGGCGATGGAATTCGGTGGCGCCTCGGAAGATCTCGCCCGTATCTGCCACGCCCATCCGACGCTGTCGGAAGCGGTGCACGAAGCGGCGCTGGCCTGCGACAAGCGGGCGCTGAACTTCTGAGACGCTCAGCCGGCACTGTCCCCGGCGGAGTTGCGAACGGGAGCCCTTCGGGGCTCTTTGTTTTTGGCGAACTTGCGGCCATACTATGTTCTTCATAGTGCCGACCGCCAATCCAGCCTGCCGAATGTATAGCCAAGATTTCCTGGCAGTTGTCGATGACCCGCCCGACGCGGGAGCGGCGAGCGCCCCGGGAGCCTGCTGGACCCTGCTCATCGTCGATGATGACGAGGATGTTCACCGCGCAACCGAATTCGCTCTCGGCGATCTCCGGGTGATCGGTCGGCCACTTGAGTTCCTGCATGCGTTCACCGCCGACGAGGCAATCCGCATCCTCGAGCAGCGCCCCGATGTTGCCGTTGTTCTGCTCGACGTGGTGATGGAGGGCGAGGATGCCGGGCTCAAGGCGGTCGAATGCATCCGTAACGAACTGCGCCTGAGTGCTCTGCGCATCATACTGCGCACCGGCCAGCCCGGCTATGCGCCGGAACTCGAGGCGATCGCCAATTTCGATATCAACGACTACAAGACCAAGACCGAGCTGACCCGCGGCAAGCTGTTCACGACGATCACCGCGGCGATTCGCTCCTTCGAGCAGATTCGGCGGCTGGAAGCGAGTCGATGCGGACTTGAACTGATCATCGCGGGAGCCAGCGGTTTCAACCCCGAACAGGGGTTGGAGGTCTTCGCTTCGGCGGTCATCGCCCAGTTGGCGACACTGCTCGGGGTGCCTGCCGACGGCATTTTCTGCCTGCGCCACGAGAGTGATCAGGGAGGCAACGGAAGCACGACCGGGCAGCCTGTGGTCCTTGCGGCAGCCGGGCGTTTCCTGCTGACGGCAAACAAGGCGCTCGCGGCGCTGCCCGATCCGCGGGTGGTGCAGGTCATCGAAAGCTGCCTGCGCGAACGTCGCAGTCAGCACAACGGGCATTCGCTGGTACTGTATTTTTCCGGACGCCAGGGGGGCGATTTCGCGGTCTACGTCGAGTCGACCGCGGCACTCCCGGATATAGAGAGTCACCTGCTCGATGTCTTCTGTTCCAACATTGCCATTTGCAGCGAGAATGTCGCCCTCGTCGAGCGACTGCGCACCGCCGCCTACGTCGACGACCTGACCCGGTTGCCGAACCGGGTCGCGCAGATCGAGGCGATCGATCGCCTCGGAAAAGTGTCGCGATCACAGGACCGGATCCTCGGACTGATCGATATCGACGAGTTTTCGGAAACCATCGATGCTTTCGGCTACCTCTTCGGCGACCGGCAATTGCAGGCGGTGGCGGCACGCCTGCGTGCTGCGTTGCCGGCCGATGTGCACCTGGCGCGTGTCGGCGGCGACATCTTCGGGGTCTATGGCACTCGCGACGCCGTCAACCCGGCCAGCCTGCGCAGCATCCTGGTCGAACCCTTCGAAAATGAAGCGGGGCCGCACACGATCTCCTTCTCGATCGGCTTTGCAGGTGGCGCCGAGGCGGATGATCGTGGCGCCGAGCTGCAGCGCAATGCGGCGATTGCCCTCAAGCGCGCCAAGCTGGCGGGGCCGGGGAACGATGCCTATTACACCGCCGAGGTCGGCATGCTCACCCGGCAGCGCGTGCACCTGCTGCATGACTTGCGTGCTGCGCTCGACAACGACCAGCTTTTTGTCGTCTACCAGCCGCAGTTCGATCTCGCGTCGGGCGCCATCTGCGGCATCGAGGCGCTGGTCCGCTGGCGCAGCGGGAAGGGCGAAGCAGTTCCCCTCGATCAGTTCATACCGGTCGCCGAGCAGTCGGGACTGATCGTCGATCTCGGCGCCTGGGTATTGCGCATGGCGCTGGCCGCCCAGCGCGAACTCGCCGACCATGGCCATCCCCTGCGCATGGCGGTCAACGTGTCGCCGGTCCAGTTTCGCCACCATGGGTTTCTGCGCTTGGTCCGCGAGGCGGTTGCCGAAGCGGCGATCGATGCGCGCCTGCTGGAACTCGAAATCACCGAGTCGGTTGCGCTGTTCGGCTGGGCCCAGACCGTCGAGCGGATGCGGGCGATCAAGGCGCTCGGGGCGTCGATCGCCATCGACGATTTCGGCACCGGCTTTTCGTCTCTCAGCTATCTTGCACGGCTGCCGACAGACTGCGTCAAGATCGATCGCAGCTTTGTCGCTGCGCTCGGGAACCTGCATTCCGGGACGCCGATTGCCGAACTGGTGGTTCAGCTGGGCAGGCAGTTGGGTATGCGCGTCCTCGCCGAGGGTGTCGAAAATCCGCTCCAGTTGCAGATCCTGCGCAGCCTCGGCTGCCACGAGGGGCAGGGAATGGTCTTCGCGCCGCCGATGGCGCAGGACGAATTGCTGCGCTGGCTCAGGGGCCGGGAACCCTGAGCGCAGATGTTGCGGACAGCCGTTCTCCTGCTGCTGCTCGGCGTCATCGGCGGTTGCGGTCCGGAGGAGCCGGTGCGTGTCGGCTTCCTCGGCGGACTCAGCGGTCGCGTTGCCGATCTTGGCGAGGCCGGGCGCAACGGGGCGCAGATTGCGGTCGAGGAGGTCAATCGCGCGGGCGGCATCGATGGCCGCCGGGTCGAACTGATTGTCCGGGACGATGCCCAGAATTCCGAGAAGGCGATTTCCGCGATCAACGAGCTGATCGGTGCGCGGGTCGAGGCCATTGTCGGGCCGATGACCAGCGCCATGGCCGAGGTCGTACTGCCGATTGCCGAGAAGGCGAATGTCGTGCTGGTCAGTCCGACGGTGACTGCCCGCCATTTCTTCGGGCGCGACGACATTCTCTTTCTGATCATGTCGAGCACCGGGGAAGAGGCGGCGCTGAGTGCCGATTATCACTTCACGCAAAGCGGGGCGCGGCGCGTCGCGGCCATTCACGACACGAAGAACCGCGCTTATACCGAGAGCTGGTTGCGCGATTTCACGGCGGAGTTCCAGGGGCGCGGCGGCGAGGTTGTGCCGGTCGCGTTCGAGTCGGGGGCCGACGTCGATATCGCCGCCGTTACCGCCGCTACGCTTGCCAGGCAGCCGGATGCCGTGCTGCTGATCACCGGCGCGCTCGATGCGGCGCGCTTCGCGCAAAGGGTCCGGGAGGTCGACGCGCGCGTTCTGCTGTTCGCCTCGCAGTGGGCGAGCGGCGAACGCCTGATCGAGCTTGGCGGCAATGCCGTCGAGGGGATGGTCCTCCACAGCTATTTTGACCCGGAGAGCAAGGCGGCCGGACTGCTGCGCCTGCGCCAGGCATACATCCAGCGCTTCCTGCGCGAGCCGGACTTCGCCGGCGTTGCCGCCTACGATGCCATGCATGCCGTGCTCGCGGGGCTTGCCCGCCGGCAGGGCAGGCAGTCGTTGCGCGAGGCGCTGCTGACACGCGGTCCGTTCCCTGGCGCCGAGGACAGCGTGACCTTCGATCGCAACGGTGACAGCCACCGTGTTCCCCACATTACGGTTGTGCGCGATGGCCACTTCGTCACCGTGCGCTGAGGAGCCGTCTTGACGTTTCCTGGGCAGTCGACCGCGACACGGGAATGGCGCCTGCGCAGTTCGCTGGTGTTTCTTCTCGTGATCGCCACGGTGGGCACCTTCGGGATCATCGGTTCTGCTGTGCTGGCTTATCGCGTCCCCGTCATCCTTGAACAGGACCGCCAGCATGTGCGCGCCGAGGCGATCGAGCTCGCGCACAACTTCGAACAGTTGCTCGATGCATTGGAGGGACGACTGGCCGCCCTCACCGCGCTGAGCGCGGAGATGACGCCGGCACAGATCCAGCGCTTCCTCGATGCGGCGGTTGCCGAAGGGGGTTTCAAGGCAATCTACCTGGTCGGCGAGAACGGGCGGATCGCCTATGCCGCAGCGCCGGAAGGCCCGCGGAATGCCCGGCAGAATCTGCTCGGCGCCGATCTCTCGCGCAATCCGCTCTTTTCCTCGGCCCGCGGGTTGGGCCGGCGCGTCTGGAGCGACCGTTACCTGTCGCCGCTCAATGGCGAAGGCACTGTCGGGCTGGCGATCCCTTTCGGCGACCAGGTCTTGCTCGGCGAGCTGGCTCAGAATGCGGTCCAAGATGCCATCCGGAACAATGCGGAACCGCTCGACTATCGGGTTCTGGTGGTCGATCGCGCCGGCGAGTATGTCGTCGGTGAGAATGTGGCGGAGGGCGACCGCCTGCGCAACTGGGCCAGCGATTTGCGCTCGGCATCCTTCAGGCCGGAAGGGGATGTCCGGGAGATAAGTTTTTCCGGTGCACCCTATGATACCGGGATTGTCCGCTCGAACAAGTTCGAGTGGACCTTCATGGTCGGCAGCCCGGCCGGCCACAGCAATCCACGTGTCCGCGTGTTGTTCCTGATAGTTCTTGGCGGATTTGCGACCTCCCTGTTGCTGGCCATCGCTCTGGCGCCGTTCTGGGCGTCACCGATGACCGGGGCCCTGAACGACCTCATTGCCCAGACCCGCGCGTTGACCAGCGGCAAGTTCGGTCCTCGGGTCACGCGCGGCCCCATCCAGGAGTTCAACCAGCTGGCCAGCGACATGGAGTCGATGGCCGGGGCAATCCGACAACGCCAAGCCGAACTGGAACAGAGCGAGGAGCGTCTGGTGCAGACGCTGCAGACCTTGCAGAGCCTCAACGTCGAGCTCGAGAGCCGGGTCGAACGGCGCACCGCCGATCTGGCTCGCGCCAACAGCGAGTTGTCGGCAGCCATGGAAACGCTCAAGATGGCCCAGGGCGAACTGGTGCGCAGCGAAAAGCTGGCCGCTCTCGGCAACCTGGTCGGCGGTGTGGCGCACGAACTGAATACGCCGATCGGCAACGGCGTGATGGCGGTATCGACGGTCCACGACCACGTTCGCGATTTTCGCAGACGAATGGAGAGCGGCATGTGGCGGCCGTCACTGGAGGCGTTTGTCGATCGCGTCGAACGCGGCAGTGAAATCGCGGTGCGCAATCTGCAGCGGGCGAACGAACTGCTTGCCAGCTTCAAGCAGGTGGCGATCGACCAGACCAGCGCGCAGCGACGCCAGTTCATGCTTTCGGAAGTGGTCGACGAGATTCTCCTGACCCTGCAACCGACCTTCAAGCGCACACCGTTCAAGCTACACTGCCAGATTCCCGGCGACCTGACGATGGATAGCTATCCCGGACCGTTCGGGCAGGTGCTGACCAACCTGCTGACCAATTCACTGCTTCATGGCTTCGAGGGAAGAGCCAGCGGCAAGGTGGACATTACGGCAACGCGCCAGGACGACGGGCGGGTGTGTCTTGAAGTGGCCGACAACGGCATCGGGATCGCGCCGGACCTGCTGGGCCGGATCTTCGACCCGTTCGTGACCAGCAAGCTCGGGCGGGGCGGTAACGGTCTCGGCCTGCATATCGTCTGGAACACCGTGAACGGGGTGCTCGGTGGCGCCATCTCGGTCGACAGTACGCCCGAGCGGGGGACGCGTTTCCGTATAATCTTGCCTGTTGTCGCCCCGAGCCAGCATTCAGCCGACTGAAACATTACGCTTCCAATGCCGCACAGAAAACTCAAAGTCTCCGCCCGGGGCATGTTCGATGCCTACGAAGCCCTGCTCAAGACCCGCAACTACGTTGCCGACGCCGCCCAGATGGCCGCCGCCGGCGCGCTGCAGGCGCTCTATGAAAACCTGCTCGCCTTCAAGGTCGACCGCGGCAGCACGTTCAAGCGCCTGCTGGCGCCGCCGACGCCGCCCAGGGGAGTGTATTTCTGGGGTGGCGTCGGGCGCGGCAAGAGCTTCCTGATGGATTGCTTCTATGACGCGGTTCCCTACCGGCGCAAGAAACGCATCCATTTCCATGCCTTCATGCAGCAGATTCACCGCGATCTCGATAAGTACAAGGGTGAACCCGACCCGATGCTCAGGATTGCCGACCAGATCGCAAGCGAGGTGCGGCTGCTGTGCTTCGACGAGTTTCACGTCTCGGACATCGCCGACGCGATGATTCTCGGCCGCCTGCTCGACGGCTTGTTCGCCAGGGGCGTCATCCTGGTCATGACCTCGAACTATCCGCCCGACCGGCTCTACCCGAACGGCCTGCAACGGGAGAATTTCCTGCCGACCATCGCCCTGCTCAAGCGGAATCTCGACGTGCTCGAGGTCGAGGCCGGAATCGATTACCGCTTGCGGGCGCTCGATCAGGTCGAGATCTACCATCATCCCGCCGATGCGGCTGCCGAAAGAAAGATGCTCGACTATTTCAGCATGGTCGCCGGCGAGGATGGCAGGAAGGGCGGCAGCATCGAAGTGCTTGGGCGCGACATCGACACGGTTCGCCGCGGCCATGGCGTCATCTGGTTCGAGTTCAGGACGCTGTGCGGCGGGCCGCGGTCGCAGAATGACTACCTCGAGATCGCCCGCGGCTACCACACCGTGCTGCTCTCGCATGTTCCGCGGATGAACCGGGATCAGGCCTCCGAGGCGCGTCGCTTCACCTGGCTGGTCGATGTCTTCTACGATCACCGGGTCAAGCTGATCGCCACCGCCGACTGCGCGGCCGATGCGCTCTACACCGAGGGCACCCAGGCCGGGGAATTCGCCCGCACGGTCAGCCGGCTGACGGAAATGCACTCGCGCGACTATCTCGCCCAGCCGCACATCGCCGGCTGAACGTCATGAACGTCCCGACCGTGCCGCAGGATCTTGCCATCGACCTGCGCCAACTGGTGATGACGATCGCCAATGCCGTCGACCTCGTCGGCGTCGATGACCTGCTGCACGGTCGCCGCGTCGGCATGCTGGCGCGCGACCTCGCCCGCCAGCTCGGCCTGGACGAGAAGGCGCAGATACTGCTTTACGATGCCGGTTTGCTCCATGACTGCGGTGTTGCGTCGAGTTGCGCCCATCCGCGCCTGCTGCGCGATCTCGAATGGCCGGGCGCCGAGGCGCATTGCATCCGCGGCGAGGAACTGCTGCGCGATTTCGCGCCGCTGGCCAATCTGGCGCCACTCATCCGATATCACCACAGCCGCTGGGATTGGCTCGATACACGGATGCTGCCGCCCGACGTCGCGCGCTTCGCCAACCTGATCTTCCTTGCCGACCGCATCGATGCCTTACTCGGCCCCTTCCATGGCGATCGGACCACTCTCGCCCATGCCGAAGAAATAAGGATGCGGCTGGCCGCCGCGCGCGGAGGCCTCTTCGCTCCCGACGTCGTCGATGCCTTTCTCGAACGGTCGGAAGGAGACGGGTTCTGGCTGGCCTTGCAGCCCGATGCGGTGCAACGCTATCAGACGGAGATGGAAGCATTCCGCGACCTGTGGCTGGTCAGCTGGCAGGAATTCAAGCGTTGCACCGATATCTTTGCCCGCATCCTCGACGCCAAGTCGCCCCATACGGAGCAGCACTCGCGCGGCGTTTCCCTGCTGGCACGGCATCTAGCAGGCCGCATGGGCATGGATGCCGTCACCTGTGAAAGGATCGAGGTGGCGGGCTTATTGCACGATATCGGCAAACTGCAGATTCCCGGAGAGATCATCGAAGCCGATGGCGCCCTCTCGGCCGACGAACTCGAACTCATGAAGACACACAGCCGCGGCACGCTCGAGGTGCTCCAGCGCCTCCACGCCATCGAGGACATCGCGCGCTGGGCTTCTTATCACCATGAAACCCCCGATGGCCAGGGCTACCCGTTTCATGTCGCCGGCGATGCGCTGCCGCTCGAAGCGCGCATCATCAATGTCGCCGACGTTTTCCAGGCGTTGGCTCAGGATCGCCCCTATCACCGGCCGCTGGAGTCGGCGGAGATACTGGCCATCCTCAAGGAGCGGGCGGCCAGCGGCAAGGCCGATGCGTCGGTGGTGGCCGCCGTCGAAGCCGATCTCGATAATTGTCATCGGATCGCCCTGTGTCGTGCGGGCCGTTGAATGGCGCCGCCGACCGTCCCTCCACAACGACGCTGGTCCTGCTCGCCAGTCTCTACTGCGCGCAGGGGCTGCCCTCGGGGCTGATCGCGCATTCGCTGCCGGTGCTGTTGCGCCAGCACGGCGTCGACCTGGCCGTGATCGGTGTCCTCAAGTTGCTGGCGTTGCCGTGGATGCTCAAGGTGCTGTGGGCGCCGTGGGTCGACCGCATCGCCTCGCAACGCCTCGGCCATCATCGCGGCTGGATACTACCGCTGCAGACAACCGTCATCCTCTGTGTCGCCAGCCTTGCCCTGATCAGCCCGGCGACCTTGTTCACGCTTCGCTTGCCGCTGCTGCTCGGCCTGATCCTGCTCATCAACCTGGCTGCCGCCACCCAGGACATCGCCACCGATGGCCTCACCGTGCGCCTGCTGTCCGAGCGCGGGCGCGGTCTCGGCAACAGCCTGCAGGTCGGCGGCTACAAGGTCGGCATGATCATCAGCGGCAGCGGTCTCCTGATCGTCATCGACCACCTTGGCTGGAATCTCGGTCTGGCATTGATCACCTTGTTGCTGCTGCTGTGCACCGTGCCGATCTGGCGTTTTCGCGAACGGCAGCGCATTCCGCACCAGGCAATGGCAGCCGAAAACGCCCGCGGACCGCGCCTGCTGCTGACCCATTACCGTGGCTTGCTGGCGCAGCCGGGAATGCTCACCTGGCTGGCGGTGGTGCTGACTTTCAAGCTCGGCGACGCGCTGGGCTCGCCGATGATCAAGCCCATGCTGGTCGACCAGGGCTGGACCAATACCGCCCTCGGCGAACTGACGCTGATCAGCAGCATTGCCGGCATCGGCGGCGCCGCACTGGGAGGCCTACTCTACGCGCGGCTGGGCGCCCGGCGCTCGCTGCTGATCTTCGGCAGCCTGCAGGCCGCCGGCATCGCAGCGATGACCTTGCTGGCAAACGCGGGCGGCGACCGCGGACTGGTCTATCTGGTCGCCCTCGGCGAGCAGGTCGCCGACGGCATGTCCACGGTCGCCCTGTTCGCGGTCATGATGCAGAAATGCCGCCGCGAGCACGAAGGTGGCGACTTCACCCTGCAGGCCAGCGCCCAGGTCCTGCTCGCCGGCGTGGTCGGCGCGGCCAGCGGGGTCCTGGCGAAATCGGTTGGCTACGTGCCGCTGTTCGCCATGGCGGGGGCGCTCGGACTGGCCGCGCTGACCCCCCTTTTGTTCGGTCTGGTGCGGCTGGGAAGCGGCGATGCGCGGGAGTGAGCCTGCGCTCGGGGGGACTGGCAAGGGTCCGGCTTTGCCCTCCTGCGGTCGGGTTTCCACTCCCGGCGGGCGGCTTCCAGGAAGGACCGGCGCGACGGCGCGGCGCCTGGCCGGTGTTGCCGCCGACCCATGGCTCACCCTCGACAAAAAGGATGACTTCGCGATGATGACCCGATTCGTGCTGCGCCGCCCCTGGGTTGCAGTGATCTCTTTCTTGTCTTTCCTCGCTGCGGCTGCCGAGCCGCTGATTTTCGACAGTTGCGTCGATGCCCAGGGCAGGACGGTGACCGCCGTTGCCGACAGCGAGCAGGCCATGCTGGTGCGCAGCGACAGCCGACAGGGCCGGCCTGCGATCCGCTACAACCCGGACGTGCTGCCGCGTCTCGGTTCGGCCAGTCGCCTGTTTTTCTATGCGCACCAGTGCGCCCGCCTGGGTCTCCCCGCTGGCGCTGCGGAAAGCGCTGCCGAGATCGCCCGCCAGGCGGATTGCCTTGGCCTCGGCGCGCTGCTTGGGGGCGAGTTGCTGCAGCGCGAGGATGTGCCGGCCCTGCAGGCCGCACTCGCGTTCAGCGACGCCGAATGGGCCGTGCTGCCCGGACCTCCGCGCAGCTTCGATCTGGCCGGCTGCCGGGTGACCGGCGGCGGCGCTCTGCAACCGCCCGCCGGGCAGCCCTCGGTGCGGCAGATGGCCTGGAACAACTGCATCCATGCCTGTGGCGACCGGCTCTGGATCTGCCAGAAACACTGCGGCCACGCCGATTGCGCGAACTGCCTGAGTGCCTTTGGTCTCTGCAAACGCGGTTGCGGCGATGATCCGCCCGCCAGGATTCCGCGTTAGCCGCCAGCGCTGCGGACGATCGATTCAGGGGCATTTCCCGCCATGGAGAACCCGGCAGCAGGCCGGGTTCCCACTGCTCAACACCGCTGTTTACGCGGCGTTCAGCGCCTGGTCGAGGTCGGCGATCAAGTCGTCGACGTGCTCGATGCCGACCGACAGGCGGATCATGTCTTCCGAGACGCCAGCCTTGGCCATCTCCTCGGGCCCGAGCTGGCGGTGGGTGGTCGTCGCCGGGTGGCAGGCGAGCGTCTTGCAGTCGCCGATGTTGACCAGGCGGGTGACCAGCGCCAGTGCGTCCTGGAAGCGGCCGCCGGCCTCGCGGCCGCCCTTGACGCCGAAATTGAGGATGCCGGAAGCCTTGCCGCCCATGTACTTCCGCACCAGCGCGTGGTCCTTGTGCTCGGGCAGGCCGGCGTAATTGACCCAGCTCACCTTCGGGTGATTCTGCAGGAACTGCGCGATCTTCAGCGCGTTGTCGCAGATGCGGTCCATGCGCAGCGCCAGCGTCTCGACGCCCTGGAGGATCAGGAAGGCGTTGAACGGGCTGATCGCGGCGCCCATGTTGCGCAGCGGCACGACGCGGGCGCGGCCGATGTAGGCGGCGGGGCCGAGCGCTTCGGTGTAGACGACGCCGTGGTAGGAAACGTCCGGCTCGTTGAGGCGCTTGAACTTCTGCTTGTGCTCGGCCCACGGGAACTTGCCGGAATCGACGATGATGCCGCCGATCGAATTGCCATGACCGCCGAGGTACTTGGTCAGCGCGTGCACGACGATGTCGGCGCCGTGCTCGAAGGGGCGGCACAGGTAGGGCGAGGGCACGGTGTTGTCGACAATGACCGGGACGCCGTGCTTGTGGGCGATTTCGGCGAGCTTTTCGAAATCGGTGATGTTGCCGAGCGGGTTGCCGACCGATTCGCAGAAGATCGCCTTGGTCTTGCCGTCGATCAGCTTCTCGAAGGCCGCCGGGTCGCGGTAGTCGGCGAAGCGGACGTCGATGCCGTACTGCGGCAGCGTGTGCGCGAACAGGTTGTAGGTGCCGCCGTAGAGCGTCGACGAAGTGACGATGTTGTCGCTGGCCTCGGTGATGGTCTGGATCGCCGCGGTAATGGCGGCCATGCCGGAGGCCATGGCCAGCGAGGCGATGCCGCCCTCCATTTCGGCGACGCGCTTTTCCAGCACATCCTGGGTCGGGTTCATGATGCGCGTGTAGATGTTGCCGGCGACCTTCAGGTCGAACAGGTCGGCCCCATGCTGCGTGCTGTCGAAGGCGTAGGAGGTCGTCTGGTAGATGGGAACGGCGACTGCCTTGGTGGTCGGATCAGGCGAATAGCCGCCATGGACGGCGATGGTTTCGAGTTTCATGCGCGAGTCTCCCTTGGTCATGCGGTTGGCAAAAGACGAAGTCTAGCAGGGTCGACCGCAACTGGCAGGAAAACCCGGCTCAGAAGAGGCGATAGCGGGCCAGAGGGAGACCCTGCTTTTCGACGTAGGAATTCGACTTTCCAGCGCTGCGTGATTCGCTTCGCGCCAGCGTTCGCCAGGGGGTATTGCCGCCCGGGCGTTCCTTGTCGGCTTCGCTGGCAAGGGCCGGATTGTCGGGAGGCGTTGTCACCGCTTGCAAGTTGCCGACTCCTTTGTGCCCAGGCAATCGTCCGATAACAGCGTTGCCGGCGCCGGGTGGGCGGGCGGGATGCC
>ERZ724513.981-NODE-981-length-14446-cov-5.150580_pt1 | contig 14446 bp, 12 predicted proteins | sample MGYA00376046_ERZ724513 | MGnify/ENA primary metagenome ERZ724513 (study PRJEB28724, sample SAMN07190883) | activated sludge metagenome | isolation source: activated sludge of sewage treatment plant in Hong Hong | place: Hong Kong | collected 2016-03-17 ...
AAACGCGCAAACCGGCAAAGCGCCGGTGCAGCGGCTGGTCGACCGCGTCTCCGCCGTGTTCGTTCCCACCGTCACCGCCATCGCGCTCGGCGCGTTTCTGGGATGGCTTGCCGGCGGGCATGGATTCGAGGAGGCGCTCATCGCCGCCGTGTCCGTTCTGGTGATCGCCTGCCCTTGCGCCCTCGGACTGGCGACGCCGGCGGCGCTCGTCACCGGCACCGGCGCAGCGGCGCGGGCCGGCATCCTGATCAAGGATATCGAAGCGCTCGAGCGCGCGGCGGCCGTCGACGCCGTCGTGCTCGACAAGACCGGCACCCTGACCGAGGGCCGCCCGGCGCTTGTCGATGTCGTGTGCATGCGTGGCGTCGAGCGCGACGCGCTGCTGCGGCTCGCGGGCGCCGTTCAGGCGGGAAGCGAACATCCGCTGGCGAAAGCGGTCCTCGCGGCGGTCGCCGGCATCGCCTTGCCGCCCGCCGAGCGCGTGCAGGCGCAGATCGGACGCGGCGTCACCGGGGTGGTGGAAGGCCGCAAGGTGGCGATCGGCAGCCGCGAACTGATGCGCGAGTTCGGCGTCGCTCTCGCCGAGGTCGAGCCGGCGCTGGAGGGGATCGAGCAGCAGGCGCGCACCGCCGTCGTCGTCGCCGTCGACGGGCGCGCGCTCGGCGCGCTCGGCATCGCCGATCCGGTGCGCAGCGAGGCCGCCGCCGCCATCGAACTTCTCGCCGAGCAGGGCGTGCAGACGGAGATGCTGACGGGCGACGTCGCCGCGGTTGCGCGCACCGTCGCCGAGAAGCTCGGCATCCCGAATTTCCACGCCTCGGTCAAGCCGGCCGACAAGGAGGCCGCCGTCACCGCGCTCAAGAACGAGGGCCGTCACGTCGCAATGGTCGGCGATGGAATCAACGACGCGCCGGCGCTCGCCGCCGCCGATGTCGGCTTTGCGCTCGGCACCGGCGCCGATGTCGCGGTGGAGGCCGCCGGCGTCACGCTGATGCGGCCGGACCCCCGCCTCGTCTCCGCCGCGATCGACATCGCCCGGCGGACCGTGCGCAAGATCAGGCAGAACCTGTTCTGGGCCTTCATCTACAACGTCATCGGCATTCCGCTCGCCGCCCTGGGTTTCCTCACCCCGACGCTGGCCGGCGCGGCGATGGCTCTGTCCTCGGTGTCGGTCGTCGCCAACTCGCTGTGGCTGCGCCGCTGGCGGCCGGCTTTTTCGCGGGGCCGCGAGCACTGAACAAGAGATTTCGCTGAGGGACCGAACTTCGCGTCCGGCTTGGTCCGCCGGCGGATCGTGATACTATAACATTCGACTGAATTGATCTCCGAGCAGCCATGGCGACGCATCACCACCATCATCCCGGCCAGCCGCATCCCTCGCCTGCGGTTCCGCCATCGTTGATGCGCCTGTCGCTCGGCGGGCGGCTCGTCGCGGCCGGCATCGTCATCGTCCTGGTGTGGACCTTGGTGCTTTGGGCGATCGCATGAGGATTCCGGCATGAGGACCCCGATGACGCCGCAACTGGTGTTTCACGATCTCACGCTGGGCTACGACCGCCATCCGGCCGTGCATCATCTCAGCGGCACGATCGCACGCGGCGCATTGCTCGCCGTGGTCGGTCCGAACGGCGCGGGCAAATCGACGCTGTTCAAGGGCATCGTCGGCATCGTCCCGACGCTTTCGGGCCGCGTCGACCTCTGCGGCCTCGACCCCCGCGAAATCGCCTACCTTCCGCAGGTGCCGGACATCGAGCGTTCGTTTCCGATCCATGTCTACGACTTCGTCGCGATGGGCCTGTGGCGCAAGACCGGCCTGTTCGGCGGAATTGGACACGCGGAGCGCGAGCGGATCCACGCGGCGATCGCCGCTGTCGGTTTGACCGGCTTCGAGCGCCGGCCGATCGGCAATCTGTCCGGCGGACAGATGCAGCGCGTCCTGTTCGCCCGGCTCCTTCTGCAGGATGCGCAGCTGATCGTCCTCGACGAGCCTTTCAATGCGATCGACGCCAAGACCGCCGCCGATCTGTTCGAGCTCATGTGCGCCTGGCACGCGGAGGGACGCACGGTGCTCGCGGCCCTGCATGACCTCGACCTCGTCCGCGCCCATTTCCCCGAAGTGCTGCTGCTGGCGCGCGAGCCGATCGCCCGGGGCGCGGCCGACGCGGTGCTGACGAAGGAGAATCTCGCGCGCGCGCGGCACATGTGCGAAGCCTTCGACGAGCAGGCAGGCGCATGCCGGGCCGCCGCCGAGTGATTATTCCTCCCCGCGAAAAACGGAGCCGCCGCATCCTCGCGCCTGGGCATTTTGCATGTATGACCTACTGATTGCGCCATTCGTCGACTACGAATTCATGCGTCGGGCCCTGGCCGGCGCGGTGGTGATCGCGATCGGCGGGGCGCCCGTCGGCGTGTTTCTGATGCTGCGGCGCATGAGCCTCATGGGCGACACCATGGCGCATGCGATCCTGCCCGGCGCCGCGATCGGCTTCCTCCTGTCCGGCCTCAACCTGTTCGCGATGACCGCGGGCGGCCTGATCGCCGGGCTGGCGGTCGCGCTCTCGGCCGGCGCGGTCGCGCGCCTCACCCAACTCAAGGAGGACGCCGCGCTCGCGGCGTTCTTCCTCGTCTCGCTCGCGCTCGGGGTCACGATCGTTTCCATGCGCGGCACCAATGTCGACCTGCTCAACTTCCTGTTCGGCAGCGTGCTCGCGCTCGACAACGAAACGCTGCTGATGATGGCGACGATCACGACGATTTCGCTCGTCGTCTTCGCCGTGATCTGGCGGCCGCTGGTGCTGGAATCCGTCGATCCCGGATTCCTGCGTTCGGTCAGCCGGGCCGGGGGGCCGGCGCATATCGCGTACCTGATGCTGGTGGTGATGAACCTCGTCGCCGGTTTTTTCGCGCTCGGCACGATTCTATCGGTCGGCATCATGATCGTGCCGGCGGCGATCGGACGATTCTGGGCGCGCGACGTGTCCACCATGATCCTGGTCGCGATCGGCGCCGGCGTCTTCTCCGGCGTCGCCGGGCTTGTCATATCGTTCCACGCCGGAACCCCGTCGGGTCCGACCATCATTCTGGTGGCGGGTGCGCTCTATATTCTCTCGGTATTCCTCGGCCGCGTCGGCGGCGTCGTCCCGCGCCTGTGGCCGCGACGCCATCTCGAAGCGTGAGCAAAAAAACCGCCCGTTGCGCCCGATTTCGGTTTCACCCGAGGACCGTTCGCTCTAATTTGCGGAATGCCTCACAATCACGACACGCTAAACGATCCCGCAGTGGCGCAAAAGCCCGAGCTTCGATTGCGCGCACTTGAATCCTTTCTGATCGAGAACGGCCACATCGAGCCGCCGGTGCTCAGCGCGCTGATCAGCGCGTTCGGGAACCGGATCGATCCCGACGCGAGCCCCGCCATGGCGATCGGCGGCGGGCCTGACGAATCGCCGGCGCAGATTGGCGCGGCGGCCATGCTCGCCATTCCGCGCGACTCGCTCGGGCCGGTATTCCGCGAAAACTGGGAAGGGCTCGCCTTTGCGCTGGCGCTGGCGCTGGCGGATCGCGGCACGTTCACCTGGGCCGAATGGGCCGAGGTGTTCGGCCAGGAAATCAAAGATGCGCACGCCGACGGCGATCGCGACGGGCATTACTACGGCTACTGGGTCGCCACCCTCGAGCAGATCGTTGCCCACAAGGGGCTCGCTGCGCGCGCCGGCTAGACAGGCATCTCTGGCGAAAGAGCCGGGGTTGCCGCATCAAGTTGCGACTGCCGGCGGCCCGCGCGAAATTTCGATTTCAGCGACCGGAATGAGCGAACGCCGCGGCGCTGGAATGAGGCAGGTCGCGGCGGCGAGCGTCTGCTCTCGCGCTTGCCGCGCCGAACCCCTATGTTAGCGCAAGCATTTGGAGCGCAGCATGACGTCGCCGACTATGTCCCTGATCGACCGGGCCGGCCTCGACCGGTCACGGGTGGCTAAAATCGTCTCGAACGGACTCGAAGGCGCCGACGACGGCGAGTTGTATCTCGAATACCGGCAGTCGGAGATGCTCGTCTTCGATAATTCCCGGTTGAAGCAGGCCACCTACGATACCGCGCACGGATTCGGCCTGCGCGCGGTCAAGGATGAGGCCGTCGGCTTCGCCCACTCCTCCGACGTGTCGGAAGCCGCGATCTCGCGCGCTGCGGACGCGGTCCGCGCCGTCAAGGGCGGCTATTCCGGTTCCGCCGCGCTCGCGCCGGCGCGCAGCAATGCGCACCTCTACACCGACGCCAATCCGCTCGCAGGCCTTGCCTTCGAAGACAAGGTCAAGCTGCTGGAGGCGATCGACGCCTATGCGCGCGCGAAAGACCCGCGGGTGCGGCAGGTGACGGCGAGCATCGCCGGCTCCTGGCAGGTGGTCGAGATTCTGCGCGCGAACGGCGAGACCTATCGCGACGTTCGTCCGCTGGTGCGGGTGAATGTCTCCATCGTCGTCGGCGATGGCGCGCGGCAGGAGGCCGGCAGCCACGGTTACGGTGGCCGCGACGTCTATGACGAATTCGTCGTCGGCGCGGCGTGGCGCGGCGCGGTCGACGACGCGGTGCGGCAGGCGCTGGTGAATCTTGCCGCCGTGCCCGCGCCGGCCGGGGAGATGGACGTGGTGCTCGGCCCGGGCTGGCCCGGCGTGATGCTGCACGAGGCGGTCGGCCACGGGCTCGAGGGCGACTTCAACCGCAAGAAAACCTCGGCCTTCGCCGGCCTGATGGGCGAGCGCGTCGCCGCCAAGGGCGTCACCGTGATCGACGACGGCACGATTGCCGGCCGGCGCGGCTCGCTCTCGATCGACGACGAAGGCACGCCGACCCATCGCACCGTGCTGATCGAGGACGGCGTGCTGGTCGGCTACATGCAGGACCGGCAGAACGCGCGCCTGATGAACATGGCGCCCACCGGCAATGGCCGGCGCGAGAGCTACGGCCATGTGCCGATGCCGCGCATGACCAACACCTTCATGCTCGCCGGCGAGCGCGACCCCGGCGAGATCATCGCCTCGGTGAAGCGCGGCCTCTATGCCGTGAGTTTCGGCGGCGGGCAGGTCGACATCACCTCCGGCAAGTACGTCTTCCAGGTCACCGAGGCCTACAAGATCGAGGACGGCAAGGTCACGGCGCCGGTCAAGGGCGCCATGCTGATCGGCAACGGCCCGACCGATCTCAACCGCATCACCATGATCGGCAACGATTCCATCCTCGACCTCGGCATCGGCACCTGCGGCAAGAACGGCCAGGGCGTGCCGGTGGGCGTCGGCCAGCCGACGCTGCGCCTGGATCGGATCACGGTCGGCGGGACGGGGTGAGCGATACCGCGCGGCCGCTGAAATCACCGGCGGCTTAAGCCAAAACGACGGAAATCGGGTCGCGCGGCGCACCGCCGTGGCCCCAGAAACAAGCCATGACGCCGCGCCCGCTGACCATGTCTGCCGCCGACTGGCTGATGCTGGTCGTCCTGTCGATCCTGTGGGGCGGGTCGTTCTACCTCAACAAGCTTGCGGTCGCCGAGCTTCCGCCCCTCACCGTCGCGCTCGGACGGGTCGGCATCGCCGCCATCGTCCTCGTGTCCATGGCGTGGATGCGCGGCGAGCTGTGGCCGCTCCGCACCGCCTGGCCGGTCTTCCTGACCCTCGGCCTCATCAACAGCGCCCTTCCGTTCTTCCTGGTCGCCTGGGGCCAGACGCAGATCGCCAGCGGCCTTGCCTCGATCCTCAACGCGACGACGCCGTTGTTCGCCGTCGTCATCGCCAATGCGGCGACGATCGACGACAAGCTGACGCCAAGCCGGGCCGTCGGCATCGTCTGCGGACTGATCGGGGTCGTGGTGATGATCGGCCCCGGAGCGCTCAAAGGCGTCTCTCTGCATGTCGTTGGCGAACTCGCCTGCCTCGCCGCAGCCGCGCTCTATGCCACGGGCACGGTCTACGCGCGGCGTTTCCGGAACTTCACGCCGAATGCGCTTGCGGCAGGTCAGACCGGCGCGGCGACGCTGTTGCTGCTCGCGCCCGTCGCGTATGTCGATCATCCCTGGACGCACGGGCCGCCCGTCCCCCACGTGATTGCCGCGCTCGTAGGCCTCGGCGCGCTCTCGACGGCCGTCGCTTACCTGCTGTATTTCCGCCTGCTCGCCCGCGCTGGCGCAACCAATACGTCGCTCGTGACCTTTCTCATACCGGTCACCGCGGTCCTGCTGGGCGCCCTCGCGCTGGGCGAGCGGCTCGAGCCGCACCAGATCGCCGGGATGGCGGTCATCGCCGTCGGCCTCGTGGCGATCGACGGGCGTGCCGCGCACGCGCTTGCCCACCGGCGCGGGCGGCGCAAGAAGGAGCAGCCGAACGACCTCACGCACACATGATCTGTTGTGCGGCAAGAACGGCTGCGAACCTGGCTGAATCCCGTTGCACCGATGGGCTGGCTGGTTCAAATCCGTATCAGTTTGTTGATCCAGGATATGGTCGAGGCGCGGCCTCTGTGACAGAGCTCACTGTAACCGGAGGCCGCCCCGATATTCTGATGCAACGGCAAGAACGCCTGGCAAAGCCGGAGGATGCTCACATGACCCGCTTGCAGAAATTCGCAGCCGCAATCGCCAGTCTGGCGCTCGCGGGCGGCATCGTGCTTTCCGCGACCGCGCCGTCGTTCGCGCAACGGCCGACCGAAGAGCAGATGCTGAACGCGCTGAGACCCGCTCCCAAGACCCGGGGCCTGACCACCGATTCGCGCCAGGACGAGCAGCGCTTCATCGATTCTGTCCGCAAGATCAAAACCCGCCAGCTCACCCTCAACGAGCGCGAGAAGGTATTCCAGATCGCCGACAAGAAGCCGAAAATCGATCTGGAAATCTACTTCGGCTATAACTCGGCGGAGATTTCGTCGGACGCCGAAGCCGAATTGACGAAGCTCGGCCGCGTGTTGACAAGTCCCGAACTTCAGGGCGGCGTCTATTTCGTCGGCGGGCATACCGACGCCAAGGGCAGCGACGATTATAATCAGAGGCTGTCCGAGCGGCGTGCCGCCGCGGTGAAGCAGTTCCTGGTCGAGAAGTTCAACCTTTCCGACGACAGCCTGGTCGCCGCCGGCTACGGCGAGGAGAAGCTGAAGAACAAGAGCGATCCCTTCGCGTCGGAGAACCGCCGCGTCCAGATCGCGAATTTCGAGCAGAAGTCGGCCGCCCAGCGGTGACGGTTTGACGTCTGCGAACCTGGATCGGTCTGCGAAGCATGCCCGCGCCCGTGCGCGGGCATGTTTCTTTTGGGGGTGGCTTCGCGCGGCCGACGACGGCTCCCGCGGCGCCGGGACGGAAAACGCTCAGTTCCCCTGGAACACCGGGGATGACTTTTTGACGAACGCCTCGTAGGCGCGCTCGTAGTCCTTGGTCTGCATGCAGATGGCCTGCGCCTGCGCCTCCGCCTCGATCGCCTCGTCGATGCCCATGTTCCATTCCTGGTGGATGCAGCGCTTGGTCATGGCGTGACCGAAGGTCGGGCCGTCGGCGAGCGATTTCGCCATCGCCTGCGCCTCGGCGAGCACGTTCGCAGGCTCGCACAGCTTGTTGAAGAAGCCCCAGCGCTCGCCTTCGGCGCCGTCCATCGCGCGGCCGGTGTAGAGCAGTTCGGCGGCGCGGCCCGCCCCGATGATCCGCGGCAGGATGTTGCACGCCCCCATGTCGGCGCCGGCGAGCCCGACCCGCACGAACAGGAAGGCGACCTTGGTCTTGGCGGTGCCGAAGCGCAGGTCGGAGGCCATCGCCAGAATCGCGCCCGCCCCCGCGCACACGCCGTCGACCGCGGCCACGATCGGTTGCGGGCACGCGCGCATCGCCTTCACCAGGTCGCCGGTCATCCGCGTGAACCCCAGCAATCCCGACATGTCGTACTTGCGCTGCAACTCCACGAGCGGGCCGATGATCTCATGCACGTCGCCGCCCGAGCAGAAATTCCCGCCCGCGCCGTTGATCACGATCGTCTTGATGTCGTCGGCATAGACGAGGTCGCGAAAGGTGTCGCGCAGCTCGGCATAGGATTCGAGCGTCAGCGGATTCTTGCGCTCGGGACGGTTCAGCGTCACCGTCGCCACCTTCCCCTCGCGCTGCCACATAAAATGCTGCGGCTTGAAGTTGGAAAAATCGACCCGTGTCGGGCGATACCGTTCGGCCGTCGTCGTCATCATCGTCTCCTTGGGACGCATGTCGGGATTGCGAAACTCATTCCGAAGTCCGCTCCTCCAGGGCGGGGAGCGGTTAACAGTCATCCTCCCCCATGAACGGGCGAAGGGATCGTGCCCGGCCTGGTGGTGAGGTCACACCGCGAACACGCGAGCGCCCCCTCCACCGCCCGCTTTGATTTTCCTCCACGCGCTGCGCGCGGAAGGATCGGGTGGGCGTCAGCCCGCAAAAGTAAGCCCGCCGCTCACGCTGAGGACCTGCGCCGTGATGTAGTCGGAGCGCGGACTCGCAAAGAACAGGATCGCGTCGGCGATTTCCCGCGGCTCGGCGAAGCGCTTGAACGGGATCGCCTTCAGGAATGCGTCGAGCATCTTTTCCGGCCGTGAGCGCAGCATCGGCGTATCGGTCGGCCCCGGGCAGACGCAGTTGACGCAGATCGAATGCCGCGCCACCTCGCGCGCGAGCGACTTGGTGAACGCGATCACCCCGCCCTTCGCCGCCGCGTAGGCGGTCTCGCCCGAACTGCCGACCCGGCCGGCGTCGCTCGCCACATTGACGATCTTGCCCTTGCCCGACGCGATCAGTCCCGGCAGCAAGGCTTGCGTCAGATGCAGTGTCCCACCCAGATTGATCGCAACGACCTGGTCGATATATCCCGGCTTGTTGCTGGCGAACGCCTCGACCGCGCTGTAGCCCGCCGCATTCACCAAAATGTCCAGCCGCGGATAGCGCGCCAGAACCTCGGCGGCGCATTTTCTGATCGAGTCCGACGAGGACAGGTCGATCGCGACGAACTCGACCGCCAGCCCCTCCGCCTGCGCCTCGCGCGCAACCGCGGCCCCGCGCTCCATATCGATGTCGGCGCCGATCACCCGCGCGCCCGCCCGCGCAAATGCCAAGACCGTCGCCTTCCCGATCCCCGACGATCCCCCCGTGACCAGCGCTACCTTCCCCTCGAGTTTCATTCAACCTGCTCCCTTTTTGACGCGTCCGTCGCCCGCCTGGCCGGCGAGAAACGCTGCCACGCGTTGTTGCGTTTCCTTATTGGTCAATAGCTGCCGGGTTACTTCCAGCTCGTCGGAATAGCCGCCGCGGCCGCCTTCGCGCAGCGCCGCCATGCACGCCTTGCATCCGACGAGCGCGGCGACCGGCAATTCCGCAATGCGCCGCGCGATCTCGAGCGCGCGCTCGGCCAGCTCCGCCCGCGGAAATGCCCACTGCACGACGCCGAACTGCCGCGCGGTCGCCCCATCCAGCACTTCGGCGCCGAGGATCAGGCGGGACGCCGTCGACGGGCCGCACAGCCGGGTCAGCCGCTGCGTTCCGCCGGCGGCGGGAATCAAGCCGAGCCGCGCCTCCGGCAACCCGATCTTTGCTTCGGTCGCCGCGACGCGGAGATCGCAGGACAGCGCGAGTTCGAGCCCTCCGCCCATCGCCGCGCCGCCGATCTCCGCCAGAGTCACGCGATCGATCCGCTCGATGCGCGAATAGAGCCGCTGGATGTTGGCGACATAGGCGTACATCCGATTGGGCCCGTCGGCCATCTGCATGTACTCGTGCACTTCCTTGAGATCGGCGCCGGCGCAGAACACCTTCTGGTCCGAGCGCAGAAGCAGCACTTTCCAGTCATCGCGGGCCGCAAGCCCGTCGAGCTCGCGGTCGAAAAGCCGCAGCCATTCCTCGCTGATCGCGTTTACCGGCGGACGGCTGAGCGTCAGTGTTGCGACTCCATCGGCGATTTTCAGCGCGAACATCGGCGCGTTCTCCTTCCTGCCATCATGCGACGGCGCGCACGGCGCCGCTCAAAGCCCGCGCGAAGACGTCGGCCGCCTCGGGCGTGTGACCGCGCGGCGCACTGGCGCGTATGATCGTTACGGACTGCCCCTGGTCCCCCGTGTGACGCACGTTCCTACTCGGCCGCTCGTTTCAGGGCGGATGCGCGCGTTTTCAGCATGTCGCGTGCAATAATCACTTTTTGCACCTCGGTCGCCCCTTCGTAAATGCGCAGCGCCCGGATCTCGCGATAAAGCGCCTCGACCTTGACGCCGACCCGCACGCCGTGTCCGCCGAAGAGCTGCACGGCGCGATCGATCACCCGCTGCGCCATTTCGGTCGCGAACATTTTGGCGATCGAGGATTCCCGCGTGATGTGTGCCGCGCCTTTGTCTTTCGCCCACGCGGCGCGGTAGATCAGCAGCGCGGCCGCGTCGATTTCGGCGGCGCTGTCGGCAAGGGAGGCCTGGGTCATCTGCAGGTCTCCGAGCGGAGCGCCGAACAGCTTGCGCGTCATCGCACGGTCGACGGCTTCGTCGCAGGCGCGACGGGCCAAGCCCAGCGCGGCGGCGCCGACGCTCGAGCGGAAAATATCGAGGGTCGCCATCGCCACCTTGAACCCCTCGCCGGACTTGCCGAGCCGGTTGGCGATGGGAACGCGGCATTCGGTAAACCGGATGGTGGCGAGCGGATGCGGGGCGATCGTATCGATGCGGCCGGCGATCGACAGGCCCGGCGCATCGGCTTCGACGACAAAGGCGGACAGCCCGCGCGCTCCCGGCGCCTCGCCGGTGCGCGCAAACACCACATAATGGTCGGCGATGCCGCCGTTGGATATCCACGTCTTCAGCCCGTCGATCCGCACATGCGCCGGACCATCCGGCGCCGCCGTAGTCGCGAGCGCGCTGACGTCGGACCCCGCTTCCGGTTCGGACAGGGCGAAGGCCGCGAGGTGGCGGCCCGCGAACACCGGCGGCAGGTACTTGGCCTTCTGCTGATCGTTCCCGTACAGCGAGATCGACCCGGTCCCCAATCCCTGCATCGCGAAGGCAAAATCGGCGAGGCTGTCGTGCCAGCCGAGGACTTCACGGCCGACGCAGATCGCGCGCACGTCCAGACCGTCGGCCATGCCCCCGTAGGCGGCCGGAACCATGGCCTTGAGCCATCCGGCCTCGCCGAAAGCGCGCACGAGATTGCGGCAGGCGCGGTCGGGATCGCCGTGATCGAGAAGCCCGCCTACCGCGTCATGGGCCCAGGCCGAAAGATCGCGGGCGAACCGCCGGTGCAGATCGTCAAAGAAAGGCCACTCGAGATGCGCAAGATCCATCCCACCGATTCCTCCCGCGGCCGGTCATCGTTAGGGCGGACCGGCTTCTGGTTTAGGCGGCAGCGATTTCCGACGGGCGAACCGCCGCCGCTCCCACCTCTATCGTCGGCATTTTCCATCGTGCCGCGCAAGGCAAGCATTGACCTAAGGCAGAGAATAGCAGAAAAAGCAGCATTCAAGTACTTAAATGCACCTTGGCGGCGCACGCTGCTGCCGGCACATTTGTGCTGACTCAATTTATACGCGCATTGCGCGTGCCTCGGCCTGCGTTTTTTATCGTCCCGCGGCCATGGGCCGCTTAGAGCAATTCCAGCTTTTCCGAGGAACCCCGGCCACCCTAAGGTGTTGGCGGCCAAAGTCCGAAATTCGGAGGCATCCGTATGCAACGATTAGCGTCCGCGGGCTTATTGCTCGCTGCTCTTGCTTTCCCGTTTGCCGCCGGCGCGCAGAATTCTTCGCCGCCGGCCGGCCAAGCAACGCAGCGGACCGAGACCAAGCCGTTTAATCCGCATGCCAACCATCCGGCGCCGGCGAAGGCCGCGCCGGCGAAGCCGTGGCACGACAGTTCGGCGTTGCCGATGCCGATCCTGGCGGACGACCTCGGCGGTCATCACTATCCGGTCACCGCGAACGAACAGGCGCACGCCTTTTTCGACCAGGGGCTCGTTCTCGCTTACGGCTTCAATCATCTCGAAGCGTTGCGTGCGTTCCGGCACGCGCAGCAGCTCGATCCCGATTGCGCCATGTGCTTCTGGGGCGAGGCCTATGCGCTCGGGCCGAATTTGAACCTGCCGATGGACGAGACGGCTGTGCCGCTCGCGCGGGCCGCCGCGGAGAAGGCGGTGGAAAAGGCCGCCAAGGTCACGCCGAAGGAACAGGCGCTCGCCGTCGCCATTTTCACGCGCTATGCGGAGCCGGGCGAGCGCGCGGCGCTCGACCGCGCCTATGCCGATGCGATGCTCGACGTCGCCCGCAGGTTTCCCGACGATCCGGACATTGCGACGCTCGCCGCAGAATCGCTGATGCTGCTGTCGCCATGGGATTACTGGAGCGACGGCGGCCGCACGCCCAAGGAACATACGCCGAAAGCGTTGAGCCTGCTCCAGGGGGCGCTCGCGAAAAACCCCGACCATATCGCCGCGATCCACTACTACATCCATCTGGTGGAAGCGTCCGACAAACCGAGCCTCGCCGAGCCCTACGCCGATCGCCTGCGCGCGGCCGTGCCCGGCGCCGGGCATCTCGTGCACATGCCTTCGCACATCTATCTGCGCCTCGGCCGATACAAGGACACGCTCGACGTCAACGCGGATGCGGTCGCGGCGGACGAGCGCTACATCGCGGCAAACCCCGGCGTGCACGGCCCCTATCCGGCGATGTACTACCCGCACAATGTGCATTTCCACATGACGGCGGCGTTGATGGCGGGCAAGGGCAAGGAAGCGCTGCAATCGGCGGAAAAGCTCGCCGGGCTCATCGGCGACGAGGAAGCGCGCGCGATCCCTCCCTCGCAGCCGATCAAGCAGGCGCCCTACTTCATCCACGCGCAGTTCAGCGATCCGCAGACGATCCTCGCGCTGCCGAAGCCCAGCGAGCAGCTGCCGTTCGTCGTCGCCGGCTGGCATTACGCGCGCGGCGCGGCGCAAGCCCTGCTCGGAAACGCGGCCGGTGCGGACGAAGAGGCGGACGCCATTCAAAAGCTCGCCGGCGGAGATTTCAGCGCGCTCGAACAAGCCTCCGTTCCCGCCAAGGGCATTCTCAAGATTGCCGAGGACGTCGTGCGGGCGAAAGCCGCGTTGGCGCGCGGCGACGGCAATGCCGCGCAACGGTTCGCCGAGGCCGCGGTGACGGCGCAGAACGGCCTGCCGTATATGGAGCCGCCCTACTGGTATGTCCCGGTCGACCAGACGCTCGGCGCGATTCTGTTGAAGAAGGGCGACGCGCCGGCCGCGGCCGCTGCGTTCAAGGACGCATGCGCGAAAGCGCCGAACAGCGCCTGGGCGCTCTACGGCCTCATGCGGGCGCAAGCCGCTGCGGGCGACTCAAAAGCTGCGGCCGATGCCCGTACCCGCTTCGAGAACGCGCGGGGGGACGGCGGGCCGGAGCCGTCGCTCGACCGGATGTGAGCGGCACCGGATGCGAGCGGCATCGGGCGTGAGACGGCCATCGCGCGGGCCGACGCCCGCCGCCGATGGCGCCGTCAGCCCGTCAGCCGATCCCGCAGGAGGGACATCCGGATGATCACACCCTCAGGGGTCCATTCGCGTTCGATCTCGCCGCCGAGCTGGCCTTTGACGGTCGCCCGCTCGAGCAGGCTTCCGTAGCCCGCGCCCTCGTCTGCGTGCTCGGCCGGCGGCGAACCGCGTTCGGCCCAGGCCAGGAGGAAATGCGGCCCTTCTTCGGAGCATTCGATGTCGATGCGGCCGGCGGGCACGGACAAGGCCCCGTATTTTGCGGCGTTGGTGGCAAATTCATACAGGAGCAAAGCGAAGCTCGTGATCGCTTCCCCGGACAGCGGAATGTCGCATCCGCCGATCGTCACGCGGCTGCTCCCGGACGTCGAATCGTCGTCGTAAGGAGCGATGATCGTCTTGATCAAGTCGTGCAGCGTCGTCGACGGCGCCGCCGTTGGGAACGTGTCGGACGTTTTCGACAGCGTAAGTTCGTGCGCGCGCGCCAAAGCGGCGAGCCGCGCTCCCACCGTCGCGGCGAGATCCGCCGGCGATGTGGCCGAACGCGCACTGAGGCTGACCAGGCTGCTCGCGATCGTGAACAGGTTCTTGATGCGGTGATTCATTTCCCTGAGCAGCAACTGCAGCCGCTCTTGCGCGCGCCGCTGCTGGGTAATGTCGCGGGCGATCTTGGATGCGCCGACGATGCGGCCGTCCATGCCCTTTATCGGTGACACCGTCAGCGAAATCTCGACAAGACTGCCGTCCTTCCGCCGGCGGATGGTCTCGTAATGGTCGATGCGCTCGCCGCGGCGAATGCGCGAAAGGATGGCCGGCTCCTCGTCGTGCCGGTCTGCCGGGATGAGAATGGTGACGGGCTTGCCGACCACTTCGTCCGGGGCGTAGCCGAAGAGCCGCTGGGCGCCTTCGTTCCAGGTGACGATGATGCCGTTGAGGTCCTTCGCCAGGATGGCGTCGTCGGA
>ERZ724513.984-NODE-984-length-14422-cov-6.743857_pt1 | contig 14422 bp, 13 predicted proteins | sample MGYA00376046_ERZ724513 | MGnify/ENA primary metagenome ERZ724513 (study PRJEB28724, sample SAMN07190883) | activated sludge metagenome | isolation source: activated sludge of sewage treatment plant in Hong Hong | place: Hong Kong | collected 2016-03-17 ...
ATCCTGCGCGCCACGGCGCGCATGACGGGTTCGACCCTGGTGCTGGTCACGCACGACCTTCAGGTCGCCCGCTGGTGCGAGCGACTGATCGAGATTCGTGACGCCCTGGTGCACAGCGACACCCGCACGGAGGCCTGAACCATGACGACGACGATCGGCCTGTCGACCCGGTTGGCCCGGGCCCGGCTGCGGGACGCGCGCGGGGCCGGCGTGCTCGACGGTTTCGCCGTGCTGGCCTTCGCGGTCACCGCCTGGATGGCCTTCGTGGTGACCTCGGGCACGTGGGCGTTCGCGCAGCGGCGCGTCGCACCGCCCCAGAGCCTTGCGGCCTTCGACACCGAAACCGTCACGTTGATGACCAACACCTACGTGATTCTGGCCGGCATCGCGTGCGCGCTGCTGATCGCTCCGGTGCTGTCGCTCGGCGGGGCCGCCGCGCGACTGGGTGCCCGCGGTCGGGCCCGGCGGTTGGCGGCCCTGCGGCTGGTCGGTATGACCGGCGGTCAGGTGGTCACGATGTCGGTGATCGAGAGCGTGGTGCAGGCTGCGGTGGGCCTGCTGGTGGGCGCGGCCGCGTGGGCACTCAGCCTGCCGCTGCTCGCCATGCTGAGGTTTCAGGGCACCACCTTCTCGCTCGCCGAACTGGTGCTGCCCTGGTACCTGTGGCTCGGGGTGGCGGCCGTGCTGCTGGCCCTCGCGGCCGCGTCGACGGCGCTCGGGCTCAGCCGGGTGCGCATCTCGCCGCTCGGCGTGGCCCGTCAGCAGACCACGCCGAGGCTGCGCGCCTGGCGCGTTGCCGCCCTGGCCGTGGGTGTCGTCGCCATCGTGGTGGGTGGACGCGTCATCACCGGCTCGAGCGGCGCACTGATCGGCGGGCTGGTGTTCGTCGGGCTGTTGGGCTTCGGCATCGCGATGGTCAACCTGATCGCGCCGTGGTTGCTGCAGGTGCTGGCCAGGGTTGGGCTGCGGGTGGGTTCGCCGGCCTGGCTGCTCGGCAACCGGCGCATCGCCGCCGACCCGAAGGCCGCGTGGCGCAACGTGTCGTCGTTGGCGCTGACCGGGGCGGTCGTCGGCATGCTGTGCGTGATTCCGCTCGACTCGTCGGTGCTGGCCGGCGTCGACGAACTCAACCTGATGCTGCTCACAGACATTCGCACCGGCGCCGTGGTCACCCTGGTGATCGCGCTGATCGTGGGAGCGGCGTCCACCGCGCTGGCCCAATGCTCCGACGTGGTCGACCGCGCCGACGAGCTCGTGGCCCTCGACCGCATCGGCGTGCCGCGCAGCCTCGACGCGGCCGCCCGCCGGCACCAGGTGATGGTGCCCCTGCTGAGCACGCTGGTGCTGTCGATGGGGCTCGGGGTGCTGGCCGCGCTGCCGTTCACGGCGACGTTTCCGCAGCGGTTCGCGCTCGGCCCGTCCAGCCTGCTCGTGCTGGCCGGCAGTCTCGTCGGCGCGACACTGCTCACGGTGCTCGCCGCCGAAGCGACCCGTCCGCTGCGGGCCCGCGCGCTGTCGACCCAGGTACGCCGCAACGACTGAGGCGAAGGCTAGCGAGCCACCCGCAGCTGCTCGCGCAGGAAGCGCAGCGGCTCAGGGTCGCCGTGGGTGGTGAAGGCGTCGCCGCGGTTCCACAGGCCGGTGTACAGGCCGCGCGCCGAGCCGGTGAGCACCGTGTCGGCATCGGGGTGGGCGCCGCTGGCGGGCACCGCGCCGTCCGGCCCGATCGCGACCGTCCAGGCGCCCAGGCCGTCGTCGGTCTGCACGCTGACCCGGGCCGGGCGGGGCAGGGTCAACCCGTAGTGCGCCAGCCCGGTGAACCCCATCAGCAGCTCGTCGATGCCGTCGCGGGCCAGGGCGGGGGAGAACCACAGCTCCTGGGGCAGGGGTGCCCGGCCCAGCCGGGCCGCCATCGCGTCGACCCCGTGGATCGTCGTCTCGTGCGCCTGCCGCCTGGTCCAGGCCTGGCGCGGCGCGGGCGCGTCCATCAGGAAGAACGGCACCTCGAGGTCGTCCGGGGCCCCGGCGAGCGCGTTGAGCAGGTCGACCATGCCGTCATCGAGCCACTGCAGCAGATCGTCGGACGCCGCGGCCTCGGCGAGCACCTCAGGATCGTGACGAGTGGGCTCGTCGCGCACTTTGGCGGCCGCCCAGCGGTGCACCATGCCCTGGTGGGCGAGCAGGTCGTGCATCGTCCACCCGGGGCAGGTCGGCACGGCCACTGCGAGGCCGGCGCTGGCGGCGTTGTTGCGCAGCACGGCGGTGGCGTTGCCGATCGCTTCGCCGAGGTCGGCGAACTCCAGGGTGTTGGGCATACCGGCACCCTAGGGTGTGTCGACCGACCCTGACCACGCCTGGCGCACCGTAACCCTGACCGGTCGGGTCGGGGCCCGAGCAGGGGGCGGCCCGATACCTTCGCCGCCGCCCGGCGACGATGCTGGTGGGCATGACCAACGACTTCTTCGCCCCCGTCGACAGCGTGTCCAAGACCGATCGCGACCGCGCCGAGCAGCGGCTGCGCGAAGCACATCAGCTCGGTCGGATCGACGCGGCCGAACTCGAGGCCCGCATGTCGCGGGTGATCGCGGCCGAGCGGCTCGACGAGCTCGCCGCCGCCACGGACGGCCCGCTGCCGTCCGGCGCCACCAATGCTTACGCCCAGCCCGGCCCGTACGCCCAGCCCGGCCCCTACGCCCAGCCCGGCCCGCACGCCCAGCCCGGCCCGTACGCCCAGTCGTACGACCACACCGCCTACGCCGAGCCCGGTGCAGCGCAGGGGCGCACCCGTCCGACCTTCGTCGGCACCGTGCAGCAGGTCGGCCAGGGCATGTCCGACCGGGGCACCACGATGGCCGTGGTCGCGCACCTGCTGCCGTTCGTCACCTGGCTGTTCGGGCCGGCCGTCGTCTGGGCGCTCTCGGCCAAGGGTTCGAACACCCGGCGCGAGGCGGCCAAGGCGTTCAACTGGCAGTTGATCGCCTTCGTGATCGGCATCGTGGTGGCCGCCCTGGGCTGGATCATCCCCGGCGACGGCAACCCGATCGCCGGCATCTGGACCGCGATCTGGGTGGTGCTCACCGTGATCGGCGCCGTGATGGCCGGCAAGGGTGCCGAGTGGACGAACCCGATTCGCCGCGTCGTGCCGCTGGAAGTTTTGAACGAGCGCGGACGTTGATAAGCTGTAGTGCTCACCAGCGATGGTGAGAGCACAACTCAACAGGGGGTGACTGGTTTCGACTCGGGACGGTAGTCCCAGGCGAAGCGGGCCGAGGATGAGGCACATCTCGTTAACGATTCCTCACAACCAATAACTGCCGAAACCAATCGCGCAGACTTCGCTCTCGCTGCCTGAGCAGTGACCGAAGGGTCAGTCCGGGCGTAGCCTTCCGTCCGATCACTGGCCTCGTTTAGAAGGCTTGCTGAGCCGCCTGGGTTCCAGGGGCGGCTCGGGACTTCACTGGAACTGGGCTTGGCTACCACGTGTTGACCCGAGGGTAGAAGCCGAGAAAACCGTCAGGTCGACTGCGCCCGGAGAAGTCCTGGTTCACCTTCTGAGGACGGGGGTTCGACTCCCCCCACCTCCACCCACCGCAAGGGGCCCCGCCGCAATCGGCGGGGCCCTTTGCGCGTCGTCCCGACAACGGCGGCCACCCCCCGGAGGGCGCTGCGGGGGTCTGTGCCGCGATGGCATGCTGGGGGCATGGACGGGCGATCGTCATGAGCGTCGAGGCAACCGTGGGCGTGCTGCTGGTGGCCAGCACCGAGTTGAGCGACGGCATCTTCGATCAGACCGTCGTGCTCGTGCTGGACGCCGATGAGTCGGGTTCGCTCGGCGTGGTGCTGAACCGCGAGGCGACGATCGACCTGCGCAGCGCCCTGCCCGCCTGGGCACCCCTGGTCAGTGAGCCGCGGGTGCTGTTCGAGGGTGGTCCGGTGTCGCAAGAAGGCGCGATCTGCCTGGCGTCGCCGCGGCGTCCAGAAGAAGAGCCGCCGGGCTGGCGCTCACTGTTCGACGCGGTCGGATTGCTGCATCTCGACACCCCGGTTGAGATCGCGGAGGGCGCCTACCGTGACCTGCGCATCTTCGCCGGCTACGCCGGCTGGGCGCCGGGGCAGTTGGAACACGAGCTCGAACAGGGCTGGTGGCACGTGGTCCGGGCCTCCTACGGCGACGTGTACGACCCCGATCCCGACACCTTGTGGCGCCGGGTGCTGCGCCGGCAGGGCGGCGAGCTCGCGCTGCTTGCGACGTGGACGGCGACGCCGGAGCAGAACTGAGCCGAGGGCGCGATGACGCTCGGCCGACCTGCCACGGCTGCCGCCGATAGAGTTTCGGCGTGGGCATGGAGGCCGACCCGAAGCGTCCTCAGGGCTCGGGTTTCGGGGCAGGTGCTGAAGATCCGGCGCAGTCCGCGCGGCTCGCGCGCTGGACCGGCCTGCTGCGCACCGGCGGGTCCGCCGCGCTCGGCTCGGTCGCCCTGATCGTGGTGCAGCTCGTCGTGTTCATCGTGTGGCCGCCGGTGCACACCGTCGTGGACGTGTTCGGGCTGATGAACGAGAACCCGGTGCTCGGCCTGCTGTCGATGGACGTGCTGCTGCTGGTGAACAACCTGCTGACCTGGCTGCTCTACCTGGGGCTTGGGGTCGTGCTCTGGCCGGTGTCACGCTCGGCGGTGACGCTGGTCGTGGGGCTGGGCACACTGCAGATGGCGGCCTACACAGCGTCCAACCCGGCCCTGGACCTGCTGACCCTGGCCCGGCTTCACGCCGCGGCAGCCGCCGACGAGCGTGCCGCCTTGGCAGCGGCCGGTGAGGCGGTACTGGCCCGGTGGAACGGAACGGCGTTCGTGACCTACTACCTGCTGGGCGCTGTGGTGCTCTTGATCCTCGCCTGGTTGCTGCGCCGGTCGGCCGCCTTCAGCCGGGCCACCGCAGCCTGGGCGCTGGCGGCCGGGGTGCTGATGCTGGTGCCTTCCTCGTTCGGCACCGTGGGTATGGTGCTGGCCCTGGCCTCTTTGGTGCCCTGGAGCGTGCTGTGCGTGATGGCCGGGCGCCGGCTCCTCGGCCTGGCCGGTTGTCGGCTCGGCATTGGGCGACGCGATCTACCCGGCCCGCGTTGAGCCGACCACTACACTTCAGGCAGGATTCGGGGCTTCGACGAGTGAGGTGACGGTGTCGGAGAACATCCAGCGAACGCAGCGCATTCTGGTGGTCGACGACGACGTCGCACTCAGCGAGATGTTGCAGTTGGTGCTCAAGGCGGACGGTTTCGACGCCTCGTGGTGCAGTTCGGGCGACGGTGCCGTCGAGGCGTTTCAGCGGCACCAGCCCGATCTGGTGCTGCTCGATCTGATGTTGCCCGGCCGCGACGGCGTGGACGTCTGCCGTGACATCAGGGCCCTTTCAGGTGTGCCGATCGTGATGCTCACCGCCAAATCCGACACTCGCGACGTGGTGCAGGGCCTCGAGGCCGGGGCCGACGACTACGTCGCCAAGCCGTTCAAGGTCAAAGAGCTGCTGGCCCGTATTCGCACCCGGCTGCGCCGGCACGTGCCCACCGAGAACTCGGGCAACCTGGCCATCGGTGACCTGGTGATCAACGTGCCCGAGCACACCGTGCGTCGCGGTTCCGATCTGATCGCGCTCACCCCGCTCGAGTTCGACCTGCTGCTGGCCCTGGCCAGGCGGCCGCGGCAGGCGTTCAGCCGCGAGGTGCTGCTCGAAGAGGTGTGGGGGTACCGACACGCGTCCGACACCAGGCTGGTGAACGTTCACGTGCAGCGGCTGCGCAGCAAGATCGAGCACGACCCCGAACACCCCGAGATCATCGTCACGGTGCGGGGCGTGGGCTACCGGGCCGGGGACACCCGCGAGGCATCATGACCGCCGCGGGCGAGCAGGCACCCGCCCGGCGCACCCCCTGGTCACGATCGCTGCCGTTTCGCGTGGTGGTCACCACACTGGTGGCGGCCCTGACGATTCTGGCGGCCACCGGTTGGTTTCTGATGGATCAGTCGTCGCGGGGCATCATCGACGGCAAGAAGCAGTCGAGCCTCGCCGAGGCGTCCGTGGTGATCGACGGTATGCAGCGCGACCTGCGCACGCTCAACCTGCGCCAGGCTTCCATCAACGAGGGACTCACCCAGTTGGCACGCGACGCCGCCTACCGCGGCTCGGTGGGTAACCAGTACTACGTGGTGGTGGCCGGCCCGGTCTCTGATATCGGCTCGGCCGGCCTCGACTACGCCAGCGTGCCCGATTCGCTGCGCCGGGCGGTGGTGGCCGCCGACGGGCTGTACTCGACGCCCACCTCGATCAGCTTCACCGACACCCGTCCGACGGTGCCCGGGCTGGCCATCGGGTCGGCGCTCACCGCGCCGGGCGGCACCCGCTACCCGGTCTACTTTCTGTTCACCAACCAGCCCGAGGCCGAAACCCTGGCCGTGGTGCAGCGCGCCACCGTCGTCGCCGGGTTGATCGTGCTGGTGGGCGTGGTGGCCGTGGTGTGGCTGATCGCACTACAGGTGCTGCGGCCCATTCGCGCGGCCCGGCTGGCCGCTGAACGGTTGGCCGCCGGCCACCTCGACGACCGCATGGCGGTGGTGGGCACCGAAGACCTGGCCAGCCTGGCCCGCTCGATGAACCGCATGGCCGGCGAACTCGACCGCAAGATCACCGAACTCGAAGAGCTGTCGACGGTGCAGCAGCAGTTCGTGTCGGACGTGTCGCACGAGTTGCGCACGCCGCTCACCACCGTGCGCATGGCCGCCGACCTGCTGTATGGCCGGCGACAGGAGTTCGACGCCCTGGCGGCCCGCAGCACGGAGCTGCTGTCGAGCGAGGTCGACCACTTCGAAACCCTGCTCACCGACCTGCTCGAGATCAGCCGGTTCGACGCCGGGGCGGCCGAGCTGAACCTCGACGAGATCGACCTCGGCCAGATCGCCGCCGAAGAGCTGAGGGCGCAGGGCAGGCTGGCCGACACCTACGGCACTCCGTTGGTGCTCGATGCGCCCGAGCCGTGCGTGGCGGAGGTCGACGCGCGGCGGATCCGGCGCATTCTGCGCAACCTCATCACCAACGCCATCGAACACGGCGAGGGCCGCACCATCGTGGTGCACGTGCGCGGCGACGACGCGGCGGTGGCGGTCGCGGTACGCGATCACGGGGTGGGTTTCAGCGCCGCCCAGGCGCACCAGGTGTTCAACCGGTTCTGGCGCGCCGACCCGGCGCGTCGGCGCACCGCAGGCGGCACCGGCCTGGGCCTGTCGATCGCCATGGAGGATGCTCGCCTGCACGGCGGCTGGCTCAACGCGTGGGGACGTCCGGGGCAGGGTGCCCAGTTCAGGCTGACCGTGCCCCGGCGGGCGGGGGAGAGCGTGCTCAGTTCGCCCTGGCCGGTGGTGCCCGACGACGCGGAGGTGCCGGCGTGAGGCGGCCGGTGGCGCTGATCGCCGTGCTGGCCCTGCTGCTGACCGGCTGCGTCAGCGTGCCGACCAGCGGCCCCGTCGAGCGACACTCACCGGCGGCGCAGCAGGCCAATCCGGGGGTTGAGATCGCGCCTGTGCCACCCGCTCAGGGCGCGACTCCGGGCCTGATCGTCGAAGGCTTTCTGCATGCGATGGCCACGTACCAGGCCGGGTACTCGGTGGCGCGCCAGTTTCTGACCGCTGACGCGAGCGAACAGTGGCAGCCCGAAAGCGGCGTCGAGATCTACGCGGCCAGTTCCGCTCCTCAAGTCAGTGACTCGGGCGTGGTGCTCACCGCTTCTTTGGTGGGCCGGTTGGACGCCCAGGGCACCTTCACGCCCGCAGCCGCCAGCACCCCGTACCTGCACGACTTCGGCCTGGTCAGAGACAACGACAACCAGTGGCGCATCTCGCAGCCGCCCCGCGGCCTGCTCATCTCGCAATCGCTGTTCGGCAGCACCTGGGTGCGCTCCGATCTGTGTTTCTGGGACGTCACCGGCACGGTGCTGGTGCCTGATCCCCGGTTCGTGCCCAAGGGCACGGTCGGCATGCAGGCCACCGTCCGCGATCTGCTGGCCGGCCCGTCGACCCTGGCGGCCGCCGCCCTGCGCGCCCCGCTCGAGCAACAACTGGACGTCACCTCGGTGACGCTCTCGGTGAACGGGGTGGCCGAGGTCGACCTCGCCGGGCCCACCGACCTGCTGAGCGCCGAGGCCAAGCGACGGTTGTCGGCAGAGCTGGTCTGGTCGCTCACCTCGCTCGAAGGGGTGACGGCGGTGCGGGTGACCGGCAACGGGTCGGTGTGGAACCTCACCAACAGCACCGGCGAAATGAACACCGGCGACTTCGACGCAGCGGCACCCGCGCTGCCGGCGCAGAGCGATCAGGCGTTTCTGCTCAGCGACGGAGCCATTCACCGGGCCGGGTGGAACGCAGACCCCGCCCAGAGCCAGCCGGTCGGTTCGCTGACCCGGGTGACCGCCATCGCGGCACGGGCCGACGCCCAGGTGGTGGCCGCGATCACCGACGCCGGCAGCCGGTTGCGCACCGTGCCCGTGCGCGAAGGCACGTCACGGGTCGAGCTTGCCGCGCAGGGCATGGCCCTGGTGCGTTGGACCCGGCAGGGCGAGCTACTGGTGGCGCTGGAACGGTCGCGCGGCGTCAGATTGCGCATGGTGCGTGACGGCCGCGGCGTGTCGGTGAACACCGACGCGCTGCCGATGGGCCGCATCCGGTCGCTGGCGATCGCCCCGGACGGCGTCCGGGTGGCGATGGTCGTCGAAGAGCAGGGCAGGTGGGTGCTGGGTGTCGCGTCGATGGTGCGCGAAACCAACGCCGTCCGCTTCGTGGGTTGGCGGGAGTTGTCGGGCGCCACCTGGGCACCGCCCACGCACCGTCCGGTCGATGTCGGTTGGTCTGGACCGGCCGACCTGATGGTGCTGTTGACGGTGGCGACGGTGCCCCAGGTGGTGAGCGTCGACAGCGAGGGGGCCGTGGCGGCCGATGTCGGGCCGATCGATTCGACCGCGTCGGCGCAACTGGCGGTGGGCAGCGACGGACGGGCCGTTCTGCGCGGCTCGGACGGCCAGACCTGGCGCTTCGTCGACGACTTCGTGTGGGAGGCCTGGATGCCGAAGGTGCAGCAGGTTTCGCTGCCTTGACCTGTGGAGAGCCGTCCACGCACGTCGCCGGCCCGGCATGATCGTTGGGTGGTGGGGTGGCGGGAGTTGGCTGCGGCGGCGGCCGACCTGGCGTGGGGCGGTGCGTGTGCCGCCTGTGGCACGCCGGGGCCGGTGGTGTGCCCCGACTGCGAGTCACGGCTGCGCAGTCTCGCCCCGGCAGCGGTAACGGTGCGCCACGGGGTGCCGCCCACCTACGCGCGCGGCGCCTACGCCGACGACCTGCGTGCGGTGATTCTGGCCTGCAAGGAGCGGCAGGGGCTGGGCTTGGTTCCGGTGCTCGCCGAACTGGTCACCGGCAGCGCGCTGGCTTTGCTGCGCGACCGCTGGGTGGGTGGGCCGGTGCTGGTGGTGCCGGTGCCGTCGGCACGGGCGACGCGCGCGGCGCGCGGGTTCGACCTCACCGGTGCCATGGCCGGCTCGCTGGCCACCTTTCTGCGCCGGCGCTGCGAACTGGACGCCCGGGCGTCCAAGGCGCTGCGGCCGGTGCGCCGAGCGGCCGACCAGGCGGGGCTGACCATCGAGCAGCGGGCGCTCAACCGCCGTTCGAGCCTGGTGGCTCGGGCGGGCCGGCCGGCCCAGGTGCTGGTGGTCGACGATCTGATCACCACTGGGGCCACCCTGGCCGAGGCGTCCCGAGCCCTTCGGCACGCCGGCCACCGCATGATCGGCGCTGCGGTCGTGGCCGCGACGCCACGCACCACATGACGACAGGGGCCCCGATCGAGATCGGGGCCCCTGTGGCCTGCTTGCGTGCGCCGTCCTCCCAGCGGCGCAGACGCGAGTCGATCAGACGGCGGCCAGGCCGCTTTCGCCGGTGCGGACCCTGACGATGTCGTCGACGGGCACCACCCACACCTTGCCGTCGCCGACCTGGCCGGTACGGGCCGCGCCGGCGATGACCTGCACGACCTCTTCGCACTCGGGGTCGTCGACGAGAATCTCGAGGCGCACCTTGGTGATGAAGTCGATGGTGTACTCCTCGCCACGGTAGACCTCGACGTGGCCCCGCTGCCGGCCGTAGCCGGAGACCTCGCTGATGGTCATGCCGCCCACCCCGTGCCGGACGACGGCCTTCATGACCTGCTCCAACACTTCGGGCTGAATGATTGCGGTGATGAGCTTCACTTGCTCGCTCCTGTCGTTTCGGTCTCGGGCAGGTCGTCCTTGGTCAGGAAGAGCGTGCGCTGAACCTTGTTGCTGTAGTAGACCGGGCTGAGGTCGTAGCCGGCCTCGGAATGCTCGACCAGGTCGATGCCGCTGAGCTCGTCGGCGGTGGTGATGCGCCAACCGATGGTGCGCTTGATCAGCATGGCGATCAGGTAGCTGACCACGAAGGCGTAGACCGTGACGGCGATCGCACCGACGGCCTGGCGCCAGAGCTGGTCGACGCCGCCGCCGTAGAACAGGCCCGCCACGCCGGCGGGGCTGTTCGGATCTGCGAACAGGCCGATCAACACCGTGCCGAACAGGCCACCGACGAAGTGGACGCCCACCACGTCGAGCGAGTCGTCGTAGCCGAACTTGTACTTCAGGCCGACGGCGTAGGCGCAAGCCGCGCTGGCGATGCCGCCGACGAAGATCGCACCGACGGGGCTGACCGAGCCGGCTGCGGGGGTGATCGCCACCAGACCGGCCACCACGCCCGAGGCCGCACCGAGCGAGGTCGGGTGACCGTCACGGAAGCGCTCCACCAACAACCAGGCGAGCATGGCGGCCGCGGTGGCCACCAGGGTGTTCACCCACGCCACCGAGGCGGTGGTGCCCGCACTGAGGGCCGAGCCGGCGTTGAAGCCGAACCAGCCGAACCACAGCAGGCCGGCACCGAGCATCACCAGGGTCATGTTGTGCGGCCGCATCGGCTTGGTGCCGAAGCCGATCCGGGGGCCGAGCACGAGTGCGAGGGCCAGACCCGAGATACCGGCGTTGATGTGAATCGCGGTGCCACCGGCGAAGTCGAGGGCGCCGAGCCAGTTGGCGATCCAGCCGCCGTGCTCACCGGTGAAGCCGTCGAAGCTGAACACCCAGCCGGCCACGGGGAAGTAGACCAGAATGCCCCACAGCACGGTGAACAGCGTCCAGCCGCCGAACGACGCGCGGTCGGCGATCGCACCCGACACCAGGGCGACCGCGATGATGGCGAAGCAGGCCTGGAAGGCCACGAACGCCATGGCCGGCAACGAGCCCGCGACCGCGTCGGGGCTCATCAGGCCCTGCAGGCCGAAGTACTGGAACGGGTTGCCGAGGATGCCGAAGAACGTCGGGCCCTCGTCTCGGGTTGCGCCGAGCTCGAAGCCGATCGAGTCGCCGAACGCCATGCTGTAGCCGAAGAGCACCCACAGGACGCCGATCGTGCCCATGCTGATGAAGCTCATCATCATCATGTTGAGAACGCTCTTGGCCCTGACCATGCCACCGTAGAAGAAGGCGAGACCGGGGGTCATCAACAGCACCAGAGCGGCGGCGGTGAGAACCCAGGCGGTGTCGCCGGAGTTGATTTCAAGCATTGTCATGGCAGAACCTTCGGTGATCGGTGTTTCCGAGGCGTTCGAACTGCGTTACGCGTGGATTGCGCGGTGTTACAGCTCTGTTGCGCCCGCTCCAGTTGCGACACAGCCGGCACCCTGGCAAAGCACAGGCAGGCTGAGTAGGGTCGAGGCATGGCGTCAGGCTGTGCTCCCGCTACGCGGGAGTAGCTTGGCGCTTTCGCGTTTCGCCCGCTCGCCCGAGCGGGCGCGATCGACCAAGGAGGTTCCTGTGGACGTTCTCGTCACCGGCCGGCACTGCCAGATCACCGATGACTTTCGCACCCATGTCGGCGAACGGCTGAGTGGGGTCGAGAAACTGCGCGACCGAGTGATTCGGGTCGAGGTGCAGGTCTCTGCCAATCCACACGCCAGGCAACCCGACCAGGCCACCACCGTCGAGATCACCCTGCGTAGCCGGGGCCCCGTGGTGCGGGCCGAGGCCAGCGCCGATGAGAAGTTGATCGCCTTCGAGCATGCGCTCGACCGGCTCAAGTCGCAGTTGCGCCGCGCCGCCGACCGACGCAAGGTGCATCGCGGCCTGCGCGCCGGCCAGCAGTTCGGCGAGCAGCCGCTGCCGCCGGTGACGACGCCGGACGACGAGGACCGCCCCGAGATTCGCAAGATCGCCGGCCTCGAGGTGCACGGCGACGGCCCGCTGGTGGTGCGCGAGAAGCTGTTCAAGGCCACCCCGCTCACACTGGCCCAGGCGCTGGACGAGATGGAACTGGTCGGCCACGACTTCTTTCTCTACGTCGACGCCGACACCGGAGCGCCCAGTGCGGTCTACCGGCGCAGGGCCTACGACTACGGCGTGATCCACCTCGAGCTCGATCGGCCGGGGGAGCAGAGCGCCTGAACCGAACCTGTCGGTGGCGGGCGCTAGCGTTCGCCCCATGCCACGACTGACTCTGGCCCAGGCCCGCCGCATCGCGCTGGCTGCGCAGGGCTTCGGCCGACCACGGCCGTCCGGTGCGGTCACCATGCGTCACGTACAGCAGGTGATCGACCGGGTGGGCCAGTTTCAGATCGATTCGGTCAACGTCGCCGTCCGAGCCCATTACATGCCGTTGTTCAGCCGGCTGGGGCCTTACGATCGCGGCCTGCTCGACGGGGCCGCGGGTCGCGGGCCGCGCAAATTGTTCGAGTACTGGGCGCACGCGGCCTGCCTGCTCGACGTGCGGCTGCAACCCGCTCTGCGCATGGCCATGCGTCGGCGAGCCGATCGCGAACGCACCGCACTCAGCCGCATTCTCACGGCCAAACCGCAGTTGCTCGACCGCGTACTCGACGACGTGAGCGGCAACGGTCCGCTGAGCGCCCGTCAGATCGAGAACGACGAGGTGCGCAGCCGCGTCGACTGGGGGTGGAACTGGTCCGAGGCGAAGTACGTGCTCGAGTACCTGTTCGACTCGGGCGTGGTGGGTGTGGCGCGGCGCAACAGCGCCTTCGAGCGGTTGTACGACCTCAACGAACGCGTGCTGCCGGGGTCGGTGCTGGGCTTGCCCGACCCGTCCGACGACGAGTCGTACGACACCCTGGTGGCACGCTCGGCGCAGGCACTGGGGGTGGCCGACGCCAAGGCGCTGGTCGACTACTTCTACCTCAAGGGGCCCGAGGGCGCGGCCGCGATCGCACGGCTGGCCGAACGTGGTGACCTCGAACCGGTAACGGTGGCCGGGCTGCCGCAGCAGTTCTGGCTGCACGCCGCGGCGAAGCGGCCGCGGGCGGTGCCGGGCCAGGCGTTGATCGCCCCGTTCGACACGCTGGTGCACCATCGCCCACGGGTGCTGCAACTGTTCGACGTGCACTACCGCATCGAGATCTACACCCCCGCCGCCAAGCGCACCTACGGCTACTACGTGTATCTGTTTCTGGCCGACGACCAGATCGTTGCTCGCGTCGACCTCAAGGCCGACCGGGTCGGCAGCGACGCCCTCTTGGTGCAGTCGGCGTGGCTCGAACCGCACGCCGAGTCACGACGTGCCGAGGTGGCGGCGCGGCTGGCCGACGAATTGGCCCTGATGGCGAACTGGCTCGAGGTGTCGGGTGTGCAGGTGCTGCCGAAGGGCACCCTGGCCGGCGACTTGGCGGCCGCGATTCCGCCCGACGGCTGAATCGACGGTGCTGCTCAACCGGCAGTGAGGGCCCACTCCACGTCAGGCAGCCGAGTGCACCGCCCTCACCACGATTGCTCAACGAAGCGCCTAGCCGTTGGCGGCGGGCCACGAAGTCGCTGTAGGCGCCCACGCTCGCGGTGTTGAGAAACAGCTTGTCGTTGACGTGGGCGACGTCCATCTTGGTCGCCGTGCCCTTGCGGACGGCTCGGATCGCGCGATGCACGCGGTCGAGGCCGAGCGCCTTGGCGAAATGGTTGAAGGTGCCGGCGGGAAAGACCGCCAATGGAATGCCTGCGGCCAGGGCGGCCTCGGCCGCAGCCCCTACGGTGCCGTCTCGGCCGGCCACCCCCAGCACCTCGGCCCCCGTCGCCGCGCGCTGCATCACCTGCGCCACGTCGTCGTCGGCGGTGAGTTCGATCACCGAGATGTCGGGCAGGTCGCGTTGCACCCTGGTCAGCACGTCGTGCCCCTTGCCGCTGTGCGACGCCGGATTGACCACCAGGGTCAGCCCGGCACCGGTCGGACGGGGTTCGGCCGGCACCAGCGGCCGGCGTGGGTGCAGCCGACCGGGGGCGTCCGCGGGCGGCACCAGCCGCCCTCCGATCGACGCCACGGTGGCGCCGAGCACG
>ERZ724513.993-NODE-993-length-14359-cov-16.604446_pt1 | contig 14359 bp, 13 predicted proteins | sample MGYA00376046_ERZ724513 | MGnify/ENA primary metagenome ERZ724513 (study PRJEB28724, sample SAMN07190883) | activated sludge metagenome | isolation source: activated sludge of sewage treatment plant in Hong Hong | place: Hong Kong | collected 2016-03-17 ...
GTGGCCTGGCTGCGCTGCATGGCCTCGCGCTCGGTGCGCGCCAGCGTCTCGGCTTCGCGTGCGCTTTCGCCCAGGGCGTTCGCCTGCCGTTCGGTGAAGGTGAAGGTGCTGGCCAGCCGGCTCAGGTTGGCCTGGTAGCGGAAGACGCCGGCATCGGGGCCGCTGCCCTGGATGGTGGTGCCGTAGGCGTCGCTGGTGGTCGACATGAAGGCGGACGATCGTGTGGGAGCCAGCTGCTGCTGATCCATCGAGACCGCGTTCTGGGTGATGCTGCCCTTCGAGGTGGCTGCCGCTTCGCTGGATGCCGCCGACTGGACGGCGCCGACGCCGGTCACCGCCTGGAACGCGACTTCGCCGCCCTTGATGATGGCGGTGGCGATGATCGGGATCGAGATCACCATGTAGCCGGCGATGGCCTGGTCGGAGACGGCGCCGCTGTAGATGCTGGCGGCGGTTTCGAGCGCCAGGCCCTGGGCGACCGTTCCCATCTTGGCCGCGGCTTCGAGGTTGCGCGCGCTGGCCAGCGTGGCCACGTAGTTGAGGATGGCGTAGAGCGGGGGCCAGAGCTGGATCCACACCAGGCTCATCGCAAAGCTCTTGATGGCCATCGCGAGGCCGCGGCCCTGTGCCAGCAGGAACAGCAGGAACACGAACGGGAACACGGCGTAGATGACGGCTTCGATCACGTTCCGCACCAGCGGCAGCGCCTGCTCGGCGATCTTGCCCATGGTGAGGAACGCGGAGTTCACCGACGCCGTGGCGTTGGCGCGCGCGGTGGCGATCATCAGCGCGGCCGGGTCGTTGAGCTTCTGGCCGGCGAGGCTGCGGCTGTCCTGCACCAGGTTGATCATGATGTTCTGGCGCAGCAGGTCCGCGGCGCCCTGGGCCGCGGTGGCGATCTTCGTCTTGTAGTAGGCCTGCTCGATCTGCGCGTCGATGGCCGTGAGGGCGGCGGCCGGCTCCAGCGTGGGGTTCAGCTGGAAGGCGAGGATCGATCGCGCGTGCGCCACTTCGGCCGGCAGGCGGGCGGCGAGGTAGGTGTAGGCGTTCGGGCAGGTGTCGACCTGCACCGGGTTGCCGTAGGTGGTGAAGCGCGCCGGGTTGGGCGTGCCCATCAGCGACCAGATGTCGGTGCTGCGCGCGAAGGCGGCCGGGTCGATCGTGCCGTCCTGCAGGTCGTAGACGGTGCAGTTGTGGACGAAGGCGATGAGGTCGGTGCGCAGCTGCGGGTCGGCCACGTTCGCCGCGCGGGAGGCCTGGATCAGGCGGTTGCCGAACATGACGCCGTTCTTCTGGTACGCGAGCTCGCCGGGGAGCTGCGCGTTGGTGGCCGGGATGACCTGGAAGGCGGTCTCGAAGAACCGCGTCATCACGTCGCCCACCTTGCTGGTGGCGTGCCCGAAGAAGGCCACGCCGATCGGCACGTTGCCCACGGCCACCGGCGGCTGGCTGCCGAGCTTGTCGACGATCACCACGGTCGACTTGGGCAGGAAGAGCGCGTAGTAGACGAGCAGGAAGCCCATCAGCCAGCCCCAGCCGTGGAACTTGCCCGGCGTGAAGAGCCCGGCGAACGCCGCCACCAGCACGCCGGTGATGGCGATCGCCTTGATGAGGCCGAAGTAGTCGGCCCCGCCCATGATGGCGGCGATGGCGTTGAAGACCCCCGTCAGGGTGTCGACGTTGCCGTAGGCGTAGATCTCGAACATGCGGGCGCGAGCGGCTCGTGCCCGGACTCAGGAGCCGCGGGCGCCGCTGCTGGCGCTGAAGTCGAGCATCGACTTCACCGACGAGGGCATCGAGCTCCAGAGCTGCCGCTCCAGCGTCTGCAGATCCTGGGTCATCGAGGAGACCGAGCGCACCTTGGCATAGGCGGCCTGCTTTTCGGTCAGGAGCTGGCGCTGGGCTTCCTGGGCGTTCTCGCGGATCGCGTCGATGTACTGCTGCTCGACGCCGGTGCGCTTGAGCGCCTGCGACAGCGCGCTCATGGCCTGGCGGATGGCGCGGTTGAGGAAGGTCTCCGCGTAGTCGAGCGCGATCACGTCCTTGTAGGTCTCGATCAGCGTCTCGGCGGTGCTCGATCCCGGCACGGCGTTGGCCACCGACAGCATCTTGTAGACCGGCTCGGTGGTGTTGTTGACGAAGCCGATGTCGGCCGGCGCCTGCGGGCTGCGCGTGGCGATGTTGTCCGACATGCGGCGCAGCCGCTCCGACACCAGTCGGGTGAAGGGCTTGGCCGACACGGTGGCGCGCGTCGGGTTCAGGCACTCGGCGGGCTCGTCGCAGACATACACCTCGATGTCGACGTTGCCCTCCGTGGCCGAGGCGCCGCGGCCGAGCAGCAGGTCGCGCAGGCCCACGATGGTGGGCTCGGCGTAGCGCGGCGTGGCGCCGCTGCCGTCGTCGGCGGGCGGATACAGGATCACGGTGCCGATCACGCTCATGATCAGCTCCTTCTCCTGCTGGCTGATGCTGCCGCCCACCTGGTTGAGCGCGATCCAGGTGACGTTGCCCTTGACGAAGGTGGCGTTGCGCACGTTGGGGTCGGCGCTGTTGGCGGCAGTCTTCACGACAGCGGGCGCGTTGCTGGCGCAGGTGAGCCGGGCCTCGGCCCGGTCGGAGACGCTGCCGAGGTACTGGGAGATGTTGGCGCAACCGCTCATCACCGAGTTGTCGTACTCGCCCACCACGCCGTTCACCAGCGCCTGCGCGGCTTCGCAGGAGTTGATGTTCATCGCGTTGATCTTGTTGATCTGGTCCTGCAGCTCGGTGAGCAGCTTGTCGATGTCGGGCGAGATCGACTGCAGCGCCAGCTTGAAGGCGTAGCCCACGGCGTTGGCGCCGATGTTCTGCAGCAGCGCGATGAACTGCTGCTTGTTGATGAAGGAGAACGCGCCGCCGTAGATGTCGATGCCGCCGCAGCCGGCGCGCAGGCTGGGCAGCTGCACGGTGGCCAGCGGATAGTTGCGGCCCGGGGCGCGCATCATCAGGCTGCCGCCGGTGTAGAGGTTCATCGCCTGGCCGCGGAACGCGCCCGGCGTGGTGACGTTGCCCAGCGCGCCCAGGTCGTTGAACATCGCCTGCATCTCGGCGTTCAGGTCGGCGGGGTGACTCACCAGCGGTGTGGTGGCCAACGTCACGGCGAGCAGGCTGGCGATCAGGCGCTTGCCGAGGGGTCGGGCCGGGCGGTCGTTCGGGCGGCGTGCCATGGTCGGTTCCTCAGGGCTGGCGGGCGCTGGCGGGGGCGTCTTGCGCGAGTGCGGCGATGCGCTCGACCAGGTCGGTCATCGACATCACGCCGAAGCCCACCGGGACGATCTGGCGGGTGGCGGGCGCGGTGAGGTAGAGCGCCGGCACCGCCGTGGCATTCAGGCGCGCGGCCATGCCGTTGTCGGGCCGGGCGTTCGGGTACTCGGGGATGGCGCGGCCGTCCATGCTGATCGCGAGCACGGTGAACCCGAACTCCTCCTCGAAGCGCTTCAGGATCGGCGCGAAGCGGTGGCAATGCGGGCAGTCGCCGCGGAACACGAAGATGAGCCCGTGGGTGGCGGCCAGGCTCTTGATGGTCTGCGCCTGCCGCTCGCGCTGCTGCTCGTCGAAGACGTTGATCGCCATCGCGTTGGTGGGCCGTCCGCTCAGGCCGTAGTCGAGATCGGGCACGGTCCACACCAGGCGCTGCCAGCGTTCGGCGAAGTGCTCGGACTTGTTCATCACCATGCGCTGGTAGCGCATGTAGGCCGTGAGGTTGGCGTCGGTGGGGTTCATGACGGCAACGCGCTTCAGGTCTTCCAGCCGCTTCTGCATCGCTTCGAAGTCGACCAGCTCGCGCGGCGGCTTCGGTGCCGGCGGTGCGAGCCGCGGGGCTGCGACGGGCGGGTCGCGGTACCAGAACCAGCCTTCGCGGTTGCGCAACCAATAGGCGGCGTCCTCAGGGTCGGCGACGATTGCCTTCGAATCACCATTCGCGACTTGCGCCCACGACGCGGGGGCGGATGCAAGCACTGCGGCCATGACCAGCAGCGCTGCGGCGATTCGCGCGGTCCTGCAGGTCGTCGGAGGCTTCGCACGCATCTACCGCTTCTCCGGAAAACTGCCGTCCCGGCAGAAGCTCACCTGCCAGCGCAGTTCCTGATCGGCGCGCTTGCCTTGCTCCAGCACGTCGCGCTGGCGCGTGGTGACTTCGAGCCGCGCGCAGCCGGGCTGGGGCAGGGCGTGCAGCGTCGCCACGTCGATCTCGATGGGCGTGGTGGCATCGAAGCGGCGACGCACGTAGTCGGCGCCGGGACCGGTGAGCACGCCGTGCGCCGCCCCGCGCTCGGCGGCAAGCGCCAGCAGCGGCTTGATTTCCGAGACCGGAATGCGCTGCGTCGTCTGTGCGTGGCTTGGTACGGCGATGAGTGCACCGAGCACGACCGCGGCGAGCGCGGATCGCCGCGTCGGGAAGGGCGGAATGTCAGCAATGAAGGTCATGGACCGAAGTAGCTGTTGACCTTCTGCTGCGCACGCTGCTGCAGGTCGCCGAGGTTTGGCAGCGTGGGCGCGATCTCCGCGTAGAACTCGCTGAGGTCCATGCGCGAGAAGTCCAGCGCCTGGAGCTGCGCGAGCGCGAAGCCGCTGCAGTCGGGGCCCTGGGCGCCGCCCCAGCCGCGGCCGAGTTGCGCGCGGCCCTGCTCGTTGATGATGCGCGACAGGCGCGAGTTGAAGCAGCAGTAGGTCTCGGTGGTCTCGATGCACGTGCGGATGATCGGCAGTCGCATCGAGCAGTAGCTGCCGACGCCGTGGCACAGACGGTTGTCGCGCTTCATCGCGAGGACCTGTTCGGCGTCCTCGCAGGACAGCAGCCCCGAGAGCTGGATCGCGAGCATCGCGAGCGTCCACGGGCCCGGCACCAGCGAGGTCACGAAGGAGCCCACCGACAGGTCGCCGGCGATCAGCCCGGCGAGCGCCGAGGAGCCGCCGCCGGCGCCGAAGAGCGCCTCGAAGCCGGCGATCACCAGGTCGGGCGCATCCGCCGTGAAGAGGGCGTCGTAGGTGTAGCTCGAGCCGATGGCGCCGATGGCCTGGCCGCCGGCGCCGGTGATCAGGCTGAAGGTGGAGAAGAGCGAGCCGTCGGTGCCGCCGCCCTTGCAGCAGTTCACCAGACCGAAGAGCTTCTTGCGGCAGCGGTTGTCGTAGCCCTTGAAGACTTCCAGCGTGTTCGGGTCCAGGTAGCGGCCGGCTTCGCGCTGCGCTTCCAGTCCGGCAACGGCACGCGCGAAGTCCGCGTCCGGGGCGTAGCCGGTGTCGAAGCAGCGCCCGTCGAGGCAGAACTGCTGGCCGCCGCAGTTCGTCACCGTCGAGGTGGTGCCCGTGGCGACGCGGCACTGCCAGGTCTGCTCGTAGAGCATGCAGGCGCCCTGGGGGTTCGTGTCCATGCAGCGCGAATCGACCTGGCTGCAGCCGCGGTCGCGCAAGGGCTGGCAGTCGTCGGTGCTGTTCTGCGAGACGCAGGTGTAGGACGCGCGGTAGCGCCAGCAGTCCCGTTGCACCGGGTAGCCGCCGATGGTGCGGGTCTCCGGGCCTTCGACGCAGGTCTCCGCGGTCTGGTAGCAGTCGGCGGCTGTGGCGGGTGCGGATGCGAGCAGGCAGAGCGCCAGCGCGCTGCCGGCGATCCAGGCGAAGCGCCGCGCGGCTCTCATTGCGAGCGCGCCTCCAGCGTCGCGCACTGGTTGTCCCAGGTGTCGCTGAAGCTGACCGTGGTCGGCATCGCGAAGGTGTTGGCGCCGTAGTAGCTCGTGCCCTGGCAGGGGTTGTAGAACCACGCGCCGATGGTGCAGTTGGGGCCGGCGCAGCTCTGGCTGTAGTAGGTCTGGTAGCAGAAGAAGCCGTCGATCCGCGAGGGGCCCGGGGTCTGCGGGATCTGCGTGTTCAGGCTGCCGGGGACGTCCTGCGAGCCCAGGTCCATGTAGACCGCACCGCTGCCCTTGTCGATGGTGAAGACGTGCATCGTGTAGCTGTTGGTCCCGCAGCTGAAGTCGAAGGCCAGGTAGTCGATGCAGGCGGGGCAGGGGTCGGCGGTGACGCGGGTGAGGAACTGACCGGCCGAGCAGCCGGGCGTCTGGATCGGCGTGACGATCAGCACCTTGTCGCAGGTGAGGGTCTCCAGCGTGCGGTACTGGTGGCAGATCGCCGTCTCGAAACGGTCGGGCGTGGTGACGGTCTGGACGGCGCAGCCGCTGTAGGTGCCGGCGATGTTTCCGGCGATGGCCTGCGGGTCGGCGGTGATCGCGCGACCGCGGGTGAGCAGGGGGTCGGTCGGCGCGATGCTGAAGCTCGGCCGTTGGCTCGGATTGGTCTGCGAGAACTGCACTGCCGTGCAGGAGGGATCGGCGGCGGGGCCGCTCGCGCAGGCGCTGGCTCGTGCCGCGGCCTGGCTGCCGAGCCCCGGGCTGCCGAAGTAGCTCGCCTCCGGGGGATTGGTGGTGTAGCTCGGAACGGTGGACTGTGCCGTGCTGCCGCTGATGGTGCCGCGGGCCGCGGCATTGCCCGTTCGGCCGAGTGCCTTGCCCTGCTCGAAGGCCTCACCCTGCGTTGGCGGCGACTGCGCGTAGAGGGACGGCAGCGCTGCGAACAGCGTGGCCGCGAACGCGACGAGCTGGCCGGTGAGTCGACTTGCGGGCCGCATGCTCAGGAGCCCTTCAGCCGCGCGAGCAGCGGCGCCACCAGCGGTCGCGCTTCGGGGCGCTGCCTGGCCAGCGTGTCCAGCGCGTGGTCGAGGCTCACGTCTCCCGACACGCTGACGAAGGCCGGCGGCGTGCGGCAGTCCGTGCCGCAGCTCGTCGCCGTGTCGGCGCGATCGTCGAGACTCAGCACGAAGGTCGGCGCGCGTTCGATGCGATGGCGTGCGAAGGCTTCGGGGTCGATCACCCACGCCACCTGACGCTCGCCGATCAGGCTGGAGACGGCCGCGAGGGTCTCGCGCATCGAGTTGGCCTTCAGGCCCCGCAGCACCAGGACCGCGCCGCTGCGCGCGGCTTGATCGGTCAACAGTTGCAGGCTCGCGCGGGGCATCTCCAGCGTGATGAAGATGCGAAGCGGGCTCGCGGCCGTGGTCTGCGTGCCTGGGCTGCCGAGGCGCGCGCCAGCCCGGGCGAGCGCTTCGATGTCGGTGGGTACCGCAGGCGATGGCAGGTTCACGCGCGGCGGCGCGGGCACCGGTTGGGCGCCGAGACGATCGGCTTGCGGGAAGGGGTGGGCTTTCTGCGCCCGCTCGATGTCCTCGGCGTCGGGCCAGCGCGGCGCCTGGGCGAGCGAGATGCCGGCGACGAGCAGGCCAAGCGCGCAGGCAGCCGCGGCGACGGCGCGGATCTCAGTACGCGCCGGCACAGCAGTTCCTCTTGCGGAAGATCTGGTACGCGAAGTCCTCGCCCGAGACCGGGTAGGACTTGCCCGCGCCCCAGATCATCGTCGTGCGGCCGTAGGGCTGGCAGCACTGGCCGGCTTCCTTGGCGGTGGCCGGCACCGGATAGACCATCTGCAGCTTGTAGTGGGTCTTGTCCATGATCGGCAGCGGGTAGTAGCCGCAGAGCCCCGCCGACCCGGCGCCGGTGAAGGTCACCAGCTGTCGGTGCATCTTCGCGGTCATGCGCTGGGTGATCAGCGTCGAGGCCTGCACGCCGCCGATGTGGGTGGCGACGTGGCCACCCATCGGGTAGATCGAGCCCTGGCAGCCGGCGCACCAGAACAGGCTCGCGATCGGCATGCCGGCGGTTGCGGCCACGCAGTCGGCGGCGCACGCGGCTTTCGCGGGCGCGTTGGCGAACAGCACCGCTTCCGGGTTCAGGATGGCGGTGAGCTCGTCGTCGGCCCACAGCGGATCGACCTCGGTGAGATAGGCCAGGTCGAGCGAGCCCTTCTCCAGGCACGGGAAGTCGAGCAGCACCTCCAGCCAGGTGAGGATCGGGTTGGCGTACCAGTGCGCGTGATAGAAGCTGTTGCGCGTCTGGCTGTCGTGTCCGACGTGGGCGCCGCGCGGCACGTCGAGTCCGGGGTCCAGCGCGATGCCGCCCAGGCCGACCATGCAGAAGGGCGTGCGCGTCACGTCCACCATGCGCACCGGCTCCCAGAAGCCGATCGACACGCCGATGCGGGGCGGGTTGCTGCAGTAGCAGACGGGCGAGGACGGGTTGCCGATGTCGGGCTGACCGTCGGACAGGATCGACGCCGAGCCGATGGTGAGCGGGAACAGGCAGCTCCAGCAGATGTCGGTGATCGGGTTCATGAAGCGGCCGTGACAGGTGGGGCCGGCCGTGGCGGGGCCGGGCAGCAGCGCGAGCAGCCACAGGGCGAGCGCGAGCCACAGCGCCGCGCGTGGGCGACCTAGCTGCCGGTGGACGGGGCTACAGGAGCTCATCGATGCGCAGCCTCCTGCCGTCCTGGGTGACGAGCGCGGGCACCTGACGGATGCCGAGCTTCGTCGTGAGGTTGCCCTGCTGGTCGTAGAACACCGGCCGCTGCCAGCGGCGCATCAGGTCCAGGTAGGACCCGCCGGTGAGGATCACCTTCACCTTGCCCTGGCGCTCGTCGATGAGCTTGCGTGCACGCGCGACCTGCTCGCGATCGCGCGCGTCGATGAAGAGCAGCGCCTGGCTCAAGGTCACGGTGTCGAGCGGATTGACCACCGTGCCGGGCGGCACGATGACCCGGCCGTCGGCGTCGTGGATGGCCTCCTGCACGACGATGCTCGGGTCGTGGTGGAAGCGCCGCGGTTGACGGGTGCGCGAGAGCCCCGCCACGGGCGCCGGGTCTTCGACGTCTCGCCTGACCCTTGCCAGCGACTCGCGCTGCAGACGGGCGAGCGTGCCGTCCTCGCCGGCCGCGCGAAGTTTCCCGAGGATCACCTCCAGCAGGTTCGGCTCGGCGATCGGGTAGACCGGGCCGATGACGCCAAGGTCCTGGGCGCGGGCGGGCACCGTCGTGAACATGACGGCGAAGACCACCGCTGCGAAGCGCAGCGGCCTGCCGCAGGCCGAGCCGCTTGCGATCGTCGGATCAGAAGAGCGCATCGGCCCGCCCGATGATCTGGGACGCGTGGATCCAGCCGGTCAGCTGGTACCGGGAGTCGAGGCTGTCGGGGTGTCCGGCTTGCACGTAGTAGCGGCCCTCCGGAATCCGGCCGGTGGGGCCGGGTTCGAGCGGCTGACCTTGCCGGCTCACTGGCTTGGGGACGCCCACCGGAACGCCGTTGAGGTGGAAGCCCTGCGCATCGCGGGTGACTTCGTCGCCGGGCATGCCGGCGAGCACCTTGATGAAGGTGACGCCCGCCGGGTACGGTCCGCCGCCGGCCCAGCGGAAGGCGACGAAGTCGCCTCGGCTCGGCATCTCGCCCTTGTGGATGAGGAAGAGCCGGTGCGGCAGACTGGGCGAGGCGTTCAGCCCGAAGCCATAGTGGGCGTGAAACCAGAACGCGATCGCGGCGACCGCGACGTAGACGACGGCCCAGCGCTTCAGGTGTTCGACCGAGCGCTCGGCGAACGTGCGCAGCCGGAATCGTCCGCTCGATGCGAAACGGTCGCGCCAGCTTCGATGCAGGAACAGGGTGCGCATGCGGACTCCCGATGCAGCTACAGGCCGAGCCGGCGCCGCACGTCCGGCGTCAGGTCTCGCAGCAGGGGTTCGGAGCCCATCACGGCGCCACGCGCCAGCACGATGCAGCGGCACTCGCTCGGCAGCGCCTGGAGCAGCGTGCTCACCTCCGTGCCGAAGCCCGCGGCGCGACGCAGTGCGCCGGCGCGCTCTTCGTCGCTGGCGTCGCGCTTGACCAGCACCGCGGCGACCTGCAACTCCTTCAAGCGATAGAGCTCCGCTACGTCGAGCACGGCCAGCGCCGGCAGGCGCTCGGGCACGAGCCACAGGTGAACGAGTGCGATCAGCGCGGCGCTCACCAGCGCGTTGACGCCCACGAGCAGTGCGGCGGCCCGTGCGTTCACGCGAGCCCCCGTTCGCGCAAGACCGCGTCGATGGCGGCGGAGACGTCCAGGCCCGCCGCGCGCTTGGCGTTGATGGCGTTGAAGTCCTCGGCCCGGCTGCTGAAGAGCAGGAGGCTGTACGGATCGACGATCAGCCGGCCGATGCCGTTGCCGGCCGGCGAGTGGATGAAGACCTCGGAGTAGGCGCCGTGCTCGGTGCGCAGCGACAGCAGCAGCCGCTTCATCGCATCGTCCATCGTGAGTTGACCGAGCTTGTCCATCATCTCGATCGACTCGGGCTTCTGGCGCAGCAGGAACATCCAGTCGGAGTTGTCCAGTGCCGCCTTCGCCGCCGGATTGCGGTAGTAGTCGTCCACGCCCTGGGTGGCCGACATGAAGGCGCCCTTGTACTTGCGGGCGCGGCGGTAGCCGGCCTCGATGAACTCGGCGGTGGCGCCGCCGGAGAGCAGGTCCCAGGCCTCGTCGATGATCACGATCTTCTTGCGATCGCGCGAGAAGTACATCTCGCGCGTGATGCGGTACATGACGATCAGCAGCACCACGGTCTGCAGGTCCTTCTTGGACTTGAGCTCCTCGAGCTCCAGCACGATGAGGTCGGCGCCGAAGTCGATGCTGGCCTCGGAATCGAAGTACTTGCCGTAGGCGCCGTCGCGCGTGTAGGGATGCAGCATCGCGGCGAGGTCCTTCAACCGCCGGTCGCCCTCGGCGGAGGAGGACGCGCCATCGTCGTCGAGGCGCCCGGTCGCGAGCAGGTCGTGAATGTCGGTGACGGTCATGGCGCGGCCCTTGGCCTTCCAGACCTTCTTGATCGCCGCACCCAGCGTCGAGTACTGAAAGCCGTCGAGCGACTCGCGCGGGGACACCATCTGCGCGAGCAGGGGCTGCAGGAGTTCCATGTCCTCGTCGATGTCCTCGACCAGGGGGAACGGGTTGAGCGAGAGCGCGGCGTCCTCGGTGAACTCGATGAAGCTGCCGCCGAAGTTGCGGCACGCCTTCTCGTAGGAGCGGCCGACGTCGATGATCCAGACGCGCGCACCGGTGCCGAGGTAGGCGGCGGCGATCTCGTTCAACAGCAGCGACTTGCCCGAGCCCGACGTGCCGGCGATCGCCACGTTGTAGTTGCCCGCCGGGTTGTCGTAGACATCGATCTGCATGATCTGGCCACGCCGCCCGCCGAACAGGAGCACCGGCGTGCCCGTGCCCTGCCACTCGGCGACGAGCGGCGCCAGGTGCACCGCGTTCGCCGAGGTCTTGGTGGTGACGCGCTTCATGCGCTGCAGATCGGCGTGGAACGGCGCCGAGAGCGTCATCGGCAGCGAGCCGATGAGGGCCTGCGTCATCATCATCGTGTCGCTGGAGAGCTCGAAGCCGCGCGCACGGAAGATGGCGCGCGCCGCCTGTTCGGCACGGGTCACCGCGTGCGGCTCGGCGAAGAGCGCGAGCTGCAGGTTGAGGTCGACGAGCTGCTGGCCGTCGTCCATCGCCTTGAGCACGATGTCCCAGTCGGCCTTGCGCTCCTGCAGGTCGGGCAGGAAGCGCGCCATGTAGCTGGTGGCGTTCGTGGTGGCGCGGGCGGCCTTGAGGAAGGCCCAGTTGCGGGTGGCCTCGGCGTCGAGCACGTGCACGCCCAGCGTGAGCAGGAACGGGCAGGGGTACTGCAGCGTGCCCTGGTAGAGGTCGCCGATCAGGCTGCCGGCGTTCCACAGCGCGAAGCGCGGCGGGAAGGCGCGCACCGACATCAGGCGAAGCTCGGTTTGCAGGTCGGCGGCGGGGTTGGCCAGGCCGATGCCCTGGCGGTCGATGCGCAGGCGCGTGGCCCGGTCGATCACCTGGTCGCGCAGCTCGCGCCCGTCGTCGTAGGTGAGCGGGATGGCGTCGCCGGTTTGCCGGTGCGGGTCGAGCAGCGCGGAGACCCAGTTGATCAGGTCCTCCGCCGTCCACGAACGGGACGGGAAGCCGGCGGCGTGCAGCGTGGCCCGGATCCCGTCGCGCAGCAGCAGCAACTCCTCCAGGCGCGAGAGATTCTCCGGGCTGCCGGGAAGCGAGATGCTGACCACCAGCCGGTAGTCGCGGAACAGGTAGCTCTGCGCCGACAGCAGCGATGTCCGGCTGCCCTGCAGGTAGTGCCCCGCGCGGCGCCGGGCCATGGTGCGGTGGATGTTGGTGTGCCTGCCGGCGCGGCCGAGGGTGTCGAGCTCCGGGACGACGTCGTCGGCGACGCGCAGGTTCGCGTAGCGCGCCAGCGGTGCGCGAATCGCGGGGCTCGCGTACAGGTGGAACTGGATGCCCGTGCCGGGCGGAGAGGCCGCGTAGAGCGCGGTCAGCACGCGCGCCATCTCCTCGTCGGCGCCGGATTGCGGTCGCACTTCGAGGCAGAAGCCGAGCGCGTCGAGATTGACGAAGACCTGGCGGTCCGCGATCCAGGCGCGGTACGGCAGCCACTCGGAGAACGCGGCGGCGTCCTCGCCGCGCGATGCGGGGCCGGACTTGGGCACGCGGATCAGGTCCGCGGGCTTCGCGCCCTTCAGCACGGACTCCAGATCGGTCAGCAGGCTGCGCCACATCGCTCAGGGCTCCTGGGTCGCACCATTGCCGGGCAGCAGTCCCGTGCGCGGGGGAAAGCGATCGGGCGCTGTCTCTGTGGACGACGCGGGCTCGCTCGCCGATGCCGGGCCGGAGGCGGGCGCAGCGGACGGGATCGGAGGCCGCACGGCATCGACGCGCTGTCGATTCGCCGGAGTGACGCGCTCGATCAGCCAGCGGCCGGTGTCGACCAGCACGTGCACCACCGAGGCCTCGTGCAGGTCGCCGTCGGCGTCCTCCCAAGGCGCGATCCACAGGCGCAGCACGCGCGGCTGGGAGCGGAGTGCCGACGGCGGTGCGCCAAGCCCCGGAGCGGCTGTGGATGCCGAGGCGGCCGTCGTGGCGGCTGCCGTGCTCGTGGGCTCCTTCGCGGGCTTCGGCAGCGCGGAGGCGGGCGGCTGGCCGTGGATCGAGTTCGCGTACACGCCCGAGACCGAGGTGCACTGCGAACCGACCGGGGCCTTGCAGGCGTAGCTGCCCTCGCCGCCGAGGCCGCTCATGGTGGACGCGCAGCCGCCCAACAGCGTGGCGGTCGCGCCGACGAGGAGGGCGACGGTCCGTCGCAGGTCCGTCATGGCGCCTTGCCCGTCGCCTGGGCCGCGGGGATGCCCGGCGCGGGCCCCTCGGCGCTCGTGGTCGAGCGCGACAGCCAGGCGTTGATCTGCTCGGCGCTCGCGGCGCCGGGCAGCACGCGACCGTCGGCGGCGACCAGCGTCGGGGTGCCGGTCACGCCGAGGCGCTCGGCCAGCGCGACGTTGCGATCGACCGGGTGTGCGCAGTCCGCGCTGGGTGGCACCTGGTCGCGGGTCATCAGCGCCTGCCAGGCGCCGAGGCGATCCTTCGCGCACCACACGGCGATGGCCTTCGCGCGCGCCTGCGGGTGCAGGGAGGCGATCGGCATCAGGAAGGTGTGGATCGTCACGTCGGACAGGCCCTTCAACTCGGCTTCCAGCCGGCGGCAGTGCGGGCAGTCCGGATCGCTGAAGATCGCGAGCGCACGGGAACCGCGGCCGCGCACGTCCTTGATCGCGTCGGCCAGCGGCAGCGCGTTGAAGTCGATGCGCGCCAGCGTGTCCTTGCGCTCGGCGGTGAGGTCGCGCTGCGCCTTCATGTCGTACAGGTGGCCGAACAGGAAGTACTGGCCGCTCGCGTCCACGTAGGCGAGGTTGGCGCCCATCGCCACTTCGAAGACACCCGGCCACGGCGTCGGACGGATCTCGCCGAAGCGGGTCGAGGGGTAGAGCGCCTGCAGGCGCCCGATGAGGCTGGTCAGCTCGGGCGTGGTTGGCGGTTGGCTGGGCTGCGCAAGTGCCGTGACGCTCAGGCAGGTGGTCAGCGCCGCGGCCAACGTGGCCTTGGCAGCGAGAGCGCGCAGCGCGAGGCGCGCGTCAGTCGTCTTCATCGTCGTTCCTCCGGAGGGTGCGGGCGCGCTCGGCGAGTTGCGCGAGGTTGTCGGGATCGGTGCCGGCGGCGTCCAGCGTCCCGGGCAGGGCGACGCCCTGCGTGAGGACCACGTCGACGCTGCGGCCCGCGTCGACTTCGATCACCGGGAAGACCTTCTCGGCGAGGCTGATGTAGTACTGGGCGAGCCGGTCGAGCGCCTTGCCCACGCCCGTGCCCAGACCGGCTTCGAGCTGCTTGCCGGGGTCGACGGTGCTGGTGGTGCCCAGCGGCGAGACCGACAGCGTGGTGGAGCTCTGCGTGAAGGCGTGACCGATGCCGCTGGCCACGCCGGCGAGCAGGGCGTTGGCGAGGATCTGCCCCTGCTTGGAGACCAGGCGTCCGCGCATGCCGGCCTTGCCGTCCTCGCC
>ERZ724513.1001-NODE-1001-length-14311-cov-8.205247_pt1 | contig 14311 bp, 12 predicted proteins | sample MGYA00376046_ERZ724513 | MGnify/ENA primary metagenome ERZ724513 (study PRJEB28724, sample SAMN07190883) | activated sludge metagenome | isolation source: activated sludge of sewage treatment plant in Hong Hong | place: Hong Kong | collected 2016-03-17 ...
GCCATCTTCGCGGTCACGCAGGAGCCGTTCCTGGTCTTCACCGCGAACGCCTTCGCCATCCTGGGACTGCGGGCGATGTACTTCCTGCTGGCCGACCTCATGCACCGCTTCGTCTACTTGAAGTTCGGATTGGGGCTGGTGCTCATCTGGGTGGGTATCAAGTTGCTGCTGCAGGTCGACATCTACAAGATGCCGACGTGGCTGAGCTTGGGTGTGGTGGCGGTGATCATCGCCGTGAGCATCGCTGCGAGTCTCTTCGTCACCCGACGTGGAGATCAGGTGTCGCAGGCGGATAGTGTGTACCGCGGCGATGGGAGTCCGGATGACGACGGAAGCGCGCAGGAAGTGGACCTTCCTGACCAACCACGGGCACGTACTGGTCTACGTCCACCGCAATCCTGATGCGCGGGTCCGCGACATCGCCACAGCTGTGGGTATCACTGAGCGCGCGGCCCAGACGATCCTGTCGGACCTCGAGGAGGGCGGCTACCTGCGTAAGACGAAGGTGGGCCGTCGCAACACCTACAGCGTCAACACCAGGGGTGCGTTCCGGCACCCCGAGGAGGCCGGACACCGGATCGGGGACCTGCTCAACCTGTTCGAGTAGGCCGTGCCGATCGTCGAGCGCAACCCGTTGCCGAGGATCCTGATGGAGACACGGCAGGAGTTGCACGACTGGCTGGCCGAGAACCACGTCGAGCACCGGGGTTTCTGGCTCGTCCAGTGGCGATCCGGGACCGGCCGGCCCACGATCGGTTACGAGGACATCGTCGAGGAGTGCCTGATCTTCGGCTGGATCGACAGCACGGTACAGACCTTCGATGAGCAGCGCAGTGGCCTGCGGTTGACCCCACGCAAACCCACCAGCGTCTGGTCGGCGCCCAACAAGCAACGGCTGGCACGTCTTGAGGCTGCCGGGCTGATGCAACCGGCCGGGAATCGCGCCGTCGAGGTGGCCAAAGCCAACGGCATGTTCACGTTCCTCGACGACGTGGACGCCATGGTGGTCCCGGATGATCTGGAGGAGGCGCTCGCCGAGTTGCGGGCGGTCTTCGACGGATTCAGCGATGGTCGCCGCAAGCAGGCTCTCTACTGGATCAAGTCCGCCAAACGCCCACAGACCCGCGCCGACCGCATCGCGAAGATCGTGGCGGCCGCCGCTGACGGCCGGTCGGTGTTCTGACCCGGCTCAGGCCGGTGTGCGCAGAACCTGCGCGGACCGGTCGAACAGCGCGCTCCAATCCGTGAGCCAGGTCGCCACCACCGGGCGTGGATCACTGCCGGTGCCGTGCCAGTCGTCGGGGGCGGCGAGATAGTCGTCGATCGCTCGCCGCAGGTCTTCCACTGTCGGTGCGGTCGAGAAGTCGGGCAGCGACGCGTCGAACGTGGCGGCCGCGCTGTCATCGTCGAAGGCGGGTTGCAGGTCGCACCAGCTGTTCGTGGCCGCCATCAGTTCGTCACGTGCGCTGTTGGCCCCGGCCATCAACGGTCCGGCCAACTCGTTGGGCAGCGCCTTCTGATCCCCGCGCAACCGGATGATCCCGACTGCCTGCGGCATGAGGCGTGACGCGAAGTCGACATGGTGCACGGTTCCCGCCAACGCCGTCCACCGCTGCAGGGCCACCGCCTTGGGCGGTCGTTGCGCGATGGACAGGTCTAGGGCCTCCTGCGCCCGGTCCAGGGCCCGTTGGGACGCGGATTTGTAGTCGGCAAGAAGTCGGTCGTTGATGGCGCCGCCTGCCATCCAGTCCGCCGACGCGACGTAGTAGTCGCAGGCCGCCTGCATGGCTTCGCGCAGCCGCGCGTAGAGGGTCTCGATCACGCCCCGCGGCCACATCAACAGACTCACCACAAGGCTGATCGCAAGACCCAGGACCACATCGATGAGCCGGGCGGCCGCGGTGTCCAGGCGGATAGGCGACAGGATCGAGAACATCACGATGACTACGAAACTGAAGCCGGCCTGGCCGACCGCGAACGACAGCGTGCCGGGGGTGTAGGCCGCCCAGAACAGGGCGATCGGGAACAGGATCCACCAGATGACCTGGTTGCCTCCGAACAACTGGATGCACACCGCCGACAGTGCGACACCCGCGGTGGTGCCGATGAGCGCCTGCTTGGCCGTGCGCCCGGTGCCGAGGGCGTCGAACCGCAGCGCGCTCAGGGTGCCGAGCACGATCCAGAACGGATGCTGCAGGCTCACGGACTTCGCGACCGCGATGCTCAGGGACAGGGCGACCGCTGATCGCACTGCGCTTCTGAACCAGGGCGAGTTCCACGACAAGTGCATGCGCAGTCGCTCGACGGCGGTCGGGGGACCTTCCGCTGCAGTGGCGAGGACACTTGGCGGGTCGGACGTCTCGTCGCCCGGGCGGGGTTTGACGGCGATCGTCTGGTCGGTGATCCGAGAGGTGATCAGCGTGGTGACCCGGACCGGGAAGGTGTCCTCGATCTGCTCGCGGAGGTACCCGGGGGAGTGGTTGTGTCGGTGCTCGGCCAGCCAGTCCGCGGTCTGGTCGAGGTTCTCTGTGCGGATATCGAAGATCGCCGCCGAGGACAACGGTTGCTTGCTGCCCCGCAGGCGGCCGGCACATGCACGCAGGGCGTCCGAGATGCGGGAACACAGGTGAGCGGTCATCTCGACGACCTGTGGATCCTTGTGAGCCGCGACGTCCTCCCACCGCTGCAGGTAGCGCAGGCGACTGACCTCGTCGACCAACTCGGCCAGTGCGCGGTCGGCGTTGGTGATTCCCGACGGACGCAGGAGGTTGCCGTCGTACTTGGCGTGCAGCGCCACGATGGCCGTGTTGACCCGGTCGCGCGCGCTCATCAGTTCCTCGTGCGTGCCGCGGGTGACCCACCGGACGTCTGAGGCGTCCGCGACGGCATCGAGGACGTCGGCGATGAGTCCGGGGATCGGCAGGTTCGGCTGTGACGGCCAGAGGAACACCGCAGCACACGCCGCGGCGAGGCCGCCGAGGCACCACGACGCGAGGTCTGGAAGAACCAGTGCCGGAGTGGACGCGGTGAGCGCGAGCACCATGGACAGCAGCAACACGGACTGGGCCGCGGCGATCAGGCCTCGCAGAACCGCGAGCATCCCCACGACCATCGCGACCGCGGCCATGGCGACCACGGCCGTCCAGCGTTGTTGACCCGCGAAGGCCCCGATTGCGATCAGCGGGATGCCGGCCAGAGTTGTGACCATGTAGGCGAAGAACCGCTGGCGCAGTGGGCCGCCGAAGTCGGCGAACACCAGCCCCGACAAGCAGGCGAAGGCGCCCATGAGCGCGCCCTGCGAGACCCATGGCAGGTTCAACAGGATCGCCAGGGTGAGGGGGACTGCGATGGCGACCCGGCTGCCCCGACGCAAGGCGCGGTGGTCCGGGTCCTTCGACCGCAGCCAGCTCCGCAACTTCGTCAGCACACGCCGCAGCGTACTTGCTAGATCAGGACGAAGGCGCCGCGGACGTCGCCGGCTTCAAGGCGCTCGAGTGCCGTCGGTGCCTCGTCCAGGGGCAACGTCTCGTACTGGGTGCGGACACCCGCCTGCGGCACGAGCGCGAGGAAGTCACGCACGTCGGCGCGCGTCACGTTGGCCACGGAGCGAAGGCTGCGTTCCCACCAGAGATCGTCATAGTTGAACTGCGGGATGCGATCGAGGTGGATCGCATTGATCGCCACGGGGGCGCCACGATCCACCGCTCGCAGTGCGGCCAGGACCACATCCCCACTCGGGGCGAAGGTCACCGCCGCGTCCAGTGGCACCGGCACGGTGTCTTCGTACGTGCCCGCCCACGCCGCGCCGAGTTCGAGCGCCCTTGCGGCTTCGGCAGCCGAGCGGGTGACCACGTGACTCTCGCAGCCCCAGTGGTTGGCGACCTGGATCGCGATCGTCGCCGATGCGCCGAAGCCGAACAGTCCCAGTCGGGCGCCGCCGGAGTCGGGGCCGATCCCCGCCACCCGCAGACTGCGGAAGCCGATCACGCCTCCGCAGAGCAGCGGTGCGATCGCTTCCGGGTCACCCGGCGGAAGCGGGTGCACGAAGTCGGCATGGGCAGTGACGAGTTGTGCGTACCCGCCGTCGCGGTCCCAGCCCGTGAACCGCGCCGATTCGCATAGGTTCTCCCGGTCACTGAGGCAGAAGCGGCAGGTCCCACAGGACTGGGCCAGCCAGACGAGCCCCACCCGGCGTCCCTGCAGTGGTCCAGGGGTGAGGACCTCGCCGACGACCTGGTGGCCGGGGATCAGGGGCAGGCGATGCGTCGGGATCTCGCCGCGCAGGATCTGCAGGTCGGTGCGGCACACCGCCGACGCCTGGACGCGGATCAGCACCTCGTCGGGTCCTGGCTGCGGGTCGGGTCGTTCCCCGACCACCAGTGAGTCGACGGCGGTCATGGTGGCGGCTCGCATGACCCCAGTCTGCCCTTGCCGCCGGTGAGTCTGCGAGCACTCCGGTTAGACCTTGAGCACTCCGGTTAGACCTTGAGCACTCCGGTTAGAGGTTGAGCACTCCGGTTAGAGGTTGAGCACTCCGGTTAGAGGTTGGCGGCCGCTGGGGTCTAACGGATGGACCGGGGTCTAACGGATGGACCGGGGTCTAACGGATGTGCTCATCCACAGATCCGATCGGACGACCCCGCGGTATGTCTGCGCAGCCGAGACTGAACGGGTGTTCCGAACATCTGACCTGATCGCCTCCGGCGCGTCACGTGCACACATCACGCAGTTGCGTCGAGAGTCCGAGCAACTGCGGCCCGGTGTCTGGGTCCCCAAGGACATGGAGCCACGGGCCAGGTACGACGCGTTATCGCGAGCGGTATTGGCGGACCTTCAGCCGCGCGCGATGCTGACCGGGCCCACGGCCGCGTGTCTGCTCGGGATGCCCTTACCGAATGTGCCGTTGCTGCAGGTCTTCGTCCGCGGAATCCCACGAGGCGCCTACGGAGGCGATGTGAAGGTCGTGGGTGACGAAGTCCCAGCTATCGTCCACCAGGGATTGCGGGTGGCTGAGCCGGCTGTCGTGGTGGCCGACTGCGCACGGTGGCTGTCGGTCCGGGACTGCCTGTCGATCGCTGACCGGGCGACGCATCAAGGTCTATGTCGGGCCGAGGATCTGGTGCGCGTCGCGAAGGAGTTCAGCGGCCGGCGCGGTGCTCACCGTGTCAGGTGGATCGCCGAACATGTCGATCCAGCTGCGGAGTCGCCGGGGGAGACCTGGACTCGCATCGTCCTCCAAATGCTGGGCTATTCGCCTCGATCGCAGGTGGTGGTGGGCGACGGCGAAAGGACCGCCCGGCTCGATTTCTTGCTCGAGGACAGTCGAACCGCGGTAGAGTTCGACGGCTTGGTCAAGTACGCCGGAGTAGCCGATGTGGCCAGCGAGAAGGATCGGCAGGCCTGGTTGGAGTCCCTCGGCTACGTCGTGGTGCGGATCCTGTGGAAGCACCTCACCGATCCCGACCAGATCGCCCGCCGTCTTCGGCAACTCGGCGTCACGCCAAGTGGCCGGCCGCTGGCGCTGCCGGTCGGGTGGCACATTGTCGATCCCCGTTAGAGGTTGTGCACTCCGGTTAGAGGTTGGCGGCTGTTCGGGGACTAACGGATGGACCGGGGACTAACGGATGGACCGGGGACTAACGGATGGGCCGGGGACCCACTCACGGTCAGCGCACCGACGCGCGGCGCAACCGATCGCCCACCGCGACCGCCAGTGCGCTCCCATCACCAGGAGGTTGTGCCCAGACCGCGGGCAGGCCGAGGGCGTCGGCGTCGCGCAACGACCGGTACAGGACCGCGGCGAAGGCCCGGGTGTCCTCGGGCTCGGCCAGGCGCACCGCTCCCGGCGGTGTGGGCACCTGCCTGAGCGCCAAGAAGCCATCGCCCGGTGCCGGATGGTCACCGAGATGCACCTCGGCGCGCGGGGCGTAGTGCGATGCCAGGCCACCGGGGGCGCGGACAGCGGAGGTCCCGGTCGACACCCGACGCCCGCTGATGCGTTCGATCTCGTCGACCTCCACGGCACCCCACCGCAGGACCCGGGGCGCGTCCCCAGTGCAGTCGAGGATGGTGGATTCGACCCCCACCGGACACGCGCCCCCGTCGAGGATCAGATCCCGCTGGGGGGCCAGTCGGTCGCCGATGTCACCCACCACGTCGGCGGCAGTGGTCGGCGAGACCTGCCCGAACCGGTTCGCGCTCGGTGCCGCCAGCGGCCCGGTTGCTTCGATCACCGCCAATGCGACCGGATGCGCCGGGCACCGCAGGCCCACGGTGTCCTGACCGCCGGTGAGGTACCGCGGGACGTCGTCGGCGGCCGGGACGACCAGGGTCAGCGGCCCGGGCCACAGCCCCTCGGCGAGCCGGACGGCGTAGTTCGCGACGCCCTTGCCCCAGGTCCGCAGGTCCGCAGGGCCAGCCACGTGCACGATGACCGGATGGTCCAAGGGCCGTCCCTTGATCTCGAAGACCCGGCCCACGGCCGCGCGGTCCCTCGCTACTGCGCCAAGGCCGTACACGGTCTCGGTGGGCAATCCGATCACGCCACCATCCGCCGTCGCCTGCAGGGCGCGCTGCACAGCATCCGGTTCGACGTGGCCGTGGTGCCACGCCGGGATCACAAGGTCATAGGACATAGCCATCGGTCGACCACATTGCTCCTGATCCGCGTGCAGTTGTCGTAGTCAATCGTCCCGATGGCCGGATCGACCTGCGACGGCGGCCTCCCGGTCACCACCCAGACACGGGGCGCGTCGCCGATCTCGGACACCAGCCATCCGCGAAGGGGAGTGTCCGTGAAGTCCTTCTGCACGACATGCACCGTCGCATCCTCAGGCAGGTTCCCGGGGAGCAGGAAGGTCGATGGGTACTGCCCGTCCACAAGCACGACGTCCCCCGGGCTCACCGCGGCGAAGGCACCCGGAGCCACGGAGAACCAGCTGTCGCCGAACGCCACCCGGCGCCCCTGTGCCGACTGGGTCAGAACGCCTGCAACCACCACCGCGACCACGGAGATGGCCATAGCGATGCGGTCACTGAACACGAGCGTGAGTGCCCACACGAACAGCGCACCCACCAACATCTCGGCGGGGATCGCGTAGCGGAGGACCCCGAACACGGCCAGCCACAGCACAGCCCCGATACCGGTGAACACGAACACAGCCAACGCGGGCCTGGTCACCGCGCGGTGCCCGATCACAGCGAGCAGGACGATGACCGCCACCGCCAGCCAGCGCGGATCGCGCACTGCGAGGTCGAGCACACGTGCGGCTCCGGTCGCCATGTCCCACGGCCAGGTCAGCCATTCCCCACCCGTCACGCCGTAGCGTTCGTCGGTCAGTGTCTCGGCGGGGAACCAGCGGCTGCCGAAAACCGTGTTCCAGAACGGGAAGACGGGACTCTCGTAGACGCGCCACAACTGCCAGGCCCACCAGGCGCCCGTGAGCGCCCACCCCGCCACGGCGCCCACGAGCCAGACGCCGAGCCGTGTCGCGCGCCGGTCTGCGATCACGAGCAGGGCCGCGACCGCGGCGATCGCGAAGGGCGCACTGGTGTACTTGAGTCCGACGGCCGCACCGGCCAGAACCCCGGCCCAGAGCGCCGGCCACGTTCCCCCGCGCAGCAGCAGGAGCAGTCCGCCGAGCAGCATCGTGGCGAGCCACACGTCGCTGTAACTCGTACCCACTTCGCTGCGGAACCCGGCACCCACCATCCCGGCTGCGGCCGCCACGGTGCTCAAGGCCAGCAGCCACCCGCCGGCCGCGGGAATGATCCGGGCGGCGATCCGGCGTGCCACCACGGCTGCGGTGCCGGCGATCGCCCCGAGTGTGGCTTGCGCCGCGATCGGCGGCAGGTACGTCACGAGCAGATAGAAGGGGACTTGGGGAAGGGGGTTCTGGAACCGCCCGCCGTACAGATCCGGATCGGTGAACCCGCCATGGAGCAGTTGCCAGGGATACCAGTAGTGGTACTGCAGTTGATCCCAGTTCGCATCCTGCCCCAGCAATGCCGCGACGAGTGCGCACACGGCGACCAAGCACAGGTCGACCACCACGTTCCAACGGCGCACGCCGCCCATTGTGGCGTGGCGGCGCGGGGCGCAGGTGCCCAGGCTGGACAGCGCCGGCGGCTAGGAGCGGTACACGAAGACCGTGGTGCCGATCGGGGAGGACTGGTAGATCTCGCGCGCGTCACGGTACACACGCACGTTGACGCACCCGAGCGAGGCGCCGTTGTAACCGTCGCGGTGGAAGCCGGGCGAGTAGTGCACAGCCTGTCCGCCGCTGAAGAACAGGGAGTAGGGCATCGGGGTTCCGGCGAGGTCGCTGATCAGATAGCGGATCTTGGAGTAGACGCGGAACTTCCCGTTGCGGGTCGGAGTCTGCTCAGCGCCGAAACGCACGTCCGTGACCAACTGCTGCTTGCCGTTCTTCATCATCCGCAACACGAGTTGGGTCTTGTCGATGCACAGCACCCGGCCGTCCTTGCACGCGGCGGGTAGCTTCCCATTGCCGTAGAGCTTCTTCAGCTTCAAGGCCGGGCCCTGGGTGACGTTTCCCGTCGGCCAGTAGCCGAACTTGTCCTGGAAGGACTTGTAGGCCTTCACGGTCTTCTTGTCGAACACGCCGGTGGTCGGCGAAGGCTTGCCGACGCCGTTGAGTTGCTCCTGGATCCGCTCGACCGAACGCCCCTGCATGCCGGGGCGGATCTTGGCCTTCCCGTTGTAGACGTCCTGCAGTGGTGGCGCCTTCTTGACCTCCTCCTCCGCAGTGGGCGTCGGAGTCGGGGCAGGGGTCTCCTCCGTGGGAAGGAGGAAGACGGCTGCGGCAAGGGCATCAATCACCTTCCCAGTGTCACCCGAGCGCGGCGGCGGATCAACACCGCCTTCGGATGAGTCGTGAGCCTAGGCTGTGACGCGTGTCCGCAGATGCCGACGAGCCGGTCGACCCGGATGTGATCCCAGCCGACGTCCCGGCGGCGCGGATCTGGGACATCCTCGCGGTCGTGGCGCTTGGCGGCGCGATCGGGGGAGCGGCTAGGGAGTCGGTGAATCTGCTGCTGTCCGGGTCCGCCTTCCCCTGGGCGACGCTGACCGTCAATGTCATCGGGTCGCTGCTCATCGGTGTGCTCATGGTCTACGTGATCGAGGTGAATCCCGGGCACCGGTACGCGCGGCCGTTCCTCGGGGTCGGGGTCCTGGGGGGGTTCACGACATTCTCGGCCTACGCCGTCGAGACCCGGGGGCTGCTCGCCAGTGGGGATGTTCCGCTCGCTCTGGTCTACGTCTTCGGCAGTCTGTTGCTGGCGTTCACGGCCACGTGGGCCGGGCTGGGCCTTGGGCGCTTCGTGATGGGCAAGCAGCTGTGAGCCTGCTGCTGGTCGCCCTCGGCGCGGCACTGGGCGCGGCGGGTCGCTGGCTGGTGGATCGATTCGTGCAGTCCCGCCACACGAGCTTCTTCCCGTGGGGGACGTTCGTGGTGAACATCGTCGGGTCGCTGCTGCTCGGGCTGTTGCTCGGTGCCCGCTCGGCACCCGACCTCGTACTGGTCCTGGGCACGGGGTTCTGCGGGGGTTTCACCACTTTCAGCACGTTCAGCTTCGAGACGGTTGTGCTGGCCGGTGAGGGCCGTGGCGCCGTCGCGCGCGCCTACGTCGTGGCGAGTCTGATCGCCGGTCTGGGCGCGGCCTACCTCGGCTGGTGGCTGGGCAGCACGATCGCCTAGCCCGTGCGGCACTCGGCGTGAGAGATTCGCCGCCGTTGGGGACTACCGGATGGTGCGGTTGTCCGGGTGCGGGCCGCAATGGTTAGACCTTGTGCACTCCGGTGAGAGGTTTGCGGCCGTTTTCGACTAACGGATGGACCGGGGACTAACGGATGGACCGGGGACTAACGGATGGACGTGGACTAACGGATGGACCGGGGACTAACGGATGGACGTTCCGCGCCTAGCCCATCCGGCCGATGATCAGGTCGGCCACCAGGCCCGTCCAGCCGGTTTGGTGACTCGCACCGAGGCCCGCGCCGTTGTCGCCGTGGAAGTACTCGTAGAAGTACGGCGCGAAGTTCCAGCGCGGATCGGTCTGGAACTTCTCGGTGTCTCCGAACACCGGTCGTCGGCCGTCATCCCCGGGCAAGAAGATGCTGATGAGCCGGCGCCGCAGTTCCTCGGCGACCTCGCGCATGTTGGCCATCTCGCCGCTGCCCGTCGGGCACTCCACCTGGAACGAGTCGCCGAGGTACATGTAGTAGCGCTCGAGCGCCTCGATGACCAGGTGGTTGATCGGGAACCACACCGGTCCGCGCCAGTTGGAGTTGCCGCCGTACATGGGCGTCGCGGACTCCGCAGGCTCGTAGTCCACGGAGAACGACTCACCGTCGATCGCCACGCTGAACGGCGCAGCCTTGTGCCGTTTGGACAGACTGCGCAGGCCGTGCGGGGACAAGAACGAGTCCTCGCTCAGCACCTCCAACATCACCCGGCGCAGCCGCTCCGGGTCGAGCACCGTGAGCAGCAACTTGTGCTGCTCGGGCGAGCGGTAGACGAAACCGGCGCGGCCGGAGTCGATGGTGTCCAGGCCACGCCGCCGCAGGAAGTCAGCGAACCGTTCGTAGAGCCTGGCATTACGCTCAAGCGCCTTGTCGGTCTCGATCCACGCGGCGGCGAGGATCGGGATCAGGCCGACGATCGAACGCACCCGCAGCGCTTCCTTGCTGCCGTCGGGGCGCAGGAGTTGGTCGTAGAAGAAGCCCTCCTGCCAGTCCCACATGCCGCTGGCGGCCATCCCGTCGCTGATCGACGCGAAGTGCTCCGCGAATTTCAGTGCCATCGAGTCGTACACCGGGTCGTGCTCGGCCAGCCGCAGCGCGATGCGCAGCATGCTCAGGCAGTAGAAGGCCATCCATGCGGTGCCGTCGGCCTGCTCGAGGCCGCAACCCTTGGGCAGCTGGGAGCGGTTGATCGGGCCCACGTTGTCCAGACCCAGGAATCCGCCCTGGAAGACGTTGTTCCCCTCCGAGTCCACGCGGTTGACCCACCACGTGAAGTTCATCAGCAGCTTCTGGAACACCTCCTGAAGGAACGCGTAGTCCTTGGTCCCGTCGATCTCGAAGACCCGCAAGGCCGCCCATGCGTGGACCGGCGGGTTGATGTCAGCGAAGTTCCATTCGTAGGCCGGAAGTGCGCCGTTGGGGTGCATGTACCACTCGCGGCACATGAGAAGCAGTTGGTACTTGGCGTACGAGGGATCGACGTGGGTGAAGACCACGGTGTGGAAGGCGAGGTCCCAGGCCGCGAACCAGGGGTACTCCCAGGCGTCCGGCATGGAGATCACGTCGTAGGCGTCCACGTGCTCCCACGTGTGGTTGCGGCGTTCGTCCGGGGGCGGCGGCGGGGGCTGATTGGGATCACCGGCCAGCCATCGCTGGATGTCGTAGCGGTAGAACTGCTTGCTCCAGATCATGCCCGCGAAGGCGGCACGCATCGCGGTGAGTTCCGGGCCCGGGCAGTTGTCCGGGGCGAGGTCGCCATAGAACTCGTCGGCCTCGGCTTCCCGCGTGGCGAACAGTTCGTCGAAGTCCTCGGTGAGCCCTTCAGGATTGCGTTTGTTGTCCGGCGACTTCCACAGTCGCAGGCGGATCTCCTGGGACTGTCCGGCGGGCACCGTCAACCGGTACCACCAGGCGCCCTTGGTCCCGCGGTTCTCCGGGTTGATGCTCGGCTCGCCGAGCCGGACGTGGCGGTCGATGCCGTCCTTCGGGTATGCCGTGATGTTCTCGGCGTTGAACAGCAGTTCCTCGTTGGTCTCGTTGTGGCACAGAACGGGCTTGGGTGCGGACCCGTCGGGCAGAGGCCCCGGGTCGAGGTGGTAGGTCCCCGAGCGCCAGTGGGTCGCCAGCAGCGCACCGGAGTCGACCCGCATCTCGGGCACCGGGTGTCCGCGTCCCCACCCCCAGGTGTTGCGGAACCACATGGTCGGCAGCACATCGATCGTGGCTTCGTCGGGCCCGGCGTTGGTGACTGTGATCCGGATGCTGATGTCGGTGGGCGTGGCTTTGGCGTAGTCGACGTCCACGACCCAGAACCGGTCCTCGTCGAACACCCCGGTGTCGATCAGTTCGTACTCGGGTTGCGTGCGGTCGCGTTCGGCGTTGACCTTGATCAGATCGTCGTAGGGGAACGCGGCCTGCGGGTAGTGGTAGCGCCAGCGCAGCCAGGCGTGCGACGGCAGGGCGTCGCGGTACCAGTAGTACTCCTTGACGTCCTCGCCGTGGTTGCCTTGTGACCCGTCGAGGCCGAAGAGACGCTCCTTGAGGATGCGGTCCTTGCCGTTCCACAGCGCGATGGCGAAGCAGGTGTCCTGTAGGAGGTCGGACAGTCCGGCCAGACCGTCCTCGCTCCACCGGAACGTGCGGGCGTGGGCGTGGTCGAAGGGGAAGTACTTCCATGCGTCGCCGTCAGCGGAGTAGTCCTCCCGGACCGTTCCCCACGCCCGCTCTGAGAGGTAAGGGCCCCACTGGTACCAGGGGCCGGCTTGCTCCGGTCCGCCCGCCATTCCGCCGGCCTGCTTCATGCGCTCGTACTCGCTCACCGTCGCAGGGTAGTCCGGCGCGGTGCTCCATGGCGCGGCGTTGGAAATCCGTTCTCGGCGGCAGGCATGTGTTGCTAGCGTGCGGGCACGGAGGTGCACATGGCACAGGAGAAGGGCGCGGGCTTCACGGCTGAGGAGAAGGCAGCCATGAAGGAACGTGCGAAGGAGGCCAAGGCGCAGAAGGCCGGCCAGACCCGCGCCGACGGCGAGAAGGACGTGCTGGGCAAGATCGCGGAGATGTCCCCGGCCGAGAAGGCGATCGCCGAACGGATCCACGCCCTCGTCGGACAGGTGGCGCCGGAGTTGGTGCCTCGCACTTGGTACGGCATGCCCGCGTACGCCAAGGAGGGCAAGGGCGGAAAGGTCGTGTGCTTCTTCCAGCCCGGGGAGAAGTTCAAGAGCCGGTACTCGACGCTGGGCTTCAACGACGCTGCATCGCTCGACGACGGCGCCATGTGGGCGACGACCTTCGCGATCCTCGAGATCACCGACGAGGTGGAGGCGCGGATCATCGCATTGCTGGAGCGCGCCACCGGCCGCTGAGACGTCCGGCGTTCACCGAGGGCGAAGTCCGGAAGCCCACAAGACGTCTCGTGGTTGTGCAGGTACGAGGCTAGAGTGAGAAGTCTTCAGGTGATGGGAGTCATCGGATGTTTGAGAGGTTCACCGACCGGGCCCGCCGGGTGGTCGTGCTCGCGCAAGAAGAGGCGCGGATGCTCAACCACAACTACATCGGCACGGAGCACATCCTGCTCGGCCTCATCCACGAGGGTGAGGGCGTCGCGGCGAAGGCACTGGAGAGTCTGAACATCTCGCTGGACGCAGTGCGCCAGCAGGTGGAGGAGATGATCGGTCAGGGGCAGCAGGCCCCCAGCGGCCACATCCCGTTCACCCCCCGGGCCAAGAAGGTCCTCGAACTCTCTCTGCGCGAGGCTCTGCAACTCGGTCACAACTACATCGGCACCGAACACATCCTGCTCGGCCTCATCCGTGAGGGCGAGGGGGTCGCCGCGCAGGTGCTGGTCAAACTCGGCGCCGACCTGAACAAGGTCCGCCAGCAGGTCATCCAGTTGCTGTCCGGATACCAGGGCAAGGAGCCCGCGACCTCCGGCGGCCCGCAGGAGGGCACGCCGTCGAGTTCGCTGGTGCTCGACCAGTTCGGCCGCAACCTGACCCAAGCCGCCCGCGAGGCCAAACTCGACCCGGTCATCGGGCGTGAGAAGGAGATCGAGCGGGTCATGCAGGTGCTGTCTCGGCGCACCAAGAACAACCCCGTTCTGATCGGCGAGCCCGGAGTCGGCAAGACCGCGGTGGTCGAGGGCCTGGCCCAGATGATCGTGCGCAACGAGGTGCCCGAGACGCTGAAGGACAAGCAGCTCTACACCCTCGACCTCGGTGCACTGGTTGCCGGAAGCCGCTACCGCGGTGACTTCGAGGAGCGCTTGAAGAAGGTGCTCAAGGAGATCCGCACCCGCGGTGACATCATCCTGTTCATCGATGAGATGCACACCCTGGTCGGTGCCGGTGCTGCTGAGGGGGCCATCGACGCCGCCAGCATCCTCAAGCCGATGCTGGCCCGCGGCGAGTTGCAGACGATCGGTGCCACCACGCTGGACGAGTACCGCAAGTACGTGGAGAAGGACGCCGCGCTGGAGCGCCGCTTCCAGCCGATCCAGGTGAACGAGCCGACGCTGGCCCACACCATCGAGATCCTCAAGGGTCT
>ERZ724513.1003-NODE-1003-length-14302-cov-4.576683_pt1 | contig 14302 bp, 12 predicted proteins | sample MGYA00376046_ERZ724513 | MGnify/ENA primary metagenome ERZ724513 (study PRJEB28724, sample SAMN07190883) | activated sludge metagenome | isolation source: activated sludge of sewage treatment plant in Hong Hong | place: Hong Kong | collected 2016-03-17 ...
CTCCTTTTCGGCCACCCCGGGGGGTGGCCGGAAAGGAGAACCGTCCCCTTTCCGGCCAATCAGAACGCGAACAGGGCGAAGAACGGCAGGATCGCGACCAGAAGGCCGGTGCTCATCCAGAACATCCCGAAGTTCATCGCGAAGTCGCTCAGGGCCGCGAGGCGGTACTTCGTGCTGCCGACGGGTCGCTCCTCGTGACAGCTGTGAGCCATCGCCGCCGGAGCGGCAACGGTCACCGCGGACGGAGCCGGCGCGCCGACAACGACCAGCTCCCGCTCGAGGGTCTGCACCGGGTTGGCATGGGTGACGCTGCACGCGCAATCCGGGCCGCACGTGCAGCCCTCGCCGCACGGGCAGGCATCGTTCACCGCGGCCCGCGGACGCGCCAGGTTGCGAACGGCGACCACGCTCGCGCCCAGGAGGTAGGCCATGAACGGCAGTCCGACGATCGCGAACACCCACAGCACCCCACCCGGCTGCCGGGCCTGCTCGATGCCGCCCATCCCGCCGCCGTGGCCCATGCCACCCATCCCGGACATCCGGGCCGCCATCACCGCCATCGCCGAGAGGTGCCAGGTCATCGCGCCGAACATCATCGTGTGCCCGGCGAAGTGCAGGCCGCCGTTGCGGTCCGAGGCCCGGAAGGCATCGATCGACAACCAGCCGAACCAGAGCGTCGACAGGGCGAACACTCCCACGATCACCGGCTCGGGGACGATCATCGTCACTGCCTGCCAGGTCGGCCCGGCCACCATCAGGAGCATCACCACGGCCATCACCAGGTGCAGCAGGTTCGACACCCGTTGTCGGGTGTTCTGTGGACGGGTCAGTTCGTAGACGCACCAGGCCGTACACCAGGCGAACAGCACCAGCAGCGCGACGAACTTCACCGGCGTGGCAGCAAGGGTGAACATGGCTTCCTTCCGCGAGGGTTCGATCACAGGGTCGGACGGCCCCGCGGAGAAGTTCCCGGACTGCGCAATCCTGCCTAGGGCTCACCCGACGGGGCCCGGTCCAGCACTGCGACCAGGTCCGCCCGCGCCCGGGCGACACGGGAACGGATCGTCCCGACCGCGCAGCCGCACACCCGGGCGGCATCGGCATAGCTGAAGCCCATCAGCTGGGTGAGCACCAGGGCCTCGCGGCGCTCGGGTTCGAGCGTGCCGAGCAGGTCGGCCAGGTGCAGGTCGCCGACGGGGTCGGGGTGTACCGCCCAGGCGTCGGCCACCGCTGCGTCCATCGCGACGAGCCGGGGCCGCGCCGTCTCGTAGCGGACGCGGTCGACCACTACCCGGCGGGCGATCACCAGCAGCCAGGTGCGCGCGCTGGAGCGTCCCTCGAACGACGGCAGCGCCTCGATCACGCGCAGGTAGATCTCCTGGGTGAGGTCGTCGGCCACGTCCCGTCCGGCCAGGTGCGCCACGAACCGCCACACGTCCGCCTGCGTCGCCCGGATGAACTCGGCCAACGCCGCCCGGTCGCCGCCTCCGGCGGCGAGCGCCAGGGCTGTGGTGTCGTCGGCCATGCGCCACCCTAACCCGGCGCGTATGCTGCGCGGATGGATCCGGCGGCGGTCGTGGACGAGGAGAGCTGGCGCGCAGCCCTCTCCGCGCTTCTGGACGGCGAAGAGCCGCCCTTCGGCATGGCCGCGATCATGGGCCACCTCGCCGCCTGCCGGTCCTGCTCGAACTGGCTGGACGACGCCACCGCCGTGAACCGTGGCCTGCGCACCCTTCCGCTGCTGGAAAGCGCCCTCGGCGAGCGGGTCGTGAATTCGGTGGATGTGCACCTGTGTGACTGCCGCACGGGCGGGGAGTGCCTGTGCGCCGACTGCCAGTGTGGGCCGCGCTGCACCTGCCACACCTCCTGACCGCGGGCGATAATCGCGGCATGGAGCTCGCCGCACACCGGGACGCACTGCTCGAGACCTGCCGCCGGACGCCGGGGGTGACGAGCCTGGTCGTCTTCGGATCATCAGCTGGGGACGGGGCGGGCCGCAGGGACGAGTGGTCCGACCTGGACTTCAACCTGTTCCTCGCCGCCGATGCGGCGCCGGAACTGGCCAGCGCGTGGCCCTTCCTTCCCCACCCGGACCAGCTCGTGATGACCGCGCACGAGGGGGAGAACGGGGGCGTCGCCCTCTACGCGGACGGGATGGTGTACGAGTTCGGCGCCGGCCAGCCCTGGACGATCCGCGACCCCGACCACGAGGTGCTGCTCGACGGCGGCGATCTGGCCTTCGCCGCGCCCGACCCGCTGCCCGAGGCGGCGATGCAGGCGCGGGTGTTCCTCGCGAAGCTCTACATCGGGGTGGGACGGGTACGGCGCGGCGAGCGGGTGGCAGGGAACGCCCACGTACGCACCTACGCGCTCATCTGCCTCGCGGAGGCACTGCGACAGCGGCTCGCCCCGGACGCTCCGCGGAGCCCGTTCGACCCGCTGCGCCGGCTGGAGCGAGCCCTGCCCGGGGTGGCGGACCGGCTGGCCGCTCTCCTCGACACCGACGTGGAGACCTGTGCCCGAGGGCTGTTCGATGCGTCGCGGGAGCTGCTCGAACCGGGCTGGCCGGACTACCCGTCCCGGGCCGCGGACGTGATCGCCGCCCGCCTCGGCTGGTGAGTCGCGATTCGGCCGCGGGAAGGCTGTCCTGTGACGGTTGTGCACTGTGGGGCGCCATCGGTGGCCGAATTGCGGCACGCCCGGCTCAGCGAGGGGGCTGTCGCGATTTGACCGCTCTCCCCGTCCCCCCGTGCCCAGGAGTCACGCCCGGGCGGAGGGGCGGCCGGATCGCGTCAGGCGCCGGGCTCAAACCTGCGCAGGCGCATCGAATTGGTGACGACGAACACACTCGACAGCGACATCGCGAAGCCGGCGATCAGTGGGTTGAGCCGACCCGTCGCGGCGAGCGGGATCGCGGCAACGTTATAGGCGAACGCCCAGACCAGGTTGCCCCGGATCGTGCCCAGCGTGCGCCGGGCGAGCCGGATCGCGTCGGGGATCACGTCGAGGCTGCGACGGACCAGGATGATGTCGGCCGACTTCATCGCCACGTCCGTGCCGCTGACCACCGCCATGCCGAGGTTCGCCGTGGCCAGCGCGGCGGCGTCGTTGATCCCGTCGCCCACCATCGCCACCCGGCGTCCTTCGGCCTGCAGCCGCTCGACGACCGCAGCCTTCTCTGCAGGCAGTACCTCGGCCACCACCGCGTCCACGCCGACCTGGCGGCCGACGTTCTCGGCCGCGCCGCGACGTTGCAGGCGCTCCACCAGCACGGTGCGCAGGCCCAGCTTCCGCAGCCGTTCCACGGCGCCCGGAGCAGAGTCCTTCAGCTGGTCGGCGATGTCGAAGCCTCCCCGGACGACCCCGTCGACAGCCACCAGGACGACCGTGCGCCCTGCCTCCGCGGCCGCGTCCGCCACGTGCCGGGCGGCGTCGGGCAGGTCGAAACCCTGCCCCGCCATCAGGCCCTGGTTGCCCACCACGACCGACTTCCCGCCGGAGAGCGCCCCGCGCACCCCGTGACCGGGCAGCGCGGCAACCTCGCCCACCTCGGGGAGGGTGAGCCCCCGCGCCCGCGCCCCGGCGACCAGTGCGCGTCCGACCGGGTGCTCGGAGTAGTGCTCGATGCCGGCGGCCAGGGCGAGCAGTTCGTCCGGGTCGGTTTCGTCGAAGGCGTGGACACCGGCGAGGGCCATCGTGCCGGTGGTGAGGGTGCCGGTCTTGTCCAGCACGACGGTGTCGATCACCCCGGACGCCTCCAGCGCATCCGGGCCCTTGATCAGGATGCCGAGCTGGCCACCGCGGCCCACGCCGACGAGCAGAGCGGTCGGGGTGGCCAGGCCCAGTGCGCACGGGCAGGCGATGATCAGCACCGACATCGCCGCGCTGAACGCAGCCCGAGACCCGGCCCCGATGGCCAGCCACACGACCAGCGTGACCAGCGCGATGCCCAGCACCGAAGGCACGAACCAGGCCACCACCTTGTCGACCAGAGTCTGCACGGACGCCTTGCGCGCCTGCGCCTGCTCGGCCAGCACGGCGAGCTGGGCGAGCTGGGTGTGCGCGCCGACCTTCTCCGCCTCGACGATCAGGGCGCCGGTGGTGTTGGTGGTGCCCCCGAGCACCCGCTCGCCGACCGCCACCTCGATCGGAGCGGGCTCCCCGGTCATCGCGGAGGTGTCGATCGCGGACGTGCCGACCAGCACCCGGCCGTCGGTGGCGATCCGCTCGCCGGGACGCACGACGAACCGCTCACCGACCGTGAGTGATCCGATCGGCACGGTCTGCTCGACCCCGTCCCTGATCACCCGGACGGTTTTCGGCGCGAGCTGGCCGATTGCCTCCAGCACGCCGCGCGCCGACCGCTTCGAGCGCGCCTCGACGTAGCGCCCGGCCAGCAGGAATGTGGTCACGGCTGCCGCGGCCTCCAGGTAGAGCGTGTCCGCTCCGGCCGGGGCGAGGCCGTAGCCGAACCAGTACGAGGTCTCCTGCGGGGAGCCGAGGACCGTGGCCACCACCGACCAGGTGAACGCGGACAGCACGCCCAGTGAGACGAGAGTGTCCATGCTGGTCGCGCCGTGGCGCAGGTTCCGCCAGGCAGCCCGGTGGAACGGCCAGGCGCACCAGAACACCACCGGGATCGCGCCGATGATCAAGGCCCACTCCCAGCCGGGGAACCGCAGCTGCGGGGTGAGTGCGAGCACGATCGCCGCGTCGCCGAGCGGGAACGTGATCAGGGCGGCCACCAGCAGCCGCGTCCGGAGCAGCTTCACCCGGTCGCTGTAGCCGTCCGGCTCGGCGCCCTCGACGACCTGCTTCGCGTCGTAGCCGGCCGCCTGCACGGTGGAGATCAGCTCGGAGACGTGCTGGGGCGGCATGCCGAGGACCACGGCACGCTCGGTGGCGTAGTTCACTGTCGCACGGACGCCGTCCAGCTTGTTCAGCTTCTTCTCGATCCGGTTCGCACAGGCGGCGCAGGTCATGCCGGAGATGTCCAACTCGACGCGCGCCTCCGGCCCGGCGTCCGCCGTGGTGTCGGTGCTCACTCCCCATCACCTCCGTGCTGCCGGTCGCGCTCGGCCAGCTGGGCGAGCATGTCGTTGTAGGCGCCGAGCTCGTCGCCGTCCGCTCCCGTGTCGGCCAGCAGGTCAGAGACTGCGGCCTCGCGGCTGTCACTGCGGAACCACTGCGCGGCCAGCACGATCACGGCGACGAACACCGGCACCTCCCCAGTGAACCACGTGATCTGGCCGGCGATGTTCTGGTCGGCGAGCAGGTCACCGACCCAGCTCACCGCGATGGTCTCGTAGAAGGTCTCCCCGATCACGTGTTCGGCCATCATGATGCCGACAGCGAAGATCGCGTGGAACGGCATCACGCTGACCAGCAACGCGAACTTCACCAGGTAGGGCAGCTGCCAAGGGCTCCGGTCCGGACCGATCAGCAGGTTGAAGAACAGGTAGCCGGCGAGCATGAAGTGCAGCAGCATCAGCTGGTGGGCCCAGTGGTAGCGCATCAGCCAGCCGAACAGCGGTGTGAAGTAGACCAGGAACAGGCTCGCGACGTAGTTGATCCACAGCACCGGGGGGCTGAGCAGGAAGCGGACGAACCGGTTCGCGGCCAGGCCGGAGAGCAGTTCACGCGGGCCGGGCAGCCCGCCGGGCGACCGGGGCCGGGACGCCTCTTCGACCAGTGTGAACGGGGCGCCGAGCACACACAGCACCGGCACCATCATGTTCACGGTCATGTGCACGAGCATGTGCCAGCTGTAGACGGCGGTGGAGTACATCCACAGGCCACTCGTGGCCAGGTACAGGGTGAGCAACCAGCCGCCCAGCCAGAACAGCAGGCGGGAGACCGGCCAGCGGCCGCCGGAGCGATACACGCGGATCATGCCCCACAGGTACGCGGCGATCGCGCCGACCGACAGCAGCACCCAGAGCAGGTTGGGCCGGCCCAGCCCGGCGAGCCGCTCGAAGGTGGCCGGCACCTCCACGTCGTAGCCGAGGTAGTTCACCTGGCTCGACTGCGGGACCAGGAACCGCGGCGGCGGCAGGTGCGCGGCCGCGCCCAGGGTCGCGATCCCGAGGACGTACAGCACGACGTCCCTGGCCACCGAGCCGATCCGGCGGCGGACGGGGGCACGCCGGTCGAGCTGGCGCCAGACCCAGCTGGCCAGCAGCAGGACGGCGAGGGCGGCCCCGACCAGCACCGGCCCACCGGCGGCGGTGTCGAACGGGGAGACGCCGGCCAGCTGTTGCCAGGCCACGATCGCGTAGCCAGCCGTGGCCAGCGCGAGCAGGGGCAGCACCACGCGGTGGTAGCGGGCCACGCCATCCTCCGAGCGGGCGGCCGCCACGCCCACCGCCCCGCTGGTGAGCAGCACCAGGGCTGCGGTCGCGACCCCTGAGGCGTCCGTGGCCCAGTCGTGGTCAAGGCCGACCGAGACGTTGCCGGTGACCGCGATGTACACCGTGCTCAGTGCTCCGGCGATCCAACACACCACGAACGCCGAGGCCCGCTTCGCCCGGTAGGCGACAACCACTGTGGCCAGGGCGACCAGCGCGGAGACCAGCCAGGCGAGCGCGCTGGGCGTGGAGGTGAGCAGGTACCACCAGATGTCCGGACGCATCGTGTACGCGATCGGCACACCCGTGGTGAACGCCGGGTTGGCGAAGGTCATCAGCAGCGCGGCGACGAACCAGAGCTGCGCGGCGCGTCCGGCCCAGCGGCCCAGCCGCAACGCGGGAGCAGGGAGCGTCCCGCCCGCCTCGCCGGGAAGGAACGCCACCATGCCGGCGAGCAGGCCCAGCGTCGCCGCAGAGGTGAGCCGGCCGACCGCGTCGCCGAGGCTGGAGATCAACCCCGTGACCGCGTCGGCCTCCTGGCGTCCGGGAAGCGGCGGCAGCACCGCGAGCAGGTTCGCGACCGCGACCGCGGAGACGAGAGCGACACAGAACGCGACCGCAATCGCCACGACGGCGAGCGCCGAGGGGCCCGTGCGGGGCTCAGCGGAGCCCGGCTCGTCCGACATTCGCCTCACCACTCCAGTTCCCTGCCCTGCCGCTGGTGCCGTGAGTCTAGACGCCACGCGCTGCGGGTGCGCCAGCGGCCGGGACGCCGAGAGCGGGAGAGAGTGGTCAGCGTCCAGCCCGGAGGGCCCGCTTCGGGCCGCGCCCCCGCAGGCACGCATCTCCCCGATACTGGTCGAACCCACGAGAGGACGGCGATGAGCGCGACGAACGACACCACGGGCGGACGCGACGCGGCGCTCGCCGCGAAGTCGGACGCGGTCTGCCGGATGGGCTCGCTCATGCTCAGCGCGGGCACCGGCTCCTACCGGGTGAAGGCGGCGATGGGACGGACCGCCGCCGGGCTCGGCATCGAGCAGCTCGAGGCGCAGGTCAGCCTGAACGAGATCGTCGCCACCACCCGGGCGGACGGCACCTTCCGCACCCAGGTGCTCGAGGTGCCCGTGCCGGTGGTGAACGCGGACCGGATCGGGGAGCTGATGCGGGTGTCGCTGCGAGCCGAGTCCGGCAGCACGCCGGCGGAGCTCCAGTCCGAGCTGGACGCTATCGAGACGCGTCGCCCGCTCTACCCGCTGCCGGTGGTGGTGGCGGGCGCGGCACTGGCGTGCGCGGCGTTCGCGTTCCTGAACAACGGGCGCTGGCAGGAGTGCGTGGCGGCCGGCCTCGGCGCGGGCCTCGGCAAGCTCGTCCAGCTCACCCTGCGCCGGTTCCGGCTCAACCAGCTGGCGATCGTCGCCCTCGCCGCGGCCGTGGCCTGCCTGTCGTACATGCTCTTCGCCGGCCTGCTGCAGTGGCTGCCCGGGGGCGTGAGCCCCGCGCACGAGGCCGCGTTCACGTCCGCGATGCTGTTCCTCGTGCCCGGCTTCCCACTCCTCACCGCGGCGCTCGACCTCGCCCGCTTCGACTTCACCTCGGGGGTGTCGCGGCTGCTCTACTCCGCGATGATCACCCTCGCCGCCGCACTGGGCGGCTGGGTCGTGGCGTGGGGATTCGGGCTCACTCTCGGCGAGATCGAGCCGACCGCCCTTCCGGCCTGGCTGCTGCTCGGCCTGCGCCTGGGCGCCAGCTTCGCGGGCGTGTTCGGCTTCGCGGTCACCTTCAACACCCCGCTGCGGGTCGCGTCCGCCGCCGCCGTGATCGGCACGGTGGCGAACCTCGGCCGGCTCGCGGCTGTCGATGCGGGCTGGAACACCCTGCTCTGCGCGGCTGCTGCCACCACCGTGGTCGGCCTGCTCGCCGGGTGGGCGTCCCAACGCATCCTGGCGCCGCGGATCATCCTGTCGGTGCCGGCGGTACTGATCATGGTGCCTGGCGCGAGCACCTACCGCGCACTGGTCGCCATGATCAACAAGGACGCCCTCAACGCGCTCACCAACGGCATGACGGCCGTAGGGATCGTGGTATCGCTGGCCGCGGGGCTGGCCGTCGCCCGGATGATCACCGACCCGGCCTGGATCTCCGCGAACCCGGCCTGGACGCGGATGCCCCGGACCCGGGCGCAGCGGGAACTTCGGCGCAGCGGGAGCCGGCGTCCCCCGGAATGATCCGGCATCCCACGCAATGGGCCGATTCCGTGGACTGGGGTGCTGCCCCACCGGTGCCACCGGTAAGTTCTGCCTCGGTGTACTCCGGACGGGGTCGCCCCCTCCCCTCGGGGCGCCCCGGCCTCCTCCAACCGGAGCACCACGCAGGCCGGACGTTCCCCCGCCTGGGCCCGGTCTCCGGTTCGCGCTGTCTCCCAGCACCCCCCGCGAGCTGTGCCCTGACCACGACTGCGCCCCACCGCCGGCCGGAGCCGGATGGCCTGGCGTTGCACCGATGTCCGGCGGGCCGATCGCCCTCCGCCAGCGATCGGAACCACACCGGTCTGGCGGATTGTTCCATTGTGTTCCACCGACCAACAGCACTGCCTCTCTGTGCCCTGAAAGCTCGCTCACAAGTAGTTACGTGTCTGAAACGACCCCGAGATCGGGTCTCGTCGGCGAATCTGCACGATTTCTGTTGACGTAGCACTGAAAACGAATGCATAGTGTTTCAGGCGGGACCGCGCCGAGGACTGAACCTCCAGGAGGTACGGAATGACCCTGACCCTGCGACCGGCGGCCGAATGCGGACTGGACGTCGTCAGTCTCGGCGAGGTGATGCTCCGGCTCGATCCCGGCGAGGGGCGGGTGCGCACGGCACGGTCGTTCCGCGCCTGGGAAGGCGGCGGGGAGTACAACGTCGCCCGCGGGCTGCGGCGCGCCTTCGGCCTGCGTACCGCGATCGTCACCGCGCTCGCCGACAACGAGGTGGGCCGGCTGGTCGAGGACCTCATCCTCACCGGAGGAGTGGACACCTCCTGGATTCGCTGGGTGCCGTACGACGGCGTGGGCCGGGAGGTGCGCAACGGGCTGAACTTCACCGAACGCGGCTTCGGCGTCCGCGGCGCCGTGGGCGTCTCGGACCGCGGTCACACGGCGATCTCGCAACTGCGGGCGGACGACGTCGACTTCGACGACCTGTTCGGACGGGTGGGTGTCCGCTGGTTGCACACCGGCGGCATCTACGCCGCGCTGTCGGAGACGGCGGCGCAGACCGCGCTCACCGCCGTCCGGGCCGCGCGCGCCCACGGCACGGTGGTCTCCTACGACCTGAACTACCGGCCGAGCCTGTGGAAGGCTACCGGCGGGCAGGCGCGGGCTCAGGAGGTGAACCGGGCGATCGCCCCGTACGTCGACGTGATGATCGGCAACGAGGAGGACTTCACCGCAGCGCTCGGCTTCGACGTGCCGGGTGTGGACGCCTCGCTCGCGCACCTGGACACAGCCGGCTTCGAGGCGATGATCGCAGAGGTGGCCCGGGCCTACCCGAACCTGGAGGTGATCGCGACGACGCTGCGGACCGTGCGCAGCGCGTCGATCAACGACTGGGGGGCCATCGGCTGGTCGCCCGGAACCGGCGTGGTGGCCGCAGCCCAGCGCGATCGCCTCGAGATCCTCGACCGCGTGGGCGGCGGGGATTCCTTCGCGTCCGGGTTGATCGCGGGACTGCTCGATGGCGAACCCGTGGGTGTCGCCGTCGAGTGGGGAGCGGCCCACGGCGCCCTCGCCATGACCACGCCCGGGGACACGTCGATGGCCACGAAGGCCGAGGTGCTCAAGCTCGCCGCCGGCGGTGGGGCCCGCGTCGACCGCTGACTCGGTGCGGATGTCCCCGACCGCGATCGGGAGCGACCGCGATCCGGCCGGTGCGGCTCGATCGGTCGAGACGTGGACGGAAACGAGAACCGTCCCCTTTTCGTCCAACAGGTCAGCGGCGCGCCGGCACCCCTGTGCTGGCCCGTACGACCAGGTGGGTGGCGAGCACGTCCTCGCGCGGCGCGACGTCGGGATCCCTGATCGCCGCGACCAGCAGGTCGACGGCGGCGCGGGCGGCCGACTGGCGGGGCAGGTGGACGGTGGTCAGCGGCGGGTAGGTCATCATCGCAATGGTCACGTCGTCGTAGCCCACAACACTCACATCGTCGGGGACGCGGACGCCCCTCGCGGCCAGCCGGTTGAGCAGGCCGCACGCGACGATGTCGTTGTAGGCGAGCACGGCTGTCGCCGGCGAGGCCAGCATCAGGTCCGCCGCGGCGAACCCGCCGTCGAACGTGCCGGAGAAGTTGCCCAGCTGGATCACCTCGACACCCGTGGCCCGGACCGCCTCCGCCAGGCCCTCCCTGCGCTGGGCACCCACCCACGAGGCGGCAGGTCCGTCCACGTACGCGATGGTGGTGTGGCCGAGCGCGCGCAGGTTCTGGACCGCCTTCACTGTGCCTCCGGGGACATCGGCGGTGACGCTGGACAGCCCCGGGTGCCGGCGGTGGATCAGCACGACCGGCCTCCCCGCCTGGCGCACCAGCTCGGCGACGTCGCTGCGTGGCGAGCACAGCACCAGCCCGTCCACCTGCCGGGAGAGCGACTGCACGGCCTCCAGCTCCAGGCGCGGATCCTCGTCCGCGTCCGCAACGAACACCGACAACCCGGTCGCACGGGCGCGGCTCTGCACGCCCTTGGCCACGTCCGCGAAGAACGGGTTGAGCAGGTCGGGCACGATCAGGCCGAGGTTTCCGGTGCGCCCGGTGATCAGTCCCCTCGCCGTAGGGTTGGGCCGGTAGTCGAGTCGCTCGGCTGCGGCGATCACCCTGCTGCGCGTCTCGCCACTGACCGATCCCCCCTCGCTCAATGCCCGCGACACCGTTGATGCCGAGACCCCGGCTGCCCGGGCGACGTCACGGATGGTCGATCCCACGGCTACCTCATCTCCCTCGCCACGCCGATGCCGCTCACGTCACCACGCCGACGTGCCAGGGGACGAACTCGTCCTGGCCGAGGTCGAGTTCCTCGCTGACCGTCCGGGCTCCGGAAGCCACCTCAATGATCCGGTCGAGGATCTGCGCACCCACGTCCGACACACTGGCCGCGCCGTCGGCAATCTCGCCGGCGTTCAGGTCCATATCCTCACGCATCCGGGTGAAGGTTGCGGAGTTGGTGGCGATCTTCAGCACCGGAGCAGGCTTGCCGCCGAGGACGGAACCCCGTCCGGTGGTGAAGCAGACCACGCTCGCCCCGCCGGCGATCAGGCCGGTCACGCTCACCGGGTCATAGCCCGGAGTGTCCATGAACGCCAGCCCCCGGGTGCGGACCGGCTCGGCGTACTCGTACACCGCGGACAGTTCGGCGGTCCCCGCCTTGGCCACCGCGCCGAGCGACTTCTCCAGGATGGTCGTGAGACCACCGGCCTTGTTGCCGGGGGACGGGTTGTTGTCGAGGCTGCCGCCACCGTTGCGGGCGTACTCCCGCCACCAGTCGAGCCGGCCCAGCAGGCGCTCCCCCACCTCCCGGGAGGCCGCCCGCTGCGTGAGCAGGTGCTCCGCGCCGAACACCTCAGGGGTCTCGGCGAGCACCGACGTCCCGCCCGCGGCCACCAGCAGGTCGGACGCGACGCCGAGCGCAGGGTTGGCCGTGATGCCGGAGTAGCCGTCCGAGCCGCCGCAGTTGAGGCCGAGGACCAGTTCGTCGATGCCGATCGGCACCCGGGTACGGCGATCGAGTTCGGGGAGCATCCCTCGGATCGCCTCCACCCCGGCGCGGACGGTGGCCCGGATGCCTCCCTCCTCCTGGATCAGCAGCCGGCGGACGAGGGTGTCGGACGGGATTCCGGCCTCGGCCACCAGCGCATCGACGCTGACCATCTCACACCCCAGGCCGAGCACGAGGAGGCCACCGAAATTGGGGTGGCGTGCGTAGCCGCGGAGGGTTCGCAGGAGGATCCGGCCGCCCTCACTGGAGGGCACCAGCCCGCAGCCCGTCGTGTGGGTCAACGCCATCACGCCGTCCACACCGGGGAAGTCGACGAGCGCGGAGCCGCGGAACTGGTCGGCGATCAGCCGCGCGGTCGAGGCCGAGCAGTTCACCGAGGTGAGGATGCCGACGTAGTTGCGGGTGCCGGCCGAGCCGTTCGCCCTGCGGTAGCCGGCGAAGCTGCGCGGCCGGCCGGAGGCGGGCCGGGGTGGCATCCTGCGGGTGCCGAACTCGTAGTCGCGAGCCACCTCGGCGATGCCGAGGTTGTGGGTGTGCACATGATCACCCGGCTCGATCGGGCGCGTGGCCACGCCGATCACCTGGCCGTACTTGCGCACGATGCCACCCGCGGGGACCGGGTGCACGGCCAGCTTGTGGCCCCGGGGCACCCGGGCCCGCAGCACGACATCCGCGCCCGCGGCGCCCACCCGTTCTCCGGAAGCGAGATCGCGCAGCGCGACGGCGACGTCGTCCTGCGAAGCCAGCAGCAGCACATCCGACCGGGTCATGTCCCTCCGATGAAAAGTTGCGGTACCGTTTCCACGATAGCTGTTGCGGGCGGTGCTGTCGCCCCCGCGGGAGGAGACCGGAATGCCCGTCGGCATCTTCGAAGAACTCGGCCGCCACCGGATCGTGCCGGTGGTCGTCCTCGACGACCCCGGGCAGGCCGCGCCGCTCGCGTCCGCCCTGATCGAGGGCGGGCTGCCCGTTGCGGAGGTGACCTTCCGCACCGCCGCCGCCGCGGACGCGATCCGGGTGATCGCCGCCCGGGGTGACGTGCTGGTCGGCGCCGGCACGGTGCTCACCGCAGAGCAGGTGGACGCGGCGGTCGCCGCAGGAGCCGGCTACGTCGTCTCCCCCGGCCTCTCCCGCGCGGTGGTCGAGCGGTGCGCACACCACGGCGTCCCGGTGCTGCCCGGCGCGGTCACCGCCACCGAGGTGCAGGCCGCACTCGAACTGGGCTGCAGCACCCTGAAGTTCTTCCCCGCCGGCACCTCCGGCGGCCCCGCGGCGATCCGGGCCCTGGCGGCGCCGTTCGGGCAGGTGCGCTTCGTGCCGACCGGGGGCGTCGGCGCAGCCAACCTCGCCGACTACCTGTCCATCCCCGCCGTCGTGGCGGTGGGCGGCTCCTGGATGGTGCCGCGGGCGGCCATCGCCTCTGGCGACTGGGCGACCATCCGCGACCTCAGTCAGGCAGCCGTCGCCGCGGCCGCGGCGGTCTGACGAGGGGAGACGCCGCGACCCCTGTGTGCCACACTGGCCGACCATGGGTGCGGATGATCTCCGAACGCGTACGCCGGCCTACCTGGCGGGCCTGCTGCTGGCCGGACGGAAGGTGGTCGTCGCCGGCGGCGGCCGGGTCGCCCTGCGCCGGGTGCCCCGACTGCTGCAAGCCGGCGCCCGGGTTGTCGTGGTCTCTCCCGTCCTTCACCCCGGTCTGGCCGGCCTCGCCCGCAGCGGGGCGTTCACCTGGCACGAGCGACCGATCAGGGCCGCAGACCTCGACGGCGCCTGGTACGTGCTCGCTGCCACCGACTCGGCCACGGTCAACGCCGACGTCGCGGCCGAAGCGGAGGTGCGGCACACCTTCTGTGTCCGGGCGGACAGGGCCGAGGCGGGTTCGGCATGGACGCCGGCCACCGGGCTCATCGACGGCGCGGTGGTGGCCGTGCTCACCGACCACGAGCCGCGCCGGGCCAGAGAGCTGCGCGACCGCGTGATCGATGCCCTCGGTGGTGATCCCCCGTGACCCGGGCAGGGGGCGAGGTGATCCTGGTCGGCGGCGGGCCCGGCGACCCGGACCTGCTCACGGTCGGCGGCCTGCGGGCCCTGCAGCAGGCCGACGTGGTGCTCTACGACCACCTCGCCCCGCTGGCCAGCCTCGCCGAGGCTCGTTCCGGCGCCATCCTGATCGACGTCGGCAAGATCCCTGGCCGGCACCAG
>ERZ724513.1004-NODE-1004-length-14299-cov-7.920177_pt1 | contig 14299 bp, 10 predicted proteins | sample MGYA00376046_ERZ724513 | MGnify/ENA primary metagenome ERZ724513 (study PRJEB28724, sample SAMN07190883) | activated sludge metagenome | isolation source: activated sludge of sewage treatment plant in Hong Hong | place: Hong Kong | collected 2016-03-17 ...
GACGTCGCGGACCCGGCGAGCCCGCGCAGCGCCGCGACCGGATCGGGCCGGCCCGCCGGTTCGGGCTCTTCGGCCGGGGCGTGCTCGGCGGTCACGTAGAACGGTTTGACCGACCGCTGGGACGGGTCGGTGGACAGCCCGTCGGTGATCATCTGCATGCCTTCGACACCGTCGACCAGGGTGTGGTGGATCTTGATGTAGAAGGCGAACCGGCCGCCGGGCAGGCCGTCGATCAGATAGGCCATCCATTGCGGTCTGCTCCGGTCCAGCGGGCGGGCGTGCAGTTCGGCGACCAGGTCCCACAACGTGTGCTCATCGGAGCCCGGTGGCAGGACGCGGGCCTGCATGTGTTCGGGCAGATCGACCTCGACCTCCTGCCAGGTCCACATGCCCAGGGTGTCGACGCCGATGTGCGGGCGCCGGCGCAGCCGCGGATCGATCTCGCCGCCGCCCACGAGCGCCTGCCGGTGCAGGTCGTCGGTGTAGTGCGGGCCGGCGTCGGAGGGCGGCGTGAAGATCAGCAGGGCTCCGACGTGCATCGGACTGGACAGCGCCTCACCGGTGATCATGGCCGCGTCGAGCCCGTCCATGACGTCCATCAGGCGCCCTCCCCCACCAGGCCGGACTGCACGATCGCGTCGTCGATGAACTTCTGCACCGGCCGGGCGGTGAAGAACCCGGTGTGGCCGCCGCGGTACCAGACGATCTCGGGTTTGCCCCAGTGTTCCCACAGCCGGACCACCTGCTCGTGCGGGTGGACCAACCGGTCGGCGACACCGCCGTAGATGAACCGGCCGGCCATCGGCACCTTGGGCGTCAGCGACAACGGAGACACCATCCGGCCGAGCGGCGCCGCGAGTTCGACCACCCGCATGCGCGGGTCGCCGCGGTGGAAGCCGGCGTGGCGGCCCAGCAGTTCGACGAGGTCGGCGACCGGCACACCGAGCACCGCGCACGTCAGGTCGTCGTCGATCCCGGCCACCAGAGCCGCGACGAATCCGCCCATCGAGATGCTGTTCAGGCCGACCTTCTGGCCGGGCTCCTGCGCCCGGATCCAGGACAGCAACCGGCGCACGTCCCAGACCGCCTGGGCGGCGAAGTGCCCGTCGTCGAGGATCTCCTCACCGGGAAACGCCTTGCCCTTCGGCAGTCCGCGCGCCCTCGGTCCGTGCTGCGGCAGCACCGGGATAGCGATGTTGAGCCCGAAGTCGTCGTGCAGGTGCCAGGCCCGGAACAGCGTGAGATCCAGTGCCGCCCGGCCCATTTCGGTTCCGTGGATGCACACCAGCCACGGCCGCGGTTCGCGGTGCCGCAGCATCAGCCCGTAGACCCGCTCGTTGGCGGTGTAGCCCAGCCAGCGCTCCCGGCCGGGGTCGCCCTCCTCCGGCGTGTACCCGCTGGTGAACACGAAGCGTTCATAGGTGCGGCCGCGCTGGCGGACCGGGTGGATCTCGATGTCGGTCAGCGGCGGCGGCGGCGCGAACAACAGTCCCGGATCATCCAGCCAGCCCTTGGCGCCGTAGAACTCGAGCGCCGCGTGTACCTCCTGCTCGATCCGGTCGAACGTCGCGCCGTTGCTCAGCGGTCGCGACGTGCGCAGACCGATCAGCACCAGTTCGTCGCGCAGCGCGTGGGTCACCAGGGTCACCGAGGGACGGGCGAGCGGCAAGGCGCCCTCGCTGCCACGCAGGTAGTGCCGCCACGCGCCCGCGTAGTAACGGCCCGTTCTGGTCAGCGGCGCCAGCGCCGACTCCACGGCCGCGAGGCCGGACGGCCGCTGGTCCTGGTTTGCCGGTTGTCCCGTGTCATTCATGAACTCACCTCGGATAGTCCCCCGTTGTCGTCACAAGCCGCGCCTCAGCGCGTTGCCGATACGGGAGCCCCGCCGGGGCGGTCCGTCGGTTCCGGGGCGGGATATCTCAGCAGTGCGCCGATCCCGTCCGCGAGCGCGATGTCGTCGGCCGCGTGCACCACTCGGGCCCCGACCGCCAGCGCGACGAACGGCAAGGCCTCGTCCACCCGCACCACCGCGGACGCCGATTGGCCCAGCTCGGACAGCGTGTCGGGGTCCGGTGCCAGCACGGTGCGCTCCGACCCGGTCAGCACGGTGCCGTCGCCGAGATTGCCGACGATGAGGGTGTCGACGTCGCCGGCGCGCAGTGCCGCGCACACCGCCGCCAGACCCTCGGCGGCCAGGCCCGAGCCACGGCCGATCTCGGCACGGAACCTCATGTCGGTGTCCTCGACCGCCGCGTCGCGGTGCCGGTCGAGTTCGGCGACGATGGATTCGTCGGCCTCGGCCTCGTCGGCCCGACGGCCGGTGGAGCCCGCGGGCAACTGCGACACCCGTCCCGCGATCCGGTCCGGCAGCGCCGCCAACGCCGCGGCCCGGGCCTGGACCTCGCCCGCGAGGAACAGCACCTCCGCGCCGCTCTGGTCCATCAGCGCGGTCAACCGGTCGGCGACGGCACGGATGTTCATCCGCACCGCCTCCTCCGCCGAACCTTCCAGGTCACGCAGTCCGTACCAGCCCGCGTTGTGCGGCTTGTGCACCGGAAACCCTTCGCCCTCAATGGTTTCGGTGTGCACGCGGTCGTCCTGGTGCACCGTGATGTCGGCGCCCAGATGGTCGATCGCGGCGAACACATACGGTGGCTGCCACGAATCGAGCAGGGGCAGGAAATACGGATAGTCCGAGACGCGCACGGTGGTGGTGGGCGGCGGGCTGGGCATCCGCGCGTCGACGAGCACCCGGTCCCCCGCCGCGATCACCCCGTGACCCCAGCGGCCGACCGCGGGCTTGCCGTGCAGGACGGCCTCCTCGACGGCGGCGACGGTGGCCTCCGGCGCACCGCTGTCCTGCAGGTCCCGATGGATGTCGCGCCACCGCGTCTGCAACGCGCCGCTCGCCTCGGCGCTGTCGCCGGAGTCGTCGAAGAACACCGACACATACGGTCCGTCGACCTTGGTCAGCGGTGTGAGGTGCTCTGAGTGCATGGTCTCTCCTTCCCCCGGGAACCTGCGCCGTCCGCGCATGCCGCCACCGGGGCACCGGCAGGGATCCCGTCTCTATGGTGGCCCCCCGACCTCGCATCTGGCGAGGTACACCGGACTGGATTCCCGGGGACTTAAGGCCCAAACGGCCAGGCCGGACCCCAGCCGCTCCATCCGGGCAAATCCGGCGGCGCGCCGTCGGACGCTGTGGTCTGATTTTCGGTGACCTGACCGGGAGGGACCGATGATGCAGTGGTTCGCCGACAGCCCCCTGCTCACCCTGTTCTTCTGCGTCGGCATCGGCAGCCTGTTCGGCCGAATCCGGTTCGGGCCGGTCTCGTTCGGCCCGGCCGGGGCGTTGTTCGCGGCGCTGGCGCTGTCGGCGATCGAACCCGACGTGGCGCTGCCGCCGCTGATCACGTCGCTTTCGCTGTGTGTGTTCTGCTACATGGTCGGCATCGCCGCGGGCCCGGCCTTCCTGTCCGCGCTGCGCACCGGCTGGCAGCCGGTGGTGGTGTCCCTGGTGGCGGTCACGGCGATGGCCGGCGCGGCGCTCGGTGTCGGCAAGGCCTTCGGATTCGACATCGGGACCATCGCCGGCGCGTTCAGCGGCGCGGGCACGGCGACCGCCGCGCTGGGCGCCGTGCAGCAGCAACTCGCCGGCGGTGGTGACATTCCGCCCGAGCCGGCCATCGGCTACGCCGTCGCCTATCCCATCACGGTGCTGCTGACGATCCTGGCCTGCTCGTATCTGATCAGCGCGGGCAACCGTAAACCGACCGCGGAGGACCGCGAGACGGTCGCGCCGATCGTCGTGCGCACCCTGGAGCTCGTCGGCGACCCGGGGTGCACGGTGGCCGAATTCGAGGCCCGTCACCGGGCGGTGGTGTCCCGGCTGACCCGAGGGCACCAGACCGTCGTCGCGCACGCGGCCGAACCGCTGGCGGCCGGGGACCTGCTGACGATCACCGCCCGGGAGGACGTCGCCGACGGCCTGGTGACCGAGGTGGGCCGGCCGGCCGCCGAGGAACCGTGGCTGGACCGCAGCGAGATCGACTTCCGCCGGGTGACGCTGTCCAATCCGGCCTACGTCGGCCGGGAGCTGCACGACCTGCGGATGGCGGAACGGTTCGACGCCGTGGTGAGCCGGGTGCGCCGCGGTGACGTCGACATCATCGCCTCGCCGGATCTGGTGCTGCAGAGCGGCGACCGCTTGCGGGTCACCGCGCCGCGCGGCCGGCTGGCCGAGATCGCCACGGCCCTGGGCGATTCCGAGCGCACCGCCGGCGACATCAACGCGATCGGGCTGGGCCTTGGGCTGGCGATCGGCCTGTTGCTGGCGTTCGTCAAGATCCCGCTGCCGGGCGGCGGCGTGCTGGTGCTCGGCACGGCCACCGCGCCGTTGATCGTCGGCGTGGCGCTCGGCGCGATCGGCCGCACCGGTCCGATCATCTGGACGCTGCCCGGAAACGTGGCCAACACGCTGAATCAGTTCTCGCTGTTGATCTTTCTGGTCGCCGTCGGCACCGGCGCCGGCGCCGGCCTGGTGCACGCACTGGCCACCGACGGCGCCCAACTGGTGTTGCTGGGCCTGGCGATCTCGGCGGCGCACGCGCTGATCTGCGTGATCGGCTTGCGGGTGGTGCTGCGCTACGGCACCGCCCGCGCGCTCGGCGGGCTGACCGGGTCCCAGCTCAACCCGGCGCCCTACGCGTATGCCATGACCAAGGTGCCCGACCAGCGGGTCGCGGTCGGCTACGCCGTGCTGTTCCCGGTGTCGATGATCCTCAAGGTGTTCCTGGCCCAGCTGATGGTCGTCTACTTCTGAAGCAGGCCGGACTGCACGATCGCGGCGTCGATGAACTGCTGCACCGGTTTTCCGAAAAACCCGGTGTGCCCGCCGGGATACCAGATGATCTCGGGCCGGCCCCAGTGCTCCCACAGCCGCTCGACCTGTTCACGCGGATGCACGAGCCGGTCGGCGACACCGCCGTAGATGAACCGGCCCTGCGGTGGAACCCGCGGCTGCAGCGACAGCGGTGAGGTCATCCGGCCGAGGGGTTCGGCCAATTCCATTGTGCGGCGCCGGGGATCGTTGGGACCGAAGCCGGAGTGATGCCCCAGCAGACTCACCAGGTCGGCGACCGGCACCCCGAGAATCGCGCACGTCAACCCGTCCTCGAGGCTGGCCACCAGCGCCGAGACGTAGCCGCCCATGGACAGCCCGTTCAGCCCGATCGCCGAGGCCGGTTCGGTGGCGCGGATCCAGCGCAGCAGCCGCCGCACGTCCCACACCGCCTGGGCGGCGAAGTGCACGTCGTCCATCACGTCGTCGCCGGGGAACGCCTTGCCCTTGGGCAGGCCGCGCGCCCGCGGGCCGTGCATCGGGTGCACCGGCACGACCACGTTGAGGCCGAAGTCCCGGTGCAGATGCCAGGCCCGGAACAGCGTCAGGTCCACCCCGGCGCGGCCCATCTCCAGGCCGTGCACGCACACCAGCCACGGCCGCGGTTCGGGATGCCGCAACATCAGCCCGTACACCGTGGCGTTGCCGGTGTAGCCGGTCCAGCGCTGCCCGCCGGGCTCACCCTCGGCCGGGGTGTAGCCGCTGTCGAAGATGAACCGCTGGTAGCTGCGGCGCCGGTGGGTGACCGGCAGCACGGTCAGCTCGGGCGGCGGCGGCGGGGCGAAGAACGCGGCGGGGTCGTCCAGGTAGCCGCGCTCGCCGTAGAACTCGAGCGCCGCGACGACCTCCCGCTCGATGGACCCGTAGGCGTCGGCGCCGGTGACCGGTCGCTGGGTGCGCAACCCGGACAACACGATCTCGTCGCGCAACGCGTGGGTGGCCAGCCGCAACGTCGGGCGGGCCACCGGCAACGCCGACTCCTGCCCGGATCGGTACTGCCGCCAGGCTCCCGCGTAATACCGTCCGGTCTTTGCGAACGGCCGAAAGATGTTGCTGAGCGGGTCGGTCACAATCCCGATGCTAACCGCGGCGGGCTGCACAACACACCCACTGAGGCCGAGTGCACGAGTGGCGACGAACCGCTTCCTGGCGCCGTTAGAATCGACCGATCGTGAGCGAGCAGCCCCTGGACGAACCCGTCCCGTCGCGGCGTCCCCACATCATCCGGCTGGCGCTGTTCGCGGGTTTCCTGTTGGTGCTGTTCTATCTGGTCGCCGTGCAGCGGGTCATCAACGTCGACGACATTCGCGACATGATCCGCGCCACCGGCCCGGCCGCACCGCTGGCCTACGCCATCGTCTCGGCGCTGCTCGGCGCCGTCTTCGTGCCCGGTCCGATCCTGGCCGCCGGCAGCGGCTTCCTGTTCGGGCCGGTCCTCGGCACGTTCGTCACGCTGGCCGCGTCGGTCGGCACCGCCGTAGTGGCGAGCCTGGCGGGACGGCGGGCCGGCCGGGACAGCGCCCGCGCCCTGCTGGGTCCGCAGCGTGCCGACGGGCTCGACGACCAGATCCGGCGGCGCGGACTGTGGGCGGTGGTCGGACAGCGGTTCGTGCCCGGTCTGTCCGACGCGCTGGCCGCCTACGCCTTCGGCGCGTTCGGAGTTCCGTTGTGGCAGATGGCCGTTGGCGCTTTCATCGGGTCGGTGCCGCGGGCGTTCGTGTACACCGCGCTGGGCGCCTCGATCGGGGACCTGTCAGCCCCGCTGGCGTATACGGCGATCGCCGTCTGGTGCGTGACGGCCGTCATCGGGGCGTTCGCCGCGCACCGGGGTTACCGCAACTGGCGTGCCGGCGGCAAGCGGTCGTCCTGAGTCGACGGCCGCGCGCGTCATCGCCGCGCGGGTCTGAGTAGCGTTCGGCGGATGAATGAACGGGAACCATTCACGCCGTCGCTGGACTGGGGCCACGCCCTCGCCGATTCGCTGCTGTGGGTGGGCAAGGCCTGGCTGATCGCGGCGGTGTGCACCTTGGCGGTGCTGTTCGTGATCGCCAGGTTCACCACGTGGGGCAAGCAGTTCTGGTACGTGACCCGCGGATACTTCGCCGACCGGCACAGCGCCAGGCCCTGGCTGTCGCTGGCGGCGATGCTGCTGTCGGTGATCATCGACGTGCGGCTGGCGGTCCTGTTCACCTATCAGAGTCGCGACCTCTACAACGCCGGGGTGGTCATCGGATCGGGACTGGCCACCGGTGACGACGCCACCAGAGCGGCCGGCATCCACGGCTTCTGGGTGTCGCTCGTGGTCTTCTCGATCCTGGCGGCCATCCTGGTGACGCGGGTGATGGTCGACCTGTTCATCACGCAGCGGTTCATGCTGGCGTGGCGCGCGTGGCTGACCGACCGGCTCACCGGCGACTGGCTCGACGGGCGGGCCTACTACCGGGGCCGGTTCATCGACGAGGGCATCGACAACCCCGATCAGCGCATCCAGTCCGATATCGACGTGTTCACCGCGCTGTCCGGTCCGCAGCCCAACACACCGCACCAAACCAGCAGCGGCACACTGCCGTTCGGGGCGATCAGGTCCATCGTGTCGGTGGTCTCGTTCGCCGGGATCCTGTGGACGCTGTCCGGTGAGCTGTCCCTGTTCGGCTGGACGATTCCCAAGGCGATGTTCTGGGTGGTGTTCGGCTATGTCGCGGTGGCGAGCCTGATCGCGTTCGCACTCGGCCGTCCCCTCATCCGCCTGAGCTTCAACAACGAGAAGTTCAACGCCGCCTTCCGCTATGCGTTGGTGCGGCTGCGCGACGCGGCCGAATCCGTGGCGCTCTACCGCGGTGAGCTCGCCGAGCGAGTGCAGCTGCGGTCGCGGTTCGAGCCGGTGGTGTCCAACTACAAGAGGTTCGTGAACCGCACGATGGTCTTCACCGGTTGGAACCTGTCGGTCAACCACGTCATCATTCCGCTGCCGTGGATCGTGCAGGCGCCGCGGCTGTTCACCGGCCAGATCAAGCTCGGCGACATCCAGCAGTCGGTGGGGGCGTTCGGAGCGGTCCAGGAAGCGTTGTCGTTCTTCCGGAATTCCTACGACGTGTTCGCCGGCTACCGGGCGTCGATCATCCGGCTCTACGGTCTGGCCATCGCTAACGAGCAGAGTCGCGAACTGCCCACGGTGGTGGTGGCGCCGAGCGCCGACGGCTCGGTCGCGCTGGCCGACGTCGAGGTTCGCACCCCGGCGGGTGAACAGCTGGTCAATGATCTGGACCTGCGCCTGACCGCCGGTGACGCGATGATCATCACCGGCAAGTCGGGCACCGGGAAGTCCACGCTGCTGAAGAGTCTGGCGCAGCTGTGGCCGTATGCATCCGGCTCGATGGCCTCGCCGGGGGGTGCGGGCGATCCGCACAATCAAACACTGTTCCTGTCGCAGCTGCCCTATGTCCCGCTCGGCGATCTGCGGACCGTGGTGTCGTATCCCCATGAGCCGGGCCAACTTTCCGACGACGCGCTGCGCGAGGCCCTGTTGGCGGTGGCGCTGCCGCGCTATGTCGACCGTCTCGACGAGGTGGCCGACTGGGCCAAGGTGCTCTCCCCCGGCGAGCAGCAGCGCATCGCGTTCGCCCGGGTGCTGCTGACCAAGCCCAGGGCGGTGTTCCTCGACGAGGCGACCTCGGCGCTGGACGAACCGCTGGAGTTCTTGATTTACAGCATGGTGCGAAAAGAGTTGCCGGACACCATATTCGTCAGCGTCACGCACCGTTCGACGGTCAGCCGGCATCACAATCTGCATCTGGAGTTGCTCGGCGAGGGCCGTTGGGAGTTCTCGCCGGTGGCGGCCTAACCCCCCTTACGATCTGTTCAGCCCAGGCTGCGACATCGTGCGAGTGGACCTCGCATGGGCCGCTGAACAGATTGCGAGCAATGGCTATTTCGTGGCCAACATCCAGGCGACACCGTCGGCTTCGCCGGCCGCCTGGATCCGCAGGCCCGGGAACGCGGCGGGCAGCTGACCGGCGGGCACCCGATACCGCCCCGGACCGGCGCCCACCTCGCTGAGGGCGCAGATCGCCAGCAGGCCGCCGGGCGCCAGCCGCGCGGTGATCGCCGCACTGAGCGTCGGATCCCAAAACCGGTAGCACACAACCACATCGGCCGGGTCGCCCGGCGGCAAGCCGTCGTCGAGGTCGGCGACCTCGAAGCGGCAGCGCTCGGCGACCCCGTCGCGCCGCGCGAGATCCCGGGCCCGGTTCACCGCGACGGGCGAGACGTCGACACCGCGCATCGTGACGCCGCCGCGGGCCAGCCAGACGCTGAGCGCGCCCTGCCCGCACGCCAGGTCGAGTCCGGTTCCGGTGGTGGGGAACATGTCGGCGAACGGCGCGAACTCGGCCGGCGCGGTGATGCTCTCGGGCAGTGGCCGGTCGGCGTACGCGGTGTCCCAGCGATCACGGTCCGCACGGCTCATCGGCTAACCGGCCCGGGTGTAGCGCGCCACGAACCGCCGCAGAATCGTCGGCGCGTGCTGCGCGTCGTGCCGCCGGGCGGCGGCCTTGAGTTCCTCGGCGGTCTCGGGCGGAAAGTAGCCGTAGTTCTGGTAGACGTCGATGCGGGTGCACAGGCTGTCGAAGTCCAGTTCCGGATGGAACTGGGTGGCGTAGACGTTGTCGCCGACCCGGAACGCCTGCACCGGGCAATCCACCGACGACGCCAGATGTATTGCCGTCGGGGGCAGTTCGGACGCCGCCTCTTTGTGTCCGCCGTAGGCGTCGAAGGTGTGGGGCAGACCGGCGAACAGCGGGTCGTGGTGGCCGTCCGGGGTAAGCGTGACCGTCACCGCGCCGACCGGTTCGCTGTGGTTGCGGTCGATGGTCGCGCCGATCACCGAGCCCAGGGTGCCCACGCCGTAACAGCAGCCCAGGAACGGGAAGTCGGCGTCGACGACACGGCCGACGAGGTCAAGCAGGTCGTCCTCGGCCCGCCGCTGGGTGTCGGACTTCTGGTCCGGCGGGTCGCTCACGTTGTACGGGCCGCCGCCCAGGATGATGCCCGACCACTCGGCCAGGTCGATGCGGCCCAACGACTGATGGGTGAGCCGGATGCGCCGCAGCGACCCCTCGTCCAGGCCGCCGAAGCGTGCCACCGAACGGAATTCGTCGTCGGCGGCCGCGTCCTCGGCGCGGATCGACAACAGCAGGAACGGGGCGGCGGGCATCGTCAGGTCCCCAGGACGTTGACGACGGATGCCACGATCACCGAGCCGAACACGAACGACAGCAAGCCGTGCGCGAGTGCCGCCTTGCGCATCCTCGGCGACGTCAGGTTGGTGTCGGAGATCGCGAAGCTCATGCCGACGGTGTAGGCGACGTACGCGAAATCGCTGTACTGCGGCTCATAGTCGGGCTTGTTGAAATCGATTCCACCGGAAGGTATTTCATCGAAGTAGATTCGGGCGTAAGTCAGGGCGAACAGTGTGTGCACGGCAAGCCACGAGACCACCACGGTGGCGATACCGAACCAGACGGCGAGCTTCTGCGTCATCAGGAAGGCCACCACGCCCAGGCTCGCCAGCGCGCCGGAGACGACGAGCATCATGACGACGTCGACGGGCGGCTCTTCGCGGTCCGCATCCTGTTCGGTCTGCTCGGGCGACATGCGCCACAGCTCGGCCCAGGTCAGGATCATGAACGTCAGTGCCAGGACGTCCCAGGCCACCAGCATCAGGAAGCCCGCGCGGTTGCCCCACGACGTCAGGGCCGGGACGTCGGCGTGTCCGGTCAACTCGGCGACGACCATCGCCAGGACGCCGGCCGCGGTGGCCAGGATCAGTCGGAGCTCCGAGCGGCACCTCGAGGTCCATCGGTGCGTGCGCGTGCGTTCGTTCATCGCTGTAGTGAATCAGCCTGCTCGACATCCCCACCCGGGGAGGCCCATCATGAAATATCCCGCCAGCCCCGCCCGGAGGCACCGATGGAGTTCCTGGTCACCCTGACCACTTTCGACACGCAGGGAACCGCGGTGGAGGTCGACCGGGAAGGCACCAGGGGTTATCTGCAGCGGCTGTGGCACACGCCGGTCGGCCGCGCCGAGGAGCGTGTCATCGGGCTGTTCACCGCGGAGGACCGCCGGCGCCTGGACAAGGTGCTCGCGTGCCTGCCCCGGCGAACCCGCGTGGCCGAGGTCGCCGAACTGGACCCGCATCCCGACGACCCGGCGCGCACGGGTCTGACGGGCCGGCCCGGCGTCGGGCCGGAGTATCTGATCGCGACCACCGTCACGGTGCCCGACGACACCCCAGCCGACGTCATCGCGGGAACGGTCGAGCGCGAGTCCGAGCGCGCCCGAGCGTTCGCCGGACGCGGCAACCTGGTCCGGTTGTGGAGCCTGACGGCCGGACCCGACGGACCGCGCGCGGTCGGCCTGTGGCGCGCCCGTGATCCCGGCGAGCTGATGGCGATCCTCGAGTCGCTGCCGCTGTCGGGCTGGATGACGATCGATACCACGCCGCTCAGTCCGCACCCCGACGACCCGGTTCGCGGACTGTGACCGATGTCACGTGTCAGCGACGGCAATAACTGACCGGCTCGCGCGATCCATAGTTCGGGCCCATCGCCGTGTCGGCGGCGCACGGGCTGAGCACAACCAGTTCGGCATGCGCCGGCGCGGGCTGGCCGGCCCGCAGCACCGCGGGGATGAACCACAGCAAAAAGGCGGTAGCGGTGAGCAGGACCGCCCACCAAATCCGGAACCTGCGGCCAGACAGCGTCGCGAGGTGCACCCGAACAGACTAGAGAAAGCGCGCTCGTCAGCCGGCGGCAACGCGCCGATACAAATCACATTCGGATCGCCCACCGCAACGCATTCCACCGCCCTAGGCTGGTCGGCATGACCCAGCAGGGCCGGGGGTTACGGGCAACGGCTGCCCGCCTGGCTTTGTTCTGCCTGCTGGCCGGTTTGCTGGTGGGCGGCTTCCTGTTTCCGGTCGCCGGTGGCGCCGGACTGGTCGCGATGCGGGTGTCGGATTCGGTGGACGAGGATTCCACGAACATCGTGCAGGGCGACGTGCCGATCGTGTCGACGATGGTCGACGCCGCCGGGACGCCGATCGCGTGGCTCTACGCCCAACGTCGCTGGATCGTGCCCACCCACCGCATCGCCGACACCATGAAGCTGGCGATCGTGTCGATCGAGGACAAGCGCTTCGCCGAGCACAACGGCGTGGACGTGCAAGGCACCCTGACGGGGCTGTTCGGTTATCTGCAGGCGGACGAGGACACCCGCGGCGGCTCGACCATCGAGCAGCAGTACGTCAAGAACTACAACCTGTTGGTCAAGGCGCAGACCGATGCCGAACGCCGGGCGGCTGTCGTTGCCACCCCGGCCCGCAAGCTGCGTGAGATGCGAATGGCGGTGGCCCTGGACAAGGCCCTGTCCAAGCCGGAGATCCTGACCCGGTATCTGAACCTGGTGCCGTTCGGCAACGGCGCGTACGGCGTGCAGGACGCCGCGCGCACCTACTTCGGCATCAACGCCGCCGATCTCAATTGGCAGCAGGCCGCACTGCTGGCCGGCATGGTGCAGTCCACCAGCGCCCTGGATCCCTACACCAACCCCAAGGGCGCGCTGGCCCGGCGAAACCTGGTGCTGGACACGATGATCCAGAATGTGCCCGGCCGGGCCGCCGAACTGGAGGCCGCCAAGGCCGCGCCGCTCGGCGTCCTGCCGCAGCCCGACGGCCTACCCTCAGGCTGCATCGCCGCCCGGGACCGCGCCTTCTTCTGCGACTACGCCCTGCAGTACCTGGCCCGCGCCGGGCTGTCCAAGGACGACGTGCTGCGCAACGGCTACCTGATCCGCACGACGCTGGACCCCAAAGTCCAGGACAGCGTCAAGAAGGCGGTCGACACCGTCGCCTCCCCCACCGCCGAGGGCGTCGCCAGCGTGATGAGCGTGATCCGGCCCGGCCGGGACGCGCACCGCGTCCTGGCGATGGCCGACAACCGCACGTATGGCCTGAATCTGGCGGCGGGCCAGACGGTCCAGCCGCAGCCGTACTCGTTGGCCGGTGACGGCGCCGGCTCGATCTTCAAGATCTTCACCACCGCCGCCGCGCTGGACATGGGGATGGGCATCAACGCCCAGCTCGACGTTCCACCGGTGTACCAGGGCAAGGGCCTGGGCACCAGCGGCACGCCGGGCTGCCCGCCGGACACCTGGTGCGTCAAGAACGCCGGCGGCTATCGCAGCCCGATGAGCGTCACCGACGCGCTGGCCCAGTCGCCCAACACCGCGTTCGCCAATCTCATTGCCCAGGTGGGTGTTTCACGTGCCGTGGACATGGCGGTCCGGCTCGGGCTGCGGTCCTACGCCGAGCCGGGAACCGCGCGAGCCTACGACCCGAATACCAACGAGAGCCTCGCCGACTACCTCAAGAGGCAGAATCTGGGCTCCTTCACGTTGGGCCCCGTCGAGCTGAATGCGCTCGAATTGTCCAATGTCGCAGCGACATTGGCCTCCGGGGGCATGTGGTGCCCGCCGTCGCCGATCGACAAGGTCATCGACCGCACCGGCCACGAAATCGCGCTGCAGACCCCGGCGTGTGAACAGGCGGTGCCGGTCGGGCTGGCCAACACCCTGGCCGTCGCCCTGTCCAAGGACTCGATCAGCGGCACCGCGGCGGGATCCGCCGGTTCGGTGGGCTGGAGCCTGCCGATGTCCGGCAAGACGGGCACCACCGAGTCGCACCGGTCATCGGGTTTCCTGGGGTTCACCAACCAGTACGCCGCGGCGAACTACGTCTTCGACGACTCACCGAAGCCGTCGGGCCTGTGCTCGTATCCACTGCGAAAGTGCAGCTACGGCAACCTGTATGGCGGTAAGGAACCGGCCCGTACCTGGTTTCTGGCGATGCAGCCGATCGCCGACGACTTCGGCCCGGTGTCGCTGCCGCCCACCGATCCGCGGTACGTCAACGGCGGCCCGGGCGGCGAGGTGCCAAGCGTGACCGGACTCAAACTGGACGCGGCGCGTAAACGCATCCAGGACGCCGGTTTCCGGGTGGCCGACCAGCCCACCCCGGTCAACAGCTACTCGGTCAAGGGTGCGGTGGTCGGCACCACGCCGAAGGGCAAGACGATTCCCGGGTCGATCATCACGATCAACACCAGCAACGGGATCGCTCCGGCACCCGTGTACGTCCCGCCCCCGGTGACGACCTGGGAACCCCCGGTAGCGCCGCCGCCCGCGCCTGCTCCGGTTCCCGAGGCGCCACCACCTCCTCCGCCGAACGTCATCGAGATTCCCGGTCTGCCGCCGATCACCCTGCCGTTCCCGGCGCCCCCGCCGCCACCGCCTCCGCCGCCACCGGGCCCGGAGCCGGCGCCGCCGCCTCCGCCGCCTGCC
>ERZ724513.1005-NODE-1005-length-14295-cov-9.294733_pt1 | contig 14295 bp, 9 predicted proteins | sample MGYA00376046_ERZ724513 | MGnify/ENA primary metagenome ERZ724513 (study PRJEB28724, sample SAMN07190883) | activated sludge metagenome | isolation source: activated sludge of sewage treatment plant in Hong Hong | place: Hong Kong | collected 2016-03-17 ...
ACCTACTTCGAGCTGGTCAACCTGGCCGAGGAGCAGCACCGCGTCCGCGTCCTGCGCGAGCGGGAGCGCGACGCCCACCCCCAGCCGCTGCCGGAGTCTGTCGCCGGCGCGGTGGCGACGCTGGCCCGCGCCGGCGTCGATGAGGTCGAGATGCGCCGGCTGCTGGCGCGGCTGCGCATCGAACTGGTCTTCACCGCCCACCCGACACAGGCCAAGCGCCGCACCGTCCTGGCCAAATTGCGCCGCATCGCCGCCGCGTTGACCGACCTGGACGTGCGCGACCTGCTGCCGGCCGAGCGCGCCGCCCTCGTCGAGCGGTTGCAGGCCGAGGTGGCCCTGCTCTGGGTGACCGACCGCAGCCGCACCACGCGCCCGACCGTCACCGACGAGGTGCGCACCGGCCTGTTCTACTTCGACCACACCCTTTGGGATGTGCTGCCGGCCGTCTACGAGCACATGGCCGCCGCCCTGGCCCAGCACTACCCCGACCTGCGCTCGCCCGACCGCTTCCTGACCTTCGGCTCGTGGATCGGCGGCGACCGCGACGGCAACCCCAACGTCACCACCGATGTGACCATCGAGACGCTGCGGCTCCACCGCGGCCTGGCGCTGGAAAAGCACCGCGCCGCCACCCGCGGCCTCGACCGCTCGCTAAGCATCAGCGACGACCTGGCCCCCGTCTCGCCGGCGCTAGCCGAAGCAGTGCGCGCCTATGGCGAATTGAACGCCCACCTGGCCTACCTGCGCGACCGCTACCCCAACGAGACCTACCGCCTGCACACCGCCCAACTGGCCACCGACCTGGCCGAGGCGTCGGCCGGCGACATGGTCGGCCGCCTGCGCGGCAAGCCAACGCCGCCCCTGCGCATGCGCCGGCGGGAGAACCTGCTCGCGCCGCTGGGGCTGATGGACCGTTCGCTGCGCGAGGGCGGCATGGCTGACATCCGCCGCGCCGGCCTCGACCGCACCCTGGCCCAGGCGCGCATCTTCGGCCTCCACGCCGCTCAACTCGACCTGCGCCAGTATAGCGAGTACAACACCGGCGTCCTTGACGAACTGCTGGGCCGTCTCGACTGGTGCGTTGGCTTCGGCGCGCTCGATGGCCCCGGCCGCGCCGCCGTGCTGACCGACGCCCTGGCCCGGCCCGCGCCCGACCTGTCCGCCTTCGACCACCTCTCGGCCGAGACGCGCGAGACGCTCGATCTCTTCGCCGTCATCAAGCGAGCGGTGGATTACTACGGCCCGGAGCTGCTCGGCCCCTACATCGTCAGCATGACCCACGGCCCGGAGGACATTCTCGCGCCGCTGCTGCTGGCCCGCTGGCATGGCCTGTCGCCGGGCGAGGACGGCGCGGAAGGGCTGACCTTCGCGCCGCTGTTCGAGACGCGCGACGACCTGCGCGCCGCCCCGGACATCATGACCGCGCTGTTCGACCACCCCGGCTATGCCCCCCATTTGGAGCGCGTCGGCCGCCAGCAGACGATCATGATCGGCTACTCCGACAGCAACAAGGACGCCGGCTACCTGGCCGCCAACTGGGAGCTATATCAGGCCCAGGAGGCGCTGGCCGCGGTCTGCCACGGGCATGACGTGATCATGACCCTCTTCCACGGCCGCGGCGGCACCATCGCCCGCGGCGGCGGCCCGGCCAACCGCGCCATCCTGGCCCAGCCGCCCGGCTCCGTCGGCGGGCGCATCCGCATCACCGAGCAGGGCGAAGTCATCTCCGACCGCTACAGCCACGCCGCCATCGCCGAGCGCCATCTGGAACAGGTCGTTCACGCCGTCCTCATCGCCAGCGCGCCGGAGCACTACCGCCTGCAAGTGCGCCCGCTGCCGGAGTGGCGGGCGGCAATGGACGAGCTGGCGGCGCTGTCCTACCGCGCCTACCGGCAACTCATCTACGAGACGCCGGAGTTACTGATCTACTGGGGCCAGGCCACGCCGATGGACGAGATCAGCCAGATGCGCATCGGCTCGCGGCCGTCGCGCCGGACGGCCGCGGCGACCTTCACCAGCCTGCGGGCCATCCCCTGGGGCTTTAGCTGGATGCAGTGCCGCCACGTTCTGCCCGGCTGGTTCGGCGTCGGCGCGGCGCTGGACGGTTTCGGCCGCGACCCGGAAGCGACGGCGCTATTGCGGCAGATGTACCGCGAATGGCCCTTCTTCCGCAACCTGCTGGACAACTCCCAGGTTTCCATGGCCCAGGCCGACATGGGCATCGCCCGGCTCTACGCCGACCTGGTGCCCGATGAGCGCGTGCGCGAACTGATCTACGGCCAGGTCGCCGCCGCCTTCGAGGCCACCCGCGCCGCCGTGTTGAACGTCACCGGCCAGCGCGAACTGCTCGACCACGACCCGGTCTTGCAGCGCGCCGTCCGCCGGCGCAATCCCTACATCGACCCGCTGAACTTCATCCAGGTGAGCCTGTTGCGCCGCCTGCGCGCCCTGCACGACGCCGACAGCGCCGAGGCCGAGGCCATCCGCAACACCATCTTCCTGACCATCAACGGCATTGCCTCCGGCCTCAAGAACACCGGTTAGCCGTTACACAGCCCGTAGCACAGCCTGTTAGGCTGTGGCGTCTGTGTCGCCGGGCATAAGCGCCCCGCTCGTAGCACAGCCTGTTAGGCTGTGGCGTCTGTGTCGCCGGGCATAAGCGCCCCGCTCGTAGCACAGCCTGTTAGGCTGTGGCCGGCCACGCCAGCCTGACAGGCTGGGCTACCAGTCCGGAAGATGCCCGCTAACCCCAGATCGCGCATAATAGGGGCATGGAGCCTTTGCGCCTCGATTTACCCGCCGATCTGGGCATTGGCCAGGTCAACGCCTATCTATTCACCCAGCCGGAGGTCGTCCTCGTCGACGCCGGCATCAAGACCGACGCCTGTTGGGAGGCGCTGGTCGATGGCCTGGCCCAACACGGCATCGCCCCGGCCGACATCGCCCGCGTCGTCATCACCCACACCCACGTCGATCACTACGGCCTGGCCGGCCGCCTGGTGGCCGAGAGCGACGCCACCGTCTGGGTGTCGGAGTTGGGCGCGCCGTGGCTGTCGGCCGCCGAGGCGCTGTGGCACGAGCGCCTGGTCTACTACCGCGATGACTTCCTGCGCCATCTGGGATTGCCGGCCGACGTCGTCGCCGTGACGCTCCACGGCCTGGAGTTGCTGGCCACGCGCATCGACCCCGTGCCCGCCGAGCGCATCGTCCCCTTTCACCTCGACGGCATCCTGCAGATGGGCGGGCAGGCGTGGCAGGTCATCCACACCCCCGGCCACGCCAGCATGCAGACCGTCTTCTACCAGCCGGAGGCGCGCCGGCTGCTGTCGGCCGATATGCTGCTGGCCGTCACGCCGACGCCGGTGGTGGAGCAGCCGCCGCCGGGTGCGGGCGGGCGCGTGCCGGCGCTGCCGGTGTTCGTGCGCTCGCTAGACGTGGTCGAGGCGTTGGACGTGGCGACGGTCTACCCCGGCCACGGCCGGCCCTTCACCGACCACCGCCGCGTCATCGCCCGCCAGCGCGAGCGCATCGCTCAGCGGCGCGACGAGTGCCTGGGCTATGTGCGCGCCGGCCTGGCCCGCGTCCCGGAGCTACTCGACGCCATGTACGCCCACCAGCCGCCGGCCACGCGCCTGGCCGGGCTGTGGATGTTAATCGGCTATCTGGACTTGCTGGTGGAGGCTGGCCAGGTGAGGCAATCACTTGAGGATGATATCTGGCGCTTTACTGCGGTCTAGCGATGGCTGCTAACGCCATACTGCTTTGTCGTCTATAATCATAATATGAGCACCACTTACGTCCAGGGGCGGCTTCCTTTTGACCCACCAGAGAAAAACGGACGGGTATTGGCCGATAGCGGCAATGAAATCAAGGCGGGTGATCGCGCCTTTCATGAGTGGTATCGTTTTGTGCTGTCCTATCCTCCCCATTTAGTCCGTGAGTATTTCCATCGTTTTAACCTGTCGCCCGGTGATACGGTGCTAGACCCCTTCTGCGGCACAGGAACAACACTCATCGAAGCCAAGTTAGCCGGATTCCAAGCTGTCGGGGTTGAAGCCAATCCATTTCCACATTTTGCCAGCACAGTCAAGACGGATTGGAGCATAGATCCGTCCGAATTGGAAGTGACCGCCCTGCAAGTTGCGAATGCCACACGCCATATTTTGAGCGAGCAAGGGGCGGATAACTATATAGTAGCCAAGGAAAACAGCATTTCTTTACGCTCCTTGCCACCTGAGGCTGAGAGAGCGCTTATTAAGGATTCGATCAGCCCCCTGCCACTCCACAAGACACTCGTCTTACTAGATGCGTTACGCCCCCATATGGGACAACCGATCTATCGCTACGGATTACTCGCTCTTGGTAAGGCACTGGTCGCAAGTATTGGCAACCTGAAGTTCGGCCCTGAGGTGGGAGTAGGAAAGATCAAACAAGACGCGCCTGTTGTAGATGCTTGGATAGCCGAAGTGAAGCGCATGGCACAGGATTTGAAGAGCCTACACGCCGATTACCCAGATGCCATGATAGCTTTGGGTGATGCGCGCGAGGTTGATGCCCTCCTTCCTACCAGGTCGGTAGACGCAGTGATCACTTCGCCTCCTTATCCGAACGAGAAGGATTACACACGAACGACCCGTTTGGAGACCGTTATCTTGGGCTTCGCCCATGATATTCATGGCGTTCAAGCGGTAAAGAAGCGACTGGTGCGCTCCAATACGCGGAGTGTATACAAAGACGATGAGGACGCACAGTGGGTAAAGGGACACCCCGAGATTCAGCAACTAGCCGCTGAGATCGAGCGGCGGCGGATTGAAATGAACAAGGATTCCGGCTTTGAGAAACAATACGCGCGTGTAACACTACTCTACTTTGGCGGCATGGCGCGGCATTTGGCAGCGATGCGCGCAGTTCTCAAGCCCGGAGCCAAACTTGCTTATGTCGTAGGTGACCAGGCGTCTTACTTGCGGGTTATGATTCGGACTGGCGAACTTCTGGCAGATTTGGCGCAACGCTTGGGCTATCAGGTCGAGGGAATTGATCTCTTCCGTACCCGTTTTGCAACCGCAACACAAATGGACCTACGAGAAGAGGTTGTAGTGTTAACCTGGCCGGGCTACAAAGAATAATTATGGACGGGAACACAGGCAATCGCTATTCCCGAATCATCGAACTGATCTTTCAAGACCGATATCGACCAGGCGATGTTCAGGTTCTTTTCTCCAGAGAACACATCGCGGCGGCCGCGAATCGGCTTGGCATCCAGTTGCCCAAGAATCTTGGCGACGTGCTGTACTCTTTTCGCTATCGAGCACCGTTGCCCAAGTCGATCCTAGAAAGCGCCCCTAGTGGTCACCAGTGGGTGATTCGAGCACTTGGACGCTCCAGCTATGCGTTCATACTCGTCCGGCAATTAGATATCGCGCCAAACTCTGCGCTTGTGGAGACAAAGATTCTTGATAGTACGCCCGGAGTTGTCAGTCGTTATGCCCTTAACGATGAACAGGGGCTATTGACCAAGCTACGCTACAACCGGCTGATCGATACATTTCTTGGTCTTACCTGTTACTCTCTCCAAAACCACCTTCGCACTACGGTCAAAGGAATCGGCCAGGTTGAGACCGATGAATTGTATATCGGTCTAGACAAGCGGGGAGTGCATTACGCTGTCCCAGTGCAGGCCAAAGGGGCCAAGGATCAAATAGGCCAAGTCCAGATTGAGCAAGATGTGGCCATGTGCCAGGAGAAATTCCCTCACCTAGCCGTCATCCCGATCGCTGCGAAGTTTATGGCCCCTAACTTGATCGCGCTATTCGCCTTCGAGGCCACTCAGAGTACTCTGGATTTATTAATTGAAAAGCACTATCGGTTAGTCGCTGCGAATGACCTATCGACCGATGAGTTGATCTCGTACCAATTGAGGCCGCTATAGCATAGTCCCGTGAGGAGCTAGAGTATGTCCCCGCTCTCAGGGCTGCGCGTCCTTGACTTTACCGCGCTCCTGCCCGGCCCCTTCGCCACCATGGTGCTGGCCGACCTGGGCGCGGATGTCGTCCGCATCGAGTCGCCCACCCGGCCGGACATGGTGCGCTTCCTGCCGCCCTTCGACGGCGACGTCTCCGCCTGGCACGGCGTCCTCAACCGCAACAAACGCTCCGTGGCTCTCGACCTGAAGCGGCCGGAGGCCGACGCCGCCGTGCGCCGGCTGGTGGCCGAGGGCGGCTACGACATCGTCATCGAGCAGTTCCGGCCGGGGGTCATGGACCGGCTGGGCATCGGCTACGAGGCGCTGCGGACGGTTAACCCGGCGGTCATCTACTGCGCCCTGACCGGCTATGGCCAGACCGGCCCCCTGCGCGACCGCGCCGGCCACGACATCAACTACCTGGCCCTGTCGGGCGCGCTCAGCTATAGCGGCCGCGCCGGCGACGGCCCGCCGCCACTGGGCATCCAGGTGGCCGACATCGGCGGCGGAGCGATGGGGGCGCTGGTGGGGCTGCTGGCCGCCGTCATCCACCGCGCCGCCACCGGCCGCGGCCAGTTCGTCGATGTCAGCATGTTCGACCTGATGGTCGCCTGGCAAGCCCACCTCGTCAGCCATACCCTGGTGGCCGGCGAGACGCCCACGCCGGAGGGTATGGCCCTCAATGGCGGCCGGGCCTATGACTTGTATCAGACGCAAGACGGCCGCTGGCTGTCCGTCGGCAGCCTGGAACCGAAGTTCTGGCAGGGCTTCTGCGCGGCCATCGGCCGGCCCGACCTGATCGCCGCCGGACTCAGCCTCGACCCGGCCGCCGTCGCCGCGGCCAAGGCGGCCGTGCGCCAGTCCATCGCCGCTCGCCCGCTGGCCGAATGGGTCGCGGTTTTCGCCCCGCTGGATGTCTGCGTCGAGCCGGTGCTGACCGTGCCGGAGATGCTGGCCGGGCCACAGGTGGCCGCGCGCGGCCTGGTGGTGGATGTGCCCCGCCCGGGCGGCGGCGCGCAACGGCAGGTCGCCAACCCGTGGCGCTTCAGCGACGGCGGGGCGGAGTATCGTCACGCCGGCGCGCCGCTGGGAGCGGATACAAACGCTGTATTGACCGCGGCCGGGTTTAGCGACGACGAGATCGCCCGGCTGCGCGCGGCGGCCTAGGCCGCCGCGCGTCTCGACGCGCCGCACTCGTCCGCGGCGCTCCTTAACCCGACCTATACTCTTCTGAGGGAGCCTGGAACATGAATCGCCGCCTTCTCTTCTCGCTTGTCCTGTTCCTCCCGTTGGTTCTATGCGTGTCGGGCGCGTCGGCGACGGACGAACCGTTGCCGCGTGACCTTGACGCCCTGCGTACACTCTATGACCATCCCGCGCCGGCCGCCACCGCGACGGGCGGCACGCCTTCCGCACCCGAGCCGGCCGATGCGCTGCCGGCAACCGACGTCGCCCCGCTGGCCGCGGACGTCGATCATCTGGTCGGCTGGAGCGAGCTGGCTTTCGAGTCCGGCCGCAGCGGCATGTGGGCCATCTACCGCATGAAGCCCAACTTCACCGAGATCGTCCCGGCGGCGGTCTCGGCAACTTACCACAACAGCAGCCCGTCCCTCCGGCCGCGCGGTGCCGACCGCCTCCTCTACGTCTCGCTGCGCAACGACAACTACGACATCTACTCATCCCTGCCCAACGGCGGCGACGAAAAGCGCCTGACCGATTATCGCTGGGATGACCTGATGCCCACGTGGTCGCCCGACGGCACACAGATCGCCTTTCAGTCGGAGCGCACGGGCGGCACCGACATCTACGTCATGAACGCCGACGGCAGCGGCCTGCGGCGGCTGACCACGGCCGAGCAGTTCGACGGCCACCCCGCCTGGTCGCCCGACGGCGCACAGATCGCTTTCTCCTCCGCCCGCACGGGCCGCTACCAAATCTGGGTCATGAACGCCGACGGCGGCGGGCAACGGCAGATGACGGATCAGTTTGCCGCGCTCTACCCGGCCTGGTCGCCCGACGGCGACACCATCGCCTTCAGCGGCCTCTATAGCTATCGACCCGAAGATCCGTTTCTCGACATCCTGCTCATGAACGGGGACGGTTCAAACGTTCGCTACTTTGGCGGTGCGTTCAACAGGGACGCCCATTCCATCTCCTGGTCGCCCGACGGCACACACGCAGCCTACGTCCTGACCCACTGGGAGATCGAAGATGACGCCTGGCGGCCTCAGGACAGCTATCTGCACCTGGGCAGCTACGATGGCGCAATTCTGCACCATAAGCAGGTCTACGAGGACGACCCGTGGATCCTGTCGGTCAGTTGGGCCTCGCGCGACAGCCAGCCCCCCGGGCCGTGCAGCGTCGATACGCCGGCCGTGCGCGCCTGGCGCAGCGCCTACGTCACCTGGAATGCCGCCGACGACCTCTCCGGCGTCGCCCGCTATGACGTGGAGTGGCGCCGCGCCGGGGCGGCCGAGTGGCAGGCGCTGGCGCTTTTCGCGCCGGCAGCCAACTTTACGCTGGATGAACGCGCCGCGGGCGAAACCGTCGAGTGGCGCTGCCGGGCTACCGACGCCAGCTTCAACCGCGCCGACTGGAGCACCGCGGGATTGAAACGCACCCTGGTCGACGGCGCGCCCCCGGCCTCCACGGTGAACGTCATCACGCCGGGCGATGCCGACACCGTCGCGGTCAGCTGGCGTGGTTCCGACTTCGGCAGCGGCGTGGCGACCTACGACATCTGGGTGCGCCAGGGCACGGCCGGCGACTGGACGCGCTGGCAGCGAGCCACAACCGCCTTGAGCGCCGAGTTCACCGGGCAAACGAGCCAGACCTATTATTTCCGCAGCCAGGCCATCGATCGCGCCGGCCTGCGCGAGCCGTGGCGGCCGTCGCCCCAGGCCCAGACGACGCTCGGCTCGCCCGACGCGCCCGCCGGCCCGGTCGCCCCAACCGAGACCGTGCGCGCCCTTCTGCCGCTGGTGACGGCCGTCCCCGGCTCGGCCAACGCGCAGGACATGCTCTCCATCGCCGACTGGCCGACGCTGGGCGGCAACGCCGGCCACACGGGCGTCAACGCCGGCGACCCCGGCGCATCGCGCTATGCGCGTGTCTGGTCGACCGAGCTTAACGACTACGGCGTGGGCCTCATCCCCGAGCAGGTCACGCTCGCCGACGGTGTAGCCATTCTGACGATCGAGGACGGTTCGGTGCATCACTCCATCAAGCACATCATCGCCATCGACGTGGAAACGGGCATCGCTAAATGGAGTTACGATCCCCCCTCTGGCTCCATCAGAAATGTGCCCACGATTGCCCACGGCGCGGCCTACTTCAGCGAATACACCTGGAATGAGCGATGCGCCTTCAAGGCGGTTGACCTCCATACGGGGCGCGAGATCTGGCAGTCCCAGCTCTATTGCAGCGGCTTCTCCAACTTCCAACACCCTTTGATCGTGGGCAATCGTATCTATGTGGCGTCGCGCCACTACGTACAAGAGATTCTGGCGACAACCGGCCAGGACGGATGGCTCGCCTACGGCGGCGACACATACGGAGGCTGGACGCCGGCATACGACAGTGGGCGCATCTACTGGCGCACAGGCCATTCAAGCATTGGCGCGCTAAATGCGGCAACCGGTCAAGGCCTCTGGGAAATGCACCCGCACGACTCCGACGTTGGACGTAACGGCGCCCCCGTCGTCGGCCAAGGGGCGCTTATCAGCGTCAACTATCAGCTTGTTGCCCTGGACACGCGCCAACAGCGCCTCTTGTGGACGATCGAGCCGGAAGTGGAAGACTACTTCCGGCCAGAGACGATGCCGGCGCTGGCTGGCGGCGTCGTGTATGCGTTGCGTGGCCCGGCCCTGGTGGCCTACAATCTATACAGTGGCGCGGAGTTGTGGCGCTTCACGGCCGATGGGCCGCTGTTGGCCGCGCCGGTCATCGCCGGCAAGTACATCTACGTGGCCTCGACTACCCACACCTACGTGCTGAACCGGCAGACGCACCGGGTCGAGTGGGACACACCGACCGGCGGCATCCTGGCAATCGCCAACGGTTATCTGTTCATCGCCGAGACGATCTACGATACGATAGACTATCCGCAAAAATCCATACTCCACGCCTATCGGGCGCAGGAGCCATAGTCTGAATTGTGGAGGGCCTGATGCACTTCCAACCCTTCAACCAACCTGCCCCCCGGCTGGGCAACCAGTACGACGCCGACCGCGTGCTGCGCGCCTATCTGAAGCGCCGCCTGCCGGCCGACGTGCTGGCCGAGGTCGAGCCGGCGCTGCGCGAGATGGGCGAGATGGCCGGCGGCGAACTGTATGATCTGCAACTGGCCGACCGGCTGAACGAGCCGGCGCTGACGCAGTGGGACGCCTGGGGCGAGCGTGTTGACCGCATCGTCGTCACGCCGCTGTGGCAGCGGGCCGAGCGGCTGGCGGCCGAGTTCGGCCTGGTGGCCACGGCCTACGAGCGCCGCTATGGCCCGCTCTCCCGCCCCGTCCAGTTCGCCCTGGCCTACCTCTTCCACCCCTCGACCGACGTCTATACCTGCCCCCTGGCCATGACCGACGGCGCGGCGCGCACGCTGCAACTCAGCGACAACCGCGCCCTCATCGACCGCGCCCTGCCCCACCTGACCAGCCGCGACCCAGCCGCGTTCTGGACCAGCGGCCAGTGGATGACCGAATCGACCGGCGGCAGCGACGTCGGCCGCTCCGAGACCATCGCCTGCCGCGACGCCGGCGGCTGGCGGCTCTATGGCCGCAAGTGGTTCACCTCGGCCACCACCTCGCCGATGACACTGACGCTGGCCCGGCCGCAGGGTAACGGGCCGGGCGGGCGCGGGCTGGCGCTGTTCTACCTGGAACTGCGCGACGAGGACGGGCGGCTGAACCATATCAGCGTCAACCGGCTGAAAGACAAGCTGGGCACGCGTAAGGTGCCGACGGCCGAGCTGCTGCTCGACGGCGCGCCGGCCACACCGGTCATGGGTCTCGACAACGGCGTGCGCAACATCATCCCCATGCTCCACCTGACGCGCACGTGGAACAGCGTCATGGCCGCGGCGACGATGCGGCGCGGCCTGGCCCTGGCGCGCGACTATGCGCAACGTCGCGAGGCCTTCGGCGCGCTCCTCGCCCGCCAGCCGCTCCACATCGACACCCTGGCCCGCCTGCAGGCCGAGACCGAGGCCGCTTTCCACCTCAGCTTCTTCCTCGTCGAGCTGATCGGCCGGGACGAAACCGGCGACATCAGCCCGGCCGACGCCGACCTGCTGCGCCTGCTGACCTCCATCGCCAAGTTGACCACCGGGCGGCAGGCCGTCGAGGTGGCCAGCGAGGTGCTGGAGGCCCACGGCGGCGCGGGCTACGTCGAGGATACCGGCCTGCCGCTGCTGTTGCGCGATAGCCAGGTGCTGCCCATCTGGGAGGGCACGACCAACGTTCTGGCTCTCGACGCGCTGCGGGCGCTGGCCCACGGCGACGCCGGCCTGCAAACGCTGCACCATCGAGTCAGCGCCATCACCGCGACCACACGCGACGCGGCCCTGATCGGGGCCGCCCGCCAGGCCGAGGCCGCCCTCGATCACGCCCTGAGCTGGGTGCGCGACGCCGCCGTGGCCAACCGCACGGCGCTGGAAGCCGGCGCGCGCCGTTTCGGCCTGACGCTCGGCCGAGCGCTGGCCCTGGCGCTGCTGGTCGAGGCGGCCGAATGGTCGCTAACCCACGAGCACGACGGCCGCGCCCGGGCCGCGGCTCTGCGCTTCGCCCGCACCCCCATCGACCATATCGCCGTGGCCGACCCGCGCCTCGACGCGGCCCTGGCCAACGACGAACCATTACCGCTTGCCTGAGGAGTGAAGCCGACGTGTCAGAGAACGACAACCTAACCTTTCTGGATGACCTGGGCCTGGGCTTTGCCGTCGATCGGCTTGGCCCGGCGAAATACCCCACGCCGATGCGCGTCGGCTGCCTGACGGGCGACGACGAGCGCATCCTCTACCACACCGATGTGGCCATCGTCCGCCGCCTGCTCGATGAGGGGTGCGAGCTGCCCTCCTTCGAGCGCGCCGGCCCGCGTGAGCAGCTGTTCTTCAACCCTATCGGCCTGCGCGCCGGCATCGTCACCTGCGGCGGCCTGTGCCCCGGCATCAACGATGTCATCCGCGCCATCGTCCTTTGCCTCCACTATCACTACGGCGTCGAATCGGTTGACGGTTTCCGCTACGGCTACGAGGGGCTGATTCCTGACTACGGCCATGAGCCGATCTCCCTGACGCCGGCGCGGGTGGAGATGATCAGCGACTTCGGCGGCACGGTGCTGGGCACGTCGCGCGGTAATCAGGACGTCGGCCGGATGGTGGATACGCTCGTGACCCGCGGCGTTAGCATCCTCTTCACCATTGGTGGCGACGGCACGCTGCGCGGCGCGGGGGCCATCGCCGCCGAGATCGCCCGCCGCGGCCTGCCCATCGCCGTCGTCGGCGTGCCCAAGACCATCGACAACGACATCGCCTTCATCGAGCGCTCCTTCGGCTTCATCACGGCGACGGCCGAGGCCCAGCGCGTCATCGAGGGGGCGCACAGCGAGGCCCTGGCCGCCCGCAACGGCATCGGCCTGGTCAAGCTGATGGGCCGCGATTCGGGCTTCATCGCCGCCTACTCGGCGCTGGCCGATAGCCAGGTGAACTTCTGCCTGGTGCCCGAAGTGCCGTTCGCGCTGGAGTCATTCCTGGACGCGCTGCGCGACCGGCTGGCCGCGCGGGGCCATGCCGTCATCGTCGTGGCCGAGGGGGCCGGCCAGGAGCTTGTCGGCCGCACGGGCGCCCGCGACGCCTCCGGCAACGTCAAGCTGGGCGATATCGGCCTCTTCCTGCGCGAGGCCATCAACGGCTACTTCAAGGAACTGGGCACGCCCATCAACCTGAAGTACATCGACCCCAGCTACACCATCCGCAGCCTGCCGGCCAACACCTACGACTCGGCCTACGGCCTGCTGCTGGGCTACAACGCCGTCCACGCGGCCATGAGCGGGCGCACCAATATGGTCGTCGGCTACTGGAACAACGAGTACACCCACGTGCCCATCCCCCTGGCCGTCTACCGGCGCAAGACGATCAACCCCCAGGCCCGGCTGTGGAACAACGTCCTGCTGGCCACGGGGCAGAGGCTTGCGTCGCCGGCTTAGGGGGCTTAGAATAGGCTTAGTTTCCGCCTTAAAACCCCTGTTCCCGCAAAGGCACCATGGACACAAGCAGTAACATGTCGATGTTCCTGATCGGTCTGGCCATCGGCGCGGCCGTCGCCCTGTTGGGCGGGGTGGTTGATTTCGCGCTCCACCTGCGCCGCCAGCGCGAGCCGAGTTTCGGCGTGCCCGGCTGCCTCGTCTACACCGTCGGCGGCCTTATTGTCGCCGGCATCATCGCCCTGATCGTCTCGCTGATCACCACGGGCAGCCTTGTCCCCGCGCTGGTCATGGGCGGGGGCGTCTTGCTGGGCTTCTATGGCGGCTTCATGCTCCTGGTGGCCCTGTGGTTTGTGCGCGATCGTGGCCCCGTTTCGACCGAGGAGCCTTTGCCGTCCGACTCACCGCTGCCATAGCCCGTCCCCGCCCGGAGCCGCCCATGACCGTTCGCATCGTCGTCACGCTGGTCCTGATCGCCGTCGGCATCGGCGTCATGTACGCCCTGCAAGACACCTACGGCGGCCTGACCGCGGCTCTGGTCGGCTCGCTCTTCTTCCTGTTCGCCCTGGCCGTGTGGACACTGCCGGTGGCCAGCTTCCAGCGCGGCAACAAGCTCGACCCGATGCAAAAGAGGGTCATCGGCGCATTCCTGGGCATCGGTCTGGGCATGTTCGGCGGGCTGGCCGTGGCCGCGCTGGTGCCGCGCCCGTTCAACTGGATCGTCCTCGGCGCGGTCGCCCTGGGCGTGACCATCTGGTGGTTCCGCCGCCCCTGAGACCCGTGGAGCGCTTACCATGAGCTACAACCTTGCCAGCCTCGACCTGCCCACCCTGCGCGGACGCACTCTGCGCCTGTTCGCCGCCGCCATCGACAGCCGGCCGCTGAGCGGCGCGCTGACCGGCCAATTGCTCAAGCAAGGCGGCATCGTCGATCTGCGCGCCAAGACGTTCAGCGACGCGCCAACCTTCTACCCGCTGGCCCTGGCCGAGGCCGAGGCGCAGCGCGACGCGCCGCCGCTCGACTGGCAGGCGCTGCAAGACCGGCTGCTGCGGCGCGACAACCGCGAGCCGTTCCCCAGCGCGGCCGACTACGCCCGCGCCTACCGCGCCGGCACGACGACGCCCGAAGCCGTGGCC
>ERZ724513.1009-NODE-1009-length-14252-cov-7.337818_pt1 | contig 14252 bp, 7 predicted proteins | sample MGYA00376046_ERZ724513 | MGnify/ENA primary metagenome ERZ724513 (study PRJEB28724, sample SAMN07190883) | activated sludge metagenome | isolation source: activated sludge of sewage treatment plant in Hong Hong | place: Hong Kong | collected 2016-03-17 ...
GCGGCCTCGGCCAGCACGTCGAACAGGTCATAGGCGTACATGCGCTTCAACTCCCGCAACACGTGGGGCGAATAGCCGGCCGCCGCCAGCCGCTCCAGCAGCCGCTGCCGCTCCGGCGGGGCCACCCAGCGGGCGCGCAGGTCGTCGAATGTCGGCGCGTCGTCGCGCAGCCGGGCGGCGATCTGGGCCTGGTATTCGGCGGTGGGGATGAGCGTATCGCGGCCGTCGCGCTGGGCGACGACGCCATCCCGGTCGCGGTCGATGATCACCGCGCCCAACCCCTCGACGCGCACGATCTGCCGCCGCTCGCCCGGCTCCTTGAGGACGCCGCCCTCGCCCTCGCCCTGGCCGGCGTCGTAGCCGTCGGGGCCGGGCGCGGGGGCGGCCGTCTCGAACGCCTCGCCCAGCAGGCGCGTGGCGTCGGTGTAGTCGAAGATGCGAAAGAACAGCTTCGACTCATACAGCCGCGTGCCCCGGCCCAACATCTGGTAGAAGGCGATGGGCGAATTGAGGTAGACGAAGAAGGCGATGTTCTGCACGGCGGGCACGTCGATGCCGGCGTCGAGCAGGCGCACGGTCGTGGCGATGAAGTGGGAGACGCGGCTGGCGCGCAGGTCGGCCAGATAGTCGTGGCCGTCGCCGGCGGCGGTACACTTGAAGGCGAAGTAATCGACCGGCGTCCGGCCGTTGCGCGCGCACCAGCCGGCATAGAGATTGGTCAGCGCCGCCGTCACGGCGTCGCAGTGGTGGTCTTCGACGCAGAAGATGATCGTCTTCTGGCAGGGGTCGCCGCGGCCGACCTCCAGCAGGCGGGCGAAGAGGTGGGCGGCCATCTCCTCGGTGCGCTCCGGCAACTGCAACTGGTGCTCATACATCCGGCGCGTCACGTCGCCCTTGAAGGCCAGCTCATCGCCGGTCAGCGGCGCGCCCTTGCGGGCGTCGATGAGCCGCAGGCGTTGCAGCTCTTCGCGCGACAGGCCGCGCTCGTCCACGTCGATGCGGAAGCGGGCCACTTCGGCCACGGCCAGATAGCCATCCTCGTTGGCCTGGGTCAGGGTGTATTCGTAGACCGGCTCGCCGAAGTAGCGGATGTTGTCGGCCGTGGTCTCCAGGTCGGCGCGGGCGTCGGAGCTGTCCGGCTGGACTCTGAGCGTGCGCGGCGTGGCCGTCAGGCCGATCTGCACGGCGGCGCTATTGCGTTCCAGCACTTCCGACCACTTGCCCCAGGCGGAGCGGTGGCACTCGTCGATGATGATGTGGCTGAAGGTGTCGGGCGGGTAGTTGGCGATGAGGAAGCTGGCCTCGTCGTCGTCGCCGGCGTCGAGCGTCTGATAGGTGGCGAAGAGGATGCGGGCGTTGTGGGCCGGGCTGCGCGTCGAGACGCGCTGGGCGTCGTCGCCAAAGACGTTGTGGAACGCGCCGTGGGCCTGGTCGCGCAGTTCGGTGCGGTCGCAGACGAACAGCGCCTTGCGGACTTGCCCGGCGTCGGCCAGCCGCTTGATGAGTTGCACGGCCAGGAAGGTCTTGCCCGCGCCGGTGGCCAGCGAGATGAGCGCCCGGTTGCGCCCCTGGGCGATGGCCTCCAGCACGGCGCGGACGGCGGCATCCTGGTAGTAGCGCGGTTCGTAGCCGCCCAGGTCGTAGGGGGTCAGCAGGGCGCGCGCCGCCGGCGCGCGGAGATCGATCTGCCGCGCCGTCTGATATTGCTGCAAGAGCGTGTCGTGCGATGGGAAGCTGGTCATGGGCAGTGGGTTGGTGACGACCTTGCGCGCGTCGTCATAGCGCACCCACATATGGCCGTTGGTGGCGAAAGCGAAGGGGACGTTGAAGCGTTTGGCATAGCGCCGGCCCTGCTCCAGGCCCAGGTCAGCCGGCAAGCCCTCGCGTTTGGCCTCGATGACGGCGACGGGCACCGGCTCGGCTTCGGGCGAGAGCCGCACGCAGAGGAGATAATCCAGCCGGCCTTCGCCGCGGTCCCATTGGCCTTCGTGCCGGTAAATGGGGCCGGGCGTCCTCTCCAGGCGCAGGGTGCCCGCGCCCGGACTCCAGCCCAGTTCGCGCAAGCGGGGGTCGATGAGTTCGGCTCTGGTTTCGGCTTCGTTGAGCGACAATTGGCGCATGATCAACCGCTACAGGAAGTGAGTGGCGACATTTTACCCGCCATTGGGCGGCGAACCAAATGACCCGCCCCCCAGTACTTCTCCCCCACCCCCGCCCGTCTTTCGGCCGCTTGTGCCCGCCCGGCCGTCTCGCTTATGATAGTCAGCGGTGGGGGCGACACTTTACGCGCAGATGGAGGCTCCTGATGATGCGAGGGAAAGTCGCGTGGACAATTGGCGGCATAGTGGTTCTGTTGGCGGCGTTGGTGGGGCTGGTCGGGGCCGCGCCGGGAGGGACGGCGGCGGTCAGCGCGCCCAGCCTGGTCGCGTCGCCGCGCGAGATCGACTTCGGCCCTGTTGGCGTCGGCGCGACGAGCGCGCCGATTGCCGTTAGCTTCTACAACCTGAGCGACACCAGTTTCCTGTCGCCGTTCACCGGCGGCGGCGTCGGCGCGCCATTCCTGCGCACGGACGAGTGCAACTTCTCCGTGCCGCCGCAAAGCAACTGCCGCATGTTGTTCACCTTCGCGCCGGAGACGGCCGGCGTCTTCACGGCCACGTCCGAGATCAGCACCGACGCCGGGCCGGCGACCATCGTGATGCACGGCGTCGGCGTGGGGCCGAAGCTGCACCTGACGCCGCAGCGCGTTGACTTCGGCTCCGTGCTCGTCAACGACATGGCCTCCGCCCAGACGGCCCTCATCCGCAACGCCGGTCTGGCCCACCTCGACTTCCTGGAGATCAGCCAGCCGGGCGCGCCGTTCACGGTGACGCCCATGAACTGCCTGGGCGGGCTGGACCCGGGCGCGAGCTGCGCGCTGTCGCTCCAGTTCGCGCCGGCGGCGGCGGGGCAGTTCACGACCACGGCCGTTGTCGATACCACCGGCGGGCGGGTGGAGATTCCGCTGCGCGGCTTCGGCCGCGCCGCCGGCGACGCCACCGGCCAGCGCGTCACGCCAACCGTCCTCGACTTCGGCCCGGTGGGCGTCGGCGCGACGAGCGCCTTTCAACGGGTGACGTTCTACAACCAGAGCAGCGACGACCATTTGATCGACTGGTCCGGCGGGGCGACGACGGCTCCCTTCGCCCGGGCAACCGACTGCCAGGACGACATCGACCCGGCCACGTCCTGCGTCTATGACTTCACCTTCAGCCCGACGGCGGCGGGGTCGTTCAGCCAGACGGTCAGGGTGACCAACAACCTCGGCACGGTGGAGATTGTCTTGCGCGGCGATGGGGTCGCGCCCAGGATAACGTCCGACGCGCTGGCGCTGGAGTTCCCGCCCGTGGCTCCCGGCCAGACCAGCCCGCCGCAGACCGTGACGATGCGCAACGACGGTCTGGCCCCGGCGCAGATGTTCGGCGGCGCGCCCGACCCGGGCAATATCTTTGGCGCGTCGACCACGTGCGGCGCGCTGATGCCGCCGGGGACGACGTGCGAGGTCTTCTACACGTTCGAGCCGGATACGCTCGGCCGGCTCAGCGCTACCTCGACGTTTGCCCTCGACGCGCAGGGACACTACCCGTTCACGGTTTTGTTGGCCGGCGGGGCGCTGATGCCGGGGCTGACGCTCAGCTTCGCGCCGGCGACCGTCGATCCCGGCGAGGTGACCCGGCTGCAAATCGCCCTGGCCAACAGCAACCCGTCGCTGGCGCTGACGAACGTCAGCCTGCTGACACAGTTGCCCCAGGGCCTGGTCATCGCCGACCCGCCGGAGCCGATGGTTGGCGGCGACTGCGCCGGCGGCTCGTTCCAACCCGTGGCCGGCTCGCGGGCGGTGGTGCTCAGCAGCGGCCTGTTGGGCGGCAAGACGTGCGCCATGAGCGTGCGCGTCGTCGCCGCCACGCGCGGCCGCTACACCGTCAGCGCCACGGCCACCAGCGACAGCGGGCCGAGCAACGCGGCGACGGCGACGCTGGGCGTGGGCACGGGCTACCCGCTATTCCTGCCCTTTGTGAGGCGCTGACGAACTGACGGGGCGGGGCCACGCCTGCTAACACGGCATGGCCACGCCGGCGCGCACGGCATAGCCACGCCGGCGCGCACGGTGGGGCCGCGCCGGCCAGCACGGCGCGACCACGCTGGCGCGCATGGTGGCATGGTATGCTATCGATACCGCTGGCCCCGTCGCTCATATCATCGGCCACAGGGTCGATCGGGGCCGGCCAGGAGCAGCGCCATGCAACACACGCCTGTCGTCCGGTTGCCCGAAGAGAAGCATCCCGTGAACTGGGGCCTGCTCATCGCGGCGTTGGCTATCGTCGCCATCGTCGTCTTCGCCGTCATGATGCTGGCCAATCCGACCCTGCTGGTCGGCGAACCGCCGATCAGCAACTATCCCAACCCGGAGGTCTCGCAGGCCGCCCGCTACATGGAAACCCATGCCGCGGCGGCCGTGCCTGGGCCAACGAACCCGGAGTTGTCGTCCGCGCTCCGCTATCAGGAGCAGATCAGCAACGACCAGTTCCTGCGCGAGAACCCCGAAATCCGCCGGTTCTTGCAGTCGAAGGAAAATCAGTAGGGCACGCGATCGCCGGCAGCCAGCCGGTTGCCGCTGTCGCTCAGATCATCGCGCGTGGCTGTCTTGCCTGACGGCCACGCGCGGCTTTTTGGGCGCGAAAGCTAGGTGGCCAGCCAGCGCTCCACCTGCGCCGCGACCTCCGGCCGCCGCAGCAGATCGAGGTGGCTCATCCCATAGCCGATCCAGCTATTCGTCTCGTCGAACGGCAAACTGCGGGCCGGGTCGGCGTGGCGGCCGAGGGCGCTGTCGAGCGGCACGAGGCCATCGCCCAGCAGCCGGTCGCCTAGCGAGTCGGTCGATTGCCCCAGTGTGGCCGCGGCGGCGAAGCAGCGCACGCCGGGCGGCAGGGGCACGGGCGTGCGGCCGTCGGGCGCGTGGGCGAAGCGGTCGTGGCCGTGCCAGTCGTCGTCGAGCAGATTGCCGTGGCGCAGGTCGGTGATGCCGGCGCTGCGCGCCTCGGCCAGCCGCGCGAAGGGGGCCACGTAGGGCGTCGCCGCCATGAGGACGTTGATCCAGTTGCCGCCGCGCTCCAACGGCGCGCCGTGGTGGGGCGTGCCCAGGAAGACCAGCGCCCGTAGCCGGCCGGGCCAGGCGTGGCCGGCCGACGCGCCGTAGTGGCCGGCGCTGCGGGCCACCAGGCCGCCCATGCTGTGGCCGATGAGCACCAGTTCGGCCACGGGCCGGGGCCACGCGCCGACCAGCGCCTCCAGGTGGTCGGCCAGGTCGCGGCCGTTGGTGGAGATGTGGCGGCCGGAGTTGTAGTCGAGCGCCAGCGGCGTGTGGCCCAGGTGGTCGGCCAGCGTCGCGCCCAGCCCGCCCGCGTCCCAGGCCAGGTCGTTCATGCACAGGCCGTGGATGAGCACCAGCAGCTTGTCGCCCGGCTCCGGGTAGGCCGTCGCCAGCGCCGCGGGTGTCAGCGTCAGCGGCGCGCCGTCGCGACGGAAAGTCATCGTCTCGGCCAGAGGGTTGCCGCTGTCGCTCAGGTAGTCGCCCATGACCCCGTTGAGCGCGGCCAGGGCGAGACGCCGTTCGGGTGAGGCGTCGCGCGAGCCGAGCAGCGGCGTCAGTTGCGCCAGGGCGGCGTCGATGCCGCTGCCCAGGAAGCGCGTCACGCTGCGAATGGTGCGATAGGTCAGTGGGGCGATGCCACCGCGGTTGTCGGCCGGGGCGACGCCGATGTGGACGGCCTCCACCAGATCGGTCACGCCCGTGGTGGCGTCGGTCAGCAGCCGGGCGAAGGCCCGCAGGTCGGACGGGTGGAGATGGGCATGTCTGTTCGGCGGCGCGTCGGGCATGGGGAAGATGGTAGCGGAGTTGGCCGTTGGCGCAAGATCGGCGGCCTGAAGTCCACCCTGTTCAGCGGCGAAGGGCTGGTCGTCGACCTGACCGGCCCCGGCCGCGTCCTGGCCCAGACACGCTCGACCGACCAGTTCCTGAGTTGGCTCATCCCCAAGCTGCCGCGCACGAGCAGCGGCAGCGGGAGCGGCTGAACTTGAAGAAGCAGGGGGGCAGGGGGGCAGGGGGGCAGGGGAGAAAGAGCGCCTTGCGTCTTCTCCCCCGCTCCCCCGCCTCCCCTCACCACGCCAGCGCCGCCACGCCGCCAATGACGACCGCGGCCGCCAGCGACAGGCCTGTCCCAATCAAAAAGCCGCGAAAGTGATAGGCGTCGCCGCGGGTGAAGCGCATTCCCGGCGCGTTGGGGAAGGCGATGCGGCCCGGCGCCAGTCGTTCCACGAATAGCCAGTCGAGCAGAACAAGATCGACGGTGTTGAACGTCATCAGGACGATGAACACCGAGAGCGCCGCCGCGCCGAATGTCAACGGGCCGTTCCCCAGTTGCTGCAGTCCGGCCAGCGCCAGAACCGGAAACACGACCAGGAGGCCCAGCACCGCGGCCCCGAGCAGCCACCGGAGACGGCGGTCGGCGGCGCTGATCGGCCCGGCCGCGTCGCGCAGTACGGGCGGGGCATCGTTGATCCAGATCATCGGCCGGAACAGCAGCGAGAGGACAATGAGCACGGACAATAGCGCGCTGAGCAGTGCGCCGTAGAGCAGGCTGTGGGTGAGCAAAGAACTGAATGGTAGCATTTGACAAGCCATCGCTATTAGACTAAAATAACATTTAGATATGTCTAAATAATAAGCGCCGCGCAGGCAATTGTCAAGCCCGGTGCGTCGCACTTTCTCCGGTGCGTCGCACTTTCTGAAGTGCGTCGCACCTTCCTAGAGGTCACAGGAAAGTGCCAGGCACTGAGAGGCGGCGGCCGAATCGCGTGACGACCGGGGCAGTTAGGCATATCATCACTGGCGTAAGCGAGGCAACACCCACATGGACACCCAACCAGCACTCAGCATCAGCGGCCTGACCAAATCATATGGCCGCGTCCCCGCCCTGCGCGGCGTCGATCTGGAGGTCGGCCGCGGCGAGATCTTCGGCTTCCTCGGCCCCAACGGCGCGGGCAAGACCACCACCATCCGCTGCCTGCTCGACCTCATTCGCCCCGACGGCGGCGCGGCGCGCGTCCTGGGACTTGACCCACAGGCCGATGCCGTGGCCGTGCGGCGGCGCGTCGGCTATCTGCCCGGCGAATTGAGCATCGAGCCGAACCTGACCGCCGAGCGCGCCCTGCGCGACCTGGCCGACCTGCGCGGCGGGGTCGAGTGGGCCACTGTCCGCGCGGTGGCCGGGCGGCTGCAACTGGATTTGCGGACGGCGGTCAAGAACATGTCCAAGGGCAACAAGCAGAAAGTCGGCGTCGTGGCCGCGCTGATGGGCCGGCCGGAGCTGCTGCTGCTCGACGAGCCGACGTCGGGCCTCGACCCGCTGATGCAGCAGGAAGTCTACCGGCTGCTGCGCGAGGCGCGGGCGGCCGGGGCGACGGTCTTCTTCTCGTCCCACATCATCAGCGAGGTGGAGGCCATCGCCGAGCGCGTGGCCATCATCCGCGACGGCCGCATCGCCGAGACGCTGGCCCCGCACGACCTGGTCAGCCGGTCAGTGCGGCGGGTGCGGGTGCGCTTCGGCGAGCCGGTTAGCACGGTGGGGCTGGCCGTGTTGCGCGGCGTAACGCAACTGGAAGCCCACGGCAACGGCGATGCGCCCGGCACCGCCACGGTGCCCGGCACCGCCACGGCCATCACCCTGCAAATCGAGGGTGAGATGGACGCCCTGGTGAAGGCGCTGGCGGCCTACCCGGTGGTCGATCTGGAGACGGAGCGGCCGTCGCTGGAGGAGATCTTCCTGACGCTCTATCAGGAAGGCTAGGAGGAGAGGGACATGACAGGACTATGGGCGGAATTCCGGCACACGTTGCGCCGCCTGCGCGGGCAAATCCTCGGCTGGGGCAGCGGCCTGGCGCTCTATGGGCTGGCGATGGGGTTGATGTACGACGCCATCCAGAACATCACCGGGCTGGACGAGATGCTGGCCAGCTACCCGCGCGAACTGCTGGCCTTCTTCGGCGACATGGCCGATCTGGCCTCGGCCAAAGGCTATTTCGGCATCTACTACAGCAGCTACATGCCCCTTATCGTCGGCATCTTCGCCGTTGGGGCGGCGGCGGCGCTGCTGGCCGGCGACGAGGAACGCGGCACACTCGACCTGACGCTGGCCCAGCCGGTCAGCCGCTCGGCGCTGTTCTGGGGCCGCTGGCTGGGCTTCGTCGCCGCCACGGCGCTCGTGCTGTTCATCGGCTATCTTGCTTGGGTCGTGACGCTGCCGTTCTCGGCCCTGGACGTGACCGCCGGGGCGCTGCTGGCGGCGTTCGTGCCCATCCTGGGCATATTGCTGCTCTTTGGCGGGCTGTCGCTGCTGCTCAGCATGGTGCTGCCATCGGCGCGCAGCGCGTCAATGAGCGCCGGCGGGCTGCTGGTGGCCAACTGGCTGCTGGTCGGCCTGGCCAACCTCAACCCCGACCTGCAGCCCATCGTCGATCTGACCCCGTTCGCCTACTTCCAGGGCGGCGAGTCGCTGGTGGACATGAACTGGGGTTGGGCCGTCGGGCTAATCGTCGCCGGCTTCGTGTTGGCGGCCGTGGCCTGGTTCCTCTTTCGCCGGCGCGACATCCGCGTGGGCGGCGAGCGCAGCTGGAACCTCCGTGGCGCGATTCGCCCGAATCGCGCTGCGTCGGGGCGTTAGCGGGCGATTCGGGAGAATCGCGCCACATTGCTCTGTTAGCGGGCGATTCGGGAGAATCGCGCCACGTTAGTGCTTGCCCGCCATTGTCACGCTCAGGTAGACCTTGGCGGTCGTGCTCACCGGCATGATCGTCCAGGTGTGGCTGGCCGGCGACGGGTCAACATTGCCGGCCGCGTCGATGGCTCGCGTCTGGAAGGTGTGCTGGCCCACGTTGAGGCCGGCGTAGCTCTTGGAGCCGCTGTCACAGGCCGCCCATGCGCCACCGTCCAATTGGCACTGGAATCCACCGCCGGCCTCGTTGCTGCTGAAGGTGAAGGCGGCGTCGGTGCTGGTGGTCGGGTTCGGCGGGCCGCCGGTGATGGTTGTCTCCGGCGGCGTGGTATCGATGGTCCAGGTGTGGCCGGCCGGCGTCGTGTCCGGGTTGCCGGGCGGGCTGACGGCGCGTGCTTCAAAGGCGTGGCTACCATCGCCCAGGCCGGTGTAACCCTTGGGCGAGGCGCAGGCGGCCCATGTTTCGCCGTCCAGCCGGCACTCGAAGCTCGCCGCCGCGTCGGGGCTGGTGAAGCGGAACGAAGGCGCATTGCTCCTGTCCAGTGGTGGCGGGGCGGCGGTGATGGATGTCGCCGGCACGTAAGGGCCAAAGGGGCCGGGCCGGTCGTCGGCCTGGCCGTAGACGTTGTCGCCCCAGCAGTCGGCCGCGCCGGTTGGGGTCAGGCCGCAGGTATGGCTCATTCCGAGGCTGACCTGCGTGTAGGGGCCGGGCTGACCGTCTGCTTGGTCATCGTTGTTGCGGCCCCAGCAGTCGGCCGCGCCGGTTGGCGTCAGGGCGCAGGCATGATAGTTGCCGGCGCTGACGTCAATATAAGGACCGGCCTGGTCAAGCGCCTGGCCGTGGATGTTGTCGCCCCAGCAGTCAACCGCGCCAGTTGGCGTTAGGGCACAGGTGAAGAGCGCGCCGGTGCTGATCTGGGTGTAGGGGCCAGGCTGGTTGGTCGCCTGGCCGTTGCCATTGTTGCCCCAACAATCGACCGCGCCGGCCGGCGTCAGGGCACAGGTGTGGAACTGGCGGGCGCTGATCTGGATGTAGGGGCCGGGCTGGTCAACGACCTGATCGTAATAATTGGCGCCCCAGCACTCGATTGCGCCGGCCGGCGTCAGGCCGCAAGTGTGATATGCGCCGGTGCTGATCTGGATGTAGGGGCCGGGCTGGTCGGTCGCCTCGCCGTAGGAGCTGTAGCCCCAGCAGTCAGCCGCGCCGGTTGGCGTCAGAGCGCAGGTGTGCTCCTCACCAGCGCTCACTTCGATATAGGGGCCGGGCTGGCCGGCCGCCTGGCCAAAGATGTTGTTGCCCCAGCAGTCGACCGCGCCGTCAGCTGTTAGGGCGCAGTTATGATGGTAACCGACACTGAAGATCGCCGGGGTGCGCGGCGGCCGGTAGGGGCCAAAAGGGCCGGGCTGGCCGACCGCCTGCCCGTCGTCGTTGAAGCCCCAGCAGTCGGCCGCGCCGGAGGGCGTCAGGGCGCAGGTGTGGGAATCGCCAGTGGTTATCTGGGAGTAGGGCCCGGGCTGGTTGACCGGCTGGCCGAGGCTGCTGGCCCCCCAGCAGTTGAGCGCGCCGCTCGGTCGCAGGGCACAGGTGTGGTCAAAGCCGGCGCTAATCTGGACGTAGGGGCCGACTCGATCGGCCGCCTGGCCGTCGTCGTTGAAGCCCCAGCAATGGACTCCGCCGCTCGGCGTCAGGGCGCAGGTGTGGTAGCTGCCGGCGCGCACCTGGATGTAGGGGCCGGGCTGGTCGGTCGCCTGGCCATTGCCGTTGCCGCCCCAGCAGTCAATCGCGCCGGACAGCCTCAGAGCGCACGTGTGGGCGACACCGGCGCTGATCTGGGTGTAGGGGCCGGGTTGGTTGGTGGCCTGGCCGGCGCTGTTGTAGCCCCAACACTCGGCCGCGCCGGCCGGCGTCAGGGCGCACATGTGGGCGTCGCCGGCGCTGATCTGGGTGTAGGGGCCGGGCTGGCCGGTCGCCTGGCCAAAGTTGTTCCAGCCCCAACAGTCCACCGCGCCGTTCGGCTTCAGGGCGCAGGTGAAGGCGTCACCGGCGCTCACCTCGACGTAGGGGCCGGGCTGATCGACGGCCTCACCCTTAATGTTCCGGCCCCAGCAGTCGATCGCGCCGTCTGGTCTCGCGCCGCAGGTGTGGTTGCCGCCGGCGCTGATAATCAGCATTGGGGCCGGCGCCCGATAGGGGCCGAAGGGGCCGGGCCGTCCGTCCGCCTGGCCGGATTCGTTGTCGCCCCAGCACTCGACCGCGCCGGCCAGGGTCAGGGCGCAGGTGTGCATGTCGCCGGCGCTGAGCTGGCTATAGGGGCCGGGCTGGTCGGCGGACTGGTCGTAGGAGTCATCGCCCCAGCAATCGACCGCGCCGCCCGGCGTCAGGGCGCAGGTGTGATCATAGCCGGTGCTGATCTGCGTGTAGGGGCCGGGCTGGTCGTTGGCCTGGCCGGATTCGTTGTAGCCCCAGCAGTCGGCCGCGCCGCTTGGTGTCAAGGCGCAGGTGTGGTATGGGCCGGTGTTGACCGCGATGTAGGGGCCGGGTTTGTTCGTGGTGCCGGCGTCACCCCAACAATCGAGCGCGCCGGACGGCCGCAGGGCGCAGGTGTGGTTATAGCTGGCGCTGACCTGCGTGTAAGGGCCGGGTTGGCTGGCTGTCTGACCTTCGTTGCTCCTGCCCCAGCACTCGACCGCGCCGCCTGGCGTCAGGGCGCAAGTATGGTTATAGCCGACCGCGACCTGCGTGTAGGGGCCGGGGTGGTAATGCGCCTGGCCGTAATCGTTGCGTCCCCAGCACTCAACCGTGCCGGTCGGCCGTAGGCCACAGATGTGGGAGCCGCCGGCACTTAGCTGGGTGTAGGGGCCGAACTGGTCGGTCGCCTGGCCAAATTCGTCGCTGCCCCAGCATTCGACCGTGCCGGCCGGCGTCAGGGCGCACGTGTGGTCAGGGCCGGCGCTGAGGATCTCCGTCGCTCCGGTAGGGGCGTAAGTGGCGGCCGCCGCCGGCTGAGCGCGCGCCGCCAGGATGAACAGCAACGCCGCCAGCGCGAAAACAACCCCGCGCCGAGCGCTGCTTGGCAGGTCTGGCTTTGCCTTCATGATTGGTGCTCCTTACTGGTATGGCGCGATTCGGGAGAATCGCGCCACGTTGCTTTGTTGGCGGGCGATTCGGGAGAATCGCGCCACTTTAGTGCTTGCCTGCCATCGTCACGCTCAGGTAGACCTTGGCCGGCGCGATCGTCCAGGTGTGGCTGGCCGGCGTCGTGTCCGGGTTGCCGGGCGGGCTGACGGCGCGGACGCGGAAGGTATGCTCGCCAAGGGCCAGATGGCTGTAGCTCTTCGGGCTGGCGCAGACGGCCCACGCGCCGCCGTCCAGCCGGCACTCAAACGTTGCCGCCGCGTCGGGGCTGGTGAAGCGGAAAGTCGGGGCGTTGCTCATGTCCGGGTTTGGCGGGGCGGTGGTGATGGTTGTTGACGGCACATAGGGGCCATAGGGGCCGGTCTGGCCGGCGGCCTGGCCGGCGCGGTTGTCGCCCCAACAGTCGATCGCCCCGCTCGGCGTCAGGGCGCAGGTGTGGGCCCCGCCGGGGCTGACCTGGGTGTAGGGGCCGGGCCGGTCGGCGGCCTGGCCGTAGTCGTTGTCGCCCCAACAGTCGGCTGCCCCGCCCGGCGTCAGGCCGCAGACGTGGCCGCCGTCGGGGCGGTTGCTGCCAACACTCAACTGAGTGAACGGGCCGGGTTGGATGGCCAGTTGGAGAAAGGCGGGTGAGCCCCAGCAGTCGATTGCGCCGCTGAACAGCAGGCCGCAGACGACATAGTCGTGGACGCGAATGGCGACAAATGGCCCGGGTTGGTGATAATTCTCCCAGCCCCAACAGTCCAGCCCGCCGGCCGGGCGCAGGCCACAAGTGAACTCGGCGCCGGCTTCGACCCGGATATAGGGGCCGGGCCGCTCGGTCGGCAGGTCGCCCCAGCAGGTGATCGCGCCGGCGGGCGAGAGGGCGCAGGTGTGGTATAGACCGCTGCTGACCTGGCTGTAGGGGCCGGACTGGTCGACCGACTGACCGCTGTCGTTGTCGCCCCAACAGTCCACTGCGCCAGTTGGGGTCAGGGCGCAGGTGTGGGACGCACTGCTGCTGACCTGAATGTAGGGGCCGGATTGGTCGGCCGCCTGGCCGAAGGTGTTGTCGCCCCAGCAATCGACCGCGCCGGTTGGCCGCAGGGCACAGGTATGGCTGGGGCCGGCGCTGACGATCTGCGGCCGGGCCGGCGGCCGGTAGAAGCCATGGAGACCGCTCTGGTTGGCTGCCTGGCCCTGGTCATTGAGACCCCAGCATTCAACCGCGCCGGCCCGGGTGAGGGCGCAGGTGTGATCGAGGCCCGCGCCAAGCTGCACAAAGGGGCCAGGCTGGTCGCCCGCCTGACCGGCGTAGTTGTTGCCCCAGCAGTCGGCCGCGCCGCTCAGTCTCAGGGCGCAGGTGTGGGCGTCGCCGGCGCTCACCTGGCTGTAAGGGCCAAATTGGCTGGTTGCCTGGCCATCGCCATTGAAGCCCCAGCACTCGACCGCGCCGGTTGGCGTTAGACCACAGGTGTGGGCCGTGCCGGCGCTGAGCTGGGTATAGGGGCCGGGTTGGTTGGTTGCCTGGCCATGGCCGTTGAAGCCCCAGCACTCAACTCCGCCGGCCGGCGTCAGGCCGCAGGTATGGAATGGGCCGGCGCTGAGCTGGGTGTAGGGGCCGGGCTGGTTGACCGCCTGGCCTTCGACATTCCGGCCCCAGCAGTCGGCCGCGCCGGCCGGCGTCAGGGCGCAGGCATGGAACTGGCCGGCGATCATCTGGGTATAGGGGCCGGCCCTGTCGACGGCCTGGCCGGAGGAGTTGTCGCCCCAACAGTCCACCGCGCCGGCGGGCGTCAGCGCGCAGCTATACCGGGCGCCGGTGCTGACCTGGGTAAAGGGGCCGGGTTGGTCGGTTGCCTGGCCGTAGGTGTTGTCGCCCCAGCAGTCGGCCGCGCCCGCCGGCGTCAGGCTGCACGTGTGGCCATTGCCGCCGCTGACGACCTCCGGCAGGGCGAGCGGCAGGTGGGGGCCAAAGGGGCCAGGGTGGTTGACCACCTGGCCATCGTCGTTCTTGCCCCAGCAGTCGATGGCGCCCGCCGGTGTCAGCGCGCACGTGTGCCCGCCGCCGGCCATGATCTGGATGTAAGGGCCGGGCTGATTAGCCGCCTGGCCGGAGGCATTATCGCCCCAGCACTCGGCCGCGCCGGCCGGCGTCAGGGCGCAGGTGTGGTGCGCGCCGGCGCTAACCTGCGTATAGGGGCCGGGCTGGTCGGCGGCCCGGCCGTAGGTGTTGTCGCCCCAGCAGTCGGCCGCGCCGGCCGGCGTCAGGGCACAGGTGTGGTCGTCGCCGGCGCTGATCTGGCTGTAGGGGCGGGGGCGGGTGTTGT
>ERZ724513.1010-NODE-1010-length-14241-cov-9.135274_pt1 | contig 14241 bp, 8 predicted proteins | sample MGYA00376046_ERZ724513 | MGnify/ENA primary metagenome ERZ724513 (study PRJEB28724, sample SAMN07190883) | activated sludge metagenome | isolation source: activated sludge of sewage treatment plant in Hong Hong | place: Hong Kong | collected 2016-03-17 ...
GGCCGCGCACCCACGGCCGCCGCGGCCAGCTGTTGCATCTCGCGGGCGTCGGCCAGGCCAGGCGCGCCGGTACAGGCGTTGGCGTTGCCGGCGTTGATGATCACCCCGCGCAGGGCGGCGCGGCCGGCGGCCAACGTCTCGCGGTCGAGCAGCACCGGCGCGGCGGCGACCCGGTTGCTCGTAAAGACGCCGGCGGCGGCGCAATCGCGGTCGCTGACCACCAGGACAAGGTCGGGGCGGCCCGATTGCTTGATGCCCGCGGCGACGGCCGCGGCGCGAAAGCCGAGGGGGGTGGTGGGGCTGCCGTCGGAGAGGGAGTGAGCGAAGGGTTGATCCATGGTTGGCCTCAGTTGCGTTTGGACGCCGGACGCTGTTCAGCGCAGACCGGTGTTCGCCAATTGGCTTGTTCTCAAGGGAGGTGATGATAGCACTGACGGGGAAGGCCGGCCAAAGTACGCCCAGCTCAACGGCGGGTGGGCTGGCCAGTCGCGTGACCAGCCCACCCGTCGCGTCTCACGGCGTGGTGCGGATGACTTCCTCCAGCGGCAGACGGCGCGGGCGCGCCGGCGGCGTCTCGGCCGGATAGCCGGCAAAGAGGAAGCCGATGATGTCGAAGCGGGCCGGGTCAAGGCCCAGCAACTCGTAGGCCAGCGGATCGCGCGTCACGCCGGCAGTGCTCCACTTTGTGCCGATGCCCTCTGCCCAGGCGGCCAGTTGGACGTTCTGGGCCGCGCAGCAGGCCGCGGCGTAATCCTCGCGGCGCTGCTGCTGGTCGCCTTCCTGAACGACGACCATGGCGATGATGGCCGGCACGGCCAGGAACATGCGCTCGCTGTCGATGCGCAGTCGTTCGCCGCGTTCGGCCGATTCTGCCGCCGCTTTGGCCGCCTTCAGCTCGCCGAAGCGAGCGGCCAGCCGCCGCTGCGTCTCCGGCCCCAGGATGACGAAGCGCCACGGCTCCGTCAGGCGGTGGTTGGGGGCCCAGATGCCGGCGGCCAGCGCCGCCCGCAACGTCTCCGGCGGGATCAGCTCCGGCCGGAAGCGGGCGATGGTGCGCCGCGTGGTGATCGCCTCGAGAACATCCATGCCTAGCGGCTGCGGAACAGTTCGCGGACGATGATGTTGCGCTGAATCTGGCTGGTGCCCTCGTAGATCTGGTAGATCTTGATATCGCGCATCAACTTCTCGACCGGGTACTCGGACATGAAGCCGTAGCCGCCAAAGACCTGCACGGCGTCGGTGGTGACCTTCATGGCCGCGTCGGCGGCGTAGGCCTTGGCCATGGCGGCGTGGATGGTGTTGCGGTCGCCGTGGTCGTAATCCCACGCCGCCCGGTAGACCAGCATGCGCGCCGCCTCGATCTGCATGGCCATGTCGGCGATCATGTGGCCGATGGCCTGGTGCTGCCAGATGGGCTGGCCCATCGTCATGCGCTCCTTGGCGTACTTGATAGCCTCGTCCAGCGCCCGCCGGGCCACGCCGACCGCGCCGGCGGCCACGCTCGGCCGGCTCTTGTCGAAGACCTTCATCGTCGTGGCGAAACCGGTGCCCTCCTCGCCCAGCCGGTAAGCGACAGGCACGCGCACGTTGTCGAAGATGACCTCGGCCGTATCCGAAGCGTGCTGGCCCATCTTCTCGAACGGCTTGCCGACGCTGATGCCGTCCCAGGCGCGCTCGACGGCGAAGAAGCTCATGCCGGTGTAGCGCTGGCGGCGGTCATCGCGCACAGCCGGGTTGGTGTAGGCTAACACGGAGTAGAAGTTGGCGTTGGTGGCCCCGGTGATGAAGGTCTTGCCGCCGTTGAGGATGTAGTGGTCGCCATCGCGCACGGCCGTCGTCTGGATGCCGGCCACGTCGGAGCCGGCCTCCGGCTCGGTGACGCAGTAGGCCGCCAGTTCGCCCTCGGCCATGCGCCCGCCGTACTCCATCTTCTGCTCCTCCGTTCCGGCGATCATGATCGGCAGCACGCCCAGTCCGTTGACGCCGATGGCCGTGGAGATGCCGGAGCAGCCCCAGGCCAGCTCCTCGGTCACCAGGCACTCCTCGAACAGGCTCAGCCCCAGGCCGCCATAGCGCTCCGGCACGGCCATCGTCGTCAGGCCGAGCTTCTGGGCCTCGCGGACGATGGGCCAGGGGTACTCATGGGTCTTGTCGTAGTGCTCCGCCTTGGGCGCGATTTCCTTGCGGGCGAAGTCGCGGGCCAGGCGTTGAATTTCGCGGTGCTCATCGCTCAAACTGAAGTTGATCGAGTTGTGGCCATTGGCGCTCATGGTGTGGTCTCCTTTTCACAGGCGTGGTGTCAACGGGATGGGCGCGCTGCGCCGCGCGCAACGCTGCGCGCGCTCTATAACGCATTGCGTTATCTGATCATTCTAGCCGAGGCCTGACAGGGCGTCAAGCGACGTGGCGCGATTCTCCGAATCGCATCGCCGTGGCGCGAAGAACGCGATTCGGGAGAATCGCGCCACGCGCGCCTCACTTGGCGCGGAAGCCGTCCGGCAGTGGGCCGCGGTTGAGCACCCCTTTGCCGACGAGTTGCCCGGTTGCATCGAGGCAGGCGATGACCTCGCGCTTGTTGTCCGGCCGCTGGCCGGGGGCGTGGATCCAGCTGATGTAGCTGTAACCGTGGTCGGCGCTGCCCCAGCCAACAAGGCCGTACTTCTCGGCGTAGAAGTAGGTCTCGACCGGCTGTCCGTCCGGCTTCAGCAGCCAGGCCAGTTCGATGACGTTGCGCAGGACAATGCCGCTGCGGAAGGTGTAGGTCGGGTAATACGCCTGGAAGCGCAGCCAACTGCGTTGGTAGCCGCTGGCGACGACGCCGCAATCGCTCTTGCGGTAGAAGACGACAAACGGGTTGCGCTCGTAGACATCGCCCACATCCCAGAGGCGCGGGCTCCAGGCCGAGCCGGCGACGTCGCCCTCGTAGAGGGTGTAGAACTGGCCATTGCCGGGGCTGGTGTCGGTGCCGCGGAAGATGGTGTCGGCCGTGGCCCATAGCTCCTCCCACTCGGCGCGGACTTCGTCCCCCTTGGTGTGGTAGAAACGGGTGCGCGTCTCCTGGGTCTGGTGGCGGGCCTGTGAGCCACTGCTGTGCTGCACCTCGTAGAGGCGGTGGTCGCCGACCATGAACTGCACCATGTCGTAGGGCGGGGCCAGCGGTTGGCTGAAGATAATGGGCAGATAGAACTGGTAGGGCGGCGCAGACGCTGCGGTCGGCGCGTCCGTCGCCAATTGCTCGGCGCGGACGCCGGCCACGGCCAGCGCCGCCAGCAAGGTAGCGGCTAGGAAGAGAAGATGTCGCATTGGCTATCTCCGCGCGGGCGGCCGGCGGGATGATAACTTGCATCGTCATTCGCCGCCGCCCGGCGCAGTTCTTCAGTGACCATTCATACAGTATAATGCCCCTCACTTCAACAGGAGCAACTCATGAACACTTTGTCCGACCTCAATGCCCTTCGCGCCCAGTTCCCGGCCCTACAGCGCACCGTCGCCGGCCGCCCGGCCGTCTTCCTCGATGGCCCCGGCGGCACGCAATCGCCGGCGCGGGTCATCGACGCCATGAGCGACTACCTGCGCCGCGGCAGCAGCAACCACGGCGGCCACTTCCTGACCAGCCGCGAGAGCGACGCCACAGCCGAGGCGGCGCGCCTGGCCATGCGCGACCTGCTCAACGCCCGCCGCCCGGAAGAGATCATCTTCGGCCAGAACATGACCAGCCTGACCTTCAGCATCAGCCGGGCGCTGGCCCAGACGTGGCAGCCGGGCGATGAGGTCATCGTCACGCGCCTCGACCACGACGCCAACATCTCCCCCTGGCTGCGCGCCGCCGCCGACCGCGGCGCGATGGTGCGCTGGCTCGACTTCCACCCGGCCGACTGCACCCTGGCGTTGGAGGAGTTGCCCGGCTTGCTGAACGAGCGCACGCGCCTGGTGGCCGTCAACTACGCCTCCAACGCCGTGGGCACGATCAGCGACGTCGGCCGGGTTGTCGCCCTGGCCCATGCTGCCGGGGCACTGGCCTACGTCGATGCTGTCCACTACACGCCCCACGACGTGGTCGATGTGCAGGCGCTCGACTGCGATTTCCTCGCCTGTAGCGTCTACAAATTCTTCGGCCCCCACACCGGCGTCCTCTACGGCAAGTACGAGTGGCTCGACCGGCTGGCGGCCTACAAGGTTCGCCCGGCGGCCGACGAGCCACCCGGCAAGTGGGAGACGGGCACGCAGAGCTACGAGAGCCTCAGCGGCGTGGCGGCGGCCGTGGACTACCTGGCCGAGTTGGGCGGGGCCGGCGGTTCGCGGCGCGAGCGGCTGGCGCGTGGCCTGTCGGCCATTAAGGCCCACGAGGCCGCCCTCAGCGAGCACTTCCTGCGCGGGGCCGCGACCGTGCCCGGTCTGCGCGTCTATGGCCTGACGGACATCGAGCGGCTGGCCGAGCGCACGCCGACCTTCGCTGTCGAGCTGGCCGGCCATGCCCCGGCCGAGATCGCCGCCTGGCTGGGGGAGCGTGGTTTCTTCGTCTGGGATGGCCACTACTACGCCATCGCCGTCATGGAGCGGCTGGGCACGCTGGCGCGCGGCGGCCTGGTGCGCATCGGCTTCGTCCACTACAACACCATCGCCGAGATCGACCGCCTGCTGGCCGCCCTGCGCGAACTGGCCGGTTGATTGATGGCCAGATGAGTGCTGATTGACAGCGGCAGCGCGGTATGCCATAATCTGCGACATCATCTCATTGATTGGCGGCCCGGCCGCCGGCTATCTTTAACCTAAGGAGGTGGTGTCTATGAGTAATCGCTTATTTAACTGCACCGTAGCACTGCCTCCTCGTGAGAGCTAGTAGTGCTACGGTGCAAAGCAAAGGCCCTGTGACAACACAGGGCCTTTGTGTTTGTTAGGGCAGTCGGGGGCCGTGCTCTAGACTTCGTCCGTCGGCACGTAGTCCAGCGGCGAATCGGTCGTCGTATAGCTGGCCGCGGGGGAGCCGCCGTTGGTCGGCGCGGGCGGGACATACTCGCCCGACTGCCGTCGCACCCAATCCTCGTACTTCAGCCCGTCGGGCATGGTCGCGTTGGTCAGCGTCCGCGCCGTCGATAGCGCCTTCAGCGAGACGCGCGCGCCGAAGAGGAACGCGCCCGACAGGTTGGCCCCGTGCAGGCGAGCATCGTCCAGGTTCGCGCCGCTCAGGTTGGCCTCGGACAGATTGGCCTTCTCCAGATTGGCCCGGCTCAGGTTAGCCCAGCCCAGATTGGCCCCGATCAGCACGGCGCGCTCCATGTTCGCCTGGCTGAGGTTCGACTCGACCAGGTTGGCCCGCTCCATGTTGACTCCGTTCAGGGCCACGCCCTCGGCCACGACCTTGCTCAGGTTGGCGTCGACCAGCGACGCGCCGCTCAGCGTCGCTCCTTCCAACACCGCGCCGGTCAGATCGGCCTCGTTGAGCGCGGACAGGCTCAGGTCGGCCCCACGCAGGTCGGCCTCCGTCAGGCTGGCCCGCTCCAGATTGGCCCGCGCCAGCACGCCGTCGCTCAGGTTGGCCGTGGCCAGGTTGGCGTAGCTCAGGTCGGCATCCTGCACGTCGGCGCGACTGAGGAAAGCGCCGGAGAGGTTGATCCAGCCCAGTTGCGCCCCACGCAAGTTGATGCCGGCCAGGTGGGCGTTCGACAACGTGCCGTCGGTCAGCCAGCCCTGCGCGTCCAATTCCTTGATGGCGCGGGCGGCCAGGCCGGGGTCGCCGCTGGCGACCTCGCGCACGAGCTGCGTCTTGAGCAGTTGTTGCTCGCGGGCCATCTGCGTGTCTTCCTGCGCCCGGCGCTGCTCCTCCAGGTAGGCCAGGAGTTGTCCCTCGCGGCGGGCGGCCAGGCGATCGCTCAATACCACGACCAGGGCCACGCCCAGGAGCGTCAGCCCCAGCCCGCGGGAATACTCGTTCAGCAGAGTACCCGGCTGATAGCCCAGCCAGCCAAAGAACACGGCCAGCACAAGCAGGATAATGGCGATCGCGGTAATATTGAGGCCCTTCGGCTTGGTGCTCATGGTGCGTTACTTCCTGTACATGAATTCAACAGCGGGCGCGCCGGAGACCCAGGCGCGCCCGTCACGTAAACTAGAGATCGGTGGCCGAATCGTCGTAGTCGATGGTGATCAAGCCCTGCTCAATCGCATCGACGACGCTCAGGTCCGTCCGCGGCGTCGCGCCGGCCGGGGAGAGGCGACGGTTGGGGTTTAGCTCGACCGCCTTCTCCACTTCTTCCATCAACAGACGCGGCCACTTCTTGATGGCATCGGCCTGGGCCGCCTGGACGCGCCAGATAAGGTTGCGGTTGTCCTGTTGCAGCTTCTGGATGAGTTCGTCCACCGCGCCCAGTTCCTCGCGCCAGACCTGCTCGCTGCGCCGCGCCCCAGCCCAGCGCTGCTCGTTCTCCAACTCGAACGCCTGCCACTTCTGCGACAGATCCAACTCGAAGTTCTTCAACTTCTCCTGAATCTCCAGCAGGAAGCCGTCCCAGCGCGACTGCATGCGGTTCGACTCGATGCGCAACATCTCCGACGCCTCGCGCTTCTGCTGCTCCAGCTGCTTCTGCCAGTGGGCGAAGTTCTGGACGGCCATGCGCGCCTCTTTGTACTGGTTGCTCAGCGTCAGCCATTGCTGCGTGAAGCGCTCGATGGTGTCCTTGTGCTCATCCAGCGTCGCCTGCCAGGCGTCGACCTGCCGGCTCGTCTCGACACGGTTGCGCTGGCTCTCGTCGGCCAGCGTGGCCAACGTTTCGCGCATCTCGCTCTGGTCGCCGGTCAGCGCTTGCAAGCTGGCCTCGGCCTTGAGGATGCTGTTGTTCAGCACGGTCACGCGCTCCGTCAGCGGCCCGACGCGCCGGCTGACCTCGGTCAGGATGGGCTTCCAGTTGTCGTTGAAGTCCTGGGCGCTACGCCGCGTCTCCTCCACCACTCGCTCGACATCCGACATGCGCGCCAGCAGCTTCAGGGAGCTTTCGCGCGCCTCCTCCAGCGAGGTGGTGACGGGGGCAAAACGCCCTTCCTGCGTGCTGATCAGATTGGCCAGGCGCACATCTTCAGCCTGCCGCAACTCCAGCTCCTGCTCAACACGGTCGAAGAGGGCCATCAGTTCGCGCGTGTTGCCCAGCTTGATGACAGTGTCCTCAAGTTGGCCGACACGGGCGGTCATCGTCTCGAAGCCGGCCAATTGGGTATGCACGGACGCCAACCGGGTGTCCAGCGCGGACTCTGAATCGGCCACAAGCGCGGAGAGGCGATCGTCAAGCTCAGCCGTGTGTTGCTCCAACTGCTCGTATTGGGCGCTAAGGAGCACGATCTCCGGCGAAGTCTCCGGTGTGCGATTGACCAGGGCCGCGTAGTTCGACTGCGTCTCGGCGGCCAGGGCCGCGATTTGGTCGTGCGACTGGGCCAACGCCTGGGCCTGCTCGTCCTGGCGGCCGACCATCGATTCCAACTGCTGCCGCCAGGCGGTCTCGACCACGGCCGTGCGCGTCTCGAACTGCTCCGCCTGGGCGTCCAACGTCTCCTGCACACGGTCGGCCAGGGCGGCGTAGTTCGACTGCGCCTCGGCGGCCAGGGTGGCGATCTGTTCGCGCGACTGGGCCGACAGTTGGCCCACGCTCTCTTGCAGCGCGGCGAACTGTTGGTTCACGCGGGCCAGCGCCTGGGCCTGTTCATCCTGACGGCCGACCACTGACTCCCACTGCTCTGGTGAACGGCTGGTCATCTCGTCCAACTGCTGCCGCCAGGTGGTCTCGACCACGGCCGTGCGCGTCTCGAACTGCTCGGCCTGGGCATCGAGGTACTCCTGCACGCGGTTGGCCAGAGCGGCGTAATTCGATTGCCCCTCGGCAGCCAGGGTCGCCGTCCGTTCGCGCAACTGCGCCGACAGCGCGCCAAGGCTCTCTTGCAGCGTGGCGAATTGCTCGTTCACGCGGGCCAGGGCCTGGGCCTGCTCTTCCTGCCGGCCGACGACCGGCTCCAACCGCTCCTGGAAACGCAGTTGCGACGGCAAGGACTCCTGCACGGCCTGCAACTGGAGCACCAGATGGTCATCCGCCGCGCGCAGTGTGGTCAGTTCGGCCAGCACGCGGCTCTCGGCCGTGGCCTGCTCGCCCTGCCAGCGCTGCTGCGCGTCCAGCACCGCCCGACCGACTTCCTCGGCCAGCCGGGCACGCTCTTCGTCCGGGTTGGGCTGGCGCGCCACCTGGGTGCTGAGGTTCGACAGATGCCACTCCAGGTCTTGCAGCCGCTGCTCCTGGGTGGCCGTCTTGGGGTCTTCCTCCGGCACGCGCTCCAGCCGCTCGGCCACAGTGGCGATGTGATACTCCAGCTCCTGGATCTTGCGGTCCCGCTCAGCCAGATCGCGCCCCTGCTGGGCCAGCCGCTGCTCCAGTTCGGTCAGCTTGCGGCCGGACTTGCGGCGCTCCTCATCCATCCACTTTAGTTGGTTGCGCAGTTCACCTATTTCGCGGGTCTGTGCTGAATTCGAACTGAGCGTCATCGGAAGAACTCCTTGGGCATCACTGTCGTGCGGCCGCCAAGCCGGTAGGATTAAGCGCTGGTATGCCCGCGCCATTGGACTCAACCGCGAGTCCGTCACGCGGGCACGCTGATCACAAGCAGCGCCGGCCAAAGAGGCCAGGCGGCTTTTTGGTCACTGGAATAGTGCCATAGCCGGCCACTCAGGAACATGAAATGTACGTGAAATGTGGGGGGACGTGGTCATAAAGGCCACGTGAAATCAAAAGGCGACCGAGAGCCAGGAATCAGCCGAGGCTTCAATCCGAAGCTTCAATGACGAAGGGCAGGCGAATGAGGCGGTGGTCGTTGCTGGTCAGCAGAGGATCGACGCCCAGAGCGTCGAAGCTGCCCGCCTCGCCCTGGTCGGCATAGAGCACCAGGACGACAGCGGCATCCTCCGGCGCGGGGTCGAGGGCGACGACGACATCACGGTTCACGCCGGCGGGCACGAAGGTGCGGCCGAGCATCTCCGCCGGCCCGCCATCCTCGGCCGCGGCGTGGACCGCCACCCAGGCATCGACCGGCACGACAACCAGATCGACCACGACGCTATCGTCGGCCAGCGGTTGATCATCGACCATGACGATCGCGCCCATGTCCGTGCGGAAGACGGTCGGCAGCGGCATCCGCTCCTGGAAGCGCACAATGGCGTCCTGGGCAACGTTGAACTCGTCGCCGGGGGTTGTGTCGGCGTGCAGGCGGGCATAGAGCTGCGGGGTGACGGCCGATTCGATCAGCTCGACGCGCACGTGCTCATTCAGCCCATCCGCCAGCGCGGCGAAGCCGATGATCAGGCCCGGCTGCCCGTCCTGATCGCTGTAGATGGCCACCCAGCCCGGCCCTTCGCTGATGACGCGGTCGACGGTGATGGCCCCATCGACGAGCGGCTGGTCATAGACGAGAACGTAGGGCGGGTAATGGGCGGCAAAAGCGGCCACGACCGGCTCGCCGTTGACCAGAATGGGCGGGTCGCCCGGCGGGTATTCCAGCACCCCCGCCTCGCCGGTGTCCTCGTGCAGCACGGCGTGGAGCGTCGGCGTGGCGTAGCGCCGGTCGATGCTGACGGCGACGTTCTCGTGCAGACCCTCGTCCAACCGCACCGCGCCCAGCACTGCGCCCGCCTTGCCGTCCTCGTCGGCGTGGATGATCACCCAACTCGGCTCCAGCACCTCTACCCGCGACAGCACGGCGAGGTTGTCCTCGCCGACGGTCTGCTCGGCGGCCTCGACGAGCGGCCGTGGCATCTCCAGGGCGACGGCAAAGGTCGCGCCCGGCTCGCCCGGGTAGGGTTCGTCCGCACCGGGGTACTCGAAGACGCCCTCGTCGCCGGCATCGACATGGAGCCGGGCGTAGAGCGTCTCCGTCGCCAGCGCGGGATCGACGGTGACGCGGACGTTCTCGTGCAAACCGCCGGCCAGCGGTGTCTGGCCGATTGGCTCGCCGGGCGCGCCGTCGTCGTCGCGTAGGACGACCAGCCAGCCGGGGCCGGGCAGGGCCACCTCGGCGGCCACCAGCTCGCCGCTGTCGTCGAGGGATTGGTCGTCCATCTCCACCCGTGGAGCGATGGGCGTGGGCGAGGGGGTGATGGTCGGTTCCGGCGTCGGCGTGGGGGTCAGGGTGACGGTGACGGCCGCCGGCGGCGTGCCGTCCACCGGGTTGTCGTCGCCGCCGAGCAGCGAGCAGCCGACAAGCAGCGGCAGCAGACAGACCGCCAGCAAAGCGGGCCACTGCCAGCATATCCAGTTCACAATCCCACTCTTTCCGCGGCGCACGGTAGGGATTCTAGCCGGTTATCTGTGGGAGGCTAGGGGTGGGCGAGGGGCGCTTATGTGGGGTTGAGAAAGGATGGGGCCGGCGGTCTTGACTTTGGGGGTCACCTTAGTTGGGCGGTGCGCCAGACCACGATTGAGTGGGGATGGTACCAAAATTCGGAAGTGGAATGGGAGAACGCCACTTTTCCCATCTTAGCCATAATAACGATAATAATATATTGACAAACGATAAATCATTTGTTACAGTCTACCTATCCTACTACTGGGTGAGGCATTACTTATGAAAAAAGGGTCAACTCTATTCTTAAAGTTTGTCATTTGTCTTATCGCCATCGCAGTCCTTATATGGCTGATTTGGTTTCCTCAACTTGAAGGAAGGGCTGCTAACTTGGATCTCATCAGTATTTATACCGATCCGCTTATTATCTATACTTATATAGGTTCAATCCCATTTTTTGTGGCGCTATATCAGGCATTTAAGCTTTTAGGCTACGTTGACGGGAATAAGGTTTTCTCTCAATCATCAGTGAACGCTGTGCGGAATATAAAATACTGTGCAATCATATTCAGCGGCTTCATTGTGCTGGGAATACTATACATAAGGTTAGTTGTTAGAGGCGACGACTCAGCAGGTGTGACCGCCTTGGGCATCTTTACTACTTTTGCTTCTGCCGTCATTGCCACTGCTGCGGCTGTTTTTCAAAGACTTCTACAAAGTGCCGTAGACATAAAATCAGAAAACGATTTAACGGTATAAGGTGCAATGATGTCAATAATCATCAATATCGATGTCATGTTGGCCAAGAGAAAAATGAGTGTTACGGAACTGACAGAGAAAGTTGGCATAACCATGGCTAATCTTTCCATCTTGAAAAATGGCAAGGCAAAGGCTGTCCGTTTTTCAACGCTTGAGGCGATTTGTAAAGCATTAGATTGTCAGCCGGGAGATATTCTGGAATATAAAAGTGAGTAGCTTTCTGGCTTCAAAGTGTGCGGCTTCCGGTCAGGAGCGTCGTCTCTGGCCCAGACAGGTCGGCGATGAAGACATCTATAGAACCTACCGAGAACCTACCGTTCCGGTCTAACCATCAAGGCTATCTACCCTCCATCTCCCACCACATCCTCTCCCCATCACTGCTTACCTCCACCGTCCCCCCCTCATCACGCCCAACCGCCGGCGGCAGCAGCCCCGCGCCCAAGGCCGCGCCGCCGCCGGCCGCAACCAGAGTGTAATGACTACCGCCCCGACTCCCCCCAGTAGTCAAACAAAACGAGGAACAACGGCCGCCCAAACAACCGCGGCCGTTGCTCCTCGTTCACTCCCCACCACAGATCGCTAATCGCTCAACACCGGCCCAACGGTAATGGCATCGAGCTTCCTGTCTCCCAGGTTGTCGGCGGCCAAGCCGAGTACGTCCAGCGCGCTGGGCGCGAACCCCTGCCACGCCATCAGCACGTCGCGGTTGTCGCCGCTGACGCCGTCAACGACGAAGGCGTTCTCCATGAGCAGCAGCGCCCCGCCGCGCACGCCCAGCCCGGAGGGGGCCTGCGTCAACGTCGCGCCGCGCACGTCCTCGGCGGCCAGGCCGGGCACGGTGGAACCGTCCAGGTGCATGGCCCACGTCCCGGCCGAGGCCGCGCCATAGACGGCGTTCTCCAGCCGGATCTGGTCTTCGTCGCGCACCGTCACCGTACCGCCGCCCGTCCTGGGCACGGAGCCGGCACCGCTCAGACTGACGACCAGGTCAAAGTCATCGGGATCGGTCGAGGAGAGGGAGATGGCGTCAATCTTCTCGCCGGCGGTTGTCAGGCCGACGTCGGAGCCGTCGAGATACCACTGGAAGACGCCGCTGGTGAAACCGCCCAAGCCGTAGGAGTTGGGCACAAAGCGAATGATGTCCGACGCCGTGACCTTGCCCAGGCCGGCCACGGTTTGCATGCCGCCCAGCGTCAGCAACAGCGTGCCGTTGGGCAGGAACTCGGCCGCCGTCACGTCCTGGGTAATGCCCATGTCGGAGGCATCGAAGACCAGGCTCCAAAACCGTGTACCTGTATGGTCGATTTCCAGGTACAGAAGGTCGCCCTGTTTGTAGGCGTAGCGGCCGCCAAGGCCGTCCACGTCGGAACTGACGTAGAGGCCAATCCGCTCCACCCGGGGCCAGTAGTAGATGGCATCGGGGTCGCCCGTGCCGTTGTCGGCGTCGCTGATACGCAGGGAGTAACAGCCCGAAGGGAAAGCAAAGTCAAAGCTTGAATGGTCGGCGGTTAACACATCTTCGGCGACGACCTCTGTGTTCTCATCGAGCACCGCCACGGCCGCGTGGGCCAGCCCAATGCCAGAGGGAAGACCGAGGCTGATGCGCGTGACTTCGTACGGGTACTGACAGAATGTATAGTGGTCAACGTCGCCGACCGGATCGATTGCCGCGAAGTGCCGGCCGTCAACACCAGGGTGCGACAAATAGTCAGGGTTGTCGTTCGGCTCATCAGCCATGTCGGGGCCAAAGTCGAACGACAACTGATAGCCGCCCTGGTTGGCTGTGCTGCGGGCATAGACCTGATAGGGTCCATAATCCGGCAGAACAACATCCAGGCAGGCGCCGGCATTCGAGCCACAGGTGGTGCTATGGACCACGTAGTTATTTCGGCCGAGCAACGTCAGCCACGGCTGGACGTTGGAGTTGCGCGCCGTCATCGTCGCGCGGAAAACCTGGCCGGTATGGCCGTCGAACTGGTAGCGATCAATATCGTCAGCCGGGGCAATGGTGCCCTCGTAGTCCATAAAGATGCGGCCAGAATACGGGTTCCCATCCAGCCACATCGCCGTATCATACGTCCCATTTGGCTCCAACTCCTGCAACGTGGCGTCGTAATTCATGGTTAGAAGGAACGGCGTGTCAATATCGAGCTTGCCCGGGCAGGGCGTGATGGTGAGCCACCCGCTGGCGTCATTCAGGTGAAGCATTTCAAATTCGATGACGGCGTCGTCGCAACTATCGTCAACGATCAAGCTCCATCCCGTATCGAGTGTCGCCTGCACGCGCAGAGACGAAGCCGGGGCGACTTCGATGCGCGGCCGGATGGTCATTCCCTCCGGGAAATCGAAATCATAAATGACCATGTCGTCGAGGCTGAGGAGATAACCGCGTTCGGTCAGGCCGACACCGGTTCTCTTGAGGACTGGGTCAATAGCAGCCGATGCGCTGCCAGCAAGGAAGAACAGGGCCAACATGGCCAGAAGTGGGACAAGCAGTCTGCGGTTCACGACGTTAGCTCCCCCGGCCCTCCTGGGCCGGCATACTACTGGGGTCGGGCTGTGGGGGTGGCGGCGGGGCTGGCATCCCCCTGGCCACGGGATCAGAACCGGCTCCAAACTTGTCTGAGCGACCTTACCGCTCAGAGGAGATCATCTATGCCTCCTAAGGATCACGGTACTACCGGAACATTACAAAAACAATTAAGATGGCGACTTTTTACCGCTCAACTACCCACCACATCCTCTCCCCATCACTGCTCACCTCCACCGTCCCCACCTTATCCGTCCGCAGCACTGTCGCGCCAACGGCCGCCGCCCGCGCCAGCATGGCCGGGGCCGGATGGCCGTAGGTGTTGTCCGCGCCGACGGAGATGACGATCACTTGTGGGGCGACGGCGCGCAGGAAGGCCTCGCTGCTGGACGTGTTGGCCCCGTGGTGGCCGGCTTTGAGCACCACCGACGCCAGCGGTTGGCCGCCGGCCAGGAGCGCTTCCTCCGTGCCGCTCTCGGCGTCGCCGGTCAGGAGTACGGAGAGTTGGCCGTAGGTCAGCCGGGCGACGATGGAGGCGTCGTTGCGACCGGCGGCCCCATCCGCGCCGCCGGCGCTGAGGATGTCCAGGCGCGCGCCGTCGCCCAGGTCGATGCGCTCGCCCGGCGCGGCGACGTGGACGGCCG
>ERZ724513.1012-NODE-1012-length-14237-cov-6.144197_pt1 | contig 14237 bp, 15 predicted proteins | sample MGYA00376046_ERZ724513 | MGnify/ENA primary metagenome ERZ724513 (study PRJEB28724, sample SAMN07190883) | activated sludge metagenome | isolation source: activated sludge of sewage treatment plant in Hong Hong | place: Hong Kong | collected 2016-03-17 ...
CTACGGCCTCTACCGCTTCGACGACTTTCCCACATCACGGTTCGACCAGTTCTTCGAGGCCGTCGCCCGTGTCGGCGACGGCGCGCACCTCACGGGTGACGCCGTGCTCGCACTCCACAACCTCGCGCTCGTCAACCCGCGCCGGATCCGCGTCGGCACACCCCGACGGGCACGCGCCAAGCTGCCGGATTGGATCGAGGTCGTGAACGAGACCATCGACCCAGCCGACCTCACCCGCTACGAACTGATCCCATCGACCACCGTCGCCTACGCCATCCGAACGTGCCGCGACAGCGTGATGACCGACCGTCTCCTCACCGCGGTCGACGATGCCCGACGCGACGGCCTGGTCACCGCCACCGAAGCGCGCACCCTCCACACGGAACTGAGCATCACCCGATGAGCGAGCCCAGCTACCAGGACCCACCCGTCCACCGGGCGTCGCTGGAGCAGCGCCTCCGCAACATCTGCCGATCACTCGGCATCAACGAGCTACGGACACGCACATCGCTCGCCCACACCGTTGTCGCGCAGATGCTCCCCGACGGAGTAGTCAAAGGTGGCGCAGCGATCAAGCTCCGCGTCGGCGACCACGCCAGCCGGCTCACCACCGACCTCGACACGGCCCGCGGAGCGAACCACACGGTCGAGAGCTACACCACCGAACTCGCCGACCGGCTCGCCGAAGGCTGGTATGGCTTCACCGGCCGCCTCGTTGAACGGGAACCTGCCGACCCGCCTGAGATCCCCGCCGAGTACGTGATGCAGCCATTCGACGTAAAGCTCGCCTACAACGGCCAGTCCTACGTCACGGTCCTCCTCGAGTTGGGCCACGACGAGGTCGGCTCTACCGAACAGCCACGCCTCGCACTCGACTCCGGCATCGCCGAGGTGATCGAAGGCCTCGGATTCCCTGCCCCCGCTCCCATTCCGGTGCTCGCCGTAGAGCATCAGATCGCCCAGAAACTGCACGCCTGCACCACCCCAGACCGCCACGGCGGCAACGAACGCGCCCACGACCTTGTCGACCTCCAAATCCTAATCGCCGCGGAACCACCCGACCTCCACGAACTCGCGACCATCGGACGACGTCTGTTCGCGGCACGCCGCGTCGCACCATGGCCCCCGACCGTCCAGGCGTGGCCCGGATGGGACACCCGCTACGCCGAAGCCGCCGACGGGCTCGACGTCCGACCACTCGACGACGCCATCGCATGGATCAACACACTCATCACCGAAGCCGAGCACTCCACCGAAACGGGGCTCTAGTCGATGACCCAGGTGTGCCAGTAGATCGGGCCAGGCGTCGATTCGGGATCGGCAGAGAGCTTGACAACGGCTCCGCGGCTGATCCCTTCGAGGACTGAGATCAGACGAGACCTGATCGCGTCGTGGTCGAGCGCTTCGTAGGCGTCGTCCGACCACAGATGCACGATACCGTCGATCACCCGCGTTGCCGAGCGGAACCCACCTGATCGAAGGGCCGAACGGAACGAGGCGCGCGTCGCCTCGACATGCTCAGCAGGAACACCGATCACGTAGGCCGAACCGAACCGGGTCACCTCTTCGGTCACTACTGCGGTCAACAGCTCCACGCCCGCCGGTGTCTCCGTTGCCGGGAACCACGCGTCGAGGATTCGGAGGCAGCGGCGACACGTCGGAGCGGATGCCGGGTGACGCCACAGCGGCAACCTGTCGTCGGCACCTGCGGCCATCCTGTGCCACGTCCGACCACACAAGCTTGAGAAGTTCCAGCGGCCATCGGCGGGCTCGATCTGGTCGCCCTGGTGATCTGCCGCACGACCGGGCCCGTCGGTGACCGCGGCGAGGTGGGTTTCCGCACCGCTTCCGACCTCGACCAGCAACAACTCCCGGCCCAACACCGAGATCGAGTTCTCCGCCGCAGTATCCACCCGCAACTCCTCGCACCGCTTCCTGACTCGGCCGTTCAGTCTTGTCGCCCCTCCTGACGTTTCGCCTGCAACGCGACGGTCCCGGGGGCCAGGCGACCCCCGGGCACTTCCACCGCTATTGCACGTCGTCCGCGCCGAGGTCGTCGGGATCGTCGTCGTCCACGTTGGACTCAGCATCTTCGGTGATGCCCGACGTTCTCTCGCGTTCGTTGCGGACCAACAGTGCGAACGTGTCGGCTGCGGCGGCCTGCATCCCCGGTAGCACGTGCTGGTACACGTTCATCGTGAACGCGATGTTGGCGTGCCCGAGTCGCTCGCTGACCACCTTCACGTGGACCCCCGACTTCAGCAGGAGCGTTGCGTGCGTGTGGCGAAGGTCGTGCAGCGAGATCGACGGCACCGCGAGCTTCGCGACCGTGCGGTCGAACAACTGACTGAAGATGTCGGGGTGCATCGACTCGCCGTCCGCCTTGACGAACACGAGATCGTCCGCTCCCGGAGCCGCACCGTCGCACTCCTCGGTTCGAACCGCGAGCCAGTTCCGCAGCACCTCGACAACATCGGGATCGAGGTCGATCGCGCGGCGACTCGTTCCAGTCTTCACGTCCGAGATCGACACCTGGTACGCGACCGACACCAACGCCTGACACACCGACACCCGGCGGGCATCGAGGTCGATGTCACGCCATCGCACACCGAGGACCTCGCCTCGGCGCATCCCGGTGTGGGCCGCCAGATAGAACGCCGGTCCCATCCGATGCGAAGCAATCGCGTCGAGGAAGCCCACCAGCTGATCGATCTCCCACGCCTTGACCTCCGCTCGTTTCCGCGCCTGAAGAGATGGCGCGTCAGCGAGCGCGACCACGTTGCGCACGACCGTGCCCTTGCGGGCCGCGTCGCTCAACGCCTTATTCAACATCACGTGGATGTTGTGAACCGACTTCGGCGACAGCCCCTTCGGCTGCGACTTGCCGGTGCCGGCTCGCGAGCTGGACCGCTTCTTGCTGCCATTCTTCAACAGCGCCGCATAGAACAAGTCGATGTCATCAGGCGTGAGCTGGTCGAGCTTCCGTCTACCCAACGCCGGGATGACGTGCAGCTCGATGTTGCGCCGGTACGCGTCGTAGGTGCTCCGCCGAAGCCGGCTCTCCTGCACTGGGAGCCACCGCTCCAACAGGTAGTCGCCCAACGTCAGCTTCTCGGCCACGACCGTCTCGCCCGCGTGAGCCCGCTTCACCAACTCGGCGAGCAGCTTCTCCGCGTCACCGCGTCGCGTACCCGCCTGCACCCACCGCCGCCGGTACTTGCCCGTCGCCGGGTTCACGCCGTCATAGACCACGGCGTACCACTTGTCGCCCTTCTTCTGAAGGCTTCCGCGCATCATCGTCCCCTTCGGATCAAGCCGATTGGGGACGACTGCCAGACACGAAGGCCACGGGTTCCGGGACGTCCGACAGGAACCAGGCGCTGCGCCACCGACTGTACGCCGCCCGAACCCGAAGATCGAGCCGGCACCGACAACGAAGCGCTCGGCAAGCGCCGTTCGACCACCGACCGAGCTACCGGCGCGATGGACCTGCGACCGCCTCCGTGCCGCCGTCTCACGGCCCGGCATGGGCTGTCCCACACCGCACAGTAGAAAAAACAGTAGAAATTACGGTGTCCGGGCACGACAACGGCCCTCCTCGCTTGTCCGAGAAGGGCCGTTTTCCGGGCTTTTTCGTTGGTGGCGGGGGCAGGATTTGAACCTGCGACCTTCGGGTTATGAGCCCGACGAGCTATCTGACGCACCCGCCCCGCGTCGTCCTAGCCCGTCCCAGATCGTCCCGCTGACGTGGAGGTTCGGCGGGGCGAGGTCCGCCAGCATGCCCACCCATCATCGGCTGTAACGCGGGGTTCGGTAGAAGGTCCGGTAGAACTTCGGCGTCGCTTCTCGCGCGCGTCGAGAAGCCGGTTGGGGTCGGAGGGAGCGATGCATCGGTGACCTTCGGGTCCCAGCGACGGCCTTCGACGCTCGGATCATCGGTGGTGGAAATGATCGACCGCCGTTGCCGCACAACCGTGGGCCGGGTAGACGGCCGCGCGGTTGCCCCAGACCTCGGCGAGCACCTCGCAGCGGGCGGTAAGGGGCGGGTGAGCCGCTGAACAGAGGCGTTCCTCGTCGATCGCGACGATACGCTCGGGGCCCATAGGTCGGTATTTTCTCCGACCGTAGACGGCGACCGACGCGCCCACTCGAACTTCGACGACCGCGGGGGCCCTCACGCGCTTTTGGCTGACCCACAACGCCAACCCCTGCAGGTCTGATCAATGCCGGTGATTCGCCAAGTAGCGCTGCCTTCCTCGTTCGCCGATTCGATTCACGATGGGGAGAAGCTTCGGGGTGAGCGCAGGGAATGCGTTGAGCAGCCGAGTGGTCAGGCTGTCGGAATAGGGCACGTAGTTCTCGAGCCGATGGCTCTCGATGGCGCGTTCGTACGCGTCGGCCACCTCATCGATGCTGCGAACAGCACCGAAGAAGTTCAGCGGGCTCCCACCTCCCTCCGCTTCCTTGAGCAACATCGGGGTGTCGACCGCGCTGGGGTAGATGCCGCTCACGTGCACGTTCGTCGCGTAGACCTCCGCGTTCACCGCCGCGAGAAAGGCTCGCAGTCCGGCCTTAGATGCTGAGTACGTCGCAGAGGTGGGAAGCGCGATGATGCCACCCATCGACACGGTCGCGAGCAGGTGGCCGCGATCCCGTTCGAGGAACTGCGGCAGTACCGCACGCGTGAGGTGGATGACACTTCGCAGCATGACGTCGAGCTGAAGGTCGATGGTGGCCGGGTCGACGTCAACGAGGTCGCCAGGGGCGATCACGCCTGCGTTGCACACGACCACATCGAGCGATTCTCGCCACGTCGTAGTGAGCTCACCAATGAGTAGTGCCAGCTGAGCCGGATCGGCGAGGTCGCAATCGATCGCGACCGTGTCGCCACCAATACGACTTGTGGCTGCCTGGAGCTGAACCGCGTTGCGGTCGACAGCGATAACTTCGTGACCCCGTCGATGGAGACGAGTGGCGACCTCGAGCCCGATGCCGCTCGCAGCACCAGTCACCACGGCAGTAGATCTCCGCGGGGTCATCGGCCGGCGACCGAGCGGTGTCGCAGTATCGAACCCACGGCCCCTCGACGAGGCTCGGCGGCCATGGACAACCCAACCCCATCTTGGACCTGCGCTTTCACCTGAGCGATCGTGCGCAGGTAGGCATCGACGTCGACGTAGTTGGCGTGGCGTTCGGAGTTCACGTAGTGGTGACTGCCCTTGAGATCGGGGTGATGGTTCGCCTTGAGGTCGGCGAATCGGCGCTGCACGGTTGACCCGTTGGCCGCTGTGGCATCCGCGACGATCAGTTCGGCCATTGCCGCGTAGTTCGCGTACGCAGCGGATGCGAACTCGATGAAGCCGAGCACGGCGAGGTTCGGATGGTTGCGTGCGAACATGCCGAGATAAAGGTCGGGTCGACCGTTTCGCATCTCGAGCACTCCTTCGTCCAGATACGGACTCGCGTGGTGGTATCCCGTCGCTGTGATGACCAGATCGATCCGTTCACGGGAGCCGTCGACGAACAGGACTTCCGGCCCGTCGAACGACGCGATGTCGGGCTTGGCGATGCAGTCGCCGTGTCCGAGGTAGTGGAGGATCTGTGTGTTCATAAGCGGATGCGATTCGAACACTCGATGGTCAGGTTTGGGGAGCCCGAGGCGAGTGAGGTCGCCGTTCATCAACCTGAGCATGACGCCGAACGCCCGCACCTCAAGCCAGTGAGGCAGTTTTGGGCCGTTGTGGGCGAAGACGTCCGCCGGAGTGCCGAAGATGTGCTTCGGGATGAAGTGGTACCCGCGCCGCACGCTGAGGAACGCCTGGTCCGCGGCGAAGGCTGCGTCGCAGGCGATGTCGACACCGGAGTTGCCGGCCCCGACGACAAGAACGCGTTTGCCGGCGAACTCACTCGCATCGCGATAGGTGACGGAGTGGCGGATCTCGCCGTCGAAACGGCCAGGCCATGAGATGACGTTGGGTTCCCAGGTGACGCCGTTGGCGCACACCAGGTAGCGAGCGCGGACTCGTCGGCCATCGGTCAGTTCGAGTTGCCAAGATCCGTCCTGATCGAGCGCCGCGTGGACGACGCCGGTGTCGAACTGGATGTGGCTGCGCAGATCGAACCGGTCGGCGTACGAGCGGATGTAGGCGAGGATCTGGCGGTGGTTGGGGTAGTCCGGGTAGTCCTCGGGCATCGGCAGATCGGGGAAGCCCGAGAGCGTCTTCGACGAGATGAAGTGCGCGGACTCGTACATGGGTGAACCTGGCGCGTCGATGTCCCAGATCCCGCCGACGTCCGCGTTCCGTTCCAGCACGGTGAACCGGGCGTCGGTCTCGGCCAGGCGCCGAGTCATGCAGAGCCCGGCTGGGCCCGCACCCACGACCACCACGTCGAGCAGTTCCGGATCGGCTGTATCTGGAGTGTCCAACTCAAACCCCTTCCATACGTGAGATCTCCTCACGTATGGGACGTGAAGATACCTCACGTCTTCTGTATGGTCAAAGAGCCATGGCTAATGACCGCCCGAGACGCCGCCGGCCCGAGCAGGCGCGTAGCCGCCAGCGAGTGCAGGCGATCCTCACCGCAGCGACCGAGCTCATCGCCGAGCGCGGCACCGAGCCCCCATCAATGACCGAGATCGCTGAACGCGCGGGCATGGGCCTCACGGCGCTCTACCGGTACTTCCCGAACAAGCAGTCGATCCTGCGAGAGCTGTCACTTCAGGTGCTTGAGTTCAACCGGCAGAGCTTCGTCACTCCGCTGGTCGACTCCGATGCTCCGATCGAGGAGCTCATCCGCGACTCGATCACCGCCTACTGGCACCTCCACCGCGACGAACCATTCCGACTCCGCCTGCGCGTTGCCATCCACGGCGACGCGGAACTGAGCGCCCTCGACCTCGCTGACAGCCGGCAGAACGCACTGCTCTTCGCCGACCAGATCAGTCAGGACGGCACAGACGGTTACTCCAGCACCGTGCGTCACGTCTTCCTCATCATCTCGCTGCTCGACAGCCTGATGCTCACAGCGATCCAACTCAGCCGAGAGGAGGCGGACGCCCTCGTGGATGACTTCGCAGACATGGCCGTCTCCTTGCTAGGCGGCGCTAGTCGCAAGTCTCCATGAGGGACAGCCCGTCAGAACAAAGGCCGACCGAGCATCTTGGGGCACACCCTTCGGCGTGGGTCTCCGTTGACAGGGTGCTGTCGCGGCGGCAGCCGTGACTTGGATGACGTCCCTCAGCAGAACGAAGTGACCGTCTGCCGCACGAGGTCCTCGATGGTCGCGATGAGCACCTCGGGTGCCTCGAGCGGCAGCATGTGGCCGTAGTCGGGAAGTACGTCGAGTCGCGCTGCTCGGATGCCGTCGTTGAGCTCACGGGCCCGTCGCGGCGGAGTCAGCGCGTCTCTTGTACCGACGAGGAGGCGTGTCGGCACTTGGATGTTGTCGAGGGTGGGCCGATAGTCCATACGGCTCATCGCGACGAGAAATCCGGCGCGAGCCGCGCCACTGGTCGCGAGCATCGCGGCCTGCGTGGCCTCGAGGTGGCTGCGGTGTACCTCGGCACCGACGACACGTCGATCGGACGACACCGGGCGCTTGGCCAGTCGGCGAGACCGCGCTTCTCCGAGAAATGCCTTGGCCGCGAGTGGGGGGACCCGGAGGTTGCCGGTGTGCGCGGCGGTGGAGGCCAACACCACACCACTGACTCGACCGGCGAGCACATCGGATCTCACCTTGGCGAGTGCCTGGATCGTCATGCCCCCCATGGAGTGGCCAGCGAGTACAACATCGTTGACGTCGAGCCGCTCAAGCACGACGGCGAGGTCGAGCCCAAGGCGATCAATGGAGATAGGGCCGGTCCCAAGGGTCGAGCTGCCGTGACCGCGCTGGTCGTACAGCACTACTCGGTGACCGCCGGCGACCAGCCCGCGGGCGACCGGAGCCCAGATGCTCATCCCGCCGGTCCAGCAGTGAGGCAGCACCACCACCGGCCCATCGCCTGCGACCAGCACGGCCAGATCTGCGCCGTCATCGGTGTGAAGAGTGAACAGCTCACCCTCGGGGAGGGTGAGCCCTTCTGACCCACAAGGATCGTCGAGGATCGACCAGCGAATCCTCCGGCGACGAATCGCGACAGCGGCGCTCACGCCGAGTGCGACCGCGAGCACGCGACCACCCGTGTTCACCCGCATCCCCCTCCTTCCTTCCCGACGTCAGGTCGGACTCGAACGACGAGCCCGTCCGTCAGTGGCCTGACGACCAGCGCGGCGGACGAACTGTCGAGCGTCGAAAACCTGAACTCGTCGGCGGGACTCCGGTCGCCAAAGGCAGCTCGATCCGCGTGGGTGGCGGCACCGAAGTCGGAGCGATAGAGCCGGGAACCGGCTACGCCGCTCATCCCTGCTTGGCGGCGCGTCGTTCGGCCTGGCGTGCTCCGAAGGCGAGCGGCCCTTGGTAGATCGCGGCGGGGAGCCGGCTGAGCAGGTCGATGATCTTCCCGTCGGTGCCGATCACGACGCGTCGCTTGTCGCGCTCGACGGCGCGGAGGATCGTCTGGGCGGCCTGGTCGGGTGTGGTGCGGGCGATCTTCTCGAACGCGGCGGCGGGATCGGTGCCGGGGGCGATGCGGGTCTCGTCGTGGCGGCCGTTGCGGACGATGTTGGTCTTGACGCCGCCGGGATGCACCGTCGTGCAGGACACGGTGCTGTGGGCGCCCTTGAGCTCCATGCGCAGCGACTCGGTCATGCCGCGCACTGCGAACTTGGCGGCGTTGTAGGCCGACTGGCCGGGCACGCTGATGAGCCCGAACACGCTCGACAGGTTGACGACGTGGCCCTCGTCGGCCGCGAGCAGATGGGGGAGGAACGCCTTGGTCCCGTGCACCACTCCCCAGAAGTTGATGCCCATGAGCCATTCGAAGTCGTCGTAGCTCATGGCCTGGAAGTCGTAGCCGAGCGAGACGCCGGCGTTGTTCACCACGAGGTTGACCTTGCCGTGCTCGGACGCGACGTCCTCGGCCCAGGCGAACACCGCATCGCGGTTGGCCACGTCGACGGGACAGGACGTCACCTTGACGCCGTGACCCTCGCACAGCACGACGGTCTCGGCGAGCGACGCCTCATCGATGTCGCTCAGAGCCAGGTGGCATCCACGTCGTGCGAGCTCGAGGGCGAGGGCACGGCCGATGCCCGAGCCCGCGCCGGTGATCGCGGCGACCTTGCCGTTGAAGTGCTTCATCTCGGTCTGCTCCCGGTGAGGGCGGGCCCGGCCGGAGTGGCCGAGGTGTGGATGGGTGTCGGGTTGGACAGTCGGAGGACGTCGTCCTCGAGACCCTTGAGCCGCATGGCGCGGTAGTCACGCAGGTAGTTCTGGTGCACCTGCCACGGGAACGCGTCCCCCTGCTTGGGGAAGCTCTGGACCGACCGCTGGACGTAGCCCGAGGTGAGGTCGACGAACGGCAGGGGCTCGACCTCGGTGCCACTGTGCACCGGGGTGCACTGGCGGAGCCCCGTCTCCCGCATGCGCGTGAGCACGCGCGTGACGTAGTCGCAGGACAGCTCGCACTTGAGCGTCCACGAGGCGTTCGTGTAGCCGAACGCGAACGCGAGGTTGGGAACGCCTTCGATCATGGTGCCCCGGTAGGTGAGGCGCGTCGACGGATCGACCGCCTCGTCGTCCACGGTCAGCTCGATGCCACCGAGGAAGAGCATCTCCAGTCCCGTGGCAGTGACGATGACGTCGGCCTCGAGCTCCTCGCCCGACGCGAGCCGGATCCCGGCGGGGGTGAAGGTCTCGATGTGGTCGGTGACCACCGACGCCCGACCCTCGGAGATGGCCGTGAACAGGTCGCCGTCGGGGACCATGCACATGCGCTGGTCCCACGGGTCGTAGGCGGGAGTGAAGTGGGTGTCGATGTCGTAGCCCTCGGGCAGGCGCTTCTCGACGCCCTTGCGGAGCAGCTTGCGGACCGTCTCTGGCCGGCGTCGGCTGAACTGGTATCCGGCGACCCCGCCGATGGCCAGCGCCCATCGCAGCCCCGACCGGGCCCATCGACCGTTCGGCCCGCCCCGGTTCAGCGGGTTCTTCGCCGGTGCGGATGCGATGTAGGTCGGCGAGCGCTGGAGCATCGTGACGTGGCCGGCCGTCTCGGCCATGGCCGGGACGAGGGTGACGGCGGTGGCGCCGCTCCCGATGACCACCACCCGCTTGCCCGCGTAGTCGAGGTCGTCGGGCCAGAACTGGGGGTGCACGATCGTGCCGTCGAAGTCGTCGTAGCCCGGGAACTCGGGGAGGTGGCCGCGGTCGTAGCGGTAGTAGCCGGTGCACGAGTAGAGGAAGCGGCACGTCAGCTCGACCGACTCGCCCGTCGACACCAGCTCGGCGGTGACGTGCCACAGGGCGTCGTCGCTCGACCAGGCCGCGGTGCGGACCTTGTGTCCGAAGCGGATCCGCTGGTCGGTGCCGTCCTCCGCTGCCGTCTCCCGGATGTAGTCACGGATCGACGCGCCGTCGGCGATCGAGTTCTCGCCGTTCCACGGCCGGAAGCCGTAGCCGAGGGTGAACATGTCGGAGTCGGACCGCACCCCGGGGTAGCGGAAGAGGTCCCAGGTGCCGCCGATGGCGTCGCGGCCTTCGAGGATCGCGAAGGTCAGCCAGGGGGTCTTCGTGGCGATGTGGTGCGCGGCACCGATGCCCGACAGGCCGGCCCCGACGATGAGGACGTCGACGTGCTCGACCGCTCGATCCACGCCGGACGCGACGCTCATACTGCCGTGGAGCCCACGAGCCGGTCGTTGAGCGTGCCCTCGTCGCCGAAGAGCCGCTCGCGCCACTCGTCGAGCAGCGCCGTGGTGTCGCGTTGCTCGGGATGGAAGTCCTCGCGCTCGAAGTCCTTGATCGCCTCCCACATCTCCTTCCGCATCAGCGACGTCGACCGGAATCGGCGGACGCCTCGGCGCAGCACGCCAGGCCGGCGGGCGGCCGGATCGGTCACGAACACCTGCACCGGAATGAGGATGGCTATCAGGACAAGTGCCCAGCGCGTCAGCTTCATCGACCAGATGCGATTGCGCTCGCTGCCACCCATCGCGCGGTACACGTCGAAGGCGACGGCCTTGTGCTCGGATTCCTCGAGGGCGTGCCAGACGTAGATGTCCTGGACGGCCTGGTGGCCGAGGACCGCCCGGAACGACTCGTCGGTCAGCACGAGCTCGGCGAGGAGCGCGGTGAAGTGCTCGGCAACCACCGTGCTGGCGAGGTTCGTCTCCGGGCTGCACAGCCGCTCCTGGAGCGCGTTCATGCGCCGGTGCAGCCTCTCCATCCGCTCGACCGGATAGCCGAGTGCCTGAAGGCATTCGTTGAAGACGCGGTGTTCCCGACCGTGCATCGCCTCCTGGCCGATGAAGCCGGCGACCTGCCGCTTGAGCACGGGGTCGGTGATCTGATCGCGGTAGTGGCGGACCGACCGGACGAAGAAGTCCTCGCCCTCAGGGAACGACGCCGAGAGGATCGCCCAAAAGTGGCTCATGAGCACGTCGCCGTCCTCCGCGAAGTGCTTCGGAACCTGGGCCAGGTGCTCGTCGAAGGCCATCCGACGGGTCGGGACGGTCCGCGTGGGGTTGCTCGACTGACTCATGTCGGGCAACATACCGGTCGATCACTTTTTTCGCAAGAACCGGTCGATCACTATTTTCAAGTCCCATGCCCCTGCGGCTGGCATGACACGGAAGATGAGCAGCTGTTGCTCGGAGGTAGACCCCGACCATGATCACGACCCACGCCGCTGACCTGCCCGAGCCAGACCCCAGGTTGCTGCAGAGGCCGCCGTGGGCAGGCCGATCGGTCGACGTGACTTCGCCGCTCAAAAGGCAAGTCCTGGCAGGCCACGTCTCGTCCTCTGTCATCGCCCACACCGGGAACTGAATCGATGGGACGCAGAGCCGGTGTGACCGCCGAGCAGACCCGGTCGACGTTGCTCTCAGCTGCCGCGGACATCTTTGCGGCGAAGGGGTACGACGGGGCGAGCATTTCGGACATCTGTACCGCCGCCAGCCTGACCAGCGGGGCGCTGTACACCCACTACAGCTCGAAGGCAGAGCTGTTCGTGGCAGTGCTCGAAGCCCATGGCCAACGCCAATTCCAGGATCTGGTCTCAGGGGCCGGGGATGTCGCCAGCTTCTTGGCGACCGCTGGTGCCGCCTACGGTCGGCGCCAGACCGACTCATCACTCATGATCGAGGCCATTGTCGCCTCGAAGCGCCACCCCGAGGTCGCCCAACTCGTCGCCTCGTGGCTCGACGCCGACGAAGACCTGCTCGCCGCGTCCATCCGCGAGGCGCAGCAGTCCGGAGCTCTCGCAGAAGGGCTGGAGCCCGAGGCGATCAGCCGACTCGCGACGATGATCAGCCTGGGTTCAATCCTGATCTCTGAACTCGAGGTTCGGAACCTCGACTCCGAAGCGTGGGCGAATCTGATCGACCAGCTCGTCGACATCGTGCGCGTGACGCGCCCAGGCGAGTGACCCGAATGGTCTCGCAGTCTGAGCTGGCCGATCCATCCGAGAACGAGTCCGAACCCAGCGAGGTCTTGCGGCTCCGGGCACTACCTGCCGCATCCCAGCCGGCCTTCCCGCTCGAGCACGACTACTTCGAGATCGTGTACACGCCTCTCGTTGGCCCGACAGCGGTGCTCCTTGCCCGAGCGATGGCACGCCACCTCGATGCGGCAGGCGGCCCGACCACCGTGTGTCCGATTGAGCTGGCGCAGGAGATCGGCCTCCGTGCGAGCAGCGCGAAGCCGCTCGGCAAGAAGTCACACCTCGTCCACGCCATCGACCGCCTCGCGCACGACCACATCGTCTCCCGACTCGAAGACCGGATTCTTGGGGTGCGAGTGGCAATCCCGCCCGTGAGTGCTCAGACTCTCGCCAAGCTTCCGGTCACTGTCAGGGATGCTCACAGACGGTTGGTATCGGTCGACTGAACGACCCACGAAACCCGCGAAGACCCTGTCCTGGCACCAGCTGCCACTGACATTGGCGGACATCTATCCACGCTGTCGAGTCGCTGCCGGATCTCGCCGAGGACTCGGCAGATGACGCTCTCCCGAGCGACATTTCCGCCCCGCGGTGATCCACTGCGCCGAGCTGCGGGGCAGCCGTGCCTCGGATGCCGTATGTCTCAGTCATGCCGACCCCGGGCTAGTTCGATGAACCCAGCTCCCTCGGTCTTGTCACAGCTCGACTCCTGGTGTGGTCGTGCTCGCCCGGTGCTGGACGATGTCGAGCCGGGCCGCTATCCGCGCTGCCGCTGCCCGGTCCGCTGCTGAGCCACCAGGCGGCGCCGATGGCGGAGTCTCGGTCGACCCGGCCCGAGGGGCCGACGTTGCTTGGTCGATCGGTGGCTCGGTCGTGGCAGCCAGCTGTTCCTCGACCTCCTGCTGGTGGCGGCGCAGGTCGACCAGCTCTTCGGTGCGGTCCCACGGCACACCGATCCGGGCCGCTGCTCGATCGGCCTCAGCCTTCGCGGAGCTGGCTTCCTGGTTCAGGTCGGCGATGGTATCCGGGAGTCGTTGCAGATGGCGCTCGAGGCGAGTGATCAGGCTGGCAGCGTCGTGCCGGGTGAGGTCTTTTGCGAGGTAGCTGACTTCGATGTGCGCGTCGGGGATGGCGACGCGGATTTCGTCCTCGATCGTGGTGATGGCTTGGGCGGTGACGGCCAGGCCGCCGAGGCGGCCGATCTCAGTTGTCGGTCCGGTGGTCTCGGGTGCCGTCTGGCCCAGGCGGCGTCGGAGCAGGCTCTGGACATGTTCGCCGGCATCGACCCGCTTGGAGTGGGTGCGCCCGTCGATGGTCATGGCGAAGCGTTCGCCGCGGGTGTCGGTCACACGACCGACCACGGTCTGAAGGTCACCTGCACGGTGCTCGGCCTTCTCGGCGCGGAGTGTGGCGGTCTCGTAGGTGCGGCGGAGTCGGTGCTGGTCGTCGTGGTGGGCGCGTTCGAGCCGGGTGAGACGGGCGACGTCTGCGTCGACGGCGGCCTTCTCCAACACGAGGGGGTCGCCGGTGGCGAGCGCCTTCACCTCGGCGAAGGAGAGGGCTTGGTCGCCGATGTCGTCGACATCGCGGTCGGGCAGGTCGCCGCGGGTGACCTGGGCGATGAACGCGGCCTTCCTCTCCAGCGTCTGCCACATGTAGGTGTCGAAGCTGCCCTCGGTGACGTAGCGCAGCACGCGGA
>ERZ724513.1013-NODE-1013-length-14225-cov-8.276500_pt1 | contig 14225 bp, 12 predicted proteins | sample MGYA00376046_ERZ724513 | MGnify/ENA primary metagenome ERZ724513 (study PRJEB28724, sample SAMN07190883) | activated sludge metagenome | isolation source: activated sludge of sewage treatment plant in Hong Hong | place: Hong Kong | collected 2016-03-17 ...
GCGCGGCGCAAAACGTGATCGCCCAGCACGCCCACGAATACCTGGCTCCGTACCGATCCCAGGCCCACTGCCAGATGCGGTCCATGGCGCGAGACTAGACGCGCGCCGCCTACAGGGACCCTAATCCGCGCAACGAATTTGTGCTTCGGGGAGTGGGCTCTTCACCACTCGCAGGCAATGCCGTCACCGTCGCGATCCTGCTTTCCGCAGTAGTGCGCGCTTCCCTGAGAGATATTGCCCTCGCCGTTCTGGTGCGCTTCGGTGCAATTGCTCCAGTAGCAGCTGTTGCTGTTGTTCAACGGAACTGGTGCGGTTACGCCGGCCGGCCGCAAGGGTGCCATCGGTGCTGCCGAGGCGTGGGAAAGCGGCGAAATGATAGCGCCCACGGCGAAAATGCTGACGAGAAGTAGACCACGGAACACGGTGCCCCCTGTTTGTCTCAGACGCGACGATTAGGCAGCCTAGCTTTTCCCCAGTTGGTTTACAGCGGATTCACAAATGCTCCTGTTTCGTGGGTTCATGCTGTAGTCGATGGACTGGCCGGGCACCCTCGAGCGCGACTAGTGGTCGAATACGTGCGTCAGCTCATCACGCTTCTTGGAGATTTGACTCTCGATGTAGAACCCATTCACCAGAGAAATCGCCAGGACGATGACAGCCAGGATGCGCGCCCATCTTGCCGCACCGAGGAAGAAGCATTACCGATCCCACGTCCACTGCCAGATGCGGTCCATGCCAACAGACGAAAACACCCTCAGCGTTGACGCGTGGGGTTTTGCGACTACCGCGATCAGCTTGAGTAGTAGCGAGATTCGCTGACGACGGGTTCGACGGCCGGCGGTTGTCCGCGATCGACCCGTGACCGAGACGAGAACATCGGGCCCCGAGCGGCGATCACCGGCGCGAACCGGGCGATGCCAGTCGGCCGATCCATGTCGTCATTGATCGCATCGATGCCGCCGGTGGCGAAGTAGGCTTCGTGCCAGAATCCGGTTCCGCCGGAGTCCTTCAAGAACTGCTGCCACCAGAGCCTGTGCGGCTCCGAACGAGTCCAGCGTTCCAGGCTGTCCAAGTCACGCCAGTACTGACGCATTCCGATGTGCGGCGGGACCAATGACCAGACCAGATCCTCGTGTAGTAGCAGGCCGTCGGGTCGCTGCTTCCACGACTTCTGGATCTGCGGTCCGAGTCCGAACAGGCGCGCGAGTCCCTTGGGACGTCGTACGCGCATCCCCAGGTAGACCACCACAAGGTTCGGGAACTCGGTCAGATCCACCGTCTGCCGTTCAACTGCCATGGCTTCCCCTTACGGTCTGTCGCAAGTGTAGGTCGGCGTGGCGTACTTGTTGAGGGACCAAACGGAGCCAACACCACCGAGGGTGTTTCACCGGGGTTCGAGGGCGAAGACTCGCACGTCGGCCGACTTGCCCTTGACCGGGCGCGGTCCCCGGTCGATGAGTCCCGGTGGTCGCGTCACAAGGGCGTCGACCGCCTGCTCGGTCAGCAGGATGGCGTCGCCGGTGTCCTTGGTGAGCTGCTCGACACGGGCGGCGACGTTGACGGTGTCACCGATCAGGGTGAACTCCAGCTTGCCTCCGCCACCGATCGTTCCGGCGATCACCGGACCGGTGTTGATTCCGATACCGATCCGAAGCTCACCGCCAAACCGCTCGGCGACCCTGCGGCAAATCAGCACCGCGGCGCCCACCGCCGCGTCGGCATGACCGACAAGCTCATTCGGGGCGCCGAAGACCGCCAGCGCACCGTCACCCAGAAACTTGTTCACATGCCCACCAGCTTCGACGACGGCCGGTACCACGATCTCGAACAAGGCATTGAGTCGGGCAACCGTATCTTCGGCGGAGTGCGCCTCGGCGAACGGCGTGAAGTCGCGGATGTCGACGAACATCACCGTCACCTCGCGGCGTTCCCCGGTGAACACCTCGTCACCCTGCTCGAGCAACCGCCGAGCGAGGGCCGGGTCGACATAAGTGCCGAACGCAGCCTGAAGTCGTTGCCGCTCAGCCAAACCCGCCTGCATCCGGTTGAACGACGCCGACAGCACCCCGAGATCATCGTCCTGAACCACCGGCAGGCGCTGGCTGTAATCACCTGCAGCGACGCGCTCCGCTCCGGCGGTCAGGTCCCGCACCGGCTGCAGGGAGGGCGAGAAGCCGATGCCGACGGAGATCGGCACCGCGTAGATAAGTGTTGTGGCACAGGCGATCACGATGCACAGAATCGGGATCCGACCGGTCGCGTGCAACACGGCCGCCAGCAGCGCACCGAGCGCGGCATAACCGAATGCAACGGCGACCATGGATATGTTCGACCATGCGGCGAAGGTGGGGTGCGCGTGCGGCAGAGCGTCCCCGATCGACGCATCCCCGCTGAGGGCAGCACGGACCGGCCGAAACATTGATTCCACGATGCTCCGCAGCGCGATCAACGAGATCGAGGCCCCGACGCAGGCGCCGATGAAGCCGTACTGGATGAGTCGCCCCGTTGAGGCACCGGTCATCGCTCCCACGGCGACCAACAACGCTGCTGCCCACCACGCCGTACCCCATACGCCCCGGTAGACAATTCCCCGGCTGTAGTTGTACGTGCCTGCCAGTGCGGACGGAACGTCGATGTCGTGACCAGCGGCCCACAACTCAGCGATGCGGTACTGGCGATAACCCGGAAGAACGAGGATGCCGACGAGTCCCACCACGGCGACGCCCGTGATGACGGCCGCCGCCACGTATCGTGGGGAGCCTTCGAAGGCAACGACGATGAACGCCGGACAGAGGTAGACCGCGAACGACACCACGTATGCGACCGCGGTCGTCACCCAGGAATACCTCGGCCCGTGCCGATCCCACGCCCACTGCCAGATCCGGTCCATGCCGAAAAGCGAATCACCCCCGGCCGCATGACCGGGGGTGATTCGTTGTAACTACCTAGTGTGCGTGACCGTGATGGTGACCGGCGTGCGCGTCGGCCTCCTCGGCCGGCTTGTCGACGACGGCCGTCTCGGTGGTCAGCACCATGCGGGCCACCGACGCGGCGTTGAGCACCGCCGACCGGGTGACCTTGACCGGGTCGATGATGCCCTGGGCCACCAGATCGCCGTACTCGAGCGTTGCGGCGTTCAGGCCTTGCCCGGCAGGCATTTCGGCGACCTTGCTGACCACGACGGAGCCGTCGAGACCGGCGTTGGCGGCGATCCAGAACAGCGGGGAGGTCAGCGCCGAGGCGAACACCTCGACACCGGTCGCCTCGTCACCGGACAGCGACGACTTGAGGCCGTCGAGCACCTTGCGGGCCTGCACCAGCGCGGTGCCGCCGCCGGAAACGATGCCCTCCTCGACCGCGGCCTTGGCCGACGCCACCGCATCCTCGACGCGGTGCTTGCGCTCCTTGAGCGCGGTCTCGGTGGCCGCGCCGACCTTGATGACCGCGACGCCGCCGGCCAGCTTGGCCAGCCGCTCCTCGAGCTTCTCCCGATCCCAGTCGGAGTCGGTGGTCTCGATCTCGGACTTGAGCTGCTTGACACGCGCGTCGACGTCATCCTTGCTGCCGCCGCCGTCGACGATCACGGTCTCGTCCTTGCTGACCACGATGCGCCGGGCACTGCCGAGCACCTCGAGGCCGACCTCGCGCAGCAGCAGGCCGACGTCGGGGTTGACGACCTGCCCGCCGGTCACGACCGCCAGATCATCGAGGAACGCCTTGCGGCGGTCGCCGAAGAAGGGCGCTTTGACCGCAACGGCCTTGAGCGTCTTGCGAATAGCGTTGACCACGAGGGTGGACAGCGCCTCGCCCTCGACGTCCTCGGCGACGATCAGCAGCGGCTTGCCCGACTCGGCGACCTTCTCCAGCAGCGGCAGCAAATCCGGCAGCGAACTGATCTTGTCGCGGTGCAGCAGGACGTAGGCGTCCTCGAGGACGGCTTCCTGCAGGTCGAAGTCGGTGACGAAGTACGCCGACAGATAACCCTTATCGAAACCGACACCGTCGGTGATCTCCAGCTCGGTGTTCATGGTCGAGGACTCCTCGACGCTGACCACACCGTCGGTGCCGACCTTGGTCATGGCCTCGCCGACCATTTCGCCGACTTCCTCGTCGCGCGAGGAGACGGTCGCGACCTGGGCGATGGCGGTCTTGTCCGAGACCGGAGTGGCCGCGGCCAGCAGCGCCTCGGACACCGCGTCGGCGGCCTTGCCGATGCCCAGGCCGAGGGCCATCGGGTTGGCCCCAGCGGCGATGTTGCGGAGGCCGGCCTTGATGATGGCCTGCGCCAGCACGGTGGCGGTGGTGGTGCCGTCGCCGGCGACGTCGTTGGTCTTGGTGGCCACCGACTTGACCAGCTGGGCGCCGAGGTTCTCGAACGGATCCTCGAGGTCGATCTCGCGGGCGATGGTGACGCCGTCGTTGGTGACGGTCGGTCCTCCCCACGACTTGGCCAGCACGACATGCCGGCCCCGCGGGCCGAGGGTGACCTTGACCGCGTCGGCGAGCTTGTCGACGCCGACCTCCATGGCGCGGCGCGCGGTTTCGTTGAATTCAATCTGCTTGCTCATGAGTGTCTTTCGCTAAGACATGCAACGCCCCGGACAGCACGGAGATTTTTCCGCGATGCCCGGGGCGCCTACACGATTCGCTTACTTACCGACGACAGCCAGCACGTCGCGGGCCGACAGGATCAGGTACTCCTCGCCGTTGTACTTGATCTCGGTGCCGCCGTACTTGCTGTAGATGACGACGTCGCCCTCCGACACGTCCAGAGGAATCCGCTTCTCGCCATCCTCATCCCAGCGGCCGGGGCCAACTGCGACGACGGTGCCTTCCTGCGGCTTCTCCTTGGCGGTGTCGGGGATGACCAGACCGGAAGCGGTCGTGGTCTCGGCCTCGTTGGCCTGTACGAGGATCTTGTCCTCGAGTGGCTTGATGTTCACGCTCGCCACGATGGAGCCCCTTCACTGATATCGGTGCGGTCCGGGGCTTGTCCCCGTCCCTTACTCAGGATGTTTCGGCATTCGGATCACGCCTCGCGCCGTCGTCGCGGGTGCCGACACCAGGGCGACCGATTGCCACCTAGCACTCTATACACGAGAGTGCTAGCACTCAAGGATGGGGTTCAGGCAACTCGGACGTACTCGCTGAAAGCGAACATCCACAGTCTCGGATTCATCCACAGATTGCGGGGCCGGCCTGGTAGCGGGCTTTTTGCGGCACTACCGTCGAATGCATGTTCGATATCCAGCCGCCGGGGCCGGAGGTGCTGCGCGGCCTCTCCGATGCCGATCTGGCCACCGGCATCGGTGATTGGGCGCGGGCGGCTGCGGCGGCCGAGGCCGCCAAGAGCGCGGCGATCGCCGAGTTGGTGCGTCGGCGCTGCGTCGACGAACACCCCGACTGGGCCTGTGACGACTGGGACGCCTGCGCGGCAGAGTTGTCCTGCATCCTGACGGTCACACACCGGAACGCATCCGGGCTGATGCGGCTGGCGATCACGCTGCGTGACCGATTGCCCAAGCTCGCCGCGCTGTTCCTCGACGGGCGCGTCTCGGCCCGCAACGTGAACACCATCGCCTGGCGCACCAGCCTGGTCGAGGACCCCGCGGCGCTTGACGCGATCGACACCGACATCGCCGGCGCCGCGTCCCGGTGGGGCCGGTTGTCCCAGCAAAAGTTGGAGCGGGCGGTCGACGCTGCGGTGGCGCGGCGGGATCGGGCGGCGGTGCACCGAACCCGCACGGGCATGAGGAGCCGCGACTTCACCATCGGCGACGCCGACGACATCACCGGACTCACCAGCGTGTGGGGCAGCCTGTCCAGCGCGGACGCCGCACTTCTCGGTGAGGCCGTCGCCGAGTTGGTGGAATCGGTGTGCGCCGACGATCCGCGCACGCGTGCGCAGCGCCGCGCGGACGCCGTGGGCGCACTGGCCGCCCGCGCCACCCGCCTGTCGTGCCGCTGCGGGAAGGACACCTGCCCGGTTGCCGGCGAACCGGATCCGGTCGCGGCCCGGTTCGTCGTGCACCTGCTGGCCGAGACCGACACCATCGACACTCCCCCGGACCCGGACTGGGACGGTGGCCACGACTTCGACGCCGACGACTCAGATACCGCGGACGACGACGGCGCCGAGGGCTCCGACGAACCCGACACCGCGGCGCCCGATACCGAGCCGCCACACCGCCCGCGCGGCATCGGCCTGATCCCCGGCATGCCGGGCACCGGACTGCTCGACGGCGGACAGGTGGCCGATCTGATCGCCCGGGGAGCGAAGGTCCGGCCATTGAATACCCCGACGGACGAACCCGAGCGGAGCTATCGGCCTTCGGCCGCAATGGACCGCTGGATAAGGTTGCGCGACTTGACATGTCGCTTTCCCGGGTGCGATCAGCCCGCAGTGAGGGCGGACATCGACCACACCGTGCCATGGCCCACCGGGCCCACACACCCGTCGAACAACAGTTGCCGATGCCGTAAGCATCACTTGTTGAAAACCTTCTGGCCGGGCTGGTCGGACCGGCAAGACCCCGACGGGCAGGTGCACATCACAACTCCCAGCGGACTGACCTACACCACCAAACCGACTGCGGCTCTGCTCTTTCCGCAGTGGGACACCACCACGGCCAGCCTGCCGCCACCACCGCGGCGGCAACCGCCCGCAGCGGCGCGCGCACTGAAGATACCCAAGCGGAAGCAGACCCGCGCTCAGGCCCGCGCGCGGTATATCGCGACGGAACGCGCGTGCAACGAGAGTGGCGAAGAGGCCCCGTTCTGAACGGGTGTCAGGCCACCTGGCCCTGCATCACCGGCAATCCGGGATCGCTGGCCACGTCCAGCGGTGACGGCGCGGCGCCGGCATCAATGAGGTGCGCGGCGAACGATGCGATCATCGCGCCGTTGTCGGTGCAGAGCCGCGGCCGCGGTACCCGGAGGGTCAAACCGGCTGCGGCGCAACGCTCCTCGGCCAGTTCCCGGAGACGAGAGTTCGCGGCCACACCGCCGGCGATCAGCAATGTCGACACGCCGAGGTCGGTCGCCGCCCGGACCGCCTTGCGGGTGAGCACATCGGCCACCGCCTCCTGGAAGCCGGCCGCCACGTCGGCGACGGGGGCATCGGGGTGGGTCTCGACATAGCGGGCCACCGCGGTCTTCAGGCCGGAGAAGCTGAACGCGTAGGGATCGTCGCGCGGGCCGGTCATGCCGCGCGGGAACACGACGGCGTCGCGGTCGCCGGTGCGGGCCAACTCGTCGAGCACCCGACCACCCGGGTAACCGAGCCCCAGCAGCCGCGCCACCTTGTCGTACGCCTCACCGGCGGCATCGTCGACCGTGCTGCCCAGTTCGATGATCGGCTCGCCGAGGGAGCGCACGTGCAGCAGATGGGTGTGCCCTCCGGACACCAGCAGCCCGACGCTCTCGGGCAATGGGCCGTGCTCGTAGACGTCGGCGGCAAGGTGCCCGCCGAGATGGTTGACCGCATAGAACGGCACACCCCAGGCCGCCGCGTACGCCTTGGCCGCGGCCACGCCGACCAGCAGCGCACCGGCGAGCCCCGGGCCGATGGTGGCGGCCACGACGTCGGGACGCTCGACGCCGGCGGCGTCCAGCGCGCGACGCATCGTCGGCCCGAGTGCTTCCAGATGCGCGCGCGAGGCGATCTCGGGCACCACCCCGCCGAACCGGGCGTGCTCGTCGACGCTCGAGGCCACCTCGTCGGCCAGCAGTGTCACCGTCCCGGACTCCAGCCGGGCGATGCCGACTCCCGTTTCGTCGCAAGAACTTTCGATGGCCAGGATGACCGTCACCGTGGATCCCTCCGCATGGTGTAGGCGTCGGCGCCGCTGACGCGGTAGTACCGCTTGCGGATGCCCATCGTCACGAAACCGGCGCTCTCGTACAGCGCGATCGCCGGCGCGTTGTCGGTGCGAACCTCCAGATAGACCACGCCTCCGTCGGCGAAGTCCAACAGGCCCTCCAGCAGCCGCCGGCCGATGCCCAGACCCTGATACGCCGGATCGACACCGATGGTGTGGACCTCGTATTCGAACGGGGGCCGCCGGCCGAGCCGGGCGATACCGGCGTAGCCGACCAACAGATCGCCGACCCGGGCGGCGACGTACTTGTTGTGCGCGGCATCGAGTTCGCGGCAGAACGCCTCGGCGGGCCAGGGGTCGTCGCCGTCGAACAGTTGCGCCTCCAGCGCGGCGCACCGCGCGGCATCCCGGCGCGTCAACTCCGTCAACCCAGCGTTTTCAGTGGCGCTCACCGCGCGACCCCCCGTTCGGCGAGCGTCTTGGCGTCTGGGCGGCGCAGGTACAGCGGCACCAGCGGTTCGGGCGCCGCGGTCAGATCCGGCACGGCCGCAACGAGACTCACGGCCGACGGGTACTCCGGGCCCAGCACCGGCAGCCCGAACATCGCCGCATGCGGGGCCGACCCGGCGACGGCGCTCGCTCCGGCGGCCGGCACGTCGGCGGGCGCGTCGACCCCCGGGCCGCTGACCCGGACCCCGTCGCGGTAGCGCGCCCAGTAAAGCTCGCGACGACGGGCATCGGTGACGACCAGCACCTCTCCGGTGGTCCCCCCGCCGATCCCGTCCAGGCTGCACACCCCGAACACCGGGATGTCCAGCGCATGCCCGAACGCCGCCGCCGTCGCCATCCCGACCCGCAGGCCGGTGAACGGGCCCGGACCGCAACCGACCACCACGGCGCCGAGATCCGGCATCGACACCGCCGAATCAGACAGGGCACCAAGGACATTGGGCGTCAACGACTCCGCGTGGGCCCGCGGGTCGGCGGTCAGCCGCTCGGCCAGCGCGGTCACCGGGCCGTCCGCCCGAACCACCGCGGCGGTCACCGCCGGCGTCGCGGTGTCGATCACCAGCACGAGGGTCATGCGCCGCTCCAGCACCAGGTGGCGGTCCGCACCTCGGAGTCGGCGGCCCGATCGAGCCGGACGTCGAGATGACGGTCGGACAACCGCTCGGCCAGTCCCTCGCCCCACTCCACCACGACGACCGCGTCGTCGAGGTCGGTGTCCAGGTCCAGCGAATCCAACTCGGCCAGCAGATCCGCCGCGGCATGGTCCAACAGCCGGTACACGTCCACATGAACCATCGTCGGTGCGCCGGCCCGACGGGGCCGATGCACGCGGGCGAGCACGTACGTCGGCGAGGTCACCGGCCCCTCGACATCCATCGCCCGGGCAATCCCCTTGGCCAGCACCGTCTTTCCGGCACCCAGCGGCCCGGACAGCACGACGACGTCGCCGGCGCGCAGCCCGCTGCCCAGGCTCTCGCCGAGCGCCAGGGTCTCCTCGACGGTGGCCAGCACCGCCGATCCGCTCTCAGCCACGGCCGTTTCGCCTGTCCGCGACCCGCCCGCGCAGTCGCCGGGACATCGCCACGAGCTTGTTCGGCGTGGCGCGCTCGACGAGGCGGATCAGCGCTTCGTTGATGGCGTCGGGTTGCTCCAGCTGCACCAGGTGTCCGGCGCCGCCGACCACCAGCAGTTCGGCCCGGGGCAGCACCGCGGCCATCTCCTCGGCATGCTCGGGTGTGGTCAGGTCGTCCGCCGAGCCGCAGGCGACGAGTGTCGGCACCTTCGCGAGCACGGTCAGCCCGTCGGCCTCGTCGTGCACACCGAGGGCGTGCAGGAAGCCGACCATCGTGGTGACGGGCGTGTCGTGGATCATCGCCTCGCTGTAGCGCGCCACGGTCGGGCTGACCGCGGTGTCCCCGAACGACGCGGCCTGCAGGATCGGCGAGAGCACCGAGCGCACCGCGCCGCGACCACGGTGCACCAGGTTCGGCGCGTAGCGGGTGACGAACCGGGCCGCCTCCAGCGCCGGGTTCTGCAGGATCTCGCCCAGCGGGGACCGCGAAAGCCCTTCGGCCGCACAGGAGATCAACGCCGCCCCGACGATGCTGGTGCCATACCGGCGGGGGAACTGCCGCGCGTGCGAGAGCACCGTCATCCCGCCCATCGAATGCCCGACCAGGATGACCGAGCCCCGCGGGGCCAGCACGTTGAGCACGCAGTCCAGGTCGCAACCCAACTGGGCCACGGTGTACGTCCGCGGCGCCGCCGAACTGGACCGGCCGTGGCCGCGCTGGTCGTAGAACACCATCCGGACCTGGTCACCCCAGACGCGGGCGAGCTCACAACGCTGAAAGTGGAAGGCCCCCATGTTCATACAGAAGCCGTGCGCGAACACGACGGTGACGGGGGCGTCGGTGGGACCGACCTCGCGGACCACCAGGTCGACCCCGTCGGGCGTGGTGACCACGCAGCCGCGGTCGGCGTCCAGTTGTGCGAAATCCTCACCGGCATAAGGGTCTTCGACGGTGACGCGGCGGGTCATCGACCGTGCGGCGGTGGTTCCGGCGACGGCGCCGACCGCCGACAGTCCGGCGGCTCCGGCCAGCCAGCGCCGCCGGCGTGCGCGTTCAGACATCGACACCCCGGTGGGCACGCACGACCCGGCCGCGCGGCGAGGTCACCACTTCGTAGTGGATGGTGCCGAGCAGATCCGCCCAGTCCTGGGCGGTCTGCTCACCGGCGGTCCCCGGCCCAAAGAGCACCGCTTGGTCGCCGGCGGCGACGTCCACCGGCCCCGGACCGAGGTCGACGACGAACTGGTCCATGCAGATCCGCCCGACGTTGCGATAGCGCCGGCCGTTGATCGCCACGTCGATCCGGCCGGACAGCCCGCGGAACACCCCGTCGGCATATCCGAGCGGGATCAGCGCGACCGTGGTGTCGACGTCGGCGTTCCAGGCGTGGCCGTAAGACACCCCCTCCCCGGCCCGTACCGACTTGACCATCGCCACCGGCGACTTCAGCGTCATCGCCGGAATCAGCCCGTGGTCGTCCCGTCCCACCAGCGGGTTCAGCCCGTACACCGCCACCCCGGGCCGCACCATGTCGAACGCGAGGTCGGGCCGGGCCAGTGTCGCCGGCGAGTTGGCCAGGTGCGCGATCTCGAACGGGACGCCCTGCCGGCGCGCGACGTCGAGTGCCTCGCGCAACCGTTGCGCCTGCCGGTCGTTGTTCGGGTGCTCCGGTTCGTCACCGTGCGACAGGTGCGACATCAGGCCGCGGACCCGGATCGCCCCCTCGGCGAGGGCGGAGCGCAACGCCGCCAGCAGATCCGGATAGTCGGCCGCGGCGACCCCGTTGCGGTTCAGCCCGGTGTCCAGCTTGACCGACACCGTCGCGGGGCGACCGGTGCGGCCGGCGGCCGCGACCACGTCACCGAGCTGGGCAGCCGAGGACAGCCCGATCTGCACGTCGGCGGCGACCGCTTCCGTGAAGTCGGTGCCAGGCGGGTGCAGCCACGCCAGCATGGGTGCGGTCACGCCGGCGGCACGCAGTTCCAGCGCCTCGCCGACGGTCGCCACCCCGAGTTCGGCGGCCCCGGCGGACAGCGCCGCGCGCGCCACCTCCACCGCCCCGTGGCCGTAGCCGTCCGCCTTGACGACGGCCATCAGCTGCGCCGAACCGGCCCGCTCGCGCAGGATCCGCACGTTGTGGGCGATGGCGCCGAGGTCGACCACCGCAGTGGGGACGGTCAGGGGCTGATTCACGGTTCTAGTCACCGCCGTACAGTGTCCCAGGTCGGGGCTCAGTGGGCGAAATGCTCCTCGGTGGCGAACCCGCCGACGGGCAGTCTGTCCAGCTTGCCGAGCACTTCGACCAGGTCGTCCCGCAGCGCGCGGGCCAGGTTGGCCGAGAATCCCTCACGAACCACGATCCGCAGCACCGCCACGTCGGCGGCGTCGTCGGGCATGGTGTAGGCCGGTACCTGCCAGCCGTAGCTCCGCAGCAGCGCCGAGATGTCGAACACCGTGTAGCCGGGATCACCGGCGAGCCGGAACGACACCACCGGAATCGCCGAACCGTCGGAGATCACCTGGAACCTGGACGTTCCATCGTTTCCCGTCATGCCGGCCAGCTGGTGGGCCAGCCACTGGGCGGTGTCCGACAGACACCGCATGACGGTCGTATAGCCCTCGCGGCCCAGCCGCAGGAAGTTGTAGTACTGGCCGACGACCTGGTTGCCGGGCCGGGAGAAGTTCAGCGTGAACGTCGGCATGTCACCGCCGAGGTAGTTGACGCGGAACACCAGGTCCTCGGGCAGTTGCTCGGCGTTGCGCCACACCACGAAGCCGATGCCCGGATACGTCAGGCCGTACTTGTGCCCGCTGACGTTGATCGACACCACCCGCGGCAACCGGAAGTCCCACACCAGATCCGGATGCAGGAACGGCACCACGAATCCGCCGCTGGCCGCGTCCACGTGCACCGGCACGTCCACTCTTGCGGCGCCCTTCTTCTTGGCGAGCTTGTCCAGCGCCGCACAGATCGCCCCGATCGGCTCCAGTTCGCCGGTGAACGTCGTGCCCAGGATGGCGACCACGCCGATGGTGTCCTCGTCGACTTTGTCGAGCACCTGCTCGGGGGTGATCACGTAGCGCCCCTCCTCCATCGGCAGGTAGCGCGGCTCGACGTCGAAGTACCGGCAGAACTTCTCCCACACCACCTGGACGTTGGATCCCATCACCAGGTTGGGGGTCCGCTTCTTCCAGTCGCCGACCCTTTCCCGCCAGCGCCACTTCATCGCAAGGCCGGCCAGCATCACCGCCTCGCTCGACCCGACCGTGGACACCCCGATCGCCGAGGACGGGTCGTCGTCGCGCAGGTTCTCGGCGTGGAACAGGTCGGCCACCATGGACACGCAGCGCTGCTCGATGGCCGCGGTGACCGGGTATTCGTCCTTGTCGATCATGTTCTTGTCGAACGTCTCGGCCATCAGGTCCTGGGCCTCGGGGTCCATCCAGGTGGTGACGAAGGTCGCCAGGTTGAGCCGCGAACTGCCGTCGAGCATCAACTCGTCGTGGATGAACCGGTAGGCCGACTCCGGTTCCATGGTTTCGTCGGGCAGGCGCAGGGCGGGCACCGGCGAGGTGGACAGGCGTCCGGTGTACGCGGGCGTGAGGGACGAGTGGCGCGAAACGTTGGGCATGGGAACCCTTTTACAGAATTCCGGCGACCGCCGTGCGCAGATGGGCCAGGATGGCCGACGCCGAAATCGGAGCGGGCGCCGGACCGGGATCGTGGGCGGCGATGTCCGCGGCGCGGCTGTGCACAAACGCCGCCGCGGCGGCGGCCTCGGCCGGCGGCAACCCGGCGGCCAGCAGGGCGCCGATCATGCCGGAGAGCACGTCACCGGATCCGGCGGTGGCGGCCCATGAGGATCCGGCCGGGTTCAGGTAGACCGGCCCGCCCGGGTCGGCGATGACGGTGACGTTGCCCTTGAGCAGCACGGTGGCGCCCAGGTCGTCGGCCAGCCCGCGGGCGGCGGCCACCCGGTCGGCGCCGGGCGGTTGACCGGTCAGTCGTTCGAACTCCCCGGCGTGCGGGGTGAGCACCGTCGGCGCTGACCGGGATCGCACCAGGTCGAAGTGTCGGGACACGATGGTCAGCGCGTCGGCGTCGACGATCACCGGCAGGTCGGTGGCCAGCACCGCCCGCAGCGTCGCCGACTCGGCGTGCCCGGTGCCCAGCCCGGGGCCGATCACCCAGGCCTGCACCCGGCCCGCGGCGTCCAGGCCGGGCGCCGCGACGACCTCGGGCCAGTGTGAAACCACTTGCGCCGCAGCACTTCCCGCGTATCGAACCATGCCGGACCGAGTCGCCACGGCCGCGCCGGCGCAGAGCACGGCCGCACCCGGATAGCCCTCCGAACCGGCCAGCACACCGGTCACGCCCTGGCTGTACTTGTCGTCATGGCGACCGGGCAGCGGCCACCGGGCCGCGACGTCGGCGGCTTCGAACCCAAGCAGGTCGGTGGCCGGCAGGTCCAGCCCGATGTCGACGAGTTCGACGCGACCGCAGTCGGCCAGCGCGTGCACCGGTTTGAGCCCGCCGAACGTCACCGTCAGCACCGGACGCACCGCCGGACCCGTGACAGCCCCGGTCAGGACGTCGACTCCGCTGGGCAGGTCGACGGAGACAACCGGTGCGTCCGTGCCGTCGAAGACCGCCGCGGCCGCCGGGCGCAACGGGCCGCGGCCGGAGATCCCGACCACCCCGTCGATCACCAGGTCGGTGCCCGCTGCGACGGCCGAAACCTCGCGTCCGCCGGCGCTGCGGAACGCGGCCCGGGCGGCGGGATGGGCACGGTCGGGATCGAGCAGGACGGCGTCGGCCGCG
>ERZ724513.1015-NODE-1015-length-14218-cov-13.213302_pt1 | contig 14218 bp, 15 predicted proteins | sample MGYA00376046_ERZ724513 | MGnify/ENA primary metagenome ERZ724513 (study PRJEB28724, sample SAMN07190883) | activated sludge metagenome | isolation source: activated sludge of sewage treatment plant in Hong Hong | place: Hong Kong | collected 2016-03-17 ...
CCGTCGTGCGCGAGCGACCGGCCTCGAGGCCCGGGCACCGTGGCCGGGTGATGGTGGCCTGACCCTGCCGGGTCGCGGGTCCTGGGGTTGGGAGGCCCTGCGCCTCTGCTGCCTGGCAGCGCAGGCACGCACGATGGAGTCGGACGCGTGCCGACGCCTCCTGGTCGGCTCGTCCTGGAGGTCGTCATGAACAGTCGCCTGGTCCTCCCTGCCCCCGTACGGCGCCATCGCCGCGTCGTCCGCGCGTGCGCCGTCCTCGCCGCCTCCGCGGTGGTCGCTGCCATCGGGGTGTCGACCGCCGCGCCCGGGTCGGCGACGACCGACCCGGCCTGCCCGTCCGCGACCGACCTGACGACGCTCACCCCGGGTGCGCCGCTGCACGGCCTGACCGTCAGTGCGGGCACGACCCCGGATGCCTTCACGGGCACCGTGATCGGCATCGAGAAGGACGGCATCGTCCCCGGCGTCGACCTGGTGATCGTCACGCTCGACTCGCCGGCGATCGACGCGGCTGGAGGCGTCTGGCAGGGCATGTCCGGCTCACCCGTCTACGCCGCGGACGACTCCCTCGTCGGCGCGGTCTCCTGGGGGCTGTCCTACGGCGCGTCCCACATCATCGGCCTCACGCCCGCCGCCGAGATGCAGGCGATGCTCGACGACACCTCCCCCGGCCCGGCGGCACTGCCGGACCACGTGCTCCTCTCCCCCGCGATGCAGCGCGCCGTCGTACGGACGGGTGACGCGACGCCCGCGGCCGCCCGGTCCGGCATGCGGCCGATGGCCCTGCCGCTGGCGGTCTCGGGGCTGAGCACCCTTCGCGTCGACCAGCTCGCGTCGGACCTCGACGGGGTCCGGCCGTACAGCGCACCCGCGGTGTCCACCGCTGCCGCTCCGACCGACGAGATCGTCCCCGGCGGCAACCTCGCGGCGTCGATCGCCTACGGGTCGTTCAGCGCCGTGGCCGTCGGTACGGCCACCGAGGTCTGCGGCGACCAGGTCCTGGCGTTCGGCCACCCACTCATGGACGTCCCGCGCGGCGACCTGACCATGCACGGCGCCGACGCGCTGTACGTGCAGCCCGACTCGCTGGGCCAGCCGTTCAAGGTCGCGAACGTGTCCGGCCCGGTCGGCTCCGTGCCGGACAACCTGCTCGCCGGCCTGCACGGCTACCTGGGCGCGGCGCCGGAGGCGACCGAGGTCCACTCCGTCTCCACGCTCGGGGACGAGGAGCCGGTGGTGGGGACGACGTACATCTCCCTCAGGCCGTTGATGCCGACCTACCTGGCCTTCAGCGCCGTCTCGGTCGAGGACCGCGCCCTGAGCGTGAACATGAACAGCTGGTTCGGCGCTCTTGGCAGCGACCTCGTCTACTGGACGGTCCAGGGCGTGCGTGCCGACGGGTCGCCGTTCAGCATGTCGCGCCTGGACCGCTTCGCCAGCGCCACGGACGTCGCCTACACCTGGCCGTGGGCGCTGCACGACGAGCTCAACCAGCTGCTCAACAACGAGACGGAGACGGTGACGATCACCAGCGTCTCGACCACGTCGCAGACCGACCCCGAGTACCAGCACCTGGTCATCGCCGGGCTCGAGAAGCGCGTGAGCGGGGCGTGGCGGCCGGTGACGTCCCGCAAGGCGCTCCAGGTCCGCGCCGGCACCACGCAGCAGCTCCGGGTCGTCATGCACTCCGCTGCCCTCGGCACCCGCACCAAGGTGTTCGCGGTCGACGTGCCCGCCAAGGCGGCGGGTCGGAGCGGCAGCCTGAGCGTCTCCGGAGGTGACGACGTGTACGCCGAGGCGCCGCCGGAGGCCACCGTCGACCGGATGCTGAAGGTCTTCGCCGCCGAGCCGCGCAACGACGAGGTCGTGACCAGCGTGTCCTTCGCCGGCCTGCCCGCCTCCGCGGGCCGGCTGCTGACGAAGGCCACCGTGGGCGGCAGCCTCGACGTCGCGATCCGGGTCGTCTCCTGAGCCTGGTTTGAAGGATCAGGCGGCGTCGTACCTGACGTCGACGGTGGTGTGCCAGAGCTCGACGACCACCGGCTTCCCCGATGGCCGGGGTCGCTCGGTCTCGCGCTCGTGCTCGGGCTCGGGGATCCGGCGGGTGCCGGTGTGGTCGACGAGGTAGAACACGCCTCCGGGGTCGCACCACACGAAGATCCCGGGAAAGGGTTGCTGGACCTGCCAGCCGGCGCCGTGGGTCTTGACCCGGTGGTGCCCGGTGGTCATCGGCCCGTAGTTGCCGATCCCGCTCACCCCGCCCTCGTCGTGGGGCACGGTGTGGTCGACCTGCATCGTCGTCGAGGTGCAGGAGGCGAAGGGGAAGGTGTCGGCCGGCATGATGAGCTGCACGGCCTTGCGATGTCGGTCCGGGATCTCGTAGGCGTCGACGGGCGCCTGCCCGGCGAGGTCGAGGACCGGCTGGACCCGGAACCGGGCCCGTGGCCCCAGCACCTGTCGTAGCCACTCCTCGGTCACCGGGCCGTGGCCCTGGATCCGCGCCACTCCTTCGCGGTCCGAGCCGGCGTAGACGTGGACCACCAGCTCCACCACGGGCAGCAGGTCGGCCTCCTCGGCGCCGGCGTCGGCCCCGGTGGCAGCGAGCAGCACCGCCCGCACCAGCCGCTGGTCCTCGGTCTGCAGGTCCGGGTCGTCGGGCCGGGCCTCGGCGACCTCTCGGGCCTTGCGTGCGAAGCCTGCGTCGATGGCCTCGATCGTGGCGAGGTCGGCACGGACCAGATAGGACGACATCCCGTCGGCCTCGCCGCGCAGCCTCTTCGCGAAGGTCGCCCGCTGCGCCCTCAGCTCCCTCTCCCGCGCTCGCTCCGGGGCAGCCTGGGCGACCTTGGCCGCCACGAGCGCCTCGAACCGCGACCACGCGATCCGTCCGTCCGCGGACTCCACGACCGCGGCGTCGACGTACGCCGCCTCGTCGCGCTCGAGGTCGCGGGTCTTCGCGACCACGTGCCGCGCGTACGACGCGCGGACCTCGCCCGCCTCGACACGCGCCCACAGCTGCGGATGGCGGTGACGCAGGTCCAGCGCGTCGGCGATCAGCTGGCGCGCCGCCCAGGGCGACCGCCCGATCCGCACCCCCAGCTCCGCCGCGGCGAACTCGGTGACCTCCGGCGTCCCGGCACCCCCGAACCGTCGCGCCTTCTCGCGTCCCGGCTTCGCGCTCTCCACCGGGTCCAGGCGCTCGGCCGAGTGCAGCACCGCCCACTGGTACGCCACCCGCAGCAGGTCGACCTCGGCGCGGCGCACGGTGTCCGCACACGCCTCGGCGACGTCGAGGACCTCGTCCTCCGTCATCTCCTCCAACCCTGCTGTCCCGAGCACAAGACCAGTCAAACAGGGACCACCGACACCGCCCTGCCGTCGGCGCGACCCCTGTGGAGGACGCGTGCAGACATGCACGCCGCCGGTCATCGATGCGCCAAATATGAAGACTTCTTCACATGCGTTAGTCTGCATCCCGTCCGATCATGGTCCGAGGAACAGGAGGTGCGTCGGTGCCAGTGCCGCTGTACCAGGCGAAGGCGGAGTTCTTCCGGACGTTGGGTCACCCGGCCCGGATCCGGATCCTGGAGCTGCTGTCCGAGCGCGACCACGCCGTTCACGAGCTGCTCGACGCGATCGACATCGAGCCGAGCAACCTCTCGCAGCAGCTCGCCGTGCTGCGGCGCACGTCGTTGGTGATCTCGCGACGAGAGGGCGGCGAGGTGATCTACTCGATCAGCTCGTCGGAGGTCCGGGGGCTGCTGCTGGCCGCGCGTCGCATCCTGACCGGGTTGGTCCACATCGACGAGGACACCGAGCCCGCGGCCGGGTCGTCCGGGCTGCCACGATGATGTCACCGGGATCGAGGCCGTGACGCTGTCCCAGGCCTGGCCTCGGACGAGGGGGCTGATGCCGCAGCGGCGGGACTGGCGGCAGGTCCGCATCGGCCGGGACCTGCTGGCGGGCCTGATGGTCGGCCTGGTCGCGTTGCCGCTGGCGGTGGGCTTCGGGGTCAGCTCCGGGGTGGGCGCTGAGGCCGGCCTGGTGACGGCGATCGTGGCCGGTACGGTCGCAGCAGTGTTCGGCGGAAGCCGGTTCCAGGTCAGCGGCCCGACGGGCGCGATGACCGTGGTCCTGGTGCCGATCGTGGCCGACTTCGGCGCCGACGGCGTCCTGGTGGTCGGGCTCCTGGCCGGTGTGGTGCTGGTGGGTCTGGCCTATGCCCGTGCGGGCCGGTTCATCCGCTACGTCCCCGTCCCGGTCGTGGAGGGCTTCACCGTCGGCATCGCGGTCATCATCGCCCTGCAGCAGGTCCCGGCTGCTCTCGGTGTCGGGGTCCACGCGGACAAGGTGGTGGCCCTCGCGTTCCGCGCCGTCGACGCCTGGGTGGTGGACCCCCAGTGGGTGCCGTTCGCGATCACCACGGCGGTCGTCGTGTTCGTCGTCGCCCTGGGCCGGCTCCGTCCCCGCTGGCCCGCCTCGCTGCTCGCCGTCGTGGCCGCGACGGCGCTGAACTCCTCCCTGGGGTGGGGTGCGGCGCCGATCGGTGCGATCCCGGCGGGACTGCCCGCCCCGAGCCTGCCGAGCATTCCCTGGGGTCAGGTCGACTCCCTGATCCTGCCCGCGATCGCGGTCGCTGCACTCGCCGCACTGGAGAGTCTGCTCTCGGCCACTGTCGCGGACGCGATGAGCGTCGAGGACCGGCACGACCCCAACCGGGAGCTCGTGGGCCAGGGGTTGGCCAATCTCGCCTCTCCCCTGTTCGGGGGGATCCCCGCCACCGCAGCGATCGCCCGCACGGCGGTCAACATCCGGTCCGGGGCCGGGTCACGACTGGCCGCCGTCACCCACGCAGCCTTCCTCCTCCTCGTCGCGGTCGCCGCGACCCGGTGGGTCGCCCAGATCCCCCTCGCCGCCCTGTCCGGCGTCCTGATCGCCACCGCCGTCCAGATGGTCCGTGTCTCCAGCCTGCGCGCCCTGTTCCGCGCCACCCGCAGCGACGCGCTCGTCCTGGCCATCACCGCCGTGGCGACCATCGCCTTCGACCTGGTCACCGCGGTCATCATCGGACTGGTCGTCGCCGGGTTCTTCGCCCTGCAGCAGACCGCCAGGACCGCGAGCCTCCACGAGATCCCCCTCACCGACACCCACGGCGGCGGGAGCCCCGACGGCACCGACCACAGCAGTGAGGAGCGCTCGCTGCTCGACGATCACATCGTGGCCTACCGCATCGACGGCCCCCTGTTCTTCGCCGCCGCCCACGACTTCCTCCTCGAGCTGTCCGACGTCAGCGACATCCGCGTCGTGATCCTCCGCCTCTCTCGGGTGACCACCCTCGACGCCACCGGGGCCCACCTCCTCGCCGACACGATCAGGCGCCTGGAGGGGCGGCACATCACGGTTCTGCTCTCAGGGGTGCAGCCCACCCACGCGCCGGTCCTCGCCAACCTCGGCGTCTACGACGAGCTCGCCCACGAGAACCACCTGTTCGACACCACCCCCGAGGCGATCCGGCACGCGAGGCTCCATGCGGCCCGCGCCCATCACTAGACCGTCACCCCTGTCAGCATGGACTCATGGAGACCCCGTCAGCGGAGGAGATCAAGGCGGGCGTGGCCGGGGTCTTCGACCGCGCGGCGACGACCTACGACCAGGTCGGCGTGGAGTTCTTCCGGCCGATCGGACGGTTCCTCGTCAGCCGGACCGACCCCCGACCGGGCGAACGCGTGCTGGACGTCGGCTGCGGCCGTGGCGCCAGCGCGATCCCTGCTGCCGAGGCCGTCGGACCGACCGGCAGCGTGCTGGCCACCGATCTCGCGCCATCCATGGTCGAGGGGCTGAGGGGGTCGGCGAGCGCGCTGCCCTGGCTCACGGTCGAGGTCGGCGACGCCGAGCAGCCGCCCGACGGGGCCTTCGACGTCGTCCAGGCCGGGCTGGTCCTGTTCTTCCTTCCGTCGCTGGACACCGCGCTCGCGCGCTACCGCGAGGTGCTCACCGCGGACGGGCGGCTCGGCTTCACCTGGTTCGGTCAGCCGGACGCCCGGTGGGGACCGGTCTTCGGTGCCCTCGCTGCCGACCTCCCGGAGCACGAGCGGCCGAACCGCGCTGCCGAGGACGGACCCTTCGGCTCCGTACCGGCCATGCACGAGCACCTCACCGCGCTCGGATGGACGGACGTCACCACCGAGAAGCTGGTCCTCGAGGTGCAGGTGCGCGACGCGGACCACTGGTTCGAGTGGAGCTGGTCGCAGGGCTACCGGACCGTCCTGGAGAAGCTGGAGTCGCGTGACCTGCTGGCCGCCGCGCGCGAGCGGGTGCGTCGGTTGCTCGAGGAGATGGCGGCCCGCGACGGCGCGTTGACCTGGCGGGCCGAGGTGCAGGCGACGCTCGCCCACCCTTCGTAGAAGACGGGTCAGAGCGGGTTGCAGCGGCGGAGGTCGTCGGGCTCGTGGGCGATCTGCGGCGCGAGGAGCCGAGTGAGACGCGTGTAGGCCCAGCGCGAGTAGAGACCGATCGTGGCCTGGTCCGACTGCGAACCACCGGACCCGTTGCCCCAGTCGTCCGAGCCGATCCAGGCGGCGTACCGCCTCTCCCCGTCCTCGACCCACGTCGCCGTCATCTCCTTGTCGTGGGTGTAGGCGTACGGCGCCCGCGCACGACCGGTCCGCCAGCACCCGTCCTCGAGAGTCGCGCCCGCGGCACGGAGCCTGCGGACGACGGGGGCCCGGACATCGGGCCCGACGACGAAGGTCAGGTCCGCGCCCCGCTCGACCATCGACGCCAGGCGCCGGGCCAGCCATCCACCGCGACGGCCCTGCATCGAGTACATGGAGATGACCATCCGCGTGTCGGCGTTGCCCGGGATCGCTCGCAGCCGTTCCAGCGCGGGGTCGTTCTCGGGCGTGATGGGGGTCGACGGGAAGAAGTACGCGTCCCAGCCCTGACCGGAGAACCTGCGCTGCGGGTTGCGGCCGTCGCGGCGGTCCCGGGCGGACGCGAGGAACATCGACTGCACGTCGCCGTACAGCTTCGGGTCGGTCAGCGTCACCATCGCCGAGTAGGCGCGGGCGTCCGGCGGGTCACCGTTGTTGTAGGAGCCGATCATGGTGACCTTGCGGGTGCGGCCCACCCGGGAGAACTGCCACACCTTGGCGTGCATCACCGTCCCCTCGGCGTCCACGCCCCGGGCCGTGCGTCGGGTCCACACCACCCAGGACCCCCGACGGCCGTGGTCGCGTCCGTCCCTGATGAGGTCGGCGAGCTTGACGCCCTCGCTCGACACGCCCGCCATCGGCCCGCCGGTGGGACCGCCGTAGAGGACCGCGCGGACGTGGACGCCCCGGCGGTACGCCGCCCGCAGCGCCGGCCACGTGATGGACGACGAGAGGTAGAACGACTGGATCGAGATCGTCGCTCCCGACGGCGTGTGCTCGATGTAGGTCCGCAACTGCCGGGCGATGGTGCCCGTCCGGCGGGTCGGGTCGTTCATCGTCATCGCCCGGGTGACCGTGAAGGCTGGCCTCCCCGCCCGGGTGGCGCTGGACGGGTCGGCCCCCGCCGCTCCCCCGGCGCCGGTGCCGTCCAGGGACGTGCCGACGAGGACGACGGCCAGCGCCACGCAGACCCTCGCCGCTCTCCTCACAGGGTGGAGCGTGGCACACGGGGCCGCGACGGGTGCCCGGAACGCCGCCGGTGGGCTCAGCGAGCCCAGACGGGCGCGACGTTCTTGCGATAGCCGCGGCCGAAGACCGCCGTGAGGATCTTCAACACCGGTCCGGGCACGGTGCCGCGGACCGCGGCGACCTCCTCGGGCGAAGCGCCGTCGAGCAGCCACGCGAAGAACCGGCCGCCGCGGGCCGGGCTCACCTTCGCGAACGTCTTGCCCATCTCGACGATCGCGGGGTCCTCCACGTGGTCGAGGTAGACCTGCTCGAGCTCGGCCTCCTCGTGGTCGAGGTGGGCCACCGTGACGGTGCGCAGCTCCTCGAACGCGGCGCGTGCCGCGTCGACCTGAGCGCGACCCGGGTCCTGCACCAGGTCGGCCATGGCCGACCGGGTGACAGCCAGCGCCTGGGCCATCGTGTCGTGCTCCGCGTCCATCGTGGCCAGCAGGTCGGCGCTCACACCGACCTTCTGCAGCGCGGGCCACGCCGTCTCGTGCTCGCCCTCGTGGTGGTAGGTCAGCTGGTCGTCGAAGTTCGCCCACGCCGCGGCGAGCCCGTCGGCACGACGCTGGTCACCGACCGGGAACGAGTCCAGCGCGGCGACGAAGCGGCCCAGGTCGCGACGGAACGCTGCGTGGATCACCTTGTTCATGCTCATCGTCTCGGTCATGGATCCGACTCTAAGGCCAGGGCGGCCGCTGCCCGGCCCAGCAGAACGGCGCGCTCGCTCTCGTTCCGGGTGCGCGCGGCTGCCTCGGTGAACGCCTCGCCCGCCTGCGCATGGTGCCCGGCGCGCTCGAGCAGGTCGCCCCGCACGCTCGGCAGGATCGGGGACTCGCCGAGCGCCCCGGCGTCCACCTCCTCCAGCACGGCCAGCCCCGCGGCGGGGCCGAACGCGCGGCCGTGCGCGACGGCACGGTTCACCTCGACGACCGGCCCCGGCGCGGCACCGGCCAGGACGTCGTACAGGCTCGCGATCCGGCGCCAGTCCGTGTCCTCGGGACGAGCCGCTCGGGCGTGCTGGGCGGCGATCGAGGCCTGCAAGAAGTACTTCCCGACGGGCGTGCCGCGCGCAGCGAGCGACTCGGCCTGCTGCAGGGCGGCCAGACCGCGCCGGATCAGCAGCTCGTCCCACCGCGCACGGTCCTGCGCCTCGAGCAGGACCGGTGCACCGTGCTCGTCGACGCGGGCGGCCATCCGCGACCCCTGGATCTCCAGCAGCGCCTGCAGCCCGAGCACCTCGGGCTCGTCGGGGGCGAGGTCGGCCAGCATGCGGGCGAGCCGGATCCCCTCGTTCGCGAGGTCGGGACGCATCCAGTCGTCGCCGGCGGTGGCGGCGTACCCCTCGTTGAAGACCAGGTAGATCACCGCCATCACGTCGTCGAGGCGCCGGGTCCGCTCGGCGCCCGTCGGGAGCTCGAACTCGGCGTGCGCCGCCGACAGGGTCTTCTTGGCGCGGCTGATGCGCTGCCCCATCGTGGACTCGGAGACCAGGAAGCCGCGAGCGATCTCGGCGGTCGTGAGCCCCGCGACCAGCCGCAGGGTCAGCGCCGCCCGCGACTCGGGTGTCAGCGAGGGGTGGCAGGACAGGAAGACGAGCCGCAGGACGTCGTCCTCGATGTGGTCGACCTGGTCGTCGAGGTCGGGCATCGTCACCTCCTCGCCCCCGTGCTCGAGCTCCGACACCTTGCGGCGCAGGGTGTCGGCGCGGCGGAAGTGGTCGATGCCGCGCCGCTTCGCGGTGGTCATCAGCCACGCGGTCGGGTTGTCCGGCACGCCGGTGGCGGGCCACTGCTCGAGGGCGGCGACGAGCGCATCCTGAGCGAGGTCCTCGGCGAGCGCCACGTCCCGGGTCATCCGGGTGAGGGCGCCGACGAGGCGGGCCGACTCGGCCCGCCACGCGGCGTGGACGGCCTCGATGGGGTCGTCCGTCCTGTTCTCCGCCGGCACCCGGCCAGCGTAGTGAGTCCTGGCCGGGGTCAGGCTCAGTCGGCGGGCTGGTCCGGGCCCATCGAGATCTGACGCAGGGTCGCGACGACGGTGACCTCGGGCCAGTACTTCGCGTGCAGCTCGGCGAACTCCCGCTGGTCGGCCACGGCGTCCTCGACGGAGTCGTACTCGAGGATGGACCAGCCACCGACGACCTCCTTGGCCTCGGCGTACGGTCCGTCGACCCGGCTGACCTCGCCCTGGCGGACCACGAAGTTGACGGCGTCCTCGGTCCCGAAGAGACCGCCCCCGTCGATGAAGACGCCGTTGGCGGCCCGCTCCCCGATGTAGGTGTCCATCGCGTCGAACAGCGCCTGCGGGGGCGTGCCGATGCCCTCTTCCATCCTGACGAATCCCATGAAACGCGGCATCGCCGATCACTCCTCCTGGTTGCTGGGGGTTGCTTCTCGCACCTACGTCGAACGGCGGCCTCGCTCTTCGACAACGACTTTCGAAGATTTCTCTCCCGTGCCGACATTCCTGCTCGGCCCGACCACCGGAGTCAAGCGTCGACGGCCTCCGAGTCCGAGCCCACGGCGACGAGCCTGGACGACACGGGCTCGAGCACCTTGACCAGCTCCTCGACCTCGGCCGGCTCCAGCCGCTGGTACGGCGCCTCGGCGAGCGTGTCGGTCTGTGCCTCGATCCGGGCCTTGGTCGCCCGCCCGGCGTCGGTGAAGCGGCCCTCGGCGTCGAGGAGGCCGCGACGACGCAGGCCGTCCATCACCTCGGCGAGGCGGGCCGCGGGGAGGTGGTGGATCCGGCCGAAGGACTCCGCGGGGTGGATGCCCATGTCGAGCGCGCTGAGGACGTGGGACTCGGTCCCCCCGACCCCCTCGGAGACCAGCGCGACGATGTGGCCGTCCCCGCGGTGCTCGCGCAGCATGTTGGCCGCGTGCCAGAGCCGCGCCACGGGCTCCTCGGGCACCGGGAGCGAGCGGAGGCCGGCGTACATGACCCGCCCCTCGGTCGGGGCGCTGGTCGAGGCGAGCGCGAGGAGCTCGGCGGCGCGGGCGAGCCCCGGACTCCCGACGAGGTCGCCGAGGATCCTCCGCAACGCCGCCACGCAGCCCCGCTCCCGCGCGGAGTGGGCGGCCTCGGGTGTCGTCGTGTCCCAGACGCGCGGGACGTGACGGGCGACCTCCCCGGCCGCGAAGTTGTAGAACGCCGCGTGGACCACCTCCGCCGGGACCAGGCCCAGCGGCGCGGACCGTCCGGCGAAGTAGCCGTCCCAGTAGTTGTCGAAGCCGAGCGCCACCATCTCGTCGTTCGGCTCCGGGGAGGCGAAGTTGACCATCGAGATCGGCTCGATGAGCTCGTGGATCCGACGGGCGACGGGTCGTGGGTGCGGCATCAGTTGATGATCTCCCCGCGCTCGTCCTCGAGGATCGCGGCCAGCCGGACGCGCCAGCCCTCGAGCGCCTCGGGAGTCAGTCGCGTCCAGTCGGTCACCTCGCCGACGACCCGGAGCGGCTCCCGGCTGCGGTAGGACCGGGTCGGGTTGCCCGGGAACTTCTTGTCGGTCACGTTGGGGTCGTCCTCGAACGCTCCGGTCGGCTCGACGGCGTAGACGCGAGGTTCGCCGTCACCGGCCGCGAGCTCCGCCGCGAGCCCGGCACCGTCGGCCACGGCCGTGAAGTAGATGTGGTTCATCACGACCTCGGGTCGGTAGTTCGACCGGAAGCCCGCGGTGAGGAGCTCGCCCACCCGCAGGTCGGCCTTCGTGCCGTGGAAGAACGGCCCCTCGTCCAGGACGTCACTCACCGGGCCAGCCTAGATCGCTGCGCGGAGCCCGACGTGCCGGCGGCGGTGGCCAGTCGTCGTCGGCGCATTCGTAGATCGACAACTGCCATCAGCACCCGCCGCACGTAGTCGGGGTCGAACATGACGTCTTCCCACGCGAACCGGAGCACGAGCCACCCGTCGACGATCAGCAGGTTGTAGCGGCGTGCGTCGCGGGCGAGCGCCGACCGCCCGCCGTGCCACTCGAACGAGTCGGCCTCCAGTGCCACCTGGAGGTCGGTGTCGACCAGGTCGGGACAGCACCACGGGTCCGTCGTGGTGATCAGCACCTGAGGCCGGACCGACAGGCCCGGAACGTCGAGGGCGATCGCCCGGAGGACGGACTCGAAGGGGTTGGCCGCCTTCCCGCTCGCCTCCGCCCCCACCCGCTGCGCCTGAGCGCGGCCAGGGCCGTGGACCTCGGCCACGGCGAGTGCGAGCGCGGCGCGCTCGCCGGCCCGCAGGGCCGAGTCCGCGATCGCCAGGGCCTCGTCGAACGGCAGCATCCGCAGGCAGTCGCGCAACGTGGCCACCTTGCTGGTCGCGATGTCGTCGACCACCTCGTCAGGCGTGAGATCCCGGTAGTGGAGCTGCACTCCCGAGCGCTGCTCCACGGTCACCTTCCGTCGACGCCCGACGGTGACGTGCGGTCTCACCGGAACGCTCTTGACCGCCCAGCCGTGGTGCAACGCGGCGCTGGAGAGGCTGAGCACCCCGGCCAGCACGTGCGCCTGTGCCCGGGCGTCCTCGACCGTCGGCAGCGCGTAGCGTCCGCGGGCGACCGGGACGATGCTGTGTTCGCGCAGGGCGCGGTCGACCGCCGCGCGCGAGGTCGCGGTCACCAGCGCGGCGCGGGTGGCGACGCCACCCAGCGCCGTCAGCACCTCTGCCACGTCCACCCGCCCACTGTCCCGCATCCCGTTCGACGACGTCGGTGCTCATCCACAGGGAGAAGCGGCGCGTGCCGGGGTCCTGTGGGGTGATGGCGGTCGCCGCGCTCGCCTCGCTTGCCGGCATCGGTGGCATCCCGGGCTGAGACGCCGTCGGCGCGGGGTGCCAGCATGACCTCCGTGACCGGTTGCCGCATCGCCGACGCCTTCGAGCTGGTCGACCAGCTCCCCGAGGTCACCCGGTCCGACAACGGCCGCTACTGGCGGATCGCGGTCAGCGGGCAGACGTTCGGGTACCTCTGGGAGCCCACCCGCACGGTGGGCCTCAAGCAGACGCTCGCCGAGCAGCACGCCCTGGTGGCGGAGCGGCCCGAGACCTTCGAGGTGCAGTTCACCACCACCGCCCACGGCTGGGTGGTGGTTCGTCTGGCGGGGGTCGAGCGCGACGAGCTCGCCGAGCTCACCTTCGAGGCGTGGCGACTCACCGCGCCGGGCCGGCTGGTCGATGCCCGCGGCGACCGGCTACCCCGCTGAGTCGACCCGCGTGCCCTCGCGCCGCACCGTGGGCAGCCGCCACCACAGCAGGACCAGGAACCCTGCCAGCAGGAACAGGCTCACTCCCGGCTTCCACGCCGGGGACCAGTCGACGTCCGTCAGGTAGAGGACCTGGCTGACGCAGAAGACGATCGTGATGACGACCTTCCAGCGAAGCTGCATGGCGGCTCCTCCGAGGCAGGGTGATCGGGTGGTCGAGCTGTCGCCTGTGATTGCAGCACTCGGCGCCGCCCCGCTGATCACCCCCGCGGGTGGATAGCCTCGGGGAGTGCCCGAGCTCCAGCGCCTGCGGGCCGACCACGCGCCGGCCGTCCTGGCGTTCGAGCGGGCCAACCGCGCGTGGTTCGCGGCGTCTGTCTCCGACCGCGGGGACGACTACTTCCAGCATTTCGACGAAGGCTTCGGCGTCCTGCTCGCGGAGCGAGATGCCGGCCACGGCGCGTTCTACGTGCTCGTCGACGACGACGGGTCGGTGCTGGGGCGGTTCAACCTCGAGCTGGCGGAGGACGGCACGGCGACGCTGGGCTACCGGATCGCACGGCGCGTCGCCGGCCGCGGGGTCGCCACGAGCACGGTCCGCGAGGTCTGCGCCCTCGCCTCGTCGCAGTACGGCGTCCGGCTGGTCCGCGCCGCCACCTCCCACCAGAACCTCGCGTCGCAGCGAGTCCTGGTCAAGGCCGGATTCGTTCCCGGCGGGCCGGCCGGTGCTGCCGACCTCGGGGGCAAGCACGGGACCTGGTACGAGCTCGAGACTCGACCGGACCCGCTCAGGGGCCGGTGAACACCAGCCGCGGGTCCTGCACCAGCGCCGCCGCGTCCGTGCCCGTCAGTCGCCGGCGCTCCTGCCCGGTCTGCTCGTCCGGGGCGTCGAGCGACTCGTAGACGCTGACCGCGGAGCCGTCCGGCCGCTCGAAGGAGACCCCGAAGTACCAGTGGTCCGGACCGCCGGAGGTGAAGGTCTGGCGGTAGAGGGTGCCGCCCGGGACCTGCTGCTTCGCACAGCCCGCGCACGCCACGCCTCCCTCGCTGGGCGCCGACGCGATCACCAGGAGCTCGCTGCCGTCCAGGGTGTACGTCGCCTGCCAGTCCTCGGCCCGGGCGAAGTCCGCATCGGGCAGTGGGCCGGCGGTGTGGCTGTCGCTGGGGTAGACGTCGTCGGGTGCCGGCAGCGACGGCAGGTGCTCGGCGATGACGTCGGCCATCCTGGTGTCGATGTCGGTGCCGGGCACGTAGTCGGTGGGGGCTGGCCCGGGCGCGCCGGCGCCGGCGACCGGCGCGTCCTGGGCGACCGTCGGGACGTCGTCCCCGGTGGCCCCGCGGAGACCGACGGCGCCGAGG
>ERZ724513.1018-NODE-1018-length-14187-cov-4.823663_pt1 | contig 14187 bp, 13 predicted proteins | sample MGYA00376046_ERZ724513 | MGnify/ENA primary metagenome ERZ724513 (study PRJEB28724, sample SAMN07190883) | activated sludge metagenome | isolation source: activated sludge of sewage treatment plant in Hong Hong | place: Hong Kong | collected 2016-03-17 ...
CCATGGCTCTGTTCGCCGAGCGGCTCGAGGAACAGTGAACCGCTCGGCCCGCCGCCGCACGCCTTCATTTCATATGAGGCGGGACGGCAAGACGGCTAGTTCGGGCGGCGCCTGGGAGGCGTCCGAGCGCTTGGCGGGTGCTCGCCCGACGGAGCCGTTTGTGCACCGACGAAAAGCGATTTATTTTCCAAGGATACGCCTCCCTCGGCTACAGTCTCAGGCCAACGCCTGATTGCCGTCTGGCCCGTGAAAACCTGAGGGCGAGTCGGACGGCGCCGCCAGGCGACATGGATCGGCTATGGATCACACGACAGACACGAGCGAGGATAAGGAAACGCTGGTGATTCGCGCGGTGCGCGCGACGGACGTGCCGCAGGTGATCGCCATCGACCAACGCGTCACCGGGCTGGCCAAGGCGGAGTACTGGGAACAGGCCTATGAACGCTACGGCCGCACGCGCCCGAACGAGCGCTTCTTCCTGGTGGCGGTGCCGGCCAGCAAAAAGGCGGGCCGGCGCGTGCTCGGCTTCATCATCGGCGAGATCAGGGCCTGGGAGTTCGGCTCCGAGCCGTGCGGCTGGGTGTTCGCCTTGTCGGTCGATCCCGACGCGCGGCTGCACGGGGTGGGCGAGCAGCTCTTCCTTGCCATGTCGGAAAAGTTCAAGCAGGCCGGAATGACCAAGATGCGCACCATGGTCGCGCGGGATAACCGGCTGCATTCGCTGTTTTTTCGCGGTGAAGGGATGATGGCGGGACCCTATATCCAGTTGGAGAAAGACCTCCGCTGAGCCGCGCCGCAGCCGCGCTCCGCACCGGAACGACGGACAGGACCGATGAACCTGCAGATCGCCAGTCGCCTCGCCATTTTCGCCGTGCTCGAGCTTGCGGCGAATCCCGAGCGTCAACTCTCGGTCGCCGAGATCGGCGAGAAATACGGGGTTTCGAGCCACCACCTCGCGAAGGTGATGCACGTGCTGGGGCGCGCCGGTCTCGTTCGCTCGGTGCGCGGGGCGGGCGGCGGCTACCAGTTCGTCGGCAATACGCGGCGCACCACGCTTCTCGACGTCATCCAGCTGTTCGAGAATTTCGGCGCGCGCGACGACGATGGAGCGCCGGGCGGGAACACCCCCGAGGGCGCGACATTGAGCGAAGTGCTCGGCGAGATCGACGATATTGCGCGTGCGACGCTCGGCTCGATCACCATCGCCACGCTGCTGAGCCTGGTCGAACGCCGGCATCGGCGGGCAAAGCCCGCCGAAGAGGCGCACGCCTTGTCAAAGGCCTGAGCGAAACTCACGCGCCCGCAGCCGCCGCCGCGTTTTGGCTAGGCCTGCGGCGAGGGCAGGGCGCGGGCGTCCTCGCTTGCTCAGGACGGTCCGAACAGGAAGTCGGGCAGCCACAGCGACAGGATCGGGACGTAGGTCACGATCACGAGGAAGACCAGGAGAATCATCAGCCAGGGCATGGCGGCTCGCGTGACCTGGGCGACGCTCATGCCGGTCACGCCCGAGGTGACGAAGAGGTTCAGCCCCACGGGCGGCGTCACCATGCCGATCTCCATGTTCACCACCATGATGATGCCGAGATGGATCGGGTCGATCCCGAGCTGCATGGCGATCGGGAACAGGATGGGCGCGAGGATCAGGATGATCGACGACGGCTCCATGAAGTTCCCGGCGATCAGCAGGATGATGTTGACCACGATCAGGAACTGCCACCAGTTGAGACCTGCCGCGGCGATCTGACGGGCGATCTCCTGCGGAATCTGCTCGGTCGTCAGCACGTGGCTGAACAGGAACGCATCGGCGATGATGAAGAGCAGCATGATGGTGACGCGGCCCGAATTGACGAGGACGCGCGGCACATCCGCAATACCCAGATCGCGGTAGAGCACCAGAGCCGCAAAGCAGGCATAAACGGCGGCGACCGCTGCGGCCTCGGTCGGAGTCATGACGCCGCCGTAGATGCCGCCGAGCACGATGATGATAAGGGCCAAGCCCCAAAACGCATCGCGTCCGGTGACCAGCACGTTGCGGGTCGCGGGCCAGAAGCCGGGCCAGGGCTCGCGCGGCAGCTTCAGGTAGATCGCCGCGATCAGGATCGCGCCCATCAGCATTCCGCCGAGCACGAGGCCCGGGATGACGCCGGCCATGAACAGGCGGCCGACCGAGGATTCGGTCGCCGCCGCATAGACCACCATCACGATGGACGGCGGGATCAGGATGCCGAGGGTGCCCGCATTACAGATCGTGCCTGCCGCGAAGTTGCGGCTGTAGCCCGTTTTAACCATGCCGGCGATGACAATGGACCCGATCGCGACCACGGTCGCCGGGCTCGATCCCGACACCGCCGCGAACAACATGCAGGCGAGCACGCTGGCGATGGCGAGGCCGCCCGGCAAGTGGCCGACGCAGGCGACGGCGAACAGGATCATGCGTCGCGCCACGCCGCCGGTGGTCATGAAGTTGCCGGCGAGGACGAAGAAGGGAATGGCCAGCAGCGTATAATTCTCCTGCATCGCCTGGAAGAACTTGATGGTGAGCGAGGCGAGGGAGTCCTGGCCGAAGAGGAGAATGGCGAGCGTCGCCGACAGGCCGAGCGAGATGGCGATGGGAACGCCGATCGCCAGCAGGGCGAACAGCACGACAAAGAGAAATGCGGTGATCATCGAGACGAGTTTCCGGCGGTGGGATCGTCTGAAGAGCCGGGCGACCTGCAAACGGTCGCCCGATAACCTAGTCTTGCGATGCCGCGAGCTCGCTTTCGCGCAGCACGTCGCCCGCTTCGTCGGCGAGGTCGAACCCGGTCGTCTGACCGGAAAGGATGAGCCACGCTTCCGTCGCCAGGCGCACCAGCAGGAGGGCAAAGCCGAACGGCATGATGGCGCCGAGGAGCCAGCGCTCGATCGGCAGGTCCTGCGCCTCGACGCCAACTTCATAGAGCTTGGCGATGTAGACGTAGGAGCCCCACAGCATCAGGCCGGCAAAGAGCGCACAGCACGCAATCGCGATCAGCCCGACCACGCGCCGCGTCGGCACCGGCATCATCTTGACCAGGATATCGATGCCGAGATGGGCGCGGGTACGGATGCCGTAGGCGAGACCGAACAGGACGAGCCAGGCGAACGCGTACAGCACCGCCTCCTGCCCCCAGAGGATGCCTGTGCCCCAGCCGTAACGGAGGACCACCTGAATAAAGGTCAGGATGGTCATGAAGGCGAGGAGAAGGGCGATCACGCCCTCCTCCAGCCGGTACCAGATGGTACGAAGCGCCCCCATCGGATTTTACTCAGGAGCTGTTGCCGACCTTCTGGGCGGCGTCGATCACGTCCGGGCCGATCTCCTTCTCGAACTTCTTCCAGACCGGCTCCATGGCCTGCTGCCACTTCTTGCGCTGCTCCGGAGTCAGTTGGTGGATCTTGGCCTTGCTCGCTGCGATCTTGGCCTTTGCTTCCTTGTTCAGGTCATCGGCGACCTTGTTGTTGACCGCCGTGGCCTCCTTCATCGCCTTGGTCAGCCCTTCGCGGATTTCCGGCGACAATCCGTTCCACCATTTGGCGTTGGTGACCACCATGTAGTCGAGCAGGCCGTGGTTCGACTCCGTGAAGTCGCTCTGAACTTCCTGGTACTTTTGGCTGTAGGCGTTCGACCAGGTGTTTTCCTGCCCGTCCACCGCGCCGGTTTGCAGGGCCTGGTAGACTTCCGAGAAGGCGAGCTTTTGCGGGTTCGCGTTGACGGCCTGGAATTGGGAAACGAGCACGTCCGACGACTGCACCCGGAACTTCACGCCCTTGGCGTCTTCGGGAGCGAGCAGCGGCTTGTTGGCGGAGAGCTGCTTCAGGCCGTTGTGCCAGTAGTTCAGGCCCAGGAGTCCCTTCTTTTCCATGGACTTGAGCATGTCCTGGCCGACCTTGCCGTCCTGGAACTTGTCGACGGCCTGCATGTCGGCGAACAGGAAGGGAAGATCGTAGACCTGGAGAACCTTGGTGAACTTCTCGAACTTCGAGAGGGACGGCGCGATGAAGTGAACATCGCCGAGCAGCAGCGCTTCCACTTCCTTGGCGTCGCCGAACAATTGCGAGTTCGGATAGACCTCGACCTTCACCTTGCCGGGCAGCAGCTGCTCCGCCACCTCTTTGAATTTGATGGCCGCCTGTCCCTTCGGCGTGGCGTCGGCGACCACATGGCTGAATTTGATGATGATCGGTTGCTGCGCCGACGCTGCGACTGGGGCGAAAGCAAACGCGGCCGCGGCGGCGGCCCATATCCAGAACCTTCGCATGTGCCCTCCTTGAGGCTTGTCTTTATTGAGTAGGCTGCGTCACCCAAGACGCGCGATTAGCCCGAATTTTTACACAAACGCAACATGAATCGCGTTGGCTTTTATGCGAACGTTACATCCTCTATAACTTTTTGTGCGTTGCCGCCGCGACTAGCCCGCCCGCACCCCAAAGCCACGGTTTAGCAGTCCGACGGAATGGTCAGTATTGTGCGAATGCCGGAGCCTAAAACCTATGCGGAATGCGCTGCGGTCAGGTATTCGGCCAATAAACATCCAATATGGATGAAAACCCCTGGCTATTGTTTTTCGCTTCATTGCGGCGGGTAGCGGCCTGAATGAGTTTTGCCGCACTGCACTTCACGCACTGCAAAAAAAGCATTAAGCGAATTTGCCGGGAAAATGTCCTGGGCGATGTCGGTCACCAGCAGCAGATAGTGAAGCCATCCATGACAATAAAAACGATGCGAGCCTGGCGCTCGAACACAAAGGGGCTCGCCGGTCTTGAACTCGGCGAGGCGCCTTGCCCGGAACCTAAGGACGGCGAGCTGCTGGTGCGGGTCGATGCCGCCGCGCTGAACTACGCCGATCTTCTGATGATCGACGACCGCTACCAGGTGAGACCGGAGCGCCCGTTCGTCGCCGGGCAGGAGCTTGCCGGAACCGTGGTCGCCGCGGGCCAGGGCGCCGGCTTCGCCGCGGGCGAACAGATCGCCAGCAAGGTCGTCTACGGCGGATTCGCCGATTATGCGATCGTCCGCGCCGACATGGCGATGCGCGTTCCGGCGGGGTTCTCGCCCGAGGCCGCTGCGGCGCTGCCGATCGCCTACACCACGGCGCTGATCGGCCTTACCGAATGCACGACCGTCTCGCCCGCCGACACGGTGCTGGTGCTGGCCGCCGCCGGGGGCACCGGGCTCGCGATGGTGGAAGTGGCGAAGCACTGCGGCGCCTTCGTCATCGCCGCCGCGGGCGGCGCCGATAAATGTGCGCTCACCCTGGAGCATGGCGCCGACATCGCGATCGACTACCGCCGCGGCGCTCTCATCGATCAGGTCCGGGCATTCACCATCGGGCGCGGCGTCAATGTCGTGGTCGACTCGGTCGGCGGCGACTCCACCCTGGACGCGCTGCGGCTGCTGTCCTGGGGCGGCCGGCTCCTGATCGTCGGTTTCAGCTCGGGGACCATCCCGCAGCTCCCGGCAAACCGGCTGATGCTGCGGCGGCTGTCGGCGATCGGCGTCTACTGGGACAACGTCCATGACCGGGACGCCATCGTGCGCACGAACGAACGCCTTTCCAAGATCGTCGCCAGCGGCGAGGTTCGTCCGCATATCGGCGCGGTCTTCCCCTTCGACGAACTGCCCAAGGCGCTCACGGCGCTGGGCGATCGCGGCACGACCGGCAAGGTCATCCTGAAAGTCGCGCCGAGTACCGCGGGGTAAGGTCGGCTTTCCTCAGGCGACGCGCTCGCCGCGCCGCCAGACATTGCGTACCGCCGCCATGTCGCCGGCGACATGAACGCGGATGAGGTCGGCGCGCTTGCCGGGCGCGATTTCGCCGCGGTCGGTCAGTCCGACCGCCCCGGCCGGCGTCCGTGTCACCATGCGCACCGCGGCCGGCAGATCGATGCCCGGCACGAGGCGAGGCAGGGCGAGCGTCGCCATCAGCAAGCTGGCCGGAACATAGTCGGACGACAGGATGTCGAGCACGCCGGCGCGTGCGAGGTCGAGCGTCGCGACATTGCCGGTATGCGAGCCGCCGCGTACGAGGTTTGGCGCGCCCATCAGGACGCGGATACCGGCGGCGTGCAGGGCGGTTGCGGCTTCGACCGTCGTCGGGAACTCCGCTATCGCGATCCCGTCACGCATGGCCTGCGCGACATGCTCCGGCGTGGTGTCGTCGTGGCTTGCGAGCGGCGTGCCTTTGGTGCGCGCCAAGGCGATGAGCGCCTGGTAATTCCGCGCGGCATAGGCGGTCTGATACTGTATGCGCTGGGCAAACAGCGCTTCGAGCGCTTCGTCCGTCAGGCCGCCCTTCTTGCTGCGGTAATAGAGACGCAGCTTCTCGTCGTCGCGAAACTGGCGTTGCCCGGGCGTGTGGTCCATCAGCGACACCAGTCGCACCTCGGCGTGACCGAACAGCTCCGTCGCTTCCTCGACGACACTGGGCATCGGGACTTCGCAGCGCAGATGCAGGAAGTGGTCGACGCGCAACAGCTCCGCTTCGCGGGCGGACGCGATCGCATCGGCAAGCAGCGTTGCCTGCCCGTCGATCTCCTCGATCCCCGCCTCGCGCCAGACCCGCAAGGAATCGAATACGGTGGTGATGCCGCTGATCGCGAGTTGGCCGTCATACGAGACGACCGCCGCGACCGGATCCCAATAGACTTTTGGGCGCGGCATGTAGTGGGCTTCGATGTGGTCGGTGTGCAGCTCGACCAAGCCGGGCATCAGCAGGTCGCCGGCAAGGTCGAGCCCGCGCTCGGGGGCGCGGCCCTCTCCGATCTCGACGATCGCGCCATCGACGCAGGCGACCCAGCCGGATTGGATCACATCCCCGGCGAGGACAATCCGCGCATTGGCAAGTATGAAATCGGTCCGTTCAAACGTCATGGCGGAACACCGGCGGCATCGGGATCGGTGGCATTTTCTTCGGTCTGCAAGTCTTGCCGCAGCCGGCGGCAAAATTGCCGGCTCTGCTATTTAGGATAGTGAGTCATTGGATGAATTCCAGTTCACGCTACGCGATCTATTTCGTGCCGGCCGCCGATCGGCCGCTCTTCCGGTTCGGGCGCGCGGTGCTCGGCTACGATTGCTATACCGGCGAAACAGTCGCCCATCCGCTTTTCGATGCGGTCACTCCTCCCGAATGGGCTGCGCTCACCCGCGAACCGAGCATCTACGGATTTCATGCGACGCTCAAGGCGCCGTTCCGGTTGCTTCCCTCGACCGGCGAAGCGGAGCTGATGCAAGCATTCGCCGGCTTCACCGCATCCGGCCTCGCGGCCGCAATCATCAATCCCTGCATACGCACCCTGGGCCGGTATGTCGTGCTCATGGCGCGCCGTCCATGCCCGGCGCTCGACGCGCTGGCGGCGCGATGCGTCAGCGCATTCGATCGTTTCCGCGCGCCCCCGACGCAGGCAGAACGCAAGCGGCGGCTTTCGGCAGGACTAAGTCCGGCCGAGATCGCCTATCTCGACCAATGGGGCTACCCTTTTGTATTCGATGCATACCGTTTCCATATGACCCTTGCCGGTCCGGTGGCGCCGGAGCGTCGCGACGTCGTGCTCGCGTCGATGCAGGAAGCGTTCGCCCGACTGTGCGGCGACACCGAACTGATCGTCGATCGTGTCGCACTGCTTCGGCAGTATAATGCACAATCGCGCTTTCGCGTGCTGGCCCAGGCACCGTTGGGCGGCTAAATAGTTCTTCGCCGAAAGTGTAATCCGGCGCTGCCGCTCATGCATTTCGTGAAAGAACCGCGGAAAAGAATTCTGAACTCCGTCAGAAAAACATCTGCTTCATCCCGCGCGATGTTGCCGTCACGCGACAGTTAATGATGAACAGCAAATGCACGACGGCGACGCCGTTGTGCCTCTCGCCAAAGAAATGCAAGGTCTCTAAGGTCGCGCGCTATTCATCCGGGACGCGCCGTTCATCGAGGGGAACGGCGCGCGCGGTTTTGTGACGCGATTGCGTCTCCGAGCCATTGCGGCGTCCGCCGAATGGTCCGGAGCGGAAACAGACTGGCCACGGAGCTCGCCCGCACCTGCCGTTGACTTCGCGCGCCGCGCAAGGCGCGCCGGGATCGAAGGCGGAACGATGGAGTCACGGCACACCAATGTCCAAGTCCAGCGTGGCGCTCGACAACTTGCGAGCGTTTGTCATTCTCATCGTGCTCGCCTTCCATTCGGTGCTGGCCTATCTCCAGTTTCTGCCGGACGCGCCCTACCGGTTCGCTGAGCCTCCGTACAAGTGGCGCGCATTCGCCGTCATCGACCCCGCCCGATTCATCGGATTCGATCTGTTCTGCGCCTATCAGGATGTCTACCTGATGTCGCTGATGTTCTTCCTGTCGGGCTTGTTCGTCTGGTCGAGTCTTGGGCGCAAGGGAAGCTGGGGCTTCCTCAGCGAGCGCTTCGTGCGGCTTGGCCTGCCCTTCCTGCTGGCGCTGATGCTGCTGATGCCGATGACGCTCTACCCGACCTATCGGCTGACGGCGACCGACCCGACGCTCGCCGCTTATTGGCGGGAATTCTTGGCGCTGCCGTTCTGGCCCAGCGGCCCGCAATGGTTCCTCTGGCAACTGCTGAGCCTGAACATCATCGCAGCCGTTCTGTACCGGCTTTGGCCCAGAGCGCTTCAGGCGAACGGCACGCTCGCCTCCGCGCTGAGCCAGCATCCGGTGAAATTCTATCTGGTCCTGGTGAGCGCTTCGGCCATCGCCTATGTCCCGCTGGCGCTCGTCTTCACGCCGTGGGAATGGGGCCAGGTCGGCCCGTTCGGACTGCAGCGGTCGCGCCCATTGCATTATACGGTCTATTTTTTTACGGGCGTCGCCATCGGAACGGCAGGCCTCGAACGCGGCCTGTTATCCTCCACCGGGGCGCTGGCGCGCCACTGGAGAGCCTGGTTTGTCGCTTCCCTCGTTACCTTCGGGATTTGGATCGCGTTGACGGCGCAAACGATGGACACCACGGCGGCGGTTCCGCTCGCGCTGCGCATCGCCGCCGATCTCAGCCTTGCTTTTGCCTGCGCCGCCGCGTGTTTTTCCACTTTGTCGTTCTTCCTGCGTTTTGCTACCACGCGCTATCGCGCGGCCGAGAGCTTGAGCGACAACGCCTATGGCATGTATCTCGTTCACTATGTGTTCGTCGTGTGGATGCAATACGCGTTGATCCCGGTCCCGCTCGGCGCGGTCGCCAAGGCTGCGATCGTGTTTGTCGTCACATTGGTGCTGAGCTGGGGCGCCACCGCTGCCATTCGGTGTATCCCTCTCGGGTCGCGGCTGGTCGGCGAGCGGCGGGCGGTCGCGAAAGCGTCATAGTGTTCGAGAATGCCGCTCGGGGGCGTTCGGGAATCGAGCGAGCCGGGTATGGCGGAGTTGCGAATGGTGGGTGACGCAGTACGGTTTGTCGGAGGGATCGCGGCCTCCGCGGTGGCAGCGCTCGATCGCGGCGTTCGATCGGTGCGCGAAGGCGGGTTCCGCACATCGCTGCCTTTGGTCTTCGTTCTCGCCTCCCGCAATCTGTTTCACGACCGGGTGCGATTGATCGCGACCGTGGTCGGCGTCGTCTTCTCCATCATCCTTGTGACGGTCCAGATCGGCCTGTTTTTGAGCTTCGAGCGGATGGTCACCACGATGATCGATCATGCCGACGCCGATCTGTGGATCGTGCCGCGCGGCACCAAGTGTTTCGAAGACCCCTCGCTCCTGGATGATCGCGAGCGCTTTCGCGCGCTGTCGGTCCCCGGCGTGACCGCGGCCGCGCCGCTGGTGATCGGATTTGCCGAATGGAAGCTGCCGAACGGCGGCGCGACGCCGGTGTTCGTCGTCGGCTCGGACAAGGGCGAACTCGGCCTGCAGCCGTGGAATATCGTCGAGGGCAGCCTGATCGATCTCGCTGCGCCCGATGCGGTCGCCGTCGATCGGTCCTATTTCGACCGGCTCGGAGTGACCGGACTGGGCGACGTCGCGGAAATGCGGAATCGCAAAGCGAAGGTCGCCGTGGTCACCAACGGGATCCGGTCGTTTACGACGACGCCCTATGTGTTCACCGAGTTCGATCGGGCGCGCAACTACATCGGCATCGCGCCCAACAAGGCGACCTATTTCCTCGTGCGCGTCGCGCCGAATTACGACATCGCCAGCGTGCGGCGCGAGATCGCCGAAAACGCCAAGGACACGGAGGTGCTGACGCCGGAGGAGTTTCGCCTGCGCAGCCGCTCGTTCTGGCTGTTCGGCACCGGCGCCGGGGCGGCGCTGTTCGCCGGGGCGTTGCTCGGCATCATCGTCGGCACCGTCATCGTCGCGCAGACGCTTTATTCGAGCACGAAGGATCACCTGAAGGAGTTCGCGACGCTGCGCGCGATCGGCTCCTCGAGCGTGTACATCGTCAAGGTGATCCTGTGGCAAGCGCTGCTGAGCGCGGTGATCGGCTTCGTCATCGCCGCCGCGATCGGCCTGTTGATCGTGCGAATGACCGCGGACACCGCGCTGCCGGTCGTCATGACCCCGGGGCTCACCCTCGGCCTGCTCGCGATCACCGTCGTCATGTGCGCGATCTCGGCGATTTCCGCCATTCTCGAGGTGATGCGCCTGGATCCGGCGATGGTTTTCGCGCGATGACCGCACCGATCATCGAGGCCGTCGACATCGTTCAGGTTCTCGGCCAGGGAGCAGGACAGATCCGGGCCGTGAAGGGCGTGAGCATCGCGCTCGCCGGCGGCGAGTTGACGCTGCTGATGGGCCCGTCCGGCAGCGGCAAGACGACGCTGCTGTCGGTGCTCGGATGCATGCTGACGCCGACGCAGGGCACGGTGCGCGTGCTCGGCCGCTCGACGACGGGGGCGCGCGCCGAGGAACTCGCGGCGCTGCGGCGCCGGCATGTCGGATTCATCTTTCAGTCCTACCACCTGTTCCCGACGCTGACCGCGGTGGAGAACGTGCTGCTGGTGCTCGACGTGCGTGGCGAGAACACGGCGCAGGCCCCCGGCAAGGCGCGCGAGGCGCTGGCGCTCGTCGGCTTGTCGCACAAGGTCAATTCTTATCCGCATGAATTGAGCGGCGGCGAGCAGCAGCGGGTTGCGATCGCGCGGGCCATCGTCGGCGATGCCTCGGCGATCCTGGCCGACGAGCCGACCGGGGCGCTCGACAGCGAGAACGGCTATGCCATCATGAAGATGCTGGCGGCGATCGCAAAGGACGCCGCGCGCGCGGTCTTGGTCGTCACTCACGACCCACGTATATTGCCGTTCGCCAACCGGATCGTCCGCATCGAAGACGGCCGCATCGTCGGCGAGGATCGGATCACACCGACCGCCTGACCAACCCGAGGCGCAGTGACCTTATGCCTACCCCCGTCAAGCCGCATGTCTTTGCGCTTCTGATCGGCCTCGTCATCGGCGGGGCGGCGCTCGCGCAGTTCACGCCGCCGCTGCGCGCGCAGGAACGCCCGCGCTCCGACGCCGCGGGCCAGAAGCAGTGGGCGGCGGTGGCGCCCGGGCGGATCGAGGCGGTTTCGCGCGAGATCAAGATCGGCGCGTCCATGGTCGGCCGCATCGAGCAGGTCCTGGTCAAACCCAACGACAAGGTGTTCGCCGGCGAAGTGCTGATCCGCCTGGACGATGACGAAGCGCTCGCGCGCCTCGCCGTCGCCGAGGCGGCGGTCGCTACGCGCAAGCGTGCGCGCAACGAGCAGTCGGCGCCGCGCGGTTCGGGCGAACGGCGCAAGGCGGAGGACCAGCTCGCCGACGCGGAACGCGCGTTCGCCGACGCGCGCACCGCCTTCGACAAGGCGGCGGCGGACCGGCGCACCGGCGGCGGTTCGGAGCAGAGTTTCAACGCGGCGCGCGCCGCATTCGAGGGCGCGCAAAGCCGCCTGCGCCAGCAGCGCGCCGACCTGGTGCGCATCAAGGCGGATGCGGACACGCCGCTGCCGAACCGGACGGAGGGCGAACTGATCGCCTCGCGCGCCGAACTCGACCTCGCCGAAGTGATGCTCGAGAAGACGCGCATTCGTGCGCCGATCGCCGGAACCGTGCTGCAGGTCAACGCCAAGGTCGGCGAGATCGCAACGCCGTCGCCCGATCAGCCGCTCGTGGTGATGGCCGACATGTCCTCCCTGCGCGTGCGCGCGGAGCTCGACGAGCGGGACATCAGCCAGGTGCGCGTCGGCCAGCCGGTCGTCGTGCGCGCCAACGCGTTCAGCGGCCGCGAATTCGCCGGCAAGGTCGCCGCGATCGCCCAGTTCGTGGGGTCCGGCGGAAACGCGTCGCGCGGGCCGCGCAAATTGACCGACGTCGATGTGGTGGAAGTGATCGTCGATCTGCCCGACCCCGGCCCGCTGAAGATCGGCATGCAGGCCGACGTCTATTTCCGCAACGCCGGCGCGCAGAGCAACTGACGTCCGGCACCCCGGCAAGCCTGCGTTCTCAGGCTGCATCGGCGGTGCGTTCGCGCGTGGCGGGCGTCACGAAACTCGCATAGTTCGCATTCTAATCTCGCACGAAGCTGTGCGGGAAAACCAAACAATGACGCAGGGCAATTGGACGGCGGCTGGCCGGGAGCCGCGCGGGAATTCGGTTCAGGGCTATCTCGACGAAGCGCCGCTGTGGGCCGACGGGACCGCCGCGCCGGGCTCGCCGCTGACCGACATGCAGCGGCGAATCTGGTGGCTGTCGGTCGCCGGCAAGTTTTTCGAGGGACTGGTCGTGTTCCTGACCGGCGTCGCCCTGCCGCTGATCGCCAAGGAATTCGATCTCAGCCAGGCGCAGCACGGCATCGTCGGCGCCGCCAGCCTGTTCGGCATCCTGATCGGCGCGAGCGCCTTGGGCGGCCTCTCCGACCGCTTCGGCCGCAAGCCGATGTTCGTGTTCGAGATGGGCCTGTTCATCCTGTTCCTCGTGCTGATCGTCTTCACCCCGAACTTCGTCTGGCTGGTCGTCTGCCTGTTCGGAATGGGGCTCGCGCTCGGATGCGACTACCCGACGGCCCATCTGGTGATTTCCGAAAGCACCCCCACCCGAAGCCGCGGCCAACTGGTGCTGTCCGCCTTCGGTTTCCAGGCGGCCGGCGCGCTCGTCGGAACGGCGATCGGCTATCTGATCCTGGCGAACCATCCCGAACTGAACGCGTGGCGGTGGATGTATGCGAGCGCCATCATTCCCGCGGTCCTCGTCCTGTTCGGACGGTTCTTCATCACCGAGAGCCCGCATTGGCTCGCCATCCGCGGACGCGAGCGCGAAGCCGAGGATGAGATCCTCCGGCTGCTCTCGCGGGACCCGCCCTATCCCAGAGAAGTGCGTCTGACCGACGCGACCGGCGCGCATAAGCGCAGTCCCGGCGGAAGCGGCTATGCCGCGTTGTTCCACCCGAAAAACCTGCGCGCCACCATTCTCGCGTCGGTTCCGTGGTTCTTGCAGGATCTCGGGACTTACGGCATCGGCATTTTCACGCCCACCATCCTCGCCGCGTCGGTCGGGCATAAGCACGAGAATGTCAGGAACCTGGCCGATCTCATCCACAACGACATGATTGCGGCGAAAGGCGCCGCCTTGATCGACCTGCTGCTGCTGGTCGGCATCGTCTTCGCCGTCCTGCTCGCCGACCGGATCGGCCGCATCTGCCTGCAGGTCTTCGGTTTCATCGGCTGCGCCTTGGGACTGTTCATCGCGGCGCAGTCCGTGGCCTACGAGGGCAGCACGAAAATGCTGCTCATCTTCACGGGATTCATGCTGTTCAATTTCATGACCAATCTTGGTCCGAACGCGCAGACCTACCTGATCGCGGGCGAAGTGTTCCCGACCGCCATCCGGGGCAAGGGCGCGGGCTTCGCCGCCTCTTTCGCCAAGGTCGGCGCGTGTATGACCGCCTTCCTGTTTCCCATCCTGCTCGCCGATATCGGCACGTCCGCGCTCCTGTACATCCTGGTCGCCACCTCGCTTCTCGGCGCGGCGCTCACCTGGGCATTCCGGATCGAGACGGCGGGCGTCAGCCTCGACGCCGTCGGGGCCGAGGACGAAACGGATGCGCCGGCCGGCGCCGGCCTGAAGCCGGTGGCGCCGCTGGCGTGGGCCTCGGCCGATGGTTCGTCACCGAAGCAATAAGCAAGCGCCGCAGCGTTTACCAGCGCCCCGGCCCCCCGGGGCGTTCATTTGCTTCCCCCCGGAGGCGGATGGGCGGG
>ERZ724513.1019-NODE-1019-length-14182-cov-4.972747_pt1 | contig 14182 bp, 9 predicted proteins | sample MGYA00376046_ERZ724513 | MGnify/ENA primary metagenome ERZ724513 (study PRJEB28724, sample SAMN07190883) | activated sludge metagenome | isolation source: activated sludge of sewage treatment plant in Hong Hong | place: Hong Kong | collected 2016-03-17 ...
CACCCGCAGGAAGCCGTAGGTGGCGATCGGGGTGCCGTCCGCCGACGTCAGCGGGCTGCCGTCGGCCGCGGTGGCGGTGAGCTCGAAGGGAATGATCCGGGTGCGCTGCGGCGCCTCGCCGGAGATCGACCAACCGTTCGCTGCGGCGCCGGCGATCGGGCCCGCGCCCTGCCACAGGCTGAGCGTGAGCCGGGACGCGTCGCCGCCGGGCCAGCTGGCCCTGCCGGTCACGACGTCGACGCCCTGGGGGAACTGCTCGCGGGTCTCCGCGGTGAGCACGGTGTCGGAGACCACAGGGAAGTTCGGCACCTCCTCGCGGACCACCTTCACCACGATCAGGCCGGAGCCGGTGTTGCCCGAACTGCTGGTGACGTCGTAGCGGTACGACACGGTGCCGACGGTCTCGCCCGCGTTGATCACCACCTCGGCATCGGACTGCTCGGCGACCAGTGCGGCCAGCCGTGCGTAGTCGGCGTTGGTGGAGCCGTCGGAGAGCGTCTGCGGGACGTTGGGCCGGACACCGGTGATCCTCAGCGTGCCGCCAGTGGGGTCGATGTCGTTGGCGACGGCAGCCACCCGAACGGTGTTCTTCGCGCCGGCCTGCACCTGCGCGTAATCGGTGTAGGTGATCGGGGCCGGGCTCGCATCCTCGTCGAGCACCCCGACGCGGACGGTGCCCTCCCCCGTCGCGCCCTGGCTGTCGACCACGCGGTAGCGGAAGTCCACCTGTCCCCCGCTGTCACCGGCCACGCTGGTGTAGGTGATGCTGCGGCCGTCCGCGGAGATCGCTGCGGCCCCGCGCCCGGGCTGGGTGAGTACCCGGTCCAGGCGCACCGAGTCGCCGTCCGGGTCGACGCCGAGGTCGTCGAAGCCGATCTCGACGCTCTGCCCGCTGAGCACGCGACCGGTCAGGGCCTGCGGCCGGGGTGGCCGGTTCTCGGTCTCGGGGAGCACGGTCACCCGGACCGTGCCGTCGGCGGACAGGTTGGGGCTTCCGGCCACGGAGACGGCGTAGGTGATCCGGTACGCCCCCGGTGTGGTGGGGGCGAGGGTCCGGACCAGGTTGCCGGACGCGAAGGCCAGCGCGGCAGGGTCGGTGCTGCGCACCGAACGCGGATCGAGGGTGACCGGGCTGCCCGCGGGGGCGATGTCGTTGGCCGTGACCGGGATGTCGAGCTGGGCGCCGGCGCGGACGGTGACCGCGTCATCGACAGCGATCGGGGCGAGCTGCGCCGCGGGCGGCAGCAGGTAGACGGTCGCCTCGCCGTCCACGCTCGCGCCTTCGCCGTCGGAGACGGTGTAGGAGACCGTACCGAGCCGGCCCGGGGCGCCGTCACCGGTGCTGCCGAGCACCCGCAGCGACGCCTGGCCGACGGTGTCCACGGTGAGGGAGGCATGCCGGGCGGCCTTCGCCTTCACCCCGCTCAGCAGCAGCACCCTTCCGGTCGGGTTGTCGACCGCGGCGAGCACGTCGACGGTCGCGTCCTCACTGGGGCGGACGAACGCGATCACGGGGGCTGTGGCCAGGAGGGCCGACCTGCCGTCGGTGACGGTGACCCGCACCGCAGCGGTGGCCTTCGCTGTCCCGTCGCTGACCGTGTAGTCGACCAGGTGGGTACCGGTGTCCCTTGCGTTGAAGGTGAACGCCAGTGAGCCGTTGACGACGGCGACCTTGCCGTCCCCGTGCAGCCGGACGTCGGCCAGTTCGAGCCTGGAGGCGGTGCCGGTGACGTGCCCGGCGACCGGGATGCTGCGGGTCTCGCCGGCCTCGACGGAGACCGCGAACGACCCGGCGGTCAGCCGCGGCCGCGGCGTCACCCGAACGGTGAGTTGCTTGGTGGCGGTCTCGCCCCGGGTGTCGGCGAGCGTGACCTCGACGGCCACCTTGGTCACCTCGGTGGCGGACGGGTCGTGGTGCTGCACCACGACCTCACCCTCAGGGGTGGCGGCAGCCGAGACCGCGCGGCTCGCCGACTTCGCGCCCAGCACGAGCAGCGGGTCGCCGTCCGGGTCGACCCAGCCGTTCAGCACCGGGACCGCCAGCGTGCCGCCCGGCGCGACCTCCGGCGCTGGCCAGTCGGCCAGGCACCCGTTCGGGCACCAGGTGGGCGGCTGGTTCGCCGAGTCGTCGGACACGGTGAGTGTGACGGTGGCCGGGTTGGAGTAGCGCCCGTTGATGGCGGTGCCGTCGCTGACCCGGTAGGTGAACGAGGCCGAGCCCGCGGCGCCGTCGGCGACCCGCACGGCGAGCCGCTGGTTGTTGTCGGTCAGGCTGAGGGTGCCGAAGGCGGGGTCGAGTCCGGAGATCCGGTCGGGGTCGATCGTCAGCACGTCGGTGTTGGGGTCGTGGTCGTTCAGCAGGACGGGCAGGCTGACCAGCTCGCCGGCCCGGACGCCGAAGCGGTCGTTCGCCGCGACCGGCGGCTTCGGGTCCAGCACCACCTCGGTGCGGGTGCCGTCGTCCGAGCTCTCGTGCCGCTGCGGCTCCGCCAGCGACCAGTCCTGACTGGAAGGGACCAGCGCGCCGTCCGGCAGCGTCCACACCCAGCCGGAGCGGGTCTCGTTGAGGATCGCACGGTCGTCGCCTACCTGGAACTGGGGCACAGCGTCCTCGGTGAGCTTCGCCCCGGCGTAGTCGAGCGGGATCGAGCGGCCCGCCTGCCACAGGGTGCCGCCGCCGTCGCGGGGCAGCCAGGCAGCCAGCAGCTCGCCGGCGACCGCCACGGGGACGGCGGGCACCCCGAGAATCGTCCCGGCCTGGAAGCGACGGCCCGCGCCACCCTGGAAGTCGATCTGGACCAGCCCCTGGCTGTCGGCGAGCACCACGGCGTCGCCGTCGGTGGCGGGACGCTGCAGCGCCACGGTGCCCGAGGTGTCCAGTTCCACGACCTCCCGGAGGCCGGCGAGCACGGCCCAGTGGCCACCCACAGCGGTCACCTGGATGCCGTTCCCGCTCGGTCCGTCGGGCACGTCGTCGATGCCCAGGTCGCGGTCGGCGGCGATGTCGTACCGCAACACCCTGCGGGTCTGCGCTGCGTAGGCTGTGACCACTCCGGCAGCGTCCACGGCGACCGCATCGGCGGCGAATGGCTGGGCGTCCGCGCCGCCGTCGGCCGGATCGCGCAGCTGGTTGAGCGCGTTCAGCCCGCTGAGCCGGCCGTAGCTGACCGTCCCCGCCTCCGAACGGAAGGCGACGAAGTCACCGGCCTGCGCGACGTCGACCGTACCCGCCGGGGTGGCCGGCGCCTCCTGCAGGGCGTCGGTGTCGAGGTCGGCAGGGTTGCTCGCGTCGACGCTCGCCACCCGGCCCAGGCCGTCGGCGAGCAGGTAGGCCGCGCCACCGGCCTGCGCGACCCGGGTCGCGTTGCGCACCTGGCGGACGGTGTCGAGCTCCCCGAGCTCGGTGTTCACCCGGGCGTAGCGCTGGCCCTCGCCGGACTGCAGCGCCCAGACCGCCACGTCCGGGCTGGCGGCGTGGCGCGCGTCCAGACCGGGCCAGAGCACGGAGCCAGTGACCAGTGCGGCCACGGCCATGACCGAGCCGATCAGTGTGAAGAGGCTGCGGCGGGGCATTCAGACCACCCGCCACAGGTGCAGGAGCACGGCAAGGATGACGAGCAGCGCCGTTGCGGCGAGCCCGGTGAGGATCCAGGGCCAGCTCGAACGCACCTTTGTTCCGGGCTCGACCAGGCCGGAGGAGTCGCTGTGTGCGCTGCGGGCGCTCGGGCCGTCCGTTGCCGGCGCCTTGCGCGCGCTGGTGTAGGGGACACTGGCGCGCACGGGGCCGCGGAGCCCGCTGTCAGCGAAGTCGACCGCTCGGCCGCCCGCGGCCCAGCTGTCGGGGGCGATCTCCAGCGGCGTCTGGACCAGGCCCAGGCTCCGTTGCACCGACTGCAGGGCTTCGGCGAACTCCCTGGCGCTGGCCTGGCGGGTCTGCGGGTTGCGCTGCAGGGCCGTCGCGAGCACCGTCTCCAGTTCCTGGGGCACGTCGCGGCGTCCGGTGGGGGTGTAGACGGCGCGCCCGATCCGGCGCTTCAGGTGCTCGGCGGTGTTCTGACCGGCGCCGTCACGCTCGAAGGGGCTGCGCCCGGTCAGCAGCGAGTAGACGGTGGCCCCCAGCGCCCAGACCTCGGAGGCGACGCTGCCGGCGGTGTGCTCGCCGGCGACCTCGGGCGCGCTCCACGGCACGGACATGGCGAACAGTCGCTCGGCCCTGTGCCCGGTGAGGGAGGCGGCGATACCGAAGTCGGCCAGCACGGGCGCCCCGAACTCGGTGATCAGGATGTTGGACGGCTTCACATCGCGGTGCATCAGGCCGGCGCGGTGAGCGGTCTCGAGCGCGCTGGCGATCTTGATCCCGACCTGCAGCACCTCGGGCACGGGAAGCCGCTCGCTGCGGTAGCGCTCGCCGTAGGAGGCGGGGCAGTACTCCATCACGATGTAGGGACGCCCGTCCGCGGACACGCTGGCCTGGTAGACGGTGAGGATCGAGGGGTGGGCGCTGAGCCGGGCGAGCACGTCGGCCTCGGCGTTGAACATGCGGCGCACATCAGTGCCCTGCAGTCCCGCGGGCAGCACCTTCACCGCGACCTGGCGGCGCGGCAGGTCCTGCTCGTAGAGGTAGACGTCGGCGAAGCCGCCTGACCCCAGTGGTCGCAGGTAGGAGAACCCGGACAGTACTGGGGCGGTCGTCGGCAGACGAGGCGGCAAGGCTCCCCCGGAAGAAGCTCAGCGGTGCTGGTACAGGGACGGCCGAACCAGTCCGTCCGCCAAGCCGGCTTTCCCCGCGGACTGAGGGTACCGCACGCTCGCAGCCCGCTCACGCGGGTGTGGTCAAGGGCACGCCGACAATCTGGCCGCGCACCGCCGAACTCGGGGCTGGCGAGCCTCACCAGGCCCACCGATGGCCACCGTTCGCGCCGAGGGCTCGGCCCCTGGGCGGGGCCTTCGGCACCAAGGCTGGCCTCGGCGGATCAGGTGTTGAAGCGGAACTCCACCACGTCGCCGTCGGCCATCACGTAGTCCTTGCCCTCAAGGCGCACCTTGCCTGCGGCTTTTGCCGCGTTCATCGATCCGGCCGCGATCAGGTCGTCGTAGCTGACGATCTCCGCCTTGATGAAGCCCTTCTGGAAGTCGGTGTGGATCACGCCGGCGGCCTCGGGGGCGGTCGCGCCCTTACGGATCGTCCACGCACGCGACTCCTTCGGGCCGGCGGTGAGGTAGCTCTGCAGGCCGAGGGTCTCGTAGCCGACGCGGGCGAGGGTGTCCAGACCGGGTTCGGCGATCCCCATCTCGACCAGGAATTCGCGGGCCTCCTCCGGCTCCATCTCGACCAGTTCGGACTCGATCTTGGCGTCGAGGAAGATCGCCTCCGCGGGCGCGACGATCGCCTTCATGGCCTCGATCAGGTCTGTGTCGGAGAGCTCGTCGGAGTCGCAGTTGAACACGTACAGGTAGGGCTTGGCCGTGAGCAGGAACAGCTCGCGCAGCGGCGCGAGGTCGAGCCCGGCCGCATGGACGCCGACGCCGCCGTCCAGCACCTTCTGCGCCTCGCGGGCCGCGTCCAGTTCGCTCTGGCGCTCCTTCTTGAACCGGGCCTCCTTCTCCAGCCGCGGCAGCGCCTTCTCCAGCGTCTGCAGGTCGGCCAGGATCAGTTCGGTCCGGATGGTCTCGATGTCGCTACCCGGGTTCACCGCCCCGTCCACGTGGGTGACGTCGGGGTCGCGGAAGACCCGGGTGACCTGGCAGATCGCGTCCGCCTCGCGGATGTTGGCAAGGAACGCGTTCCCCATGCCCTCACCCTGCGAGGCGCCCTTCACGATGCCGGCGATGTCGACGAAGCTCACGGTGGCCGGCACGATCCGCTCGGAGTTGAACATCGCCGAGAGCACGGGGAGCCGGTCGTCCGGCACGCCCACCACCCCCACGTTCGGCTCGATCGTCGCGAACGGGTAGTTCGCCGCGAGGACGTCGTTGCGGGTGAGCGCGTTGAACAGGGTTGACTTGCCCGCGTTGGGCAGCCCGACGATGCCGATGGTGAGAGCCACGTCGGCCAAGCCTACGGCAGCCACGGCAGCTTCCCTCACCGCGGCGAAGGGCGGAGGCGGGCACCCCGATTCGCTCCTTCGTGCCTCGCTGCGAGAGGGTGGGAGCCATGGAACTGTCCACAGTCATCTTCGACATCGGCGGTGTCGTCCTGAACTGGGTGCCGGAGCGTGCCTACGAGCAGGTGATGCCTGCGACAGAGGTGCCGGAATTCATGAAGCGGATCGGCTTCGATGGATGGAACCGCGCCAACGACGCGCTCGCCAGCATCGAGGGGTCCGAGGACGATCTCGTCGCTCGTTTCCCCGCCGACGAGGCCCGGATCCGAGGCTACCGGCAGCACTTCCTGCGCACGGTCACCGAGATGGTCTCCGGGACGCCCGCGGTGATCGCCGAGCTCGGCCAGGCCGGAGTCAGGCTGGGCGCGCTCACGAACTGGGCTGCCGACATGTTCGCTCTGGCCCGACCCCGGTTCGGGGTCTTCACCCGGTTCGGCGACATCGTGGTTTCGGGCACGGAAGGCGTCGTCAAACCCGACCCCGAGATCTACCGACTCGCCTGCGAGCGCCTCGGGATCCACCCGGGCGAGGCTGTGTTCATCGATGATTCACCCGGCAACGTGCACGCCGCTGAGGAGTTCGGCCTGCACGGACTCCACTTCACCTCTGCGGCCCAGCTGCGCGAGGATCTGGTCGGACTCGGCCTGCTCGCGGACCGCGTCCAGATCACCGAACCGATCTTCCACTGGACGCTGCGCAGCAGGTGGGACGAAGCGACGGCGTCCGGCGACTTCCCCTGGTCGAGCCGCGACGCCGGCTACAACGCCGAGGGCTTCGTCCACTGTTCGTTCGCCGACCAGGTGGACGGGACGTGCCGCCGGTTCTACGGCGACGTACCGGGCGCGGAGTTGGTGCTGCTCAGGCTCGATCCCACCCCCGACCTGCCGATCGTCGTCGAGGACGGCTACCCGCACCTGTTCGCGCCGCTCCCGGTCGACCGCGTCACCGTGGTCCAGCGTCCCTGACGCGGTTCCTCCGTCGCTGCGCCCCCGGCAGGAGGTGGGCAGGCCTCAGGCGTCCGCGCCGGCGAAGAAAGCCTCCAGCGCTGCGCTCAGCCAGCGCGGATCCTCCACCCCGCACAGTTCGCGGGCCGAGTGCATGCTGAGGAGCGGGATCCCCACGTCGACGCTCTGGATGCCGAGCCGGGTGGCGGTGAGCGGCCCGATGGTGGACCCGCACGGCACCGCGTTGTTCGACACGAACGGCTGGGTCGGCACGCCCGCGGCCCGGCAGATGCGCAGCCAGCGTGCGGCCGAGGGCCCCTCGGTGGTGTAGCGCTGGTTCGCGTTCACCTTCAGCAGCGGGCCGGCGTTCACGCTCGGCCGGTGATCCGGGTCGTGCAGTTGCGGGTAGTTCGGGTGGATCGCGTGGCCGGCGTCCGCGGACACCACGAAGGACGCGGCGAGCGCACGCTCGTACCCGTCCGCGCCCCAGCCGAGGCTGTCGGCGATGCGCTTCAGCACGCTCTCGAGGAACGGTCCGGACGCGCCGCTGCGCGTGGAGCTGCCGATCTCCTCGTGGTCGAAGCAGGCCAGCACCTGCACCTGGCCGGACGATTCCGCCGCGGTGAGCGCGACCACGCCGGCGTGCACGCTGGAGAGGTTGTCGAGGCGCGCGGAGGCGAGGAACTCCCCGGTCACCCCGATGATCGCCGGCTGCTCTGTGACCGCGGCGAACAGGTCGTGGCCGTCGATCTCGTCGCGGTGCAGGCCCACGCTGCCGGCCACAGCGGAGAGCAGGTCGAGAGATGCGGTGCCGAACACCGGCTTGAGGTTCACCTGCTTGTCCAGATGCAGGGTCTCGTTCACGCTGCGGTCGAGGTGCGGCGCCACCTGCGGGATCCGCAGCCAGGCAGGGGTGGAGACCAGGTGCACCTCGCCGGAGCGCGCCACCACCCGCCCGGCCAGCCCGAACTCGCGGTCGAGCCAGGAGTTCAGCAGCGGCCCTCCGTAGATCTCCATGCCGGCCTGCGACCATCCGTAGGCGAACGCGGACGGCTCGGGCTTCAGCTTGAAGCCGGGCGAGTCCGTGTGCGCACCCACGATCCGGAAGCCGACCGGGCCGGAGGCGTCCAGCGGCACCCGCCAGGCGATCACCGCCCCGTCCCGGACCACGTAGTGGGCACCGCCGGGCTGCCACGGATCGGTCTCGACCTGCACGGTGAAGCCGGCGACGTCCAGCCGGCGCGCCACCTCAGCGGCGGCGTGGTAGCTGGACGGGGCGGCGGAGACGAAGGCGGCCAGGTCGCTTGTGTGCGTGATCTCGGGCATGAGCCCCAGTCTGCACCCGGTCACCGACAGGGCTGCATCCGGGTCAGTGCGGTGTCCGGCTCGCGGTCGCCCGTCCGGAAAGGTAGGCGACCAGGTCAGGGCGCTTCACCTCGAAGGTGTGCGCGCCGCTGATCCCCAGCCACCGGGCGCGGGACGGCCGCCCGGAGCGGGTGATCCCGCCGCGCGCCTCGATCAGGAGGTCGCGGCGCACCTTGTCGACGCGGGTGATGGCCGCGAGTCGCACGGACGCCCGGTTGAGCGGCACATGGCAGTGCACCTGCTCGGCATCGACGGTCAGGGCTGGACGCGTTCCCATCCGCGCGAGGACGAGATTGCCCGACGCCATGAACACGCAGGAAGCGGCCAGGACCAGTCCGAGGAGCAGCCCGGTCGCCGAGCCGATCGCCTGGGCGGTGAGCCACAACGCGAAGCCAGCGACGACGAGCCACCCGAAGCCCTTCGCCCACAGCAGCCAACGCGCGGACTCAGCGATCCGGGTGCCGACCACGCCCTCACCGAGCTCGGGGAGCTCGACCATCCCGGTCGGCAGTGCCGCTGCGGGCTTGTCGTCGTCCATGCGGCGAGTCTGCCCCGGATGGCTCACTGCCCGCCACTCCTCGCGACGGCACGAGCCCAGGTCTCCGCGGCGCTCGCGGCGTTGCGCGTTCTGGAGTCGATCGCACCTGCCATGAGCGAGCCTGAGCGCCAGTGTCAGTGGCGACCGGCAAGATCGGGGACATGGAGTTCCTGGCATGGCTGGTGGTGGGCATCGCCCTCGGCGGCGGCGCGGTCTGGCTGGTGCTGCGCGCGCAGGCTGGCAGCTGGCGGGCCGAGCAGGCCGCTGAGGTCGAGAAGGCGAAGGCGGACGCCGCGGACGCGCGCACCCGCGCTGCGGAGGCGGCGTCCGAGGTCGTCTCGGCACGGGCCGGGGCTGCCGCCGCGGCTGCCGAACGCGACGCGGCTGTGCTGCGCGCCCGTGAGATCGCCGACGACCGGGCCCAGCTCCTGACCCAGTTCCGGGCGCTGTCGGCGGAGACGATCGAGGCGCAGGAGCGCCGGCTCGACGCGTCCGCCGAGTTGCGCATGAAGGCCACCGAGCAGTTGCTCACCCCCGTACGGGAGACCCTGCAGCAGTTCCACGACCGGATCAACGACGTGGAGCGGCAGCGGGTCGCGATGGCCTCCGAACTGCGTACCCAGGTGGCTGAGGTGCGCCAGGCAGAGGCGGGGCTGCGCAAGGAGACCGCTGCCCTGGTCACGGCGCTGCGCAAGCCTCAGGTCCGGGGCGCATGGGGCGAGCTGCAGCTCAAGCGCGTTGTCGAGCTCGCCGGCATGATCGAGCACTGCGACTTCGAGTTGCAGCAGACCACCCAGACCTCCGCCGGCACGACGATCCGCCCAGACCTGAAGGTGATGCTCAGCGAGGATCGCTACCTGTACGTCGACTCGAAGGTGCCACTGGCCGCGTTCCTCGAGGCCCACGAGACCGACGATGCGAGCCTGCGGGCGGAGAAGCTGGCACTGTTCGCCAGGAACGTGCTCACCCATGTCGACCAGCTCGGCGGCAAGGACTACTTCAAGGCGGGCGGTTCCACACCGGAGTACGTCGTGCTGTTCCTGGCCAGCGAGGCGCTGGCCGCGGAAGCGTTTCAACAGATACCTTCTCTGCACGAGTACGCCGCTGCGCGCAACGTGGTGATCGCCACGCCGAGTTCCCTGATCGCGCTGTTGAAGGCCGTCGCCTACGCCTGGAAGCAGGTCGCGCTGGCCGAATCGGCCCAGGAGGTCTACGAGCTGGGCCGCGAGCTGTACGACCGGCTCGGCGCGCTCGGCGGACACTTCGACAAGGTGGGCCGGGGGCTGACCAGCGTGGTGAAGGCGTACAACGATGCGGTCGGCTCGATCGAGTCCCGCGTGTTCCCCTCCGCGCGCCGGTTCCGCGACCTCCGGCTCTCCGACAAGGAGTTGGGCGAGGTGCACGGCGTCGACGCCAACGTCCGGCTGCTCACTGCCCCCGAGCTGATCGAGGATGCCGCCGGGGTCGCCCCGATGATCGGCCGGGCGCGATCCGCCGACGAGCTGCTCGTTCGGGCGCAGCCCGAACTTGATGACCTGCTCGGCGCAGAGGCAGCCGCGTCTTCCGGGAGCGGCGCCCGGACCGCCTGACCGCCGCGACCGATCCCGGCGCTGCGAGGACCGGCCCGCGTTACTGACCGCGTCCGTCGAGACACCGGCGGCCCGCTGGCGGCCGCCGATCTGGCGCGGTGCCAGAATGAGCCGGTGATGATCGATGCCCGGGCAGTGGATGAGGCCGCCGAGAGGCTGGCCGGTGTCATCATCCGCAGCCCCCTGCAGTTCAACGACCGGCTCAGCGCCGCGACCGGAGCCTCGGTCTGGCTGAAGCGCGAGGACCTGCAGCCGGTGCGCTCCTACAAGATCCGCGGCGCGTTCAACCTGATCTCCCAGCTCGACGAAGCGCATCGGGCCGCCGGTGTGGTGTGTGCCTCCGCCGGCAATCACGGCCAGGGCGTCGCGTTCGCCTGCGCCCGCCTCGGCATCCGGGGACGGATCTTCGTGCCGGCCACGACCCCGCGCCAGAAGCGGGAGCGCATCCTCGCCCTCGGCGAGGGCAAGGTTGAGCTGGCCGTCACCGGCGACACCTACGACGAGGCGGCGGCCGCAGCCCGGCTCGAGGCCGGCGGCACGAAAGCCACGGTCGTTCCCGCCTTCGACGACCCGCGCACCATCGTCGGCCAGGGAACGGTCGCGAAGGAGATCGTCGACCAGTTCGGCACCCCGCCCGACGTCCTCGTCGCCCCCGTCGGCGGCGGCGGGATGATCTCGGGCTGCCTGGCCTACTTGGGCGAGCGGCACCCCGAGGTGGCAGTCATCGGGGCCGAGCCGGCCGGTGCGGCCTCCATGGCGGCGGCGGTCGCCGCCGGGCACCCGGTCGAGCTGTCGGAGATGGACACCTTCGTGGACGGCGCGGCCGTCCGGCGGGTCGGCGACCTCACCTTCGAGGCCGTGCGGCGGTACCAGCCCGATCTCTACGCGGTGCCCGAGGGCCGGATCTGCTCGGAGATGCTCGCGCTCTACCAGACCGAGGGCATCGTCACCGAGCCCGCCGGCGCGCTCGCCGCAGCGAGCCTGGGCCTGTACCGTCCAGAACCCGGCCAGACCGTCGTCGTGATCATCTCCGGCGGCAACAACGACGTCTCCCGTTACGCCGAGATCGTGGAGCGTTCACTGGTCTACGAGGGCCGCAAGCACTACTTCCTGGTGAACTTCCCGCAGGAGCCGGGCGCGCTGCGCCGGTTCCTCGACGAGGTGCTCGGCCCCGACGACGACATCACCCACTTCGAGTACGTCAAGCGCAGCAACCGCGAGACCGGGCCGGCCCTGGTCGGCATCGAACTCGGCGACCCCGACTCGTTCACGGACCTGCTGCTGAAGATGGACGCCAGCCCGATCACCTTCGAGGTCGTCGCCCCCGACAGCCCGTTCTACCGCTTCCTGGTCTGATGGCCGGGTGGGGCGAAACGCGCTGGAACCACAACCTGCACTTCCACCGGCTGGTTCTGGACGCGGTTCCCGCGGGCCCGCTCCGCGCTCGCCGTCGGCACCGGCGACGGCCTTCTGGCCCGCGAGTTGCACCGCCTCGTGCCGGACGTGACCGGGATCGACCTGGACACCGACGTGCTGGAGCGCGCCCACGCAGAGGACGGCGCTGTGGCGCGATGCGCTGCGGCGGCGCAAGCCGGACTAGAGGAGCATGAGCAGGGTGCCGGCGACGATGATCGCCAGGCCGAGGGCCGCCGCCCGGGTCACCCGCTCGTGCAGCACCCACACCGAGAAGCCGACGGTGAAGACGATGCTCAGCTTGTCCACGGGGGCGACCACGCTCGCCGGCCCGTCCTGCAGCGCCCGGAAGTAGCACAACCAGGACGCCCCGGTCGCGAGCCCGGACAGGACGATGAACAACAGGTCGCGGCGCGGCACCAGCCACGGCTGCTCGCGCCCACGCCGCGTGACTGCCACCATCAGCCAGGCCATGACGAGCACCACAGCGGTGCGGATCGCCGTGCCGAGGTTCGACTCCACGCCCACGATGCCCACCTTGCCGAGGATCGCGGTCAGCGCGGCGAAGACCGCCGAGCCGATCGCCCACGGCAGCCAGCGCCACCCGCCGTCCGTCCCCTCCGCAGGCCGTGCCTGCGAAGGGCGAACCATCAGCCAGGTGCCGAGGCCGATCAGGGCCAGGCCGGGCAGGCGGGTCGCGAGGTGGTCGGTCTCCCCGAGGAAGACCATCGCGAACGCCACCGTGAGCACGAGGCTGGAGCGATCGACCGGCGCCACCCGGTTCACCTCACCCAACTGCAGCGCCCGGAAGTAGCACAGCCACGATCCGCCGGTGGCCAACCCGGACAGCACAAGGAAGAGCACCGTCGTCGTGGTCAGCGTGGCCAGCTGGCCCTGCGAGCCGACCAGGAACACCATCAGCCAGGCCGCGACGAGCACGACGATCGTCCGGACGGCCGTGGCCAGCGTGGAGTCGGTGTGCCGGACGCCGATCTTGGCCAGCACCGCGGTCAGCCCCGCGAAGAGCGCCGACCCGAACGCGAACCCCAGCCACATGCTGTCCTCCCGCCGGGCAGGCTACCCGTGGCGGGTGATCTCAGGCGACCCCGCTCAGACCAGCCCGACGCTGGTCAGCCACTCCCCCGCGACCTTGTCCGCGTCCTGCTTGTCGGTGACGACCTTGGCCACCAGGCCGGCCAGCGTGGCGGTGTCGAGCTTGGCCGAGACCGCGTTCAGCGCTGCCGACACCTCAGGGGTGGCCAGGCTCTTCGTGATCACCGGGATCACGTTCTGGGAACCGAAGAAGTGCTTCGTGTCCTCCAGCGTGACGAACCCGTTGGACGTGATCGCCGGGTCCGTGGTGAACAGGTTCGCCGCCTGCACCTGGCCGTTCTTCAGCGCCTGCACCGTCAGCGGGCCGGCAGTGTCGAGCGCCTTGAAGCTCTTGAACTGCAGCCCGTAGGTCTTCTGCAGCCCCGGCACGCCGTAGCTGCGGGTCTTCCACTCCGGGGGCCCGCCGAGCACCATCTGCGCGGCGTGCGGAACGAGCTCCTCGATGGTCTTCAGGCCGTAGGAGTCCGCGGTGGCCTTCGTCACCGTGATCGAGTCGTTGTCCTGGGCCGCGGCCGGGTCGAGCACGGTGAGCGTGTCCGGAAGCGATGACTTCAGTGCGGCCACAGCCGTGTCCGTGGTGCTGGTGTCGGCGTTCGGATCGAGGTACTTCGCGAGCGCCCCGGTGTACTCCGGCAGCAGGTTGATCTCGCCGTCCTTCAACGCCGGCAGGTAGGTCTCGCGCGAACCGATGTTCAGTTTCGTGCTCACCTGCACGCCCTTCGCCGCCAGTGCCTGCGCGTAGATCTGGGCGAGCAGCTCGTTCTCCGGGAAGTTGGCCGAGCCGACCACCACAGAGGTGGACGCTGCCGAGCCGGACGACGCCGGCGCCGGGCTCGGACTGTTCAGCGGATTGCCCGAGGAGCAGGCCGCCAGGGACAGCGCCGCGATGGACGCTGCCAGGATCATGCTGAGCTTCTTCATTCGGGTTCCTTCCATTCCTCTTCAGCTGGCAAATGCCCCGGTACGGGCCGCCAGCCCGCGCCCGGGGGAACGTTGTGTGGTGCGGGGTGCGCCGAGACCCGGCGACACCACCAGCCGCTGCACCGCGGCGAAGACCAGATCGACCGCCATCGCCAGCGCGGCGACCAGCAGCGCTCCGGCGGCCATCTGGCCGTA
>ERZ724513.1024-NODE-1024-length-14142-cov-7.326400_pt1 | contig 14142 bp, 12 predicted proteins | sample MGYA00376046_ERZ724513 | MGnify/ENA primary metagenome ERZ724513 (study PRJEB28724, sample SAMN07190883) | activated sludge metagenome | isolation source: activated sludge of sewage treatment plant in Hong Hong | place: Hong Kong | collected 2016-03-17 ...
GACGCCGCCCGGCACCGCACCCGGACCGTCCCCGCGGTCGCTGCCGTGGCGGCCACCGTCGCCGGCGTCGTCGCGCTCGGCATCGCGGTCACCAGCGACGAGGCGGAGAACCGCGGCACCTACACGCCGACCCTCGCGATGGGCCAGGCCGCGGTCACGGCGTACGACCTGAAGCCCGCGAAGTGGGCCGAGCTCGAGGATGCCGTGCGGCGCGAGGTGCCTGGGGCCGACGTCTCTCCCGTCATCGGCCTGGTGGAGCGGGGCCGTTCGGTCGAGGTCAACGCGCCGCACCATCGAGGCCCGCTCCTGGACAGCGTGACGGTCAACTTCGGATCCTCGATCATCGTGGCCGACTCGGTCCCGTCGGTGGTGCCGGGCGTGTCCTCCTCGGACCGCGCCCGTGCCGATGAGGTCCTCGCACACGGCGGCGTCGTGGCGTTCGCCGACGACTCGATCGGCGACGAGACGGCGGTGGTGCGGCGCGGGGGCGAGCGCGTCACCGTCCCGGCCGCCTACCTCCGGTTCACTGCCGGCGCCTACCCGCCGCTCGCCGCGATCGTGCCGCCCGTGGTCGCCGAGCGCGTCGGCGCGGACCCGTTCACCGGAGCCCTTGCCGTCGCCGGGGCCGACATCACGCCGACGCAGCAGGAGAACCTCTCCGAGGCGGCCTCGGCCGTCAGCCTGAACGCCGGGTTCTACGTCGAGCGCGGCTACCAGGCCGACCAGGGGACGCTGATCGTGCAGCTGGTGCTCGCCGGCCTCGGCGCGGTGCTCATGCTCGGCGGCACGCTGACCGCCACCTTCCTCGCGTTGTCGGACGCCCGACCGGACCTCGCGACCCTCTCCGCCGTCGGTGCCTCGCCGCGTCGGCGGCGGGCAGTCGCCGCGTCCTACGCGCTCGTCGTGGGCTTCGTCGGCGCGCTGCTGGGCGCGGTGGTCGGCTTCATCCCGGGCCTGGCGATCACGGTGCCGCTGACGGCGCCGGCGTACTCGAGCACCGGGCCGTTCGTCGACGTGCCGTGGTTGCTGATCATCGGCCTGGTGGTCGGCCTGCCCCTGCTCACCGCGCTCATCGTCGGCCTGAGCACCCGGTCCCGCCTCCCCCTGGTCGCCCGCCTCGACTGACGGTTGAATCGAGAGTTTCGTCGATCGAATCGAGACTTCTCGCCACCCGCGTGGTCGGAACTCTCGACTCAACCGACGGAAGTCTCGACTCAACACAAACAATCAGGCTTGACTGTTTGTTGGTGAGCACCCATGCTGGCCCGGTGACGACGACGGCCGGAGGGGTGCGGGTGCCCCAGGAGGAGCGCACCCGGCTGATGCGGGCGCGGCTGCTCGAGGCGACGGTGGACTGCCTGGTCGAGCGCGGCTTCGCGGGTACGTCGACGACGCTGGTCTCCGAGCGCGCCGGGGTGAGCCGCGGCGCTCAGCTGCACCACTTCCCGACCAAGAACGCCCTGGTCGTGGCGGCCGTCGAGCACCTGACCGAGAAGCGGGGCGCCGAGCTCGCGGCTGCGGCCGAGAAGCTCCCGCGCGGTCGCCGGCGGACCCGCGCCGTGCTGGAGATGCTCGCCGACCACTTCACCAGCGACGTGTTCAGCGCCGCCCTCGAGCTGTGGGTGGCCGCGCGCACCGACGCGACACTGCTGGCCGCGGTCGCGCCGCTCGAGCAGCGGGTCGGCCGCGAGACCCACCGGATGACCGTCGAGCTGCTCGGCGCCGACGAGTCGGTGGCCGGGACCAGGGAGCTGGTGCAGGCGACCCTCGACCTGGTGCGCGGGCTGGGCCTCGCGAACACGATCACCGACGACGCCCGTCGCCGGGGCCGCATCCTCGACCGCTGGGCCGACGTACTCGACAAGGAGCTGTCATGACACTTCTGGACGACCTCCTCGCCGACCTCGGGGCCGAGAGCGACCGGCTCTGGAGCACCGTCGCCGGCCTGGACGCCGGGGGCTGGGCGACCCCGACGCCGGCGCCGGGCTGGACCGTCGCCACCCAGGTCGCGCACCTGCTCTGGACCGACGAGGTGGCCGTGATCGCCGCCACCGACACCCCGGAGGGCAAGGCCGCGTGGGACGCGCTCGTGCTGGAGGCGATCGCCGACCCGATGGGCTACGTCGACCAGCAGGCGCTGGAGGTAGCCCGGCTCGCACCGCAGGCCCTGCTGGCCCGCTGGGGCGCGGCGCGCGAGGCGCTGCCGCGGGCGCTGCGCGACTACCCCGAGGGCCAGCGGATGCCGTGGTTCGGCCCGCCGATGTCGCCGGCGTCGATGGCGACCGCGCGGTTCATGGAGACCTGGGCGCACGCCCTCGACGTGTACGACGCCCTCGGCGTCGAGGCCGAGCCGACGGACCGGATCCGCCACGTGGCGCACCTCGGCGTCCGCACCCGGAGCTTCGCGTTCTCGGTGCACGGGCTCGAGCCGCCCGCCGAGGAGTTCCGCATCGAGCTGACCGCGCCCTCGGGCGAGCTGTGGACGTGGGGGCCGGAGGACGCGGCGCAGTCGGTCCGCGGCTCCGCGTGGGACTTCTGCCTGCTGGTCACCCAGCGCGTGCACCGCGACGACACCGACCTGGTGGCGGTCGGCGCGGACGCGGAGAGGTGGCTGACGATCGCGCAGGCGTTCGCCGGGCCCGCGGGCGAGGGGAGGGCGAAGAGGTGAGGATCGGGAACTGCTCGGGGTTCTACGGCGACCGGCTCTCCGCGATGCGGGAGATGCTCGAGGGCGGCCCGTTGGACGTCCTCACCGGCGACTACCTGGCCGAGCTGACCATGCTCATCCTCGGCCGCGACACGATGAAGGACGCGTCGACCGGCTACGCGAAGACCTTCGTCCGCCAGCTCGAGGACTGCCTCGGCCTGGCCCTCGAGAACGGTGTGCGGATCGTCAGCAACGCGGGCGGCCTCAACCCCGCCGGCCTGGCCGACCGGGTCCGCGAGATCGCGAAGGGCCTCGGCCTCGACGTGGCCGTCGCGCACGTCGAGGGCGACGACGTGCGGCCTCTCGGACTGTTCGAGGGTGCGCTGACCGCCAACGCCTACCTCGGCGGCTTCGGCATCGCGGCCGCGCTGCGCGCAGGCGCCGACGTGGTCGTGACGGGCCGCGTGACCGACGCCAGCCTGGTCGTCGGACCGGCCGTCGCGCACCACGGCTGGACGCCGACGTCGTACGACGAGCTGGCCGGTGCCGTCGTCGCCGGTCACGTGCTGGAGTGCGGGACCCAGGCCACCGGCGGCAACTTCTCGGGCTTCCGCACCCTGCGTCATGACGGCACCCCGCTGGGCTTCCCGCTCGCCGAGATCGCCGCCGACGGCAGCAGCGTGATCACCAAGCACGGCGGCACCGGCGGCGCGGTCACCGTCGACACCGTGACGGCTCAGTTGCTCTACGAGATCCAGTCGACGCGCTACCTCAACCCCGACGTCACGACCCACCTCGACACGATCACGCTGAGCCAGGCCGGTCCCGACCGCGTCGCGGTCACCGGCGTGCGAGGCGAGGCTCCACCGGAGCGGCTCAAGGTCGGCGTCAACGTGCTGGGCGGGTTCCGCAACACCGCCGAGTTCGTCCTCACCGGCCTGGACATCGAGGCGAAGGCGGACTGGGTGCGCGAGCAGCTGACCCCGTCGCTGAGGGCGGCCGAGGTGTCGTGGACCCTCACCGCGCTCCCGCAGCCCGACGCCGACACCGAGGAGGGCGCGTCCTGCCTGCTCCGCTGCACGGTCAAGGACGGCTCGCCCGACCCGGTCGGCCGCGCGTTCACCGGCCCGGCGGTCGAGCTCGCCCTGGCGTCGTACCCCGGCTTCACGATGACAGCGCCGCCGGCCGCGGGCTCGCCGTACGGCGTCTATCGCGCGGAGTACGTCGACCGCGCCGACGTCACCCACACGGTCGTCCACGCCGACGGCCGCCGCGAGCTGATCGCCGACCCACCGGCGTTCGCGGAGGCCGACCACGACCACGGGCTGCGGCCCTCGCCCTATCCCGCGCCGACCGACGTGGTGACCCGCCGGATGCCGCTCGGCACGTTCGTCCATGCTCGGTCGGGTGACAAGGGCGGGGACGCCAACCTCGGGCTGTGGGTCGCCCACGACGACTCCGACGCGTACGACGACCGGGTCACCTGGCTGCAGAAGCTGATCACTGCGAGCAAGATCCGTGAGCTGGTGCCGGAGGCGGCCGACCTCGAGGTCGAGGTCTACGTGCTGTCCAACCTCGGCGCGGTCAACGTGCTGATCCGCGGGCTGCTCGGCGAGGGTGTCGCCGCGTCGACCCGGTTCGACCCGCAGGCCAAGGGCCTGGGCGAGTGGGTGCGCTCGCGGCTCGTGCACATGCAGGAGGGACTCGCATGACCACGATCCGCGAGGTCGGCGCCGAGTTCACCCGCCGCGAGGTCGCCCCGCACCTCCAGGAGTGGGAGGACGCCGGGGAGATCCCCCGCGAGCTGCATCTGGCGGCCGCGAAGCAGGGGCTGCTGGGCGTCTCCTTCCCCGAGTCGGTCGGCGGCGAGGGTGGCGATCTGCTCGACACGATCGACCTGCAGGAGGGCATGTTCGAGGCGGGCGCGTCCAGCGGCTTCATGGCCGCGCTCTTCACCGGCGGCATCGCCCTGCCCCACATCGCCGCCAACGGCAGCCCCGACCTCGTCGATCGGTTCGTCCGGCCGACCCTGGCCGGCGAGACCATCGGCGCGCTCGCCATCACCGAGCCCGGTGGCGGCTCGGATGTCGGCGGCATCCGCACGACGGCCGTACGAGACGGCGACGACTACGTCGTCAACGGGTCGAAGACCTTCATCACCAGTGGGGTGCGCGCGGACTTCGTGACCACGGCGGTCCGCACCGGCGGCTCTGCTGGATCTCGGGGAGGCGCGGGTGGCGTCAGCCTGCTGGTCGTCGAGAAGGGCACGCCGGGCTTCACCGTCGACCGGTCGCTGCAGAAGATGGGCTGGCACTGCTCCGACACCGCGGAGCTGTCGTACGTCGACGTCCGGGTGCCGGTCGCGAACCTGGTCGGCGAGGAGAACACAGGCTTCCTCCAGATCGCCGAGCAGTTCGTGGTCGAGCGGATCGCGCTCGCCGTCCACGCCTACGGCATCGCCGCCCGCTCGCTCGCGCTGACCGCGGCGTACTGCCGCGACCGGGAGACCTTCGGCAAGCCGCTCATCGCGCGGCAGGTGGTGCGACACAGGCTCGTCGAGATGCGCAGGCAGGTCGAGGTCGCGCGCACCTACACGCGGGCGGTCGCCGAGCGCCACGTGGTCGGCGAGAGCGTCGTCGCCGAGGCCTGCCTCGCCAAGCAGACCGCGGTCGACTGCTCGACCTACGTCTGCGACCAGGCCGTCCAGCTGCACGGCGGGACGGGATACATGCACGGGACCGAGGTGGAGCGGCACTACCGCGACGCGCGGATCCTGCCGATCGGAGGAGGGGCCAGCGACGTGCTGACCGATCTCGCAGCCAAGCTGCTGGGCTACGCATGATCACCCCACGAAATCGCGGGATTCCCCCGCTTCGCTCCTCCATCCCACGATTCCGCGGGGACCCCGAATGACCGGCTCGCTGGAGCGCCAGGTCAGCGTCCGGATGGACGCGCCGCCGGAGAAGGTCTGGGCACTGGTGTCCGACGTGACCCGGATCGGCGAGTTCTCGCCGGAGACCTTCGAGGCCCGGTGGACCCGCGGCTCGACCGGGCCCGAGGTGGGCGCGTACTTCAAGGGCCATGTGAAGCGCAACGGCGTCGGCCCGACGTACTGGTCGCCCTGCAAGGTCACCAGGTGCGTGGAGAACGAGGTCTTCGAGTTCTCGGTCGGCACCGACGACGTGACGATGACCCACTGGGGCTACCGGCTGGAGCCGGACGGCGCCGGCACGAAGGTGACCGAGTACTTCCGGCTCGAGCCCGCGTTCTACCTGCGCGCCTACTGGCTGGTGATGGGCAAGCTCCGCGGCCGCACCAACGAGAAGGGCATGCGCACGACCCTCGAGCGGATGAAGGAGGTCGTCGAGGCATGACCGACAACAGAACGGCGATGCTGGAGAAGCTCGCCGACCTGGATGCCGAGCACGCCAAGGCGGTCGAAGGCGGCGGGGAGAAGTACGTCGGCCGCCACCACGCCCGCGGCAAGCTGCTGCCCCGCGAGCGGATCGAGCTGCTGGTCGACGAGGGCTCGGCCTTTCTCGAGCTGTCGCCGCTGGCCGGGTGGGGCTCGGACTTCACCGTGGGCGCCAGCGTCGTGACCGGCATCGGCGTCGTCGAGGGCGTGGAGTGCATGATCACCGCCAACGACCCGACGGTGAAGGGCGGCGCGTCGAACCCGTGGACGGTCAAGAAGATCTTCCGGGCCTCCCAGATCGCCGAGGAGAACGGACTCCCGACGGTCTCGCTGGTCGAGTCGGGCGGCGCGGACCTGCCGACGCAGAAGGAGATCTTCATCCCCGGCGGCAAGCTCTTCCGCGACATCACCCGGTCCAGCGCGCGCAAGGAGCCGACGGTCGCGCTGGTCTTCGGCAACTCGACGGCCGGCGGCGCCTATGTGCCGGGCATGTCCGACTACACGGTCATGGTCAAGGAGCAGGCCAAGGTGTTCCTCGGCGGGCCACCGCTGGTGAAGATGGCGACCGGCGAGGAGTCCGACGACGAGTCGCTCGGCGGCGCCGAGATGCACGCGCGGATCTCGGGCCTGGCCGACTACCTCGCCGAGGACGAGCTGGACGCGATCCGCATCGGCCGCCGCATCGTCGCGCGGCTCAACTGGCGCAAGCGGGGCCTCGACACGGTCGCTGGCGCTCGCTACTCGATCAACGAGGACTCTCGTTGGTCGAGTAGCCCGCGAGGAGCGAGCGGGCGTATCGAGACCTACGCCGAGCCGGACGAGGACCCCGAGGGCCTGCTCGACCTGATCCCCACCGACCTGAAGGAGCCGTTCGACCCGCGCGAGGTGATCCGCCGCATCTGCGACGGTGTCTCGCCCACGAACGGCGCGGTCTTCGACGAGTTCAAGCCGCTCTACGGGACCTCGCTGGTCACCGGCTGGGCCAAGCTCCACGGCCGGCCGATCGGCATCCTCGCCAACGCCCAGGGGGTGCTGTTCAGCGAGGAGGCGCAGAAGGCGACGCAGTTCATCCAGCTCGCCAACCAGGTCGACACGCCGCTGCTCTTCCTGCACAACACCACCGGCTACATGGTCGGCGCCGAGTACGAGCAGGGCGGGATCATCAAGCACGGCGCGATGATGATCAACGCCGTCAGCAACTCCACGGTCCCCCACCTGAGCGTGATCATGGGTGCGTCGTACGGCGCCGGCAACTACGGCATGAACGGCCGCGCCTACGACCCGCGCTTCCTGTTCACCTGGCCGTCCGCGAAGTCGGCGGTGATGGGCCCCAAGCAGCTCGCGGGCGTCCTCGAGATCGTTGCCCAGCAGTCGGCGGAGGCCAAGGGGCAGGAGTTCGACGCCGAGGGGTTCAAGGGCATCAAGGAGATCGTCGAGGCCCAGATCGAGGAGCAGTCGATGCCCTTCTTCCTCTCCGGGATGCTGTACGACGACGGGGTCATCGACCCGCGCGACACCCGGACGATCCTGGGCATCTGCCTGTCCGTCATCGGGAACTTGCCGATCGTCGGCGCCGAGCGCTTCGGGGTGTTCCGGCCATGACTCGGCGCCCTGCCTACCTTCCGGGGTCTCGACAAGCTCGACCACCGATGGTTGAGGAGCGAGCGCCAGCGAGCGTCTCGAAACCCGGTGAGACGAAAGGCAACGTCCAGTGATCAACCGACTCCTCGTCGCCAACCGCGCCGAGATCGCGTCCCGGGTGTTCCGCACCTGCCGGTCGCTCGGCATCGAGACCGTCGCGATCCACTCCGACGCCGACGCGGACCTGCCCTTCGTGCGCGAGGCCGACCAGGCCGTGCACCTGCCGGGCAGCACGCCGGCGGAGACCTACCTGCGCATCGACCTGATCATCGACGCCGCTCGCGCGACCGGTGCGGACGCGGTCCACCCGGGCTACGGCTTCTTGTCGGAGAACGCCGACTTCGCCCGCTCGGTCGAGGACGCCGGGTTGACGTGGATCGGCCCGACCCCGGCCTCGATCGACGCGATGGGCTCGAAGATCCGCGCCAAGGAGATCATGCGCGCGGCCGGCGTCCCCGTGCTGCCGACCTGGACCGGGAGCGAGATCGGTGGTCGAGTAGGTCTCGATACGCCCGCTCGTTCCTCGCGGGCTACTCGACCACCGAGTATCGAGACCCCGCTGCTCGTCAAGGCCTCCGCCGGTGGCGGCGGCCGCGGGATGCGGGTCGTACGGCGGCTGGAGGACCTGCCCGGGGAGATCGCGAAGGCCGAGGCCGAGGCGCTGTCGGCCTTCGGCGACGGCACCGTCTTCGTCGAGCCGTACGTCGAGCGCGGCCGGCACGTCGAGGTGCAGGTCGTCGGGCTCGGTCACTCAGGGGCGCAGGTCTACGGCGAGCGGGACTGCTCCCTGCAGCGGCGTCACCAGAAGGTGGTCGAGGAGTCCCCGGCGCCGCGCCTGCCGGACGCGACCCGCGCGGCCCTGCACGAGGCGGCGCGCGAGGCCGCCGAGGCGATCGACTACCGCGGTGCGGGCACGGTCGAGTTCCTCTACGACGCCGAGGCCGACCGGTTCTTCTTCCTGGAGATGAACACCCGGCTCCAGGTCGAGCACCCGGTCACCGAGCTCGTGCACGGCGTCGACCTGGTCGCGCTGCAGATCGCCGTCGCGGAGGGCCGCCCCGTCCCGGCGCCCGAACCGCCGGTCGGTCACGCGATCGAGGTCCGGCTCTACGCCGAGGACCCGGCGGCGGACTACCAGCCCCAGAGCGGGACCCTGACGACGTTCGAGATCCCGCTCGAGGACGGCATCCGCGTCGATGCCGGCTTCGGGTCCGGCAGCGAGGTGTCGACCCACTACGACGCGATGCTCGCCAAGGTGATCGCCCACGCCGATAGCCGCGAGGGCGCGGCCCGCAAGCTGGCGTCCGTGCTCAGCCGGGCGAGGATCCACGGCCTGGTCACCAACCGGGACCTGCTGGTGCAGGTCCTGCGCGATCCGGAGTTCCTGTCCGGCGACGTCAGCACCGACTTCCTGGGTCGTGATGCCCAGCGTGCGCCCGAGCGCACCGTCAGCATCACGACCCCATCGGCGGTGGCGGCGGCGATCGCGCTGGCCGAGCGAGCGAGGGAGGCACGGACCGTCCAGCGCGGGGCTCCGGTCGCCTGGCGCAACGTCGTCTCGCAGCCGCAGCGCACCGTGTTCGACGAGACCACGGTGGAGTGGTTCGGGGGGCGCGGCGGCTACACGGTCGCCGACCACACCGTGGTCGACGCCGGTCCGGCGAGCGTCACGCTGGAGACCGACGGGGTGCGCACGACGTACCGGATCGATGTCAACGGAGCCGTTGTCGACGTCGACAGCGCCCGAGGTCACGCGCGGCTGACGCGCGTGCCGAGGTTCGTCGACCCGGCCGAGCAGGTCGCCAGCGGCAGCCTGCTGGCACCGATGCCCGGAACGGTCGTCAGCGTCGCCGTCGAGGCCGGACAGCAGGTCGCCGCCGGTCAGCCGGTGCTCGTGCTCGAGGCGATGAAGATGCAGCACACCGTCAGCGCGCCGCACGCCGGCACGGTGGCGCAGATCGAGGTGAAGCCCGGTGCGCAGGTCGCCGCCGGGGAGGTTCTGGCAGTCGTGGAGGAAGCAGAGTGAGCAACAACTTCAGCGAGTCCGAGGAGCGCCAGGAGCTCCGCAAGGCCGTCGCCAAGCTGGCCGGCACGTTCGGCCGGGAGTGGTTCACCGAGAAGGCCCGGGCCGGTGAGAAGACCACCGAGCTCTGGCTGGAGATCGGGCGGAACGGCTACCTCGGGATCAACATCCCCGAGGAGTACGGCGGCGGGGGCGGCGGGATCGGCGACATCGCGGCCGTGTGCGAGGAGCTCTCGGCCCAGGGCTGCCCGCTGCTGCTCATGGTCGTCAGCCCCGCGATCTGCGGCACGATCATCACCCGCTACGGCACGCCGGAGCAGAAGCAGCGCTGGCTCCCGGGCATCTGCGACGGCACCAGCACGATGGCCTTCGCGATCACCGAGCCCGACGCCGGCACCAACACCCACAACATCACCACGACGGCCCGCCGCGACGGCGACGAGTGGGTGCTCAACGGCCGCAAGGTCTACATCTCCGGCGTCGACGAGGCCGACAACGTCCTGGTCGTGGCGCGCGCAGAGGACGCGAAGACGGGCAAGGTGAAGCCGGTCCTCTTCGTCGTCCCGACCGACTCGGCGGGCTTCGAGTACCGCCCGATCCCGATGGAGATCGTCAGCCCCGAGCTGCAGTTCCAGGTGTTCCTGGACGACGTCCGGCTGTCCGGCGACGCGCTCGTCGGCGACGAGGACGGCGGGCTGGTGCAGCTCTTCGCCGGTCTCAACCCCGAGCGCATCATGGCCGCGTCGTTCTCCACCGGGCTGGCCCGGTTCGCGCTCGACCGCGCGTCGGCGTACGCCAAGGAGCGCACGGTCTTCAAGGACGCCATCGGCTCCCACCAGGCGATCGCGCACCCGCTCGCGCAGTCCCACATCGAGATCGAGCTTGCCCGGCTGATGACCCAGAAGGCCGCCGCGCTCTACGACGCCGGGGACGACATGGGGGCAGGCGAGGCCGCGAACATGGCCAAGTACGCGGCCGCCGAGGCGGCCTGCCACGCGGTCGACGCCGCGGTGCAGACCCACGGTGGCAACGGGATCACCCAGGAGTACGGCATGGCCGGCCTCCTGGTCGCCACCCGGGCCGGCCGGATCGCCCCCGTGAGCCGCGAGATGATCCTCAACTTCGTCGCCATGCACTCGCTGGGGCTGCCGAAGTCCTACTGACGGACGAACGTGGCCTCGAGGGTCAGCCACTGCATCCGCGCCGGGTCCGGGACCCCGGCCTCGGTGAGGGCAGCACTCAGGCGGGGGCCGAAGAACTGGCCGGCCGCCTCCTGGGACTCCCAGATCTCGAAGACCAGCAGGCCGTCGTCGGACGACGCGGCGGTGTGCGCCAGGAGCCCGGGCGGCAGGTCGCCGGTGCCTGCCGTCATGTCCACCCCGAGGACGTCGTTGACCTTGCGGTACTCCTCGCCTCCGACGCCCCGGAACTCCAGGATGAGTGCCTCCGACATGAGCCCTCCTACGGGCGACGCCCACCCCGAGACCCGGGATGCCACACCCCGCGGGCTTGACGAACGACGGTAGCCGCTCGCGAGCCTCCTGGGGAGTCCGGACCAGCGGGGAACCCTTGCCCGATATCGAACATCTGTTCGACAATGGTGGCGTGATCCTGCACGCCGACCTCGACTCGTTCTACGCCTCGGTCGAGCAGCGCGACGACCCGCGGCTGCGCGGGCGTCCCGTGATCGTCGGGGCGGGCGTGGTGCTGGCGGCCAGCTACGAGGCCAAGGCGTACGGCGTCCGCTCGGCGATGGGTGGACGGCAGGCGGCGCGGCTGTGTCCGGACGCCCTGGTCGTGCCGGCGCGGTTCTCGGCGTACGTCGAGGCCAGCCGCCAGGTGTTCGCGATCTTCGACGACACCACGCCGCTGGTGGAGGGGATCTCGATCGACGAGGCGTTCCTCGACGTCGGCGGCCTGCGCCGGCTGGTGGGGGAGCCCGAGGGCATCGCGATCGCGCTGCGCCACCGGGTGCGCGAGGAGGTCGGGCTGCCGATCTCGGTCGGGATCGCGCGCACGAAGTACCTCGCCAAGGTCGCGAGCGCGGTCAGCAAGCCCGACGGGATGCTCGCCGTCCCGGCCGACGGCGAGGCCGAGTTCCTGCACCCGCTGCCCATCGAGCGACTGTGGGGGGTCGGTGCGATCACCGCGGCGAAGCTCCATGCCGAGGGGATCCGCACGATCGGCGAGCTGGCCCGCCGGGAGGAGGTCGAGCTGACCGCCACGGTCGGCAGGGCCGCGAGCCGGCACCTGTGGGCGCTGGCCAACCTGATGGATCCGCGGCCCGTCGAGGTCGGGCGCCGGCGACGGTCGATCGGGTCCCAGTGCGCGATGGGCCGGCCCGGGCGGCCGAAGTCCCGCGAGGAGCTCGAGGCGCTGCTCGCCGGCCTGGTCGACCGGGTCGCACGGCGGCTGCGTGCCGGCGAGCGGATCGGGCAGACCTTCACCCTGCGGCTGCGATTCGACGACTTCACCCGTGCGACCCGGTCGGCGACGCTGCGCCACTCGACGGCCACCACCGCCACCTGGCTGGAGACCGGCCGACGCCTGCTCGCGGACAACTGGGCGCTGATCGAGGAGCGCGGCTGCACGCTCCTGGGCGTCACGATCTCGGGGCTGGTGGACGGCCGGTCGCGGCAGCTGGAGCTGCCGCTGTTCCCCGACGTCGTGCAGGAGAACGGGCTCGACGCCGCGCTGGACCGGGTGCGCGACCGCTTCGGCTCCGGCGCCCTGACCCGCGCGGCGCTGGTCGGCAGGCACACCGGCCTGGAGATGCCCACGCTGCCCGATCCGGTCCCGGAGCGCGGCGCTCGGTAGCGTGTGCGCGTGGGACGGGTCATCGACGGCGCGGATCGCGCCCAGCGTCGCTGGACCGTGCTCGGGTATCCGATCGGCGTCATCTACAAGTACTTCGACGACCAGGGCAACTACCTGGCCTCGATCATCACCTACTACGCCTTCATCGCGATCTTCCCGATCATGCTGCTCGCCAGCTCGATCCTCGGCTTCGTGCTGCAGGGCAACCCCGAGCTGCAGGAGGACGTGATCGACTCGGCCCTCGCCCAGTTCCCGATCATCGGCACCCAGCTCAACCTGCCCGACGGCCTCGAGGGATCGAGCAGCGCGATCGTGCTCGGGGCGCTGGTGGCGATCTACGGCGCCCTCGGCCTGGGCCAGTCGGTGCAGAACGCGCTCAACATCGCCTGGGCCGTGCCGCGCAACAGCCGGCCCAACCCGTTCCTGCTCCGACTGAAGAGCCTGCTCCTGCTGATGACCGCCGGCCTCGCCGTCCTCGTCGTCTCGGCGCTCTCGATCCTCGGCAGCAGCACCGAGGTCTTCGGGCCCAACCTCGACGCGACCATCAAGTGGGCGATCCAGATCGCCACGGTGCTGCTCAACGGCACCGTGCTGACGATCCTGTTCCGCCTCGGCGCCGCTCGCGACCACCGCATCCGCTACGCCGCGCCGGGTGGCTTCGCGACCGCGCTGATGTGGCTGGTCCTGCAGTACTTCGGGACCCTCTACGTGACTCAGGTGCTGGCCAAGGCCGGCCCGGTCAACCAGACCTTCGGCCTGGTCCTGGGCCTCATCGGCCTGATCTACTTCGCCGCGGTCATGGGCGTGCTCGGCATGGAGATCAACGTCGTGCTCGCCCGGCGGCTGTGGCCGCGCGCGCTGCTGACCCCCTTCACCGACAACGTCGACCTCACCGAGGCCGACCGCCGGGCGTACGTCGACTACGCCCGCGCCCAGCGGCACAAGGGCTTCGAGACCATCGAGATCACCTTCACCGAGACCCAGAAGCTGCGGATGCTCGACGCCGCCGTCGAGGACGACGGCGCCGACCACGCCTCCTGATCAGGCCGGCAGGGCGGCGGCGACCTGGTCGGCCAGGAGTACGGCGACCCGCAGCGCGATGCTGCTGACCGGCCCGCTACCCCGGCCGTCATCGCGACCCCGCCGAAGGCCCCGGGACGGGGGAGCAGTTGGTCTGGGCGGGCCGGGGACCTCCGGCCGTGTCGCCACGGATCGGGCCGGAGGAGAGTAGAGGAGCACCGGTGTGTGCGGAGGAGGAGAGGATGAGCACGGTCACGACGGACCCCAGCCTGCAGCTGAGGGAACGGGCCCTGAGGAGCCTGAAGAAGAAGCACGACTTCCACATCCACCTGACCATCTACGTGGTGGTGAACGCCTTCTTGGTGGCCATCTGGGCGATGACGACGGCGGGGTTCTTCTGGCCGATCTTCCCGATCGTCGGGTGGGGCATCGGGGTGCTGGCCAACGCCTGGGACGCCTACGGCAGCGACGAGCCCACCGAGCGCCAGGTCAACCGCGAGATGGCGCGGCTCAGCCGGCGCCAGTGACGCTCGGCGCAGCAGCGCGCGCCCGTCGCCGCGCGGGTCACGTGCGCAGCCG
>ERZ724513.1025-NODE-1025-length-14128-cov-9.202231_pt1 | contig 14128 bp, 14 predicted proteins | sample MGYA00376046_ERZ724513 | MGnify/ENA primary metagenome ERZ724513 (study PRJEB28724, sample SAMN07190883) | activated sludge metagenome | isolation source: activated sludge of sewage treatment plant in Hong Hong | place: Hong Kong | collected 2016-03-17 ...
CGCCCGCCGCGGCCCCGGTCGCCGCGGTCGTCGCGACGCCCCCGGCCGCCCCGGTCGCTGCGCTCGTCGGTGCGGCTGCCCGCCGTCACAGTGCTGGTGTCCGCAGTCGCGGCAGTCTGCTCCGCCATCATGCGGTCCTTCCGTTCGAGTGAGTCATCAGAAGTTCAGTCCGTTCTCGCGGGCGGCGTCGGCCAGCGCCGCGATCCGCCCGCCGTAGGTGTATCCACCGCGGTCGAACACGACGGTGTCGATGCCGGCCGCCTTGGCACGTTCGGCGATCAGCTGACCGACCCGCACGCTGTGCGCCTTCTTGTCGCCCTCGACGCCGCGCACGTCGCCCTCGATGGACGACGCGGCCGCCAGCGTGGTGCCGGTCAGGTCGTCGACGAGCTGGACGTGGATGTGCCGCGAGGAGCGGTTGACCACCAGGCGGGGCCGCTGCGCGGTGCCGGAGACCTTCTTGCGCAGCCGGGCGTGCCGGCGGATCCGCGCGGCCCGGCGGGTCGCGGAGATGTTCTGGCCGACCGGCTGGTGCTTCTTGGGTGTCTGGGTATCAGCCATGGCTTACTTACCTGTCTTTCCGACCTTGCGGCGGATCTGCTCACCCTCGTAGCGGATGCCCTTGCCCTTGTAGGGGTCGTTCTTCCGCAGGCGACGGATGTTGGCCGCGATCTGGCCGACCTTCTGCTTGTCGATTCCGGTGATCGAGAACTTCGTCGGGCTCTCCACCGCGAAGGTGACGCCGTCGGGAGCGGTGATCAGCACCGGGTGGCTGTAGCCCAGGGCGAACTCGAGGTCCTTGCCCTTGGCCACCACGCGGTAGCCGACACCGAAGATCTCCATCTTGGTGGTGTAGCCCTCGGTCACGCCGGTCACCAGGTTGGCGATCAGCGTGCGGGACAGCCCGTGCAGCGAGCGGTTGCGCCGCTCGTCGTCGGGACGGGTGACCAGGATGGCGCCGGCGTCGTCGCGCGACACCGCGATCGGCTCGGCGACGTCGAGGGCCAGCGTGCCCTTCGGGCCCTTGACGGACACGTTCTGCCCGTCGATCGTCACGTCGACCCCGGACGGAACCGGGACCGGCTGCTTTCCAATGCGAGACATGTTTCTAACCCCTCACCACACGTACGCGAGGACTTCGCCGCCCACGCCCTGTCGTGATGCCTGACGGTCGGTGAGCAGACCCGAGGACGTGGAGATGATCGCCACGCCCAGGCCGCCGAGCACCTTGGGCAGGTTGGTGGACTTCGCGTAGACCCGCAGGCCGGGCTTGGACACCCGGCGCAGGCCGGCGATGCTGCGCTCGCGGCTCGGTCCGTATTTGAGCTGAACCACCAGGGACTTGCCCACCCGGGCGTCCTCGGTGCGGTAGTCGCTGATGTAACCCTCGCGCTTGAGGATCTCGGCGATGTTCGCCTTGATCTTGCTGTGCGGCAGGGTCACCTCGTCGTGGTACGCCGAGTTGGCGTTGCGCAGACGCGTCAAGAAGTCTGCGATCGGATCAGTCATCGTCATTTGGCGCTGCTCCTCACCAGCTCGACTTCTGCACGCCCGGCAGTTCGCCGGCATGGGCCATCTCGCGCAGGCAGATCCGGCACAGGCCGAACTTGCGGTAGACGGCGTGCGGACGGCCGCACTTGTTGCACCGGGTGTACGCGCGAACCGCGAACTTCGGCTTCTTGTTGGCCTTGTTGACCAGAGCCTTCTTTGCCATCTGCTCAGTTCTCCTTGAACGGGAAGCCGAGGGCCCGCAGCAGCGCGCGGCCTTCGTCGTCGTTGGTCGCCGAAGTGACGACGGTGATGTCCATGCCGCGCGGCCGGTCGATCGAGTCCACGTCGATCTCGTGGAACATCGACTGCTCGTTGAGGCCGAAGGTGTAGTTGCCGGTGCCGTCGAACTGCTTGGGGCTCAGGCCGCGGAAGTCGCGGATACGCGGCAGCGCGATCGAGATCAGCCGGTCCAGGAACTCCCACATCCGGTCGCCGCGCAGCGTGACGCGGGCGCCGATCGGCATGCCCTCACGCAGCTTGAACTGGGCGATCGACTTGCGGGCCTTGCGGATCTCCGGCTTCTGGCCGGTGATCAGGGCCAGGTCGTTGACCGCGCCGTTGATCAGCTTGGCGTCGCGGGCGGCGTCACCGACACCCATGTTCACGATGACCTTGACGACGCCGGGGATCTGCATGACGTTGGCGTACTTGAACTCGTCGTTCAGCGCGCCCTTGATCTCCTCGCGGTAGCGCTGCTTCAGCCGGGGCTGAACCTTCTCGGTGGTTGTGGCGCTCTCCGTGCTTGTCATATTCAGATGTCCTTGCCGTTGGTCTTGGCGATGCGGACGCGCTTGCCGGACTCGTCGTCGGTGCGGTAGCCGACGCGGGTCGGCTTGCCGTCCGAGTCGACGACCATCACGTTGGACACGTGGATGGGCGCCTCCTGGGTGACGATGCCGCCGGACGACGCGCCACGCTCGTTGGCCGACTGCGCGGTGTGCTTCTTGATGCGGTTGACGCCCTCGACGAGCACCCGGTTGCGGGCCGGGTAGGCCTGCAGGACCTTGCCCTTGGCGCCCTTGTCCTTACCGGAGATGACGAGGACGGTGTCGCCCTTGTGGACCTTCATTTACAACACCTCCGGGGCCAGCGAGACGATCTTCATGAAGCGCTTCTCGCGCAGCTCGCGACCGACCGGCCCGAAGATGCGGGTGCCGCGCGGGTCGTTGTCGGCCTTGATGATCACGGCCGCGTTCTCGTCGAACTTGATGTAGCTGCCGTCGGCGCGGCGGCGTTCCTTGACGGTGCGCACGACCACGGCCTTGACGACGTCGCCGCGCTTGACGTTGCCGCCGGGGATGGCGTCCTTGACGGTCGCCACGATGACATCCCCGATGCCCGCGTAGCGCCGCGACGAGCCGCCGAGCACGCGGATGCACAGGATTTCCTTCGCACCCGTGTTGTCGGCGACCTTGAGCCGCGATTCCTGCTGAATCACTAGATCTCCTAGACCTGGTTGATACGTGTGCACGGCAGGAAACGGGCCCACCCGTTTCGGGGCAGGAGAAGTCAGCCTGTCGTGCGCGGTCTTTGTCGTCGAAGGGCACGCAGAGTCTTCAGGTTCGGAAACCCGATGACCGAGGTCTGCCCACGGCAACCCCTGAAGTCTAGGTGACGAGCGGGAATGCTCCAAATTGCGCCGGGAGCCGCCTCAGTGCCTTGAGTGAGGAGTGACGCAGACGTTGTTCGAGTGGCCGTCTGCGGCATTCCTCAGTCAACGCGTCACGACGCAGCGGAAACCGATGTGCGTGGTGGCGCTGTCCTGGGACTGCGGCGAGCGGGCCGCCGGCCGGTAGCGGTGGCAGTACTCGGGCGCGCACAGGTGCGAGCCGCCCTTGAGGGTCTGCATGACGGCCGGGTCGGGGTCCAGCGACGGGGTGCAGCATCCCTTCGGCGCCCCCGGGCGGTGCTGCGGCGCGTATGGCGTGGTCGTCCACTCCCAGACGTTGCCGATCATGTCGACCAGGCCGAACCCGTTGGGCGGGAAGGTGCCCACCGGCGAGGTGCCGACCCAGCCCAGGGCGCCGTCGTTGCGGTACGGGAAGCGGCCCTGCCAGGTGTTGGCCATCAACTGCCCGCCGGGGCGGGCGTCCTCGCCCCACGTGTAGGTGGTGTCGGCGCCGGCGCGCGCCGCGTACTCCCATTCCGCTTCGCTCGGCAGCCGCCGCCCCGCCCATCGGGCGTACGCGTGCGCGTCGGGGTAGGCGATCTGGACGACGGGATGGTCGGAGCGGTCGTCGATGCCGGACTCCGGCCCGAACGGGTGACGCCAGCAGGCGCCCGGGGCCCAGTCCCACCACTGCCGCCAGTCGTTCAGGTCGACCGGGCCGGCGGTGGGCACGAAGATCAGCGCGCCAGGCTGCAGGTTCTCGGGGGCGACGCCCGGGTACAGCGCGGGGTCCATCGGCCGTTCGGCGACCGTCACGTAGCCGGTGTCGGCGACGAACTCGGCGTACTGCGCGTTGGTGACGGGATGGCGTTCGATGGCGAACGGCCCGACCGTCACGCTGTGGACGGGCCCCTCGTCGGGGTAGAAGCTCGTCGATCCCATCCGGAACGAGCCGCCCGGCAGGTCGATCAGCTCGGTGAGCATGACGGCCAGCGTAGTGACCGGCTCACGGCATCCGGATACCGAAGTCCTCCAACAGGACCGACTTGGCGGCATCCAGCCCCGGGCTGCCGTCGGGGCCCTGCACCGCGATGGCGACGAGGAAGTCGCCGTCGTTGGTCCAGACGTGCACCAGCCGGTCGCCGTACTCGATGCCCTGCCCGGGCTGGTCGGCGAGCATGCCCATTAGTTCCTGGCCGCTGTAGCCGCACAAGTCGCCGGGCAGCACGGAGAGGCTGCTGATCGGCGATCCCTTGGTGCGGTCGTCGTCGTACTTGTCGAAGGCGTTCGCGGCGTCCAGCGTGGTCGGCGTGATGGTCACGGTCGCGGTCAGCCCGTCCGGACCGGTCAGGTTCAGTGCGACGTCACCCTGCGGAGCGGCGCCGGGCGCGAAGCCGTCGGGCAGCCCGATGATCACCGTCGGCGATCCGGGCGCCGCGCTGCGGGCCTCGACGGGATGGGCCGGCGGGCTGTCCGGTTCGCAGGTCAGCTCGCCCGCGGCGACGGGACGCTTGGTGGTTTCCAGCACGCCGTACGTCGGTAGGGCGTGCGGGTCCGCGACCTCCGGGGCCTCCGAGGCTGTCGCGCTCGTCGGCCGCGCCGCCGTCGTCGTCACCGCCGTGGCCGGTTGCGGTTCGGCCACCGGGCCTTCGACGGTGCGCGTGCAGCCCGCCAGCGCCGTCGCCGCCAGGACGGCCGACGTGAACCGGAATGCGTTGTGGGGCATGACTTCTCCTCAGTCCCGGGCGAAGGCGGCCGCGAGCTCCCGCTCGACGTCGAGATAGGGCGTGCCGGACACGTCGACGACGACCTTGGCGACGATCGCGCCGGTGAGCGCGAACGGCGCGCGGTACTCGGCACTGACCGGCTGTCCGCCGTTGCGGCCCACCGCAACTCCGCCGCCGGCCAGCCCGAAGCTGCCGGGATGGGTGCGCACGTCGCCCCGGGTCGCGACGACGGTGTCGTCGACGTAGAGCGAGACCTCGCCGAGCGGGGTGTGACTGCCCGCGACCGTGCCGGTGCGCTCGTAGCGCACACCCAGCACGTGGCTGCCCGGCGGGACCGGCTGCGGCGACGAAACCCGTTGCTCCTCTTCGCCCATGAAGTTGTAGACGTAATGCAGCCGGCCGTCCTGCAGGTACAGCACATGACCGCCGTGCCCGGCGCCGTGCTTGAACACCACGCCGCTCGCGTCCGGGCTGTCGACGCCCACCTCGGCCAGCACGGAGAACGACCGGCCGCGGATCTCGACGGCGGCTCCGATGCCGACGTCGGCGGTGCCCGGGTAGTAGGTGAACGTGGTGCGCTCCCCGACGAGGTAGGGCCGCCACCGCGTCAGCGTCTCGAAGATGTTGAGATCGGCCAGCGGCAGGCCGTTGTACCTGTCGGCCTCGGCGAACCACAGCGCCTGCAGCTCCGCCAGCTTGTCCGGGTTCTCGGCGGCGAGGTCGTGACATTGGCTGCGGTCGGTTTCGATGTGGTAGAGCTCCCAGCGGTCCCGGTCGAAATTGCTCCAGCCGGCGGGGCTGGCGGCGTGCACCGTGTTGGCGAACCAGCCCCGGTGCCAGATGCCGCGGGTGCCGAGCATCGTGTAGAACTGGGTGCTCTTTCCGGTCGGCGCCTCCGGATTGCGCAGCGCCGCAGCGAAACTCACCCCGTCGAGCGGCTTCTGGGGAATCCCGCGCACGGTGGCCGGCGGGACGATGTCGAGCAGTTCGTAGACCGTCGGGGTGATGTCGTTGACGCTGACGTAGTTGTCGCGCACCTCGCCGTGCGCCGCAATACCGTTGGGCCAGGAGATGATTGCCGTGTCGGCGATCCCGCCCTCGTGCGAGGCGTAGCGCTTGTACAGCTTGTAGGGCGTGTTGAACGCCATCGCCCACCCGATCGGGTAGTGGTTGTACGTCTGCGGACCGCCGAGCTGGTCGTAGCGCCGCATGCTGTCTTCGACGGTGTCGATGTAGCCGTTGAAGAACTTGACCTCGTTGACCGACCCGTTCGGTCCGCCTTCGCCCGATGCGCCGTTGTCGGAGATCACCACGATGATGGTGTCGTCCAACTGGCCCGACTCCTCGAGGTAGTCGAGCACCCGGCCGATCTGGTCGTCGGTGTAGGACAGGAACCCCGCGAACACCTCGGCCATTCGGGCGAACAGGCGCTTCTCCCCGTCGTCCAGCGACTCCCACGGACGCACGGTGTCCTGCAGCGGCCACGGCTCGCCGTTGGGCCCGGTGACGTCGGCGTAGGGATTCACCGGCGACAGCTCGGTGTCCGGCGGGACGACGCCGAGCCGCTTCTGGTTCTCCAGCACGATCTCGCGGTAGCGCTCGTAGCCCATGTCGAACCGGCCGGCGTAGCGGTCCGCCCACTCGCGGAACACGTGGTGCGGTGCGTGCCCGGCGCCCGGGCACAGGTAGGAGAACCACGGCTTGTCCGGGGCGATCACCTTGGCGTCCCGGATGAACTCGATCGTCTTGTCCGCCAAGTCCTTCGACAGGTGATAGCCCTGCTCCGGGGTGGCCGGCGGCTCGACCGGGTGGTTGTCGTAGACCAGTTCGGGATACCACTGGTCGGTCTCGCCGCCCATGAAGCCGTAGAACCGCTCGAAACCACGACCCAGCGGCCAATGCCGTTTGGTGGCAGCGAGATTGGACTCTTCCAGCGGCGTCAGGTGCCACTTGCCCACACAGTAGGTGTTCCAGCCGCGCTCGGCGAGGACCTCCGAGATCAGCGCCGTCTCATACGGAATGCGCCCGCTGCAGTTCGGGAACCCGTCGGTGAACTCCTCGATGGTGGCCATCCCGACCGTGGTGGCGTTGCGTCCGGTCAGCAGCGCGGCGCGGGTCGGTGAGCACAGCGCTGTGGTGTGGAACTGCGACAGCCGCACACCGCGCTCGGCGATGCGGCCCATGTTCGGCATCTCGACGAGTCCGCCGAAACAGTCCCACGTCGCGATGCCGATGTCGTCCCACACCAGATACAGCACATTGGGCGCACCCTGCGGTGCGGTCGGCGCGGCGAACGGCGCCCAGTCGGGCTGCGAATCGCGGATGTCCAGTTCGATTCTGCCGTTGAACGCTGCCGCCACAACCACCCGCTCTCCACACACACCGACCCGGACCAGCCGCAATCTACACCGTGCGGTGCCCGCCTACCCGGCTTTCACGCCCTTGGCTCGTCGGGTTCGTTGACCCGGTACAGCCGCCAATCCGGTTGGCTATCGCCGTCATTGGGGATCTCCAGTTCCAGGGTCGCCACGTCGGCGCCCGTCTCGTACAGGGTCGGGTAACGCTGGTTGAGTGCGTCGGACAGGCCGCGTCCGGTTCGCGGCACCGAGAGCAGGTACCGCACACCGTGCGACGCCGGGTCGTTGAGCATCGTGGTGAAGTCGGGATCCGACGGGACCACGAACATCTTGGGCCGCCCGGACGCGGCGACGACGGCGAATCCGTAGACGGTGTCGGTGATCACCGAACTGTCCGGCAGCCCGAGCCCGTCGAGGTACTCGGCGATCTGACGTTCGGTGGCGAAGGTGGCGGCGATCCGGCGCTCGACCGCCTTCTGCGGATCGACGCTGTCCGGCTCCGGCCGCAGCACCGCGCCCAGGGCGTACTCCTGCGGGGCGACGGCCGGCAGGCTCATCCCCCACGCCGTCACCGGAATCCCGACGCCGATCGCCAATGCCACTGCGGCATAGACACTTCCGGGCCGACGGGTGGGCCGGACGGTCTCCGTCGCCGCGGGCGGGGGTGCGTAGCGGCCCCGCCGGGTGGGCTCGACGAGCGTGCCCTCGGGCACCGCGAGCATCGCCATCGTCACCGCGAACGGGATCGCGGCGATGTAGAAGCGCAGGAACGGGAACGTGCCGCCGCTGGCGTAGGTGTAGGTCTGGAACGCCAGCACGGCGCCGTAGAGCAGTACCGGCACCGACAGCACGGCCCAGTCGGGCCGGCGCCATCGCGAGTAGCCGGCCCACAGCGCCACCGGGATGAGTGTGGGCGCCAGCAGCATGACGCACGTCGCCGCGAACACCAGTCCGCTGCCGAACGAGGTGGCGTTGGCCCCACCGGACTGCTCCAGGATGGCCTTGTTGCCGTACTGGGAGGTGAACTGGGCGAAGGCGTCGCCGGTGATCAGCCAGCTCACCACCGCCCAGCCGACGAACGCCGCGAAGCCCGGCCCGGCGACCAGCAGCAGGTCCAGCAGGGCCCGGCGCAGCCGGGGCGGTCTGCGGGCGCGCAGATAGGTCGTGCAGCCGACCAGCACTCCGGCCGCCGCGACGGTTCCCACCGCGTCGTACCGGGTCAGATACGCCAGGGCCATCGCGATTCCGCCGGCGGCCACCAGGTGGTGCACGTCGTCGTCGACCATCCAGCGCACCAGCCGGCGCACCGACCAGACCAGGAAGAAGATGAACGGCGCCTCGCTCATGCCGTTCGACCCGTAGAACACGATCATCGGGTTCAGCGCGAACAGCGCGGTGATGGCGACGACGTAGCCGCGCGGCAACCCGCGGTCGGCGCCGGTGCTGAACACCTGCAGGACGGCGCCGGCCATGAACGACGCCGACATCAGGGTGCCGGCGAACGCCCGCGCGGTCAGGTCGGGCCACACCGGCGCGAGCAGGATCCCGGGAAGTTCCACCATGGCCGTCAGCGGCGTGAAGATGAACCCGATGGCCGCCAGGTGCGGGTCCCGGCTGAAGAGCACGCTCTGGGCCGCCTGCACGCGGGCCAGCGCGTCGCCGAGGATGAAACCGTGGCGCACCTGCAACCAGTAACCCACCGCCGTGTACAGCACGAAGCTCGCGGCGAACGCGATCTGCCTGCAGCGGCGGTCGGTCATGGCACGCCGTCGCCGGCGTCGGCCGTCTTCTTGTCCAGGCCGTGAAAGGTCTTCTCCCAGTAGGACGGGTTGCGCACCAGTTGGTAGAGCCCCTTGGCCGCGGCGATGCTCATCATCAACCAGAAGGCCGGCACCGTCAGCGCCGCGGTCAGCAGGTCGGCTCGATCGTCTTCGCGCAGCGCGATCATGTTCATGTACAGCGTCGCCGCGTTGCCGAGCACCAGCGCGAGCAACGCGGGAAAGTAGATGTAGGAAGGGAATACGGCCCCGACGAGTGCGGGCTGGCCGAGGAACCAGAGAATGGTGATCAACCAGAAGGCGAGGTTGAGCACCGCGATCACCGGGGTGCCCGCCAGCACCAGGTTGAAGCGCAGGAAGCTGCGCGGGCCGAGGATTCGATACAGCTTCAGCGGTTGCCGGATGTGGACCAGCCAGGTCTGCAGGTAACCCTTGTACCACCGCGACCGCTGCCGGATCCAGTTGATGGCATCGCTGTTGGCCTCTTCGAGCGTCTGGGATTCGATGACGGCGGTGAAGTAACCGGACGCCGCGATCCGCAGCCCGAGGTCGGCATCCTCGGTGACGTTGTACGGATCCCACGCACCGATCTTGTCGACGATGTCGCTGCGGAGATGATTCGACGTCCCGCCGAGCGGGATCGGCGAGGAACTGCGCATCAGTCCCGGCAGCAGGTAGCCGAACCACAGCCCGTATTCGGCGGTGAACCATGCGGTCAGCAGGTTCTGGCGGCCGTTGTGGTAGACGAGTTTCGCTTGGATGCAGGCGATTTCGTCGGGCAGGTCGCGGAAGGCCACGGCGACGCGGCGCAACTGCAACGGCTCCGGCAGGTCCTCGGCGTCGTAGATGGTGATGATGTCGCCGGTGGCGAAGTGCAGCCCGTAGTTGCACGCCTTCGGTTTCGTGCGCGGCTCGGCGGGCGGAACCAGGACGATGGTGATGACGTCGGAGTCGGCGCAGTCCTTGGCGGCTTCGATCGTGACGTGGTCGTCGGCCTCCAGCAGTAGCAGCACCTGCAGCTTGTCCGGTGGGTACTCCAGGGCGGCCATCGCGGCGATCAGGTCACCGACGACCTCGGGCTCGTTGTAGGCGGGCACCAGGATCGTGTACCGGGGCAGCTCGGAATCCGGCACGGCGCGGGCAGTTTCGTCGGGCACCACGATCGGCCGGGTGTCGAGGCCCTTCTTGAAGATCAGCACCCGGTCGGTCATCGTCAGGACGTAGCCCAGGGTGCACAGCCCGACCAGGGCGACCGCGGTCTTCATCGGCTGCCACGCGGCCAGCCCGACGACCGCCACCAGGAGTGCGATCAGGGTCGGCTTCTGCCAGCCCCAGACCGCGGTCGACGCCGACTGCATCGGATGGTCCCGGCGCAGGCCGTTGATCGCGCGGTCCAGCGCGAACTCCTGTTCCTCGGGGTGGGCGGTCACGGCTTCACCCCGAGCGGTTCGAGCTGGGCGCGGACCAGATCGTGGCCGAACTCGGTGAGCAGCGCGTCGTCCTTGCGGTTCGGGCTCGCGTCGTAGGTCGAACTGTTGCCCCGGAACAGGACGGTGAACATCGAGTTGAGGGTGGGGCGGAGGGCTCCGGTGGGGGCCGGGAACGGCGCGTCGTCCTCGTGGTTGTCCACCGCGAGGACCAAAATGCGTTGGGCCACCTCACCATTGGTCCACGTCCACTGGATCGCGTCCCACGTGACCAGCAGCTTGTCGTCGATCGCCGAGAAGATGTCGGCACGCACCCCGTAGCCCAGGTCCACCGGGCGAATGCCGCTGAGCCGGATGTTCTCGACGTGGTAGATCATCCGGGCGGGAAACACGTTGAGAGAGAAGGGCCGATAGGTGGTCAGCGTGTCGACCATCAGCGTGCGGGGCCGGGCGAACTTGTCGTACTTGCCGTCGCCGACGTCGGCGACGACCTTCTGCCGGACCAGGGTGGCGTCGTCGCCGAACATCGAGCTGACCCACGGGTACACCCGGGTGTCGTGGATCTGCCAGCCCGCCGCCGGAAGCAGCGGGTCCGCCGGCACCTCGTATCGCATGGCCGGCACGTACGCCGTGGGCGCGAACCCCACCGTGGGCAGGCGGACGAACGAAAGCCCCAGGGCGACAACGAAAACGACGGGCATCGCGGCCCACACCTGCTTGGCGGCCAGCGGTTCGATCTTGCGGTCCAGCAAGTGCACCTCGGCGCCTCGGCGGGCATAGAGGAACAGCGCCGTGCCGACGATGCAGATGGCGCTCAGGGCCGGCACCAACTGGTAGGACAGCAGCGGCGCGGCGGGGAAGAAGACGGCCATCGCGGCGATCACCACGATCCCCACCGCCCAGCCGAGCGCGGACCCGAGCAGGCCGCGGCGGGCGTGCCGTCCGACCGCGATCCCGACCGCGACCCCCGCGATGCACAGCGTCCCGATGCCCGCGGCCACCTTGGTGCCGCCCAGGATGATGACGGTGAGGTAGTACGGCAGCGCGAAGACCATGGCGAGCTGCAGCCACACCCAGCCGAACCGGATCACCGGGCGCAACCCGAACAGCGCGATGCTGGCGCTGACGGCGAACGTCCACATCGCCACCAGGTCGAGGCGCAGCAGGTAGAAGTAGAGCGCATACCGTTGCAGCAGCACCGCTTGCAGCAGCAACGCCAGCACCAGTCCCATCGAGCCGACGATCACATCGGTCTGGCGGTCGTGGATCGGCAACTCGGTGCGATGCCGCCGGGCCATGCCGAGGGCCGCCAGCGCGCCCGCGATCGGGACCACCCAGACGTACCCGCCGAGGCTGCCGGCCTGGGTCACCTCGACCACGTTGCGCACCGACCGGTGGAACGCCAGCAGCGTCGTGCCGGCGACGAACAGCCAGCGGAAGGTCAGGCGGTAGACCGGATGCAGCGATTGCAGCCACGGTTCGCGTTCGACCACCGGCGGTGGCGGCGCGGGCGCTGCGGCGGTCATGGCTTACCGGTCCAGCGGATTCCGCCGGGAGCGGACGAGCAACCAGGTCGCCGCGGCGGCGCTCGCGGCGGCCAGACCGCCGCCCGCCCACCACCACCATCTCGGCGAATCACGGTGCGGGGCGGCGGCGGTGTCGTCCACCCCCACACCGCCGGGCACCGTCACCGGATCACGGTCGGCGATCGACACCACCCCGATGCCGTTGAGCGACGGCCACCGCGTCAAGTCGCCGTCGAGCCAGCTCAGCAGCCGGTCGAGCTGGTCGACCGCACCGCCATTGGAGGTGGCCACCAGGATCGACCGCTTCCCGTCGAACACCACCTGCAGGGAACCGAACCGGACACCCGGTTGCAGGGTCAGCGTCGTCGGATTGCCGTCGTCGTCAACGACATTCAGCGTTGTCGGGACGGTGTCCGGCGCCGTCACCTTCAGCGGCAGCTCGGGATGGTCCCAGCCGTCCGGTGAGATCAACACCGCCGGGCTCGGCGATTTCAGCGCGTCCGCCAGCGGCACCACCGCGGTGTCGATGGGAAGCGCCGACAACCGCTGCAGCCCCGTCATGATCAGCACGGCCCGCGCGGTGTTCGCGAAGCTGCCGTCGTCGCCGAACCCGACCTGCACCTTGGGCATCAGGCCCTGGGGCAGCGACTGGAAGCCGATCGGCACCGGCGGTGCGGCCGAAGTGGTCTGCACGACGCTCTCGCCGTCGATCGTCAGCGTGATGGGCTGGAACTCGCCGCATCGGCCCGTGTTGCCTGCAATGTTCACCTGCACGTTGAGCGTCGTGAGGCGCTGCAGCATCGAATTGGGAACGTCGACCCAGCGGTCCACCAGGCCGCTCGCCTCGGCCGGCCAGCGGGCGATGGTCTGGCCGCCGACGGAGACCACCACCTGCCCGCCGATCGCGGCGGGCAGTGGCGTGTACGACCCGATCAGATGCACCCGCACGTCGCGGACCGGCCGGCCGAGGCGCGTCTGGTCCAGGTTGATCCCCACCTGGGGGTTCAGCGCGGAGGCGTTCACGCCGGGCTGACCGAGCCGGCGGATGGTGGTCTCGTTGCCGGGCAGCTGGGGCGTGGACTTCAGCGGCCCGGGAACCGCCTTGGAGCCCAACGCATAACGGGCGATGGCGCTGGTGATCAGGCGGGTCTGGTTGGTCAGCTCGTTGACCGGCCCGGTGATGAGCAACGCCGGTATCGGGCCGGGACCGTACAGCGACACGCCGGCGTCGGGGCCCTCGGCGACCACGATCTGACGCTCGAGCGGTTGGGCGGCGCCGGGCGGCGGCGCCGCCGGGCCGGCCAGCTGCCGGACCTCGATCTCGGGGTTCTGGCCGCCGTAGTGCGCGGCCACCGACGTCGCGAGTTTGACCACCGCGTCCGCCTCGGTCTGCGAGGGCTTCGGCCCGACGTAGATGTCCAGCTTGCGCAGCACCGGCGGCAGGAAGTCCGCCACCACGGTCGGTGCGCTCTCGACGCCGGTGAAGGTGACGGCCGAATTCGCCAACCGCAGCGGGTTGCTCGGATCCAGGCAGTACCCGTCCAGCGGCAGCAGGTAACTGCGCAGCAGCAGCGTCACCGCGTTGTCCCGCACCCGGACACCGTCGAGCGGGATGGCCAGCGGGCCGCCCGCCGGGGGCAACTCGACCTGGGTCAGCAGCCGATTGTCCTGGCTGACGGTGAGATTCGCGCTTCGCACATACACCGGGATTTGCACGGTCACGTTCAGGCTCGCCGGCGTCATGCCCGCCGGCACCGGAATGGTCAGCACCACGGTGCCGATCTGGCCGTAGAACAGGAGGTCGGGTGCCGACCCGAGATACCGCAGCGGCAGCGTGGGCGACACCGCGAGGGCCGGCGACGCCTCCGGCTCGGCATTTGCTGACGCGACGGCCGGCAAAAGCGTCACGGCGATGACGGCCATCATCCGGACCGCCGCCAGGGTGAAAGTTCTCATCAAGTGCCAAGCGTACGACCGTGACCAGGAATTAGTCGGTCAAAATGGACCAGTCCGGGCCGGAAAAAGCCGGCGTGCCGAAGCCCGCCGATCGCTGTTTGCTGCCCACAACGGACGGACCCCCCGCACTCGGTGCGGGGGGTCCGGTCGGAAGTGTGCCTACTTGGCGCGCTCGAGCACCTCGACCAGGCGCCAGC
>ERZ724513.1027-NODE-1027-length-14123-cov-8.496304_pt1 | contig 14123 bp, 14 predicted proteins | sample MGYA00376046_ERZ724513 | MGnify/ENA primary metagenome ERZ724513 (study PRJEB28724, sample SAMN07190883) | activated sludge metagenome | isolation source: activated sludge of sewage treatment plant in Hong Hong | place: Hong Kong | collected 2016-03-17 ...
GGGTCTGCAACTGGTGAATGATCCGGTGATCGGCCACCGGGGCACGCCGGGCGATGATCTCCCGGCGCGCCAGCAGATCCACCAACTCGCGCGGGGTGAATCCGTCCAACGACGCCGACGCCAACACGTCGAAGCCGGCCTCGATCGCCGCCAGCGCACCCAGCACGCTGTCCCGGTCAGCCAACGACGACGAAGCCATAATCGAACACTAGTTCGAACCGCCGACAAAATCCAGACCCGGTTTCGGGCCCTTACGCGATATCGGCGACGAACACCCCGGCCCGCCGGCCGATCCTTCGGGCCATCCGGGGCAGACCGGCGGTGTCCCCACCGGCCGGCACCAGACGGGGATTGACCAGATGCACGTCGCGGCGACCCAGATGGAGGTCGGCCTCACCGGCGGCCAGCACGTTCTTAGCCCAGTTCGTCTTGCCGTGCACCAACCCGATCGCGACCACGTCGCCGCTGCGCATGGGGGAGACCACCGTCTCGTAGCGCTTGCCCGACGTGCGGCCGACGTGCTTGATCACTCCGAACGTCGGCAGGTGCCGCAGCACCGGCGACGCCACCGGATTCAGGTACTTGATCTGCGCCCGCTCCAGCCAGGGCGGCATGAGCATCGGGAAGCCGGGCACGTCGTTGGGATGACTCACGTCGCTCACCTGCCCTCTTCCCGGTCCCAGACCCCCATGACGGTCCGCAGGATCTCCTCGGCCCGGCCCAGTCCGGCCAGATGACTTTCGCCGGGAATGGTGTAGAGGGTCGCGTCGGGCAGCGCGGCCACGCAGTGCTCACCGTGGGCGTGCGGGATGATGTGGTCACAGTCACCGTGCCACCAGTGCACCGGCACCTTCACCTCGTCGAGGTTGAATCCCCACGGCCGCGCGAACGCCACGATGTCGGCGAACGGCGCGGACAACTGCTTGCGGCTGCCGTTGAGCAGGTCGTCGAGGAACATCGCCTTGAACTCGGGCCGAACCAGCAGCCGACGGTCGCCTTCCGGCGAGATGGCCGCATACGCGTACAGCGCGGGAGAGGCGACCGGGCGGATCATGTTGACCAGGGTGACCGCGGCCAGGCGCATCGGCAGTCCGGCAACCTCCAGCAGTGGGGCGACGATGTTCCCCAGCGTCATCGCGCCACCGCTGATGGCGTCGCGGCCCCGCGTCGGTGCCACCCCGCCGAGCACCGCGGCCGTCACCACCCGCTCGGGCATGGCGGCCGCACACGCCAGGGCATAGGGCCCGCCGCCGGACAGCCCGATGACGGCGAATCGCCCGACGCCCAGGGTGTCGGCGATGACCTCCAGGTCGTGCGCGAAATCCGAGACGGTGTCGTATTGGAACGGCGTGGACGATCCGATGCCGGGCCGATCCACCCCGACCAGCCGGATGTCATTCTGCTCGGCGAACAACCGCGCCTCGGCCGGAATCTGGCGGCGTGCTCCCGGCGTGCCGTGCAGCCAGAACATCGGGCGTCCCTGCGGCGCGCCGAACTCTGCGAAACCGAGGCGCCGGTCGCTGTCGACGCTGATGTTCCCTTCCAGCTTCGGACGGTCGATACCAAAACCCATGTGTCGAGTGTGCCATGCGGAAAACGACACATTTCCCGATCACGACAACCGACGCCGCTCACCGCGGCGCGCCGACCACCACGGTCAGATCGGTGCCGTCGCGTTCCACCCTCAGCCCGGCCCGCCGGGCAACCGCCGCGACCGCGGCCGCGTCGCCGGGTTCGCTGCGGCTGGTGGCCAGTGCTCGCGCCAGCCGGCCCTTGTGCGCCTTGTTGAAGTGGCTCACCACGGTGCGCCGGCCGTCGGGGTGCTCGGCGAGCACGTCGACGTTCACCACGTCCGCTCCGTGCACCCGGCCCAGCGCCGCGTAGGAGCCCGAGCGCAGGTCGACGACCAGTTCCGCCGCGGCGATCTTGGCCAGCACCGGTTCCAGCACCGGCTTCCAGCGCGCGGCCAGCGTCTGACCACCGGGCAGCTTCGAACCGGCCGAGAGCCGGTAGGCGGGGATCGGGTCGTCGGCGCGCAAGAGTCCGAACAGCGCCGACCCGACCGCCAACCGCGCCCGGGCCCGCTGTGCGGCGGCGCCGGTGAGCGACCGGATGTCCAGCGCGTCGTACAGCACGCCGGTGTAGCGGTCGATGGCGGGCATTGTCGGCGACGTCCACAGCGCCGTGTTGCGGTCGACTTCGGCGTCCTGCTTCTCGGAGATGCCCAGTGCCCGACGGCAGGCCGGCCGATCGGCGGCCAGCGCGACCAGTTCGCCGGCCAGTGTCCGGCGCAGTTCGGTGAGATCGGGAAAGCTCAACTCGTCCAGCCGCAATGCCGGCCCGTCGCCTCCGGCCCGTTTGGTCTCCGACGGGGGCAGCAGCACGATCACGCATCAGACCGTAGCGGTGTGCTGCCGTCGGGCTGGGCCGGGCACACGAAATTCGCGGGCCGGTCGCGCCGGCCCGACAGCACGACGTGTCAGCCGATGCTGATTACGAACCCGGGCCAGCCCCAGCCACCCCAGCCCCATCCGGGCCAGCCGTTGTTGTAGGCCCAGGGGCCGGGCTGCGTCGAGATCTGCGCGCTGCCGTTGGTTTCGCACTGGGTGGTATACGCCGACGTATTGACGCACCGCGGGATCGCGTTGGCGGGGGAGGCGGACAGCAGCACCCCGATGCTCAACACCAGCACCGACACCAGTTCCAAAGTCGATTTTCTGGTCATGACCTGCTCCGATCGCAGGCAATAATTCTACGCCCGGACAGGGCCGGACACGACGGTTGAACAGAGGTTCCTGTCGTCGTCGCTGGCGCGTTACACATCTGAACTCTCATGGGACCAGTCGGCGAATGACATCGAGTGCCGGATGGTTGCTGCAGGTCACACCGTTGCGGTGACGTCCACTCGACGGTTCCGTCGACCGCCGACAGGCCGCCCGACGGGCCAGCGAAGGCGGGATCCTGACCACGGACGGCCACCGGCGGCGGCCCCGCCCGCACACCTGACCGGCTCCCACCCCGGGCGACGGCGAATACCGGGCACCGAATCATCGCAATATGGTTGGCGTACAAGGGATTTCAGCGCACGCGCGGCGCACGGCCTCGATGGTCCGGTTCAGGAACCGCGTCATCCGTCAGCGGCGTTGTGCCGCATCGTCTTTCGTGGACGCCGAAGTGGCGGCTTCCGTCATCTCGTGCGGCATGTCGCGGCTTTCGACAGGTCGGCGCGCGTTGACCGCCTCGATGTGCTTGTCGTTGGCCCACTGCGCGACTGAGGGGCTGTCGCATGGCGGCGTGCGCCAGCCACACGTACAGCGGCCGACCCATGGCCGGTCCGGCCGTTCGAGTTCTTCGCAGTGCACTGCGACGTCGTGTTGCATAACTCCCCCACAACGGATCGAGCATCTCCTCCCGGTTGAATTAAAGCATGTCCGCCCGTTCGCCGTCCTCCGCCGAGGCGATACGGACAGCGTCTTGGCCGCATCGTCGATGTTTGCCGGAGTGCTCTAGGGCGCTCACCGCCACCGATCCTCGACGGCCGGGTAGTGGGCGCGCAGGCGTCCATCGATGCCCGGACAGGGCCGGAGGCGACGGTTGAACGGCGCTGCCGGAGCGTCGTCAGCCGTAGGCCAGCAGGAGCGGAACGCGCTGCTCGGCGTTGGTGAGCGAACCGTGCTGTCCGGCGAGCGCCGACTCCATCGGTTCGGCGCCGGGCCGGACCAGCGCGACGGTGCCGCGCGCCGCCACGACCACATCGCCGATCCGCGGCCGGATCGCCTCGGTGACGGTGTCGCCGAACCAGCCCGCGGCGATGGCCTGCTCGCGGGTGGCCACCCAGGCGCGTTCGCCGAGCACCTCGCGCCAGGTGTCGGCAACAGCGTCGGGTGCTCCCGTATAGACGTGCCGCGCCCGCGCCTCACCGGCGATCATCGAAACCCCTTCAGCTAGAACAGGATTCGCCTCGATGTCGACGGCGTCCGCGGGTCCCGTCGCTACCATGCCGTGGTCGGCCACGACAGCCAAGGCTCCGCCCGGTGGCAACTCTTCGACAATGGACTCCACCAGCCGATCGACCTGCCGCAACTGCAGCCGCCACGGGTCCGAACCGGGACCGTAGACGTGTCCCAACAGGTCCAGGTCCGCGTGATAGCCATAGCACAGGCCGCCCTCGACGATCGCGGCGCGCACCTGGGCGGCCAGGTCGCCGATGCCCAGCACCCCGACGTAGCGCCCGCCGCGCAGCACGGCGCGGGTCAGACCCGAGCCGGCGAATTGCGCCGCGGAGACCACCCGGACCGAAACGCCGGCGGCGTCGGCGCGTTCGAAAGCGGTCGGCAGTGGCTGCACGCGCTCGGGGATCGGCTCGTCGCCGGGCCGCCACCGCAGCGCGTTCAGCACCCCGCTGCCGGGCAGCCGGAACGTCAACCCCACCATGCCGTGCTGGCCGGAGCGACAACCGGTGCCCACCGCCGCCAGACCCGCGACGGTGGTCGCCGGGAATCCGGCCTGCAGTGTGCGGCCGCGCAGCCCGGCGAGCACCGGAGCGTCGGCGGCGAACTCGTCCAGCAGTTCGGCGCCCATGCCGTCGATCAACAGGACGGCCGCGCCGTGCAGGGGACCCGGCAGGCCGATCCGGTCCTCGAAACCCGGCGCCCCCAAGGCCGTCAGCAGCGCGGGCGTCACGTCGGCCAGGTGCGGCAGGGCGGCGTCCGGGCGTGGCAGCTCCGCCACGGTCACGACGTCGGCAGCCGGACGACCTGAACGAAGAACTCGTCGATCTGGCGGACGGCGCTCATGAACTGATCGAGGTCCACCGGTTTGGTGACGTACGCGTTGGCGTGCAGCTTGTAGCTGCGCAGGATGTCCTCTTCGGCCGACGACGTGGTGAGCACGACCACCGGGATGTGGCACAGGTCCGGATCGGACTTGATCTTCTCCAGCAGCTGGCGGCCGTCGTACTTCGGCAGGTTCAGGTCGAGCAGGATCAGCTCCGGACGCGGGGCGTCCCGATGCGCTCCCCGCCGGTACAGGAAGTCGAGCCCCTCCTCGCCGTCGCGGGCGACGTGCAAGGTGTTGTTGATCTTGTTGTGTTCGAACGCCTCCCGCGTGATCAGCTCATCACCCGGGTCATCCTCGACCAGCAGGACGTCGATCGGCCGAGCCTCGGGGGTCATACGCGTGATCCTTCCTCGATGACCGCATAGACGGGCAGCGTGAAACTGAACCGGGTTCCCCCGGTGTAGGACGTGTCCAACCAGATGGTGCCACCATGGTTTTCGACGATCTTCTTGCACAGTGCCAGCCCGATGCCGGTGCCGGAGTATGCGTCGCGGCCGTGCAACCGCTGGAAGATGACGAAAACTTTGTCCGCGAACTCGTCGGCGATGCCGATTCCGTTGTCGGAAACACTGACCAGACACTGGCTTTCGGCGCCGGGGACATCGGACGGTCCGGACTCGATGACGATGCGGGGTGCTACGCCGGGCCGGCGGAACTTGACCGCGTTTCCGATCAGGTTCTGCCACAACATCGTCAGCAGCGTCGGATCGCCGAGCACGTGCGGCAGCGGCCGGTCCGGCCGGATGATCCGGGCGCCGGACTCCTCGACGGCGCCGGCCACGTTCTCGATGGCCGCGTCGAGCACCTGATCCAGGGCCACATCGGCGTGGCTGACATTGAGCCGGCCGACGCGGGAGAAGGCCAGCAGGTCGTTGATGAGCACCTGCATGCGTTTGGCGCCGTCGACGGCGAACCGGATGTACTCGGTGGCGGTTTCGTCGAGCTGGTCCCCGTACCGCTTCTCGAGCAATTGGCAGAACGACGCCACCTTCCGCAGCGGCTCCTGCAGATCGTGCGAGGCGACATAGGCGAACTGCTCCAGCTCGGCGTTCGATCGCCGCAGTTCGACGGCCTGCTCGTCGAGAACCTGCGCCTGCTCGGCCAATCTCGCTCGCGCCGAACGCGATTCGTCGAGCTCGGCGACGATGCGCTGACGCATGTCCTCGACGTCCGCCCCGATGGCGCGGATGTCGCGCGGACCCGCGGCGGTGATGGTCTCCTCGAAGCTGCCGCCGGTGATGCGCCGACACGCGGCCGCCAGCGCCTCCAGCGGTCTGGTGACCGCACTGCGGATCAGGACGGCCAACAGGACTCCGGTGCCGAGGATCAGCGCCAGAATCGCGAGGAGGATGCCGTTTCGCCAGACTTGGGCGCGGTGCAGTTCCCGCAGACCGTCTTCCCGCACGCTGCTCAGGTGGTCGTTCTGAACCTCGAAAAGGCTTCGGATACGGTCGAATTCGGCTTTTCCACGCTCGGTGAGGGCGGCATCGACGGCGGCGGGGCGCCCGGGCACGACGGAGGCGATCAGGGGTTCGGCGTAGTCGGCGCGCCACCGGGCCGCCGCCGTTTCGATCGCCTGCAGATCCGACATCTGCTGCGGGCGCTCCCCGACACGGCGACGGATCTTTTCCGCGGCCTCGGCCTCCGCCTGCTGGCCGGCCGCATACGGCTCCAGGAACTGCCGGTCGGCGGCGATCACGTAGCCACGGACCGCCGTCTCCTGGTCGCGCAGCCCGTTCTGCAGCTGCTGGGCGTTGACCCGGGTGGGCTGGATGACCTCGGCGAGTTCCGCGGACTTCCGGTCGATGTTGTCCAGCAGAACGGCCACGGCCACCGCACCGGCCAGCACCACCACCCCGATCACCGACAACACGAGGTTCAGCCAGCCCTGAACGGTCAACCGCAGCCGGCTCACCAGGGCATCCGTTCCACCCGGACGATGGCGATGTCGTCGCTGAGGCCGCCGTGCGCCTGGGCCTTCTCCTCTGCGCCGTCGATCAGCGCGTCGACGAAGGCGGCGGCGGGCAGATCGGCCAGGGACCTGGCCAGCTCGAGCAGCCCCTCCTCGCCGAGCCGCTCGCTGCCGCGCCCCGAATGGCCCTCGAAGATGCCGTCGGTCAACAGCACCAGTCCGGCGCCCGGTGGCAGCGCAATCTTGTCGATGGGCCATTCGCCGTCGTACAGACCCAGTGCGGCCGCTCCCGGTGGCTGGATCCACTCCACGGCGCCGTTGTGGTGCAGCAGCATCCCGGGGTGACCGGCCCGGACCGCGTTGATCATCAACCCCGTCGGCGGAATCGCCAGGCTCAGCACCGTCGCGAACACACCGTTGCCGGACCGTTCGGTGCGCAGAATCCGGTTCAGCTCCCGCATCCGGTCCGGGCCGCGCAGCCCGGCGAACGTCAGCGCGCGCCAGGCGATCCGCAGCGCCACCCCGAGCGCCGCTTCGTCGGGGCCGTGGCCGGCGACGTCACCGATCATCACGTGGACGGTTCGGTCCGACGTCTGGACGAAGTCGTAGAAGTCGCCGCCGAGCAGGGCGTTCTCCCGGCTGGGGCGGTATCGGGCGACGATGCTGACGCCGGGATCGTCCAGGAGCAGGGGAGAGGGCAGCAGACCGCGCTCCAGCCGTGCGGTCTCGCGCGCCCGCATCTCGCTGGCGGCCAGGTCCAGGGCGGTCAGCTCGGCTCGTTTCCGCTCGATGGCATATCGCAGGGCTCGCTGCAGCATTTCCGGCTCCACCCGGCCCTTCACCAGGTAGTCCTGGGCGCCGGCGCCGACGGCGGAGACGCCGAAGTGTTCGTCGGTGAACCCGGTCAGCACGACGATGGGCAACGTCGGATCGCGATGGGCGATGCGGTCCAGAACCGACAGACCGGTGCCGTCGGGCAGATCCATGTCCAGCAGTACGCAGTCCGGTCTGCTGATCGACAGCTGCCGCTCGGCTTCGGCGAGCGACGGCGCCCAGACCACGTCGGCCCGTGTGCCGCCGTCGGCGATCAGCTCCTGGACGAGAAGCGCGTCGGCCCGGTCATCCTCGACGAGCAGGAGTGACAACGATTGCAACGCATCGGATGGAAGGGGACCGGACAATGGTGCTGAAGTGGCGATAGACAGACCTTACCGGTTACCGGGCCGGACCCGGCAAGTTCTAGGCGGTCTTGGTGAGCTTGGTGAGCTTGGCGCCCAGCAACGGCATCATCATGGAGCGGCGGCTCAGATTCACCTCGGCGAACTCCTCGAGGGCGTCGGGCACCGACGGGAAGACGGCGCCGGCGTCACCCAGTGTCTCCGCGGCGGCGCCGCCGGCGACCATGGCCCACTCGACGCCGGCCTTCTCGCAGGTCTCGGAGACCACGTCGAGCAAGCGGGCGGCGGAGGCGGTCAGTACGTCGAGACCGGTCAGATCGAGAACGAACGGCTTCTCGTCGTTGACGAACCGGCGGACCAGGGCGCTGACCCGGTCCAGGTTGTCGGTGCTGACCAGTCCGCCGATGGTCACGACGTTTGCCAGCTGACGTGACAGCGCGCGTATCCAGGCACCGTCGCAGTCGAACACCGGGTTGCCGTAGCGGAGAACCGACCCGGCCAACGTCGAAGCATTCATAGGCGTCATGAACGGCTCCATTTCCTGGATGTTGCCTGTGCGCTGGTATTGCTGGATCGAGAACTCGACCACTGCCACGAAGGCTATGGGGAAAATCTAAGGTCATTGGCAGCAACGTCTAATACTCTCGTGAGAATAATGTTGCGGCGATACCCGCCGGTAACAAGCGTGAAACACCGAAACACGTTGCCAGTCAAACGGTCTCGCTGATCACCTGCGTTTGCGCGCGAGTTTCCTGATCTTGTCGGGCAGCGCGTCGATTTCGAGCAGCGCCGGCAACAGTTCCGGTTCGGTGGTTATCGCGCGGAAGACAAAAGCGACGGTGACGTCGTGCGCGGGCCGATGGACCACCCGGATTTCGTCGCCGGCGCGGACCGGACCGGCCTCGAGCACCCTCAGATAGGCCCCGGGCACGGCCGCCGCGGTGAACGTCTTCATCCAGCCGCGCACCGTCAGCCGTTGCTCGAACGTCCGGCACGGAATTCGCGGACGCGACACCTCCAGGCGCAGGCCGGCCGTGCCGAGCACCCACTGCTCGCCGATGCGGGCCGCGTTGACGTCCAGACCGGCGGTGGTCAGGTTCTCGCCGAAGATGCCGTTGGGCAGTGCTCGGCCCAGGGTGGCCTGCCACGCGTCGAGGTCCTCCCGCGCATAGGCGTAGACGGCCTGGTCGTCGCCGCCGTGCAGAGCCCCGTTGCCGATCGAGTCGCCGGCCAGTCCGCTGCCCGTCGGGCCGGGCGCCCGGACGGCCACCGCTCCGGACGTGGGTCGCTTGTCGATTCCCGTCGCGCCGCCCGCGACGGCCAGGTTGACACTGAGGACCCGGGGGGCGTCGGCCATCGTTCGAGGCTAGCGGCCAACCCGTCGCGCAGAGCTGTCAGAAATCCCACAGCATTTCGGTCGCGGAACCGCGGGCGCGCCGCTGTTAGGCTGCCCTGCGGGGGGACAACCGTCGTCGGAAGTGGCCGTCAGGAAGAGTTTGTGCGCAGCGGAGAGATCAAGGCACTGACCGGCCTTCGCATCTTCGCCGCCCTGTGGGTGGTGCTGTTCCACTTCCGCCCCCTGCTGCACGACGCCGCGCCGGCTGTGGCCTCGGCCGTCGCACCGATCCTCAACAGCGGGGCGCAGGGCGTCGACCTCTTCTTCATTCTCAGCGGTTTCGTGCTGACCTGGAACTACCTGGACACCATGGGGCCGTCGTGGACGCTGCGCGGCACCGTGCGTTTCCTGTGGCTGCGGCTGGCCCGGGTCTGGCCGGTCTATCTGGTGACGCTGCACCTGGCCGCGCTGTGGGTGGTGTTCACCTTCTACGTCGGTCACGTGCCCACCGAGGACACCACCGGATTCAACGCGATCAGCTACGTCCGGCAGCTGTTCATGGTGCAGCTGTGGTTCCAGCCGTTCTTCGATGGCTCCAGCTGGGACGGCCCGGCCTGGTCGATCAGCGCCGAATGGCTCGCCTACCTGTCGTTCGGTGTGGTGGTCCTGGTGATCTTCCGGCTGACGCAGGTCACCCGCGCCCGCGGGCTGATGCTGCTGGGCTTCGCGGCGTCGCTGCCGCCGGTGCTGCTGTTGCTGATCAGCGGGCACTTCTACACCCCCTGGAGCTGGCTGCCGCGGATCCTGATGCAGTTCACCGCCGGGGCGCTGGCGTGCGCCGCGGTGCGCCGGCTGCGGCCGTCCCACCAGACGCGCGCACTCGCCGGTGCCACCGCGGTGGTGATCGTCGCCGCCGCCGTCGGTCTGCTCTATGTGTTCGACGCCCATCCGCTGCCCGGGGTGATCGACAGCGGCGGGGTGGTGGACCTGCTGTTCGCTCCGCTGGTGGTGACGCTGGCCATCGGCGTCGGGACACTGCCGCGGATGCTGGCCACCCGGGTGATGGTGTTCGGCGGCCAGATCTCGTTCTGCCTCTACATGGTTCACGAGCTCGTCCACACCAGCTGGAACTGGACCGCCCGGCAGTTCGACCTGACCCTGTCCGGTGTCCCCGGCAAGCTGACCGTGCTCGGGTTGTTCGCGGTCTGTTTGCTCGCCTCGGCGCTGCTGTACCACGTGGTCGAGGAGCCGGCCCGCAAGTGGCTGCGCCGGATGCTCGACGCGCGTCCCCCGACCGACGACTCCGCCGGCACGCTGTCGGCCAGACAACGGGTGCCGGTGCGGTGACGCGCTGTTGTGCGGCCGTCCTGACGGCGCTGACCGTGTTGCTCGCCGCGCTGGGCGCTCCCACGGCCACGGCCGCGCCGGAGGCGTCCGGGCGATCACTCGACCATGTCGCGGTGATCGGGGATTCGTACACCACCGGCAGTGCCGAGGGCGGGCAGGGCCCCAACGGCTGGGCGCCCCGGGTCTGGCAGATGCTGACCACCCAGGGCTACCGGCTCGCGCCGGATGTGGCCGCCGAGGGCGGCGCGGGTTACGCGGTCCGCGGCAACCGGGGCAGCCTGTTCGGTGATCTGGCGCCCCGTGTGGTCCGGCCCGACGACACCCTGGTGGTGTTCTTCGGCTCCCGCAACGACGAGCACGCCGACCCGAAGGTGGTGGCGGCCAACGCCGGAGCGGCGTTCGCGCTGGCACGACGGACCGCTCCCGGCGCGCGGCTGCTGGTGATCGGGCCGCCGTGGACCGGCGCCGACGTCCCGCCGGACGTGCTGCGGATCCGCGATGCGGTGCGCACACAGGCCGCGGCGCAGGGGGCGACGTTCTACGACCCGTTGATCGCCGGCTGGTTCTTCGGCACGCCGTGGCTCATCGGCCACGACGGAGTTCATCCGACCGACGCCGGCCATGCGCTGCTGGCGGACCGCATCGCGCCGCTGATCGCCGGTCAGCTGTCCCGGCCGGTCTGAAAGGTCAGGACGGCAGGCCGCGGGTCGCGGCGTACGAGCGCCAGCCGCCGAATGTCGTTATCTCCCTCTGGTTCTCGACGAGGGCGGGCTCGCCGATGACGCCGAGCACCACCGAGCCGTCGTCGAGCGCTACCTTGCCGACCGACAGCCCGGCCGGCTCGGCCAGCAGGATCCCGGCCAGCCCCGCCCGCGGCACCGACCAGACCTCGACCGCCACCGCGACACCGGAGCCGTCGGTAACCCGGACCATCGCCGGGTGCTCGTCGCCGATGCTCCACAACCGGTAGGCCGGCTCGGTGTTCGCCTCCCGGATGAACGTCGCACCCGCGTCGAGCAGGTTCGGGTTCAGTTTCAGGCCCCGCATCAGGGTGCCGTTGACCGCGAGAAGCACTGTCTCTCCGGCTGATTCGGCGCTCGGCGCCGGCACCGGCTCGTCGGCGACGATCCGGGTTCCCGACGTGCCGGCGAGGATCTGCGCGATCTCGCCGGCGGCTCCGATCACCCCGACCGCGTGCGGAGTCTTCGCCACGAAGTCGGCGATCGCCGCGACCTTCGGCTCCATCGAGCCGGCACCGAACTCACCGGCGTCGAGGTGGGCCCGCGCCTGGCTGACCGTCAGGGTGTCCAGCCACCGCTGCTCGGGCGTGCCGAACCGGATCGCGACCCTGGGCACCGCGGTCGGGATCAGCAGCAGGTCGGCGCCCAGTTCGTGAGCCAACAGGCCGGACGCCAGATCCTTGTCGACCACCGCTTCCAGTCCGGCGACGGTGCCGTCGGGCTCGACAACCACCGGGATGCCGCCGCCGCCGGCGGCGATGACGATCGCGCCGGCCGACAGCAGCTGCCGGATCGAGTCCGTCTCCAGGATCGCGGTGGGAACGGGGGAGGGCACCGTGCGCCGCCACCCTCGCCCGGCATCCTCGGCGATCGTCCAGCCGTTCTCGGCGGCCATCGTCGTCGCCGTCTCCTCGGACATGAACGATCCCACCGGCTTGGTGGGATTGGAGAACGCCGGATCGTCGCCCGCCACCACCGATTCGGTGACGACGGCGACCACCGGACGCCGAATGCCGCGCCGGGTCATCTCGTTGCGCAGCGCCTTGACGAACATGTACCCGATGGCGCCCTGGGTGTCGGCCACCGCGTAGTCCACGGGCACCGGATCCACCTCGGATTGCGCGATCTCCGAACGGCGCAGGATGAATCCGACCTGCGGCCCGTTGCCGTGCGACACCACCAGGCCCCAGCCCTGTTCGACCAGGTCGAGCAGCGGGGGGACGGTCCGGCTGACGGTCTCGTACTGGTCGGGGATGCCGTCGTGCTCGGCGTCGGTGACCAGGGCGTTGCCCCCGAAGGCCACCACGGCGATCCGGCTCATCGAAGGCCTCCCGCCAGCGCCGCGACGGCCTTCTCGAAGCACTCCATCGGCGCGGTGGTGATGCCGGCCCCGATCTGGCCGACGCCGGCCTGCTTGTGTGCGATCCCGGTGTTGATGACGGGCAGCACCCCGGAGTCCACCACGGCCCGCGCGTCGATGCCGGCCGGTGTTCCGCCGAAGTTCAACTGCGGCAGGGTGAACGCGGGGTTGGTGCCGAGCGTGATGTCGAGCATCCGGCGGCTGTTGGCCGTCGCGTCCGCCGGCGTGCCGCCGACGAACTGGACGATCGCCGGGGAGGCCGCCATCGCGAAGCCGCCCAGCCCGTTGGTCTCGGTGATCGCCGAGTCACCGAGGTCGGCCGCCGCGTCGTGCACCGAGTAGCCCGGAAAGTAGAGTCCGTCAACGGGATTCGCGGGCGCCTGGAACCACTGCGCACCCGTTCCGGACAGCCGGATGCCGAAGTTGACGCCGTTGCGCGCCATCACGGTGACCAGGCTGCTGCCCGGCACACCGGCCGCCGCGTCGGTCATCGACTTGCATGCCGCCATCGACACGTTGAGGAAGAAGTGGTCGTTGCCCGCGACGAAACTCAGCGCGCGGGCCACCGCGTCGCGGGGCAGGCCGGTGTCCAGCAGCGCCAGCGTGAGCCGTTTGAACAGCAGGCCCGAGGCTGCCGCGTTGCGGTTGTGCAACTCGTCGCCCATCTGCAGCGCCTGGGCCATCAGCGGTTTGAGGTCGTGGTCGGCCATGGCGCGCACGGCGGTCTGCAGCACCGTGCAGAACTCGCCGCCCAGCCAGCGCAGCCGGTCCAGCACGTCGTCGGAGTTGGCGCCGAACCGCAGCACCTTGCCCAGACCCTCGTTGAGGTTGCTGTAGGCGCGGTTGCCGGCCGCGGCGTTCTCCACCACCCACAACGGCATCGAGGGACTGATGATGCCGGCCATCGGACCGACCGACCCGTGGTCGTGACACGGCTCGAGTGCCACCGCCCCCGACCCGGCCAACTCCGCGGCCGCGTTGAGGTCGTCCGCCCAGCCCTCGTAACGGATCGCCCCAGCGATCGCGCCGCGCTGCGGGCCGCACATGTCTGCCCAGGCGATCGGCGGGCCGGAATGCAGAATGCGCCGCTCGGCCAGCGCCGGGATCGCGTCGCGGGCCAGCAGCACGTCGACCAGCCGCGGCTGGGCGGCCAGGTAGCGGTCGTAGGCGGTTCGGTTGGCCTCCTCGATACGCGGGTCGCCGATCAGAGTGGCCAGGGTCCAGCCGAGTTCGGGATCGGCGCCGGCGGGCGGAGACCAGTCCAGTTGGGTGGCAACGCCGCCGGCCGCGGTGATGTTGTCGGCGAAACTCTGCAGGCCGACGTTGACGACCCGGAGATCTTGGGCGAACAGACTTTTCACGCGACGGCTCCGGTTCGTTCGGCGATCAGGGCGGCCGACCAGGTGGCCGC